>Ga0208118_100123_pt1 | contig 24672 bp, 23 predicted proteins | sample LakWasMet34_HOW6_2_FD_183876 | JGI IMG/M metagenome (GOLD analysis project Ga0208118, IMG submission 183876) | Freshwater sediment methanotrophic microbial communities from Lake Washington under simulated oxygen tension - Sediment Metagenome... | ecosystem: Environmental > Aquatic > Freshwater >... | reverse complement strand
TGACCGCGGAGAGAAGCCTGAAAACTTTTTGTCTTTAAACATGAACTGATCGAAATTTCCGAGGAACGAAAAACTGATAAAAATATAGGCACGGGGACTTGACAACAAGGGCCGCTTTAGAGAAGCCCGGATGTAGCGTAGCGGAATCCGGGGGGGGGGGCGATAATCCCGGATTTCACTGTGTTTCATCCGGGCTACATGTACCTTTAGCTTTTCATAGGCGGCCGTTCGGCCTTACGTCTTGCTCCTTGCATAAGCAAGCCTTGACCCCATTCATATTTCCTTCCACGTGACTGCCTGCGGCAGCACGTTAAATCAGGAGTCAGATAACTCTGCGGCATGAGCAACGTTCTCTTTATCTGCGGCAAGAACCGGTGGCGTAGCCCCACGGCTGAACAGGTGTTTGCGGAACATCCTGGTATTGAGTGTGCATCCGCGGGTCTGAGCCACGACGCCGAAACGCCTTTGTCTGTTGAACTCATTGAATGGGCGGATCTGATCTTCGTTATGGAGCAAACGCACAAGAGGAAGCTATCCGCTGGTTTCAAGGCGAGCCTTGTGGGCAAGCGTGTTGTGTGCCTCAACATCCCGGACAACTACAAGTTCATGGAGCCCGCTCTGGTCAAACTGCTCAAAACGAAGGTCACCCCATTTTTGCCGCAGGGGCATGGACATTTCAGGCAAGGGGCAAGCGAGTGAGCATGTAGTCCTACCTTGAAAGGGATTTTCACTAAGCAAGTAGCCTCGATGTAGCCATGCGGGATCGAGGAAAATCGAAGCCACAAATCCCCCGATTCCGCTGCGCTTCATCGAGGCTACTCATTGGGCAATGCGAAGGGTAGGCGAAGCGCATGGTTTGCGATTGATGCGCCTTCTACGTCAGCACATCCTGCAGAACTGTCATGACATCGAAGAGCATACAGTCCGCTTACCTGTCTGTGACAAATAACGCGGTATAATGAGGCTTTTCACTATTCGAAGAGTTCCATGAATCCGCAATGGAAAAACTTTCTGCTTTCCGAGCAGGCCGTGATCGAGAACGATGGCCGCATCGTTTTTGCCGAATCCCAATCCGATCAGCCTCATATCTACCCGATTTCCGATCTGGCCGTGTTATCGGTCTCCGGCAAGGATGCGGCGAAACTGCTGCAAGGCCAGTCCACCTGCAATGTTTTCGAGGTGACTGAAACCCAGGCGCGGATAGGCGCATTCTGCAATCCGAAAGGCCGCGCGATCGCGACGTTCCTGCTCGCAAAGCAGGCGGACGCCTATCTGCTCGTGTTGCCGCAGGAGTTGTTGGAACCGGTCAAAACCCGCCTGCAAAAATATGTGCTGCGCTCGGACGTAAGGTTTGCCGACCGTTCGAACGAACTGTGTCTGCTGGGTCTTGGCTGGAGCGAAACAGCCGTCGAATCGCTATTTGCGGCTCATTGTGTCGATGGCATGGTATTGATATCGCTCGGTTCGACGCCGTATCGCACGCTCGTGATCGCGGAGCCGGAACAGGCGGAAAACCTGTGGACCGATCGCTTGGGTCAAGGCTATGCGCCCGGCAACTCGGAAGACTGGCGCTTGCTCGATCTACTCGGCGGCATTCCCTGGCTGGATCAGGCCACTTCGGAAGAACACGTTCCGCAAATGTTGAACCTGGACAAACTAGGCGGCATCAGCTTCACGAAAGGCTGCTATACCGGCCAAGAAGTCGTCGCGCGGACGCACTATCTAGGCAAGGCCAAGCGCGCGCTGTTTCTGGCCGAATGCGCGCTCGGCACCGCGCCCGCGGCCAATGCGGCCATCCGGGACCGGAACGGCGGCGAGCAAAGCCGCGGTCAGGTATTGACCGCGATCAGCCGTGACGGCATTTGTCATCTGCTGGCGGTGCTGCTGGTTTCCGAAAGCGGCGAATATGACCTGGTGCTGAAGGATCATCCCGATGTTTCCCTCCGATTGTTACCTTTACCTATCGCATGAACGATCAAGCCATTCTGAACTTCCGCCGCCTGGGCCTGTTGACCATTTTCGCGGTGTATCTGGTGATCCTGGCCGGCGGCATCGTCCGGGCTTCCGGCGCGGGCATGGGCTGCCCGGACTGGCCGACCTGCTTCGGCCGCTGGATTCCGCCGACCGACGAGTCGCAGCTGCCGGCCGATTATCATCAGATTTACGCACAGCGCGGCTACAAGAATACCGAGTTCAACCCGGTCAAGACCTGGACCGAATACTCGAACCGGCTGGTCGGGGCGACCACCGGCCTGTTCGTACTGCTGACCGCCTGGGTATCGCGCATCTTCCTGAAACGCGACAAGGCGATCTTCTATTTGTCGCTGACGAATCTGTTCCTGATCGGCTTTCAGGGCTGGCTCGGCTCGACGGTGGTCGCGAGCAATCTGAAACCGTACATGATCACGCTGCACATGCTGATGGCTTTGCTGATCGTGGCGCTGGTGATCTACACGATCACCCGCTCGCAGCGCGAGACTTTCGCCAACATCGACAGCAGCCGGCTGACGCCGCGCGCCAAGACCGTGCTGCTGGTCGCGATCGGCATGACCCTGCTGCAGGTCGCGATGGGCACGCAGGTGCGGGAAGCGGTCGATTTCATCTCGCACGAACACAGCTATATCGACCGGCAATTCTGGCGCGACGATTTTCCGATCATTTTTTATGTGCACCGGTCGTTCTCGTCGATCATCCTGCTCACGAATTTCTGGGTGTTCTGGAAGCTGCGGCAGGCCTGCGACCGGCAAAGTCTGTTCCTGCGTACCGGCTATGTGCTGATCGGCCTGATCGTAACCGCGATCCTCGCCGGCGTGACGCTGGACCGCCTCGGCATGCCGCCGGTCGCGCAGCCGATTCATCTATTGATGGCGAACCTGATCTTTGGGGTGCAGTTTTTCCTGTATATGGGGCTGCGTTATTCGGCAGTGAATCAGCGCTGAAATTGGATGAAGCACGACGAACTTAACAACATGCGATCCTGGCGGGGCGACTTCAGGCGCCCCGCCTGTTTTTGATCATAAGCCCAAGGGGGGCAAATGGCGAATACTTTTCTGAGTCCGTCCCGAGTGCAAATAGCAGTCGTCTTGCTGCTGGTTTTGTTGGGACAGGGCTGCACAGAACCCGCCGTTCGCGTCGAATCGCTGGAACCGGATGAAGCCGCTTGTCTCAATTGGTACCAAAAACTCGATACCCTGTTGGCCGAATACCAACTGATCGATCCTGCTACAACCAAGGTCACCGGTTTTCCATCGCTGCGAGCCGATCGCTTTCTCGCTTCCTTCCGCACACAGAGCTTGACCGATGCCGCCCATGCGCAGTGGCTGCAACGCATGCGGCAACTGGACGCCTCTTTGCGGCTTAAGGAATCTGCGAATCTGCCGACAGCTGCCGCAAAAACGGTGCTCGCCGCGGCGCCCTTGCCGGGCTCTCTGGAACAGGTGGTGCAGCAATGCGGCAATCGTCTGGTTGAGGAGGCTTTGCTGCGGCCAGAATCCAAACCTATCCTGCGGCAGCAAGTCCGTGCCCTCGACACCTATCGAACCTGGCAACGCATCGTCGGCGCGTATTGGCTCACGCAATATCCGGCCAAGCTCGGGCTGAAAAATCTGCATCAAAAGCTGGTAGCGAGCTTTAGGAGGCCGGTTGACGAATTGCCCGTGCAAGGTCGCGTGATCCGCTATGTGCCGGCGTCAAGCGGATTTTTGACTGCTGCCGAAATTGCCGCGATGCTGCGCGCGGCATATCAAAATCCCCTGGGTATTCCGGAGCTTTCTGACCCACAGCTAAAGAGCTTGTTCACGCACTTCGCGCCGATCTGGGAAATCGACACGCGTAACGATAATGACAAGATCGGCGCGGCGATGCTGAATGCAAAGGGCGAGCCGCACATCGATACCCGACAGCCAATCGTCTATCAAAAGTACGCCTATACTCGCCGGCAGGGCCGCATCCTATTGCAATTGGTCTATCAAATCTGGCTGCCGGAGCGCGAAAAAACCAGTGCGACTGACTGGTACGGCGGAGAATTGGACAGCGTGATCTGGCGGGTCACCCTGAGTCCCGAAGGCATTCCGATCGCCTATGACACTATCCATGCCTGTGGCTGTTATTACATGGTGTTTCCGGGGCAAGGCTATCTGAACATTCCGCCGACAGACGGTGCGGAATCGGTGCTGAGTCCGAAACGCATTGACCCCATCCAGCCCGGGCAGCGTCTGTTGCTGCGATTAGAAAGCCGAACGCATTACCTGCAGCAAACGGCGGTGATCGCGGCAAGCGACAAGGCACCGGCAACCCTCTATCAAGTCCAGGCTTACGATGAACTGTTGTCGATGCCCCTGCCGGACGGATCGCGGCGCAGTCTTTTCGGGCCGGACGGAATTATCCCCTCCAGTTCCTGCTTCGAGCGCTTCCTGCTCTGGCCTTTCGGCGTGCCGAGTCCGGGCGCGATGCGGCAATGGGGCGTGCATGCGATTGCCCTCACCGGCAGGCGTTATTTCGACGATCCGTTTCTATTCGAACATTTGATCGCAAGAGAGTAGAGCTGCTCCGGCAATCCGCTTTGCATAAGGGATTGCGATTGAAATCCTAACCGATTCGGTTTACATTGGCGGGCAGCGGTCGAGGCGGCCGGCTAGAACTTGCCTAATAAAGGAGGACACCATGTTTCCGATTCGCGATGAAAATCCCACCCTCCGCACGCCGGTCGCGACGATCGGGCTTATCGTGGTGAATCTTTTCGTCTGGATGTTCGTGCAGGGCGCGGGCAGCGACGTGCCGCTGGCCAGATCGTTGTGTCTGTACAGCCTGATTCCGGGCGAGCTGCTGAATATCGTGCCGGTCGGCACTCGGATCGACCTGGCGGAAAACATGGCCTGCGTGCTCGACGGCAAGGACGGTCTCTCCACCCTGATCACGCATGCCTTCCTGCACGGCGGTTGGTTTCACATCATCAGCAACCTCTGGTTCTTATGGATTTTCGGCGACAACGTCGAAGATGCGATGGGGCCCTTCCGCTTTCTCGGCTTTTATGCTGTATGCATACTGGCGGCTGCGGCGGCGCAAATCTTCGCCGATCCTGCCGCGATCACGCCGATGGTCGGCGCGTCCGGCGCGATCGGCGGCGTGATGGGCGCCTATGCGAGACTCTATCCGAGAGCCTATGTGCATACGCTGATTCCGTTGGGATTTTTCATCACCACCGCCGCGATTCCGGCCGTTTACATGCTCGGCTACTGGTTCTTTATCCAGCTGATCAGCGCGGTGCCCGCGGTCGGCGGCCCCGCGCAAATCGCCTTCTGGGCGCATGCCGGAGGCTTTGTCGCCGGATTGCTGCTGATCAAGCCGATCAGCCGGCAGGATTATATCGACGAACATAACCGGCTGATGCCGAATCAAAGCGCGAAATATCGGCTTTGATGGCCGGTCCCCGTTTCTACACAGTGCATCACTGCCATTGAGTTAAGCCGTTCGCTGAGCGGAGCCGAAGCGATGTGTCGGTTCCGCTCAGTCAGCGCTAAGTCTTGTAAGGTTTTCGCGCGGTGGGAGCGACGCCTACGTCGCGACTTGAGGCTTTAATCGCGACGTGGGCGTCGCTCCCACGGACTGTCAACGCCTTCCGGTTCATCATTCATCCTCTCGACTGCTTTTTACAAGGCGCCTGAATAACGCGCATTCGGGTTGACTATTTTATTTCGTCAACTACATTCAATAGACTTTCTTTGTACGTTAAGGCTTACGGGAAATGTCAGTGCTTGCGTCCAATCGGATCAACGAAGACGTTATCAGCAAAATCCGGAGCCGCAAGAACAGAACGTTCAATGGGATCGGGGCTCACTGCCATTAAGTTAAGCCGTTCGCTGAGCGAAGTCGAAGCGATTTGTTGGCTTCGGCTCCGCTCAGCCAACGATAAGTTATGCGAGGAAAACCTTAACTTAATGGCAGTGGGATCGGGGCTACATGCGATTTCTGCGGAAGAAAAAATTCATGCGCCTCAACGCGATTTGCCGTGTGTATGACTCACGATTTGGCAGGGCGGCATCAATATAAACAGGGCTGTGCATTGTCGATGCCGGCTTGTAATCTAGCAAGGATTTAACATGGAAATGCGGTCGTTTATTCCCCCCTGCCCAGGCGTTGAATTGATCAATGCGGCGGGTTCGATTGCCCAGCCGCGGGCGCGGCTGAATCAACGCGCGCACAGTCCGGCATTGCGCCAGGCAGCAACGCGCACGCACCGGAAACAATCCGGCTTCACGCTCATTGAAGCGCTGGTCGTCATTGCGATTATTGCGATTCTGGCTGCATTGGCCGCCCCGTCTTTTCAAGCCGCGATAGACAAGCAACGCATCACGGGCGCCGCAGAAGCGGTGCTGGCGGATTTGCGCTGGGCGCGCAGTGAAGCGGTCGTGCGCAACAAGCCGGTACGCGTGACGTTTACGACAGGCAGTAACTGGGCTTACACCATCACGTTGGATGACGGTACCGTGCTCAAAACCGGCAATGGCAGCGATTATCGTTCGACTCTGTTGTCGTCGGCGGCGTTCAGTGACGGCGCTGACGGCAGTGTCGCCTATACCACCTTTCTTCCCATTCGGAGCAGCAATCCTAATAATGGCTTCGTCACCCTCCAATCCAATCATCATAGCTCCGAGGTCAGTGTCAGCCCTCTCGGAAGAGTCCGAATTTGCGGCACCATGGCAGGTTACCAGTCATGTCCATAATTCGAAAGCCGCAAGCCGGCGTCACCCTGATCGAATTGCTGATCGGCATGTTAGTCGGGATAATCGTTGTCGCCGGCGGTATGAGCGTCTATGTCACTTCGGTCCGGGGCCAATCCGAAAACATTAAACTCGTCCGTTTAAATCAGGATATGCGCGCGATGATGGATACGATGGAACGCGATATTCGTCGAGCAGGTTTTGTGACATCCGATCCTGCAACCCATTTTGCCTCTCTGCAAGGCAATCCTTTTTTTGATTCTGCTGATCCTAACTTTGCCGAATTGGCGGTTTATAACGGCGGCAGTTGTATCGTCTATGCCTATAATCGCGATGAGGACCCCGATAACGATGGGGTTCCGGACGAAACGCCGCCCGCAGTCGACAGCAATGAAAGGCTCGGTTTTCGTTTGAACGGAGACGCCGGCGAACTGGAAATGCGCAGCAGCGGCGACACCAACGAAGACTGCGACGATGGCGAATGGGAGTCGGTCACCGAACCGGAGGTGGAAATTACCGGGTTGAGGTTCACGTTAACTTCAAAAGCCCTCAATGTCAGCAGCATGATAGTTGATGATGATGGCGATGGTTTTTTTAATGGGGATGACAATCATAATTTCACCTGTGACGCGGGCGAAGCCTGCAACACCTGTACGAGAGATGGTAGCCCGGATCCTGCCTGCCTGTATGTGCGCTATGTCACAATTAAGCTGGAGGGCCAATTGCGCGACGACAATGACGTCAAGCAAACCATTACCGAACAAGTCCGGATACGGAACGACAAATTTCTGGACGCCATTCCTTAACCCCCCACCACCGTGTTGAGTCGATGAAAATTTCAAACCGCAAGTCCCAATCGCCTCAGAAAGGCGCCGTCACCTTGATTATGGTGGTGATGATGGCGATAGTCATGGCCATTATCGCGCTGACCACGGCGCGCTCCGGGTTGATGGAGCAAAAAATTACCGGCAACGATCTGCGCGCCCGCGAGGCGCAAGAGGCGGCCGAAGCCGGGCTGGAATATGGGGTCGCTTGGGCAGGCAGACACAATGTGCCTTGGCCCACTGGCGCCAATACATTAGCCTGTCCTGCAACCGGGTGCCCAACACGGCCACAGGTTACCGGCACAAGCACGGGCGAAGCCTACAACATTAGCTCGTTGGTCTATTCCAGGCCCAGCGCCACATCCGAGTTTATCCGTGTCAGATCAACCGCGACGGGTGATTCCGACGCGTCCATTTCCGGCACGGCCGAGGCCTATGTAAAACCCGGCGGTCTTCTGACGACGGCAGGTAAACTGCCACCCCCATTGGTCTTGGATGGCTGTATGACTTCCACAACAGGTACGCCGGATATTTATCCCAATTGGCATGACCTTGATGGCGATGGCAACAAGGATGCTAACGAGTGGATTGATTTGAATGGCAATGGCGTCGTGGATGCCGGGGAATGGACGGATACGAACGGTAACGGAAAAGTCGATAATGAGCTGGAACGCTCTATCATGACTTCGAAGCCTGAATATGTCGGTGGAAACTTCTGCCTGAACTATTGCGGACCTGGCGGTGGCTGCAATCCTTCCGCTGCTGGAACGGGGCGCTCCCACCTGGCCCTGCATGATGGTGTATTGCAAAACAACACGGCCTATCCACACAATTCTATTTGGGATTATTACTTTCAGGTCAGCCAGGCTCAATTTAAAGCCGCGGCTTCCACGACGCTAAGCACTGACCCTGGGCTTTACTGGGTGAGCAGCACCGGCAATTGGCCCGGCGGTATTTATGGCTCTGCGACTGACCCCGTGATGATTGTTTTTGAACATGGGTGTCCTAAACCGACCGGTAACACGACGATTTACGGGATTTTGTTTTTTCTCGAGGTAAATGGTTGTGTCACAGACCCTATGAACGGATGGGGGGATGTGACCGTATATGGCTCGCTAGGGGTTAACGGCGGTGTCAATAAAATGAATGCCAACATCGAGGTACATGGCGTCGGCGACGGCGTGGGCATGCAGACCATCAACTCGCGCCCCATTAATGCTTCCCGCTTGCCGGGGACCTGGAAAGACTTTTAGAGAGAAATGATCATGAAAAAATTGCTGTATGCCTCTCAGCGCGGCTTTTCCCTTTTGGAGGCTTTGATCGCCGCTCTGGTCGTGGCGCTGGCGATGCTGGGGCTGGCCAGATTACAGGGTGTTACTCTGATCAACAGCGGCGATAGCCGCATGAAAACCCGCGCCTTGAATTTGGCGCAAGATAAAATTGAAGAACTGCGCAGCTTCGCCAATAAAGACACTTACACCGGCATGGCTTCGGGTAACGATGCCCCAACCTCCTACGCGGGCGATAACAGCAGTTTTGCCCGCACCTGGACGATTACAAGCTGCCCTAATTCAGTCGATTGCAAAAAAGTTGGTGTCCGGGTTAACTGGACAGATCCGAAAGGCGAAACCCAGACCGTGGCGCTGACTTCCTACATCGCCAGCGGCGATACGGTGAATTCCGGCGTGGTGCTGCTGGCAGGGTTGCCACCGTCAACGCCGCCGTCGTCACCACCGCCGTCGCCACCACCACCGTCGGATCCGCCGCCCTCGGATCCGCCACCGTCGGATCCACCACCGTCGGATCCACCACCGTCGGATCCACCACCGTCGGATCCACCGCCCTCGGGTCCACCGCCCTCGGGTCCGCCGCCGACAGGAGGAAATGCCTGTTCAGGCGTTGTTACCGCCGCTATTACTGCAGGCGATTTTGTAAGCCAAAAGTCGCTTTTACTGGGTGCTCAGCTGAAGATTAGTCTTAATCCTCTGGCTGTTTGCACAGTCGTGTCTATTGGTCTGAGTAACCCGCTTGATCTGACTTCTCTTGGGAAAAAAGGTACGTATATTTGCAGCATACAGGATTTAAATCCGGCTATTGTCGCGCTTAATGTAGGCGGAAACAAAGTCGACTTAAGCGTTAATTTGGCACTCAATGATCTGCCACTGCAGGGCGTGGTAGGCCCGGTAGAAGCGCTACTCAGGAGCCTTCTGCCTCTGCCGCCCGATCTTGTCTGTGTAAAAGCCAACCTGGCGCTCCCTATAAGCTTAGATGCAAATGCGCAAGTAAATATCCAGCAGCTCTGCCTAGTCCCTAACATTATTGGACAGACCGAGGTGAATGCGACAAAGCTTCTAAATGATGCGGGTTTCAAGAACGTTAACATAGCCGGAGGCGCGGGCGTAGTCGTAAGCGTTAACGACTTGCTGACTGGCACTAAAGCCAGTTGCGATGTCAAGGTATTGGCTAAGTTAGGGCGTTAACGGGAAGTCTATTTGCATTGCTTCTATGTCCTGGAGCGGGACGGGTTATTCTCGTGCGGGACGGGATTTGCAATCCCGTCCCTTCCGTTTTGAAGCTACCGATACTCTAAAACTTGAGGAAAACCTGCGGACGGGGCAACATGCCCCGTCCGGCGAAGTCGACCCGCTTCACGGTGGGTATTGCTGAAGTTCCTTGAGCGGGACGGGTTATTCTCATGCGGGACGGGTTATTCAACCCGTCCCCATCGTTCGCAGGTTTTTCTCGTTCCCTGCTGGAGTTTCTTGGGTCGACGCCGGCGCCGAATAAACCGGCAGGCGGCCGCTGATCGGCTCAGAAAGCTTTTCTTCAAATTAAGGCATTTGCCCTATTTTGTGCTGCAAGACTGTGTCAAATCACGCAGCGTCATCCGCCGCAGGTAAAGGGTAGACATCTATCGATTTGAATTTATTAATATTTGATAACGTGGTCCGGTTATTGCTTGAAAAATTTGGATATATTGTTTTTGTTCCAAAGACGCAAGCATTAGGCTCTTTTTTTCCGGGCTTAGTCGCATTGCATTGCCGTCTAACCTTTTCAAGGCGAATCGATCATGAGCGAATTAAACCCTTACCGTATCTGCGGCGACACTTATTTTTTTACGCTGGCGCTGCCGGAATGGAGCGCGGGCGAGACGATGCACCCGATTCGAGCGTTATGTCTCGAATTGGTCAAAATCAAGCAGATGCATCCGTTCAATCTCGATGCGCTGGTGATTTTGCCCAAATACGTGCAAGGCATTTTGACGCTGCCGGATCAGGGAGGGGATCTCGCCCTGCTTTGGCGGCAGATCAAAGCAGAATTCATCAAATTGGCCGGCGGCTACGATGATCTGCAAGGCGATGATGAGGACGACCTTGATCGCAAACGTTTCTTCGGCTATCCGCTACGCGGCGATCGGGACTTTGCCCTCCATATGAATTTTCTGCATTACAATCCGGTCAATCAAGGCCTGGTCAAAGGCGTTGCCGACTGGCCTTATTCGACTTTTTTCCAATATGTGCAGCAAGGCGTCTATCCGTTGTCCTGGCGCATGGAAAGCGCCTAGAGCCTCTGGCCGTGCCCTCGTGTTATGCGTTGTCCACGAAAAACACGAAAGGCACGAAAAGTAACCTCGGCGATTAAATGGCGGCAATTCGCGCTTCAAGGTTACGGTTCGTTGGTACATCGGATAAAATAGTCCGATGAATATGAGCCAGCCATCCACTCCGCCGCCCACCCCAATGATGCAGCAGTATCTGCGCATCAAGTCCGACCACCCCGATACCCTGCTGTTTTACCGGATGGGGGATTTTTACGAACTGTTCTACGATGATGCGAAAAAGGCCGCGCGGCTGCTCGACATCACGCTGACCAGCCGCGGCCAGTCGCAGGGGCAGCCGATACCGATGGCGGGCATCCCCTATCATGCGGCGGAAGGCTATATCGCCCGCTTGATACGCATCGGCGAATCGGTCGCGATTTGCGAGCAGATTGGCGACCCGGCTACCTCGAAGGGGCCGGTCGAGCGCAAGGTCGCGCGCATCATCACGCCCGGCACGGTCACCGACGAGGCATTGCTCGAAGACCGCAAGGACAACCTGCTGGTCGCGCTTTGTCCTTTGCAGCAGCGTTACGGCATCGCGAGCCTCGATTTGACCAGCGGCCGTTTCGTGCTGCAGGAAGTCACATCCGAAGACCAGTTGCTCAGCGAAGTCGGCCGGCTGAATCCGGCCGAGCTGCTGTATAGCGAAAGCTGGCCGTTGCCGGAGAGTCTGAAACAGCGCAGCGGCCTATGCCGGCGTCCGCCCTGGCATTTCGAAGCCGAGAGCGCGCGCCTGTTGGTGTTGAAGCAGTTCAAGGCGCACGACTTGAAAGGCTTCGGCTGCGAAGAGCTGAACGCGGCGATCGCGGCGGCCGGCGGCCTCTTGCAATATGTGCGCGACACCCAGCAAAACGTGCTGCCGCACATCCAGGGCATCCGCACCGAGGCGAGCGACGACTGCATCCAGCTCGATGCCTCCAGCCGCCGCAATCTCGAAATCGATGCGCATCCGAGCGGGCAATTGCAATATACCCTGCTCGGCGTCCTGGACAAGACCCTGACCGCGATGGGCGGCCGCTGCCTCAGGCGCTGGCTGAACCGGCCGCTCAGGGATCATGATCTGTTGAACCGGCGCTATGCCTGCATCGAAACCTTGTTGCAGGCTGATCTCTATCGGACTCTGCAGGACACGCTGCGCCAGGTCGGCGACATCGAGCGGATCAGCACCCGGATCGCCTTGAAATCGGCGCGGCCCCGCGATTTGCTGGTGCTGCGTTCGACGCTGGCGGCCTTGCCGGTCATTCAGGCGCAACTCTCCCCGAGCGATGATCCGCATCTGACCGAGCTGCGCGCCGGTATCGGCGAGCATCCGGCGATGCTGGAATTGTTGACACGGGCGATCATCGACAATCCGCCGATGCTGATCCGCGACGGCGGGGTCATCGCGGCGGGCTATGACGAGGAGCTCGATGAGCTGCGCAACCTGAGCCAGAACGCGGACCAGTTTCTGATCGACATGGAACAGCGCGAGCGGCAGGCGACCGGCATCGCGAACCTGAAGGTCAATTACAACCGCGTGCACGGTTATTACATCGAAATTTCGAATGCGAACGCGGACAAGGTGCCGGTGCACTACACCCGCAAGCAGACGCTGAAAGGCGCCGAACGCTACATCACCGAGGAACTGAAGGCATTCGAGGACAAGGTGCTGAGCGCGCGCGAAAAATCGCTGTCTTTCGAAAAGGCCTTGTACGACGAGTTGCTCGACGTGATCGGGAGTTCCCTGGGCGAATTGCAGCAATGCGCTTCGGCCCTGGCCGAACTCGACGTGCTGGCTAATTTTGCCGAGCGCGCCGAAACGCTGAATCTGTCGCGGCCGGTTTTGCAGGCCGAGCCCGGCATCTTGATCGAAGGCGGCCGGCATCCGGTGGTCGAGCAGGTCTCCGATGTGCCTTTCGTGCCGAACGATTTGAATTTGACCGGCGAGCGGCGGATGCTGGTGATCACCGGTCCGAACATGGGCGGTAAATCGACCTACATGCGGCAGGCCGCGCTGATCGTGCTGATCGCGCATGTCGGCTGCTTCGTGCCGGCGCAGTCGGCGACACTCGGCCCTGTCGACAAGATATTCACCCGGATCGGCGCCTCCGATGACCTCGCCTCGGGCCGTTCGACCTTCATGGTCGAGATGTCCGAGACCGCGAATATTCTGCATAACGCGACCGCGCAAAGCCTGATCCTGATGGATGAAATCGGCCGCGGCACCAGCACCTTCGACGGCCTGTCGCTGGCCTGGGCCTGCGCGGATCATCTGGCAAAGGTGACGCAGGCCTTCACGCTGTTCGCGACGCATTATTTCGAACTGACGACATTGGCCGAAGAGCGCAAATCGATCTGCAACGTGCATCTCGATGCGATGGAGCACGGCGACCGGATCGTGTTCCTGCATGCGGTGAAGGAGGGGCCGGCCAATCAGAGCTACGGCTTGCAGGTCGCCGCGCTGGCCGGCGTGCCGCGCGGGGTGATCGACAAGGCCAAGGCGAAACTGGAGCACCTCGAAAACACGGCCTATATCGAGCAGCAGGCCGAATCGGGCATCAATCAACTGGACCTGTTTTCCGCGCCGGAATGCCATCCTGTGGTCGGCGCGCTCGAAGACATCAATCCGGACGAGATGAGTCCGAAGCAGGCCTTGGAGGCGCTGTACCGGCTCAAGGCGTTGTTGTAAATGGCTGATGTTACGCATTGTCCACGAAAAACACGAAAGGCACGAAAAATTGCATAGCACAATCCGTTCAGCCGTTGCCTTCGGATAGCGGCCAACGTTGACCGGCAAACTCAAGCGTACTTCCGTTGCTTTCAGGTAATTCAGCACCTGCGCTTTATGCGCTCCCGTTGTAGCGGAAAGCGCTTTTGTTTGGACTCATAATAAATAGCTCTGCCGTAGCGTATCGCCTTTGTACCCAATTTCCCCATCCATTTTTTCATACCTTTCGGGTTTTTCGTGTATATTCATCGTGCGTAACATCAGTCCGGTGTCTCAGTCATTCGAAAAATCAAAGGTTTACCGGTCTTTGTCGGTATAAGCGCCGCTTAGCGAAAATGGCCTAACCATGCAATTAGTATGAATACTTAGGCAATTGTACCAATGGCGATGCGCTGAAAAATCCGATAGATTGAATACCTCAAAAAATCTTCGGGGAACTCGTATGGAACTGCATGAAGAACTTGCTAAGTTATCTGAAACGCTCAAGCAGCAACGCGATGAAATCAGGCTTCAGCTTCATCTGGCCAGCGCGGATTTGAAAGACGAATGGGAAGAGAGCGAGAGGGAGTGGGGGCATTTTAAAGACAAGTTTGCCGAAATCATTGATGAAAGCAAAGAAACCTCGACCGAATTGCTTGAAAAAACCCGGATCGTCGGCGAAGAGTTGAAGATTGCCTATAAAAACATTCACCGGCGCCTGTCTTCCTGAAGGCTAAGTCCGCGCGGCGTTGTCGGTTTTGGGGTGAGTCGGGCGTTATGTTCAGCGTATTCGTCAAACCTGCGGGGGATTGATGGCTATTCAGTGCATCGCAACTGGAAATCATGCAAGAGCTGAAAGGGGAGAGCGGGGTATGTCCGAAAAGTTGAGCGGGTTCCAGGTTGAGCACTTCAAAAATCTGTTGCAAGACCGATTCTACAGGGTGCGCTCCGATCTGCACAACGAACTTTTGGCGCTTGATAAGGAAGGCGGTGTAACGATTGCAGGGGTGGTTTATCAGGCTGCGGCGGGGGCGTTGGCGCATCTGCTGGCGGGGCTGAAGATGATCGACCTGAATCACTACCTAAACGAGGTCAAGGATATTGAAGCGGCGCTGATGCGAATTGCCGAAGACAAATACGGCATCTGCCTCGACTGCTGTCGCCCTATCTATTTTAAGCGCTTGCTTTCCTATCCGACCGCTAAGCGCTGCGTGGCGTGTCAACGGCTCTATGAAAAGATGAGGAATGAGTGAATTCGATTAATTTGAAATTTATGATTTACTTCTCGTCAATCGGTCGTTATAATAGCCAAATGAAGTGACAATACTTCAGGCGCGTAGCTCAGTTGGTTAGAGCACCACCTTGACATGGTGGGGGTCGTTGGTTCGAGTCCAATCGCGCCTACCAGATACCCAAAAAGCACTGCTCCGCAGTGCTTTTTTTATTTTGGAATCCGAATTATTTTGAGCTAACATGCCAGTAATCACTCTTCCCGACGGCTCTAAGCGCGATTTCGATCATGCGGTTACGGTGCTGGAGGTTGCGCAGTCCATCGGTTCTGGGCTGGCCAAGGCGACTCTGGCGGGCAAGGTGAACGACAAGTTGGTCGACGCGAGCACGCTGATCGATCAGGACGCCTCGCTGCAAATCATCACCGCGAAGGACGCCGACGGCGTCGATGTCATTCGCCATTCCACCGCTCACCTGTTGGCTCAGGCCGTCAAGCAATTATTCCCCGAAGCGCAGGTCACGATTGGGCCGGTCATCGAGAACGGCTTCTTTTACGATTTTGCCTATCATCGCCCCTTTACTCCGGAAGATCTCGAAGCAATCGAGGCGCGGATGCAAAAGCTCGCGGCCGACGATCATGCGGTAACTCGCTCGATCCTGTCCCGCGATGAAGCGGTGCAATATTTCCGCGGACTCGGCGAGAATTACAAGGCCGAGATCATCGAGTCGATTCCTTCCGATCAGGCGCTGTCCTTATATAACCAGGGCGATTTTACCGATTTGTGCCGCGGCCCGCATGTGCCGAGCACCGGCAAATTGACCGCGTTCAAGCTGATGAAGATCGCCGGCGCGTATTGGCGCGGCAATTCCGACAACGAAATGCTGCAACGCATTTACGGCACCGCCTGGGGCGACAAGAAGGAGTTGCAAGCCTATATCGCGCGCCTCGAAGAGGCCGAAAAGCGCGACCACCGGAGATTGGGTAAGGCATTGGACTTGTTCCATACCCAGGAAGAAGCGCCCGGCATGGTGTTCTGGCACGAGAAAGGCTGGACCATTTATCAGCAGATCGAGCAATACATCCGCGAGAAGCTGCGCGTGAACGGCTACGGCGAAGTCAAGACGCCGCAAATCGTCGATCGTTCCTTATGGGAAAAATCCGGACACTGGGATAAGTTCAGCGCCGGCATGTTCACGACCCATTCGGAAAATCGCGACTATGCGATCAAGCCGATGAACTGCCCGTGCCATATCCAGGTTTATAACCAAGGCCTGAAGAGCTACCGGGATCTGCCGATTCGCATCGCCGAGTTCGGCTCCTGTCACCGCAATGAGCCTTCCGGCACCTTGCATGGCCTGATGCGGGTCAGAAATTTCGTGCAGGACGATGCGCATATTTTCTGCACCGAGGCGCAGATTCAGGACGAAGTGTCGGTCTTTATCGACATGCTGTTCGAAGTTTACAAGGACTTCGGCTTTGATGAAGTGATTATCAAGCTGTCCACCCGTCCGGAAAACCGGGTCGGCGATGACGCGGTCTGGGATAAGGCCGAAAGCGCGCTCGAACTGGCTTTGAACAACAAAGGCCTGAAATGGGATTTGCAGCCGGGTGAGGGCGCTTTCTACGGTCCGAAGATCGAATTCTCGTTGAAAGACTGCATCGGCCGGGTCTGGCAATGCGGCACGATCCAGGTCGATTTCTCGATGCCGGGCCGTCTCGGCGCGACCTATATCGCCGAAGACAGTTCACGGCAGACGCCGGTGATGCTGCACCGGGCGATCCTCGGTTCGCTGGAACGCTTTACCGGTATTCTGATTGAACAATATGCCGGCACCTTCCCTGCGTGGCTGGCGCCGGTACAGGCGGTCGTGTTGACAATCGCGGATCGGCACGATGACTATGCGCACGAGACGATGAAAACCCTTGAAAAACAGGGCTACAGAGTCAAAATTGACTTGAGAAATGAGAAGATCGGGTTTAAAATTCGCGAGCACTCGATGCAGCGCGTGCCTTATTTGTTGATCATCGGCGATAAAGAGCTCGAAGAACGGACGATTACGGTGCGCACGCAAAAGGGTGACAACTTGGGCAGTCTGACGATCCAGGAATTTGGCGAACGGCTAAATCAAGAGATTGCGGATAGAAAATGATTGTAGCTGGAGGATTTGAATATCGCTGCTAAAAAAGATGAAACCCGCCTGAACGATGCGATTACCGCCAGACGGGTGCGGGTAACGGGCGCTGATGGCGAGTCGTTGGGCATTATTTCGATCGATGAAGCCAAGCAGATAGCCTATGCGGCCGATCTGGACTTAGTCGAAATATCGCCGAATGCGGACCCCCCGGTTTGCAAGATCATGAATTATGGCAAATACCAGTTTGATCAAAACAAAAAACTGGCGATTGCCAAGAAAAAACAAAAGCAAATTCAGGTCAAGGAAATCAAATTCAGGCCGGGAACCGATGAAGGCGACTATCAGGTCAAACTTAGAAGCCTGATCAAGTTCCTGAACGACGGGGATAAGACCAAAATCACCGTGCGTTACCGTGGGCGCGAATTAGCGCACCGCGAAATCGGAATGGAGCAGTTGAAACGCCTCGAGAAAGACTTGGAAGACGTTGCAGTCGTCGAGCAGTTTCCGAAGATGGAAGGCCGCCAAATGATCATGGTCATGGCCCCCAAAAAGAAAAAATAATTCGCGTTTTTAACGCAATCTTGCGCAGCTCAGGACGAGGCTGCCAGCATCTTAAATCCATAGGATGCGCCTAATTCTTCAGGGCCATGCATTTTGCCTTGCTGGGTTATTTTTCTCAGGGATTTTTATTTTAATGTTGGAGCAAACAAATGCCGAAAATTAAAACCAACCGGGGTGCCGCTAAGCGTTTAAGACGCACCGGCAACGGCGGTTTCAAATGCGGGCAATCGCATAAGCGTCATATTCTGACCAAGAAAAGCACCAAGCGGAAACGCCAACTGCGTAGTCCTGCGTCGGTTCATCCATCCGATGTACGTAGCGCGGCTCGTATGCTGCCTTACACCTAAGCCGGGAGGATTACGATGGCTAGAGTTAAACGCGGCGTCACCGCAAGAGCAAGACACAAGAAAATTTTAAAACAGGCGAAAGGCTACTACGGTGCCCGCAGCCGGGTCTATCGCGTTGCGAAGCAAGCGGTGATCAAGGCCGGTCAGTATGCGTACCGCGACCGCAGACAGAAAAAACGCCAATTCCGTGCGTTGTGGATCGTGCGTATCAACGCAGCCGCCAGACAGTGCGGTATGTCCTACAGCCGTCTGATCAACGGCCTCTCGAACGCGAATGTCGCGATCGACCGTAAGGTGTTAGCCGACATCGCCGTGCGCGACATGGAAGCTTTCGCCGAAATCGCAAAAATTGCGAAAGCCAACGTCAGCTCGCTGTAAGCCGGTCTGAATCTCCCGGGTAATCGGGAGATACCCTGTTTCCGCCCGCCTTTCTAAAAGCGCGGGCGGAACACCAAACCCAAGAACAGAATTCAAACAAAGCGGCAGGATCGCAGGTCGGTCCATGTGCCGCTTTGTCGTGTTAGCGTAACTCTATTTTCTTCCATTCTACCAGCGAGCCAAGCAGTGTCTTCCACTCCTGAAGAAATTCTCGCGCAGGCCTCTACAGCGCTTGCGGATGCCCAAGACCTCACGCAACTCGATCAGGTCCGCGTTCACTATCTCGGCAAAAAGGGGCTATTGACCCAGCTGATGAAGGAACTCGGCTCGCTCGATCCCGAACAACGCCGTGAAGCCGGCCAAAAAATCAATCAGGCGAAAGACCGCTTTCAGGAACAGCTGGACGGCCGCAAACAGTTGCTCGAAGCCAATGAACTGGCCGCGCGCCTCGCGAGCGAGCGGGTCGATGTGACCCTGCCCGGACGCGGCCAGGCGGCCGCGGGCCTGCATCCGGTCACGACCACCTTGCGCCGTATCTCGAAGATTTTCACCAGCGCCGGCTTCAAGACCGTCGAAGGGCCGGAAATCGAGGACGATTATCACAATTTCGAGGCCTTGAACATTCCTGCCCACCACCCGGCGCGGGCGATGCACGACACCTTCTATTTCGATGCGCATACGGTGCTGCGGACGCACACCTCGCCGGTGCAGATTCGGGTGATGGAATCCGAAGAGCCGCCGTTGAAAGTGATTGCGCCGGGCCGCGTCTATCGCTGCGATTCCGATTTGACCCATTCGCCGATGTTTCATCAGGTCGAAGGCTTTTTGGTCGACCGCGATGTCAGTTTCGCCGATCTGAAAGGCGTCGTGTACGACTTTTTACAGGCCTTCTTCGAAAAAGACAGCCAGGTCCGTTTCCGTCCGTCCTATTTTCCGTTCACCGAGCCGTCGGCCGAAGTCGATATCGAATGCGTGATCTGCAATGGCGCGGGCTGCCGTGTGTGCGGACATACCGGCTGGCTCGAAGTGATGGGCTGCGGCATGATCCATCCCGAGGTGTTCAAGGCGGTCAACATCGACAGCGAAAAATATACCGGTTTTGCGTTCGGCATGGGCGTCGAACGGCTCGCGATGCTGCGTTACGGCATCAACGATCTGCGGTTGTTCTTCGAAAACGACCTGAAATTCCTGCAACAATTCAAGTAAGCCGTCGATAAGTTATGCAAATTAGTGAAGCCTGGTTAAGAACCTACGTCAATCCGGCCGTCAACACCGAAGAACTGGTCGCGCAATTGACCATGGCCGGTCTCGAAGTCGACTCGGTCACTCCGGCCGCCGCGGTATTCAGCGGCGTGGTCATCGGCGAAGTGCTCGCGACGGAGCCGCATCCCGATGCGGATCGCCTGCGCGTCTGCAAGGTAGAAGTCGGTCAGGGCGAGCCGCTGCAAATCGTCTGCGGCGCCAGCAACGTGCGCCCCGGCCTGAAGATTCCGGCCGCCTTGATCGGCGCGGTGCTGCCGGGCGATTTCAAGATCAAAAAATCCAAGCTGCGCGGCGTCGAATCCTACGGCATGCTGTGCTCGGAAAAGGAACTCGGCCTGGCCGAGGAGTCGAACGGCCTGATGGAACTGGCCGAGGACGCGCCGGTCGGCGTCGATATTCGCGACTATCTGGCGCTGAACGATAACCTGATCGAGGTCGACCTGACGCCGAACCGGGCCGATTGCCTGAGCGTCGAGGGCCTCGCGCGCGAAGTCGCGGTGCTGAATCAAATCGACTGCCAAGCCACGCCGCTGAAGAAGGCCGATGTCGCGCATCGCGATACGCTGGACATTCGCGTCGACGCGGCCTCCGCCTGCCCGCGCTATCTCGGCCGTCTGATCACAGGCGTCAATCCTAAGGCCGAAACGCCGCTGTGGATGCAGGAACGGCTCCGGCGTTCGGACCTTAGAAGCCTCGGCCCGGTTGTCGATGTGACCAACTATGTCTTGCTCGAACTCGGTCAGCCGCTGCACGCATTCGATGCGGACAAGCTGAGCGGCGGCATTCAGGTGCGCTGGGCAGAGGACGGCGAAGAACTGGCCCTGTTGAACGGCCAGACGATCAAGCTCGATGCCGAAGCGCTGGTGATTGCCGATAACGCGCGCGCGCTGGCCCTGGCCGGCGTGATGGGCGGCAGCGAATCGGCGGTCGGCGAGGGTACGCAAAACATTTTCCTCGAATGCGCATTCTTTGCGCCGCAAAGCATCGCCGGCAAGGCGCGTCGTTTCGGCCTGCATACCGATTCCTCGCACCGCTTCGAACGCGGCGTCGATCCTTTCCTGCAGGAGCGCGCGATCGAACGCGCGACGCAACTGATTACCGAAATCGCCGGCGGCAGCGTCGGTTTGCTCGGCGCAGCGGTCTCCGATGCGCATTTGCCGAAACGCGCGCCGATAGCACTGCGCCGGCAACGGATCGAGCGGCTGCTGGGCCTCTTGCCGAGTGACGAACAAATCGCCGGCATCATCAGTCGTCTGGGCATGGGGGTTGAGGCGACCGCGGACGGCTGGCGGGTGACCCCTCCGGGCTTCCGTTTCGATATCGCGATCGAAGCCGATCTGATCGAAGAAATCGCGCGCATTTACGGTTACAACAACCTGCCGAGCAACCGCCTCCTGGTGCGCACCGAACTGCACAAGGCGACCGAGTCGGCGCTGGAGCTGGACCGCGCCCGCGACCTCTTGGTCGATCGCGGCTATCAGGAAGCGATCACGTTCAGCTTTGTCGATGCGGAAACGCAGCAGGCGCTCACGCCGGGCGCCGAGATGATCAGCCTGCAAAATCCGATCTCTTCCGAATTGTCGGTGATGCGCGGCACGCTCTGGTGCGGCCTGATCAAGGCGGCCGAACACAATGTGAATCGCCAGCAAAACCGGGTTCGCTTTTTCGAAACCGGCCTGCGTTTCATCCGGTCCGAGGGCAAGGTGCTGCAGGAAAAGATGCTGGCCGGCATCGCGCTCGGCAGCGCGCATCCCGAACAATGGGGCGAGGCGGCGCGCGCGGTCGACTTCTTCGACATCAAGGCCGATATTGAGGCGTTGTTTGCGTTGACCGGCTCTGCGGCGCGCTTCGTGCCGGGCGAACATCCTGCCCTGCATCCCGGCCAGACCGCCGAGATCCTGGCGCCGAACGGTCAACGGATTGGCCTGATCGGCATGCTGCACCCTAATCTCGAAAAACAATTCGGCTTCGAGTGCCGGGTCTTCCTGTTCGAATTGGATCAGGATGCGCTGCTCGCGAAACCAAAGGCGCAGTTCAAGCCGCTGTCGAAATATCCGTCGGTGCGGCGCGACCTGGCCTTGATCGTCACAGAAGAGGTGACGGCCGAGCAGATCACGGCATGTGTTAGCGAACTCCAGGAGTCTGCACTGCAAACCGTCGTACCGTTCGACGTATATCGCGGCAAGGGCGTCGAGGCGGGGTATAAAAGCATCGCCCTGAGCCTGACCTTGCAGGATTATGCGCAGACACTGACAGATTCCGAAATCGATGCTATAGTATCTAAGCTTTTGGAAAACTTGAAAAATAAAATTGGTGCGAAGTTGAGGGATTGATTAAATGGCATTAACCAAAGCTGATTTTGCTGAAAAACTTTTCGAAGAGCTCGGCCTTAACAAACGCGAAGCCAAAGACATCGTGGAGCTGTTTTTTGAAGAAATCAAAACCGCTCTAGAGCGCGGCGAACAGGTCAAACTGTCCGGTTTCGGCAAGTTTGAACTGCGCGACAAGAACAGCCGTCCGGGGAGAAATCCAAAAACCGGGGAAGAAATACCCATTACCGCCCGGCGTGTGGTAACATTTAGGTCTGGTCAAAAACTCAAAGCGCGGGTAGAAGCTTATGCTGGAACCGAGTCATAATAACGAATTGCCGCCCATACCGGCCAAACGCTATTTCACGATCGGTGAAGTCAGCGAACTGTGCGCAGTCAAACCCCATGTACTGCGCTATTGGGAGCAGGAGTTCACCGAACTGAGTCCGGTCAAGCGCCGCGGCAACCGCCGGTATTACCAGCGCCACGATGTGCTGATGATCCGCCAGATCCGTTCGCTGTTGTACGAGCAAGGCTATACGATCGGCGGCGCCAGGGCGCATCTGACCAGCGACGAGCACAAGGAAGATGCGACGCGCACCAAGCAATTGATCCAGCAAATGGTCGTCGAACTCGAAGACATTCTGGAATTGCTTAAATAAAGCGCTTTGTAATATAATCTATCCTCTTCGACTTTTCTCAAAAGCCGTATATAGTTTTTTCTTTCTGAATTGCGATGGCGCTCAGCCAGGGCAATTGTCAAATCATCGGGGCGTAGCGCAGTTTGGTAGCGCACTTGCATGGGGTGCAAGGGGTCGGAGGTTCAAATCCTCTCGTCCCGACCAATGAAATCAAATACTTACTTAAGCATGGAAATCCAGGAATTCTAAAATTATGGGATTTTGAATTTTTGGGCTACGGTTTGGGCTACGGTTTTTATTTGCTTGGTCTGAGAAGCTGTTTGGAAGTTATCGTTAAGCCAAGCGCTTCAACTCAACATAAAGAGGGGCATGGGCGAGGCAAATTCCCATTTCGTCGGTGCGGGTGAGCCCCCGTAGCTTTTGCTGAGGCGATGTGAGTAATTCAATCAGCTGAACTGCACTCGATCATCCAGCGGTAGGGCATGAGTACAAAATTCCTGATTTGCCTCGGGCTCAACACCACGGTCAGACAGAACTTGAAGCGCTCTGCGGTCCAAGCGACTGGCCTACCACTGTAACCGCCTTCCCCTAAGCTATCCTCAATTTTTTGCAGTGTGCCGGCAGTTGACGTACCAATAGACGAGCCACGATTAAACGCCGACTATGTCTTTTTTGACGTTTTTACACCGCCTGAGCCGATTTTACTCATTCAATTACACCGAGCTCTACCGTCTCGCGATTTATCGACTGCTTGGCTAATGGCGGATGAGAAGCCGAAAACAGCCGTTTTTAACCCAGCTAATGAAAGGCTCGATTCTCCGGGCGGCTTGTGTGAGCATAACGCGACAGCTCTGCTACCTTTGCGGGAGGGACGAAATGGATTATTCTCTGCAAGCAGTTTATCTATTCCCCACCTTTTCCTCATGGGTTATTCAGGCATCACCACTTGGCATAAAAACAGCCGATGGTGTCATCGTTAGCTATAACTGAAAAAGCCTTTTAGGCTATGAAGGGAATAATACGTCAATGGCAAGATTCTACGAAATAGAACCGACACTTGAGAACTACTGGCGGTCCATCATTTTATTTGGCCGAAATGTTGCGTCGTATAAATTCGCGCTTGCCAAAGCATTGTATGATCTGAAAGATTCCGGCGAAACTCTTGTCACCTTGGATAAATTAGCTGTCCCCTATGCAATGCATATTGCCCAGCATTTAATAGTCTGCGACAAACAGGGCACATCAGGAAATAGCCGATTCTTGGATGCGTGTAGAGATTTTAATGCGGACAAAATCACCCAAGATGAGCTAATCGAAACGACTGTAAAATTAGGCTTTAATAACGTAATCGACGCTTTTCATAATGTCCATAACCAAGAAGTACCGATTCGTTTCTTTGTAGATGAGCGTAAATCGAAGAATGGCATTGCTTTAACGGATGCATTTTTTCAGTTGGCTGAGCACTTTCAATATGAAAGTCTCAAAGACGAAACTGAAGCCCGTTGGCGTTTAGTCGAAACAGCGTGGGAGCTTAATTTGCCTAAACACCTCATTCAAATTGATTACAAGGAAGACACTAAAGAACTCTTCGCCGACAATAAGCTCCGTAGAGTATCGGTAACTTCGGCTAGGCCCTCCCTCAATGGCTACCAGAAGGGCAAATGTTTTTACTGTTTTCGTGAAATCTCAATTGATCAAGCTCACCCAGACTTCGCCGATGTGGACCATTTCTTTCCTCACGCCCTTAGGCAATGCGATCCCGATAAGCCGATAAACGGTAAGCGTCCAACCCTACCACATAGCGAGGTTGATGGGGGCGTGATTTAATGTGATTTGCCGAATGGCAGTAGTTCGTCGATACGGCTGTTAGGCCAGGTAGGCAGTTTTTCGAGGGTGTCTTTTAGCCAGGCCGAAGGATCGAGGCCGTTGAGCTTGGCCGTGCCGAGCAAGGTTTGAATCACAGCCGCGCGTTTTCCG
>Ga0208118_100121_pt1 | contig 24801 bp, 12 predicted proteins | sample LakWasMet34_HOW6_2_FD_183876 | JGI IMG/M metagenome (GOLD analysis project Ga0208118, IMG submission 183876) | Freshwater sediment methanotrophic microbial communities from Lake Washington under simulated oxygen tension - Sediment Metagenome... | ecosystem: Environmental > Aquatic > Freshwater >... | reverse complement strand
CTTAACTATGTAAGTCATTCCTACCCCAAAAAACATAGATATAACAAAATAAATAAAGCTTTCGATTAATTCTTTCCTTAATTTTTGGCCATCTTCATTTAAATATACATTCGTTAAAACAATGAATGAGCCAATTGGTGGCATGTCTTGCAAGTTAAGGTTCGTATTTTTACACTTTATCATTTCAGTAAAAATAATTGGTTGTTTCACTAAAAATGCCAAAACAATTAACCAACTACAGAAAAGAGAAGCAATCAAATCCGCGTAACCCCACATCCGGGAGCACCGGGGTACGAAAGTGTCGTGATGTGTCTTGCTTTACCCAAAGTCCGATCACGTACAGAAGGTATGATTGCTTGCATTCCTGATGTAGAACATTTCAATAATTTAGATGGCCATTGAGTGATATGACTGCTTATTCTTAAGTTACCTTAAACACAAGCGACTTTCAATCGTAGCAATTAAATGAACTTCACTACTACCTTCCCCTTAGCTCGACCTTCCTCGAGATAAAGAAGCGCCTCTTTTGTTTGCTCGAATGGAAAAACTTTGTCGATTACCGGAACGATGTGCCCAGCGTCGAGAAGTTTACCAATCTCTGCGAGTTGGTGACCATCTGGATGTAAAAATAGGAAGGAATATTCGGCGCCACGTTTCTTAGCTTGACGAATTATCTTGCTGCTAATCAATCCGAATATGAACTTCATAAGGAAGTTCATGCCTCTGGCGCGGGCGAACGCAGCGTCCGGTGGGCCGATGAGTGAAACGACGCTACTCTTTGGTTTCAAAATCTGTAGAGACTTCTCAATCCCGTCACCTCTAATAGTACCCAGCACCACATCATAGTCTTGCAGCACATCCTCGAACTCCTGTTTCTTGTAATCAACCACCTCATCGGCTCCAAGGTGCTGAACCAGACCCAAGTTACCTGTACTAGTGGTTGTTCCCACCGTTGCTCCGAGATGTTTTGCGAGTTGGATAGCGAACGTGCCAATGCCCCCAGAGCCTGCTGGGATAAATACCTTTTGTCCGGGTTTGAGATGTGCCCGTTCTTTAAGTGCTTGCCACGAAGTTAATCCGACCATCGGGATCGAAGCTGCTTGTACGAAGTCCAGATTTACCGGTTTTATCGCGGCAGCGCTTTCTGGCACAGCAGCAAACTCAGCAAGCGCTCCCGTACCTAGATCGAAGATGCTGGCAAAAACGGAATCACCAGTCTTAAAGCGTGTTACGCGACTCCCAACTTCAACCACGATACCTGCCAAATCGCTGCCCATCGTAGCTGGCAGTTTAAATTTTAGTATGGCCTTGAACATTCCTTTGGGAATCATGTGGTCGATAGGGTTCAGACCTGCAGCGTGTACCTGTACGAGTATTTCGTCAGGTTTGATCGTGGGTCGTGGAATGTCCGCAAAATCGAGTTGATCAGACTTGCCATAACGTTTCAATATTAATGCTTTCATCATTTCACTCCTGATTTTTTTATTGATGGTGCTGTTTATTTCCTGCGCCAGCCGACATACAAAAATGCTAGAACAAGAGCGACTTCGATAAAAATGGCTGCCAGAATGCCGTTGGTTGCGTGACCTGTAGCAAACTCATACACACCGAGCAGCGCCAGTATCGTACATGACGTTATAATTACGTAGATGAGCGCAGTGCGGGTTGTCGATGGCGCCGCATTTCTAGCCATGAAAAACATCACAGCAATGCCTGCATAAAGTGCTGCTGCTCGCCGGCCAACTAACCCTGCCGCAGTTGATAGTTCCACTCCCCACTCTGACAGCAAATGCAGGGGTGCAAACATCCAAGTCATGGCCAGTATTAAAAATAAAATTGTGGTGAATACGGCTAATCGATGAAAAGATAAAAATTTCATGACGGTCTCTTATGGTTGGCTAGCTATTTTGTCTAGTGAGTCAAGCTGCATCTCTTTACGGATACCCATATCAACTAACGCAGCAGGCGCAAACCTTCTCAGAAAGCTCAAGCGGCAGGCTAATTTTCCTGCGGCGTAACGTAGCTTAGGATGTTTGTCATTGGCAGCTTTCAATACTACATTGGCAACTACCTTGGGATCATCGCCGCCTGCAATAGCTACTTTCATTAATTTTGTGAGTGCTTTACGTGCGATGGTGTACTCATCTATTTTGGCGTCTACTTCTAAGGTGTTGGCTTCGAAATGCGTGTTGGTGTAGCCTGGCTCAATGACAGAAACGCGGATGCCTCTAGTGCGTAACTCATGGTCTAGGGACTCTGAAAAGCCTTCTACTGCATGCTTAGTAGCGGCATAGGTTGCCATGTATGGCGCTGGTATCAAGCCAAGGATGGAGCCGATGTTAATGATACGTCCTCCACCTTGTTTTCTCATATAAGGCACCACAGCACGCGTCATGCGTACAATCCCAAAAAAGTTGGTATCAAAAATCATCTTGGTTTGTTCAATTGAGCTCTCTTCAGCGCCACCGGGTGCCACACCAAACCCTGCGTTGTTAACCACAAGATCAATCCGTCCTTCAATTTGGATTATTTCTTTTAACGCCGTTTGGATAGATTCCTCACTATTCACGTCCAATGCAATCATCTTGTACGAACGCGGTGTGGCTTGTGCTCCCTTACGGCTCGTTCCGTAGACTTTATAACCAGAGTTTGCGAGTAGCTCTGCTGTGGCCTCACCGATACCAGATGATGCACCGGTCACAATTGCAATCTTACTTTTCATGTTGCGTCTCCTATTTCATTCTAAATTAGTAAAAATACTTCACATTTATATGATGTTCATCATATATTTGGTTAAAAAAAAGCCAAAGCAGTTAGCTCAGGCATTAATCATTCTTTGGCATCGTAGTGTTTTAAAGCTGCTTGGCGAAAAGCTTGGCTAAGTTCAGGGTCGTCAACCGCACGGGCTAACAATAGTGTCCCTACCATAGTTGATACCAAAACAAGTGCCTCTTCACGCGCATTGGGCTGCCCTGATAAGCTGCCTTCAATAAGTGCTACCATTTCCTTGATGCGGCAAGTTGAGGTATTCCTCACTTCAGGTGCTTGGCGCGGCATTTCAGAACCTAGGGCTGCTAAAGAACAGCCTGATTCTATGTTGGCTATATGCTCATTTGATAAATAAGCATTCATCAAAGCCTGTAATGCCTGATCTTGTGGTGCTTTAGCGAATATACTCTTCGCAATCGCAGCAGTCTCCTCCCCAGCTCGGTCTGCTGCCTCGGCAAGCATTGCATCGCGTGATGAGAAATGTGCGTAAAAACCTCCATGTGTAAGGCCTGCCTCTTTCATGATATCGGCTACACCTGTTCCATCATAACCGCTTCTGCGGATTGCTCTAGCAGCGGTTTCCACAATCCGCTTATGTGTAATTTCTTTACGACTAGAATTATTTCGCTTAGTAGTGTCTTTCATCATGATGACCATAATATATGATGAACGTCATATATTGCAAGTGAAATAAACTTTTCCTAAGAAGTGAAGTTATTTGAAACATATCTAATGTCGGTCATAAGGCGTTGTTACCCTATTAAAATAGGCTGAATCTAAGGTAATTATGTAAACTCTTATTAATTCAATCAATGATGTTTTTATGACCGCACAACGTACATTCTGGACGCTAGTAATTTCTGCCGCCGCAATTTTGGCCGTCACTATGGGGATACGCCAATCACTGGGGTTATTCTTATCACCATTAAATACGGCCACGGGCTTAGGGATTGTGACGGTGAGCTTTGCCATGGCAGTTGCCCAGTTTACATGGGGCTTAGCGCAGCCACTGTTTGGAATGCTTGCCGATAAAGTGGGATCTTACAAGGTTATTGTGTTGGGTACTTTGTTGCTGGCTATCGGCTTGGCAATCACGCCATTCATGAGTTCCGGCTTCGGCTTGATGTTTGCAATCGGCATCCTTACAGCTGTAGGCGCTGGTGCGGGTAGTTTTTCGATTCTAATAGGCGCTGCGGCTCAACGATTGCCTGCGGAAGGTCGCTCTAAGGCTGCCGGGTTTATCAATGCTGGTGGCTCATTAGGGCAATTTATATTTGCACCAATCACGCAGGCTTTAATCAGCTCATTTAGCTGGGTGATTGCCTTATTTGCCCTAGCTGCCACTTCATTAACTACTATTCTTTTAGCATTGCCATTACGTGAAAAGCAAGACATTACTGATAAGCGTGTAGCTGCACCGATAGATGGAATAACTTTACGAGAGCAGCTGCGCATTGCTTTTAAAGATAGAAGTTATCTGTGCCTGAATGCAGGGTTCTTCACCTGTGGTTTTCATATTGCTTTTTTAGTGACTCACCTACCTGGGGAGGTAAGTCTATGTGGCTTGCCAGCATCTGTAGGGGCTGTGTCGCTAGCCATTATTGGCCTGTCAAACGTAGTTGGCAGTATTGGCGCTGGCTTGTTAGGGCAGGTAAAACGTATGAAAATGATTCTGTTCTGGATGTATGCCTCACGCGCTGTAGCAATCGCCATCTATCTGATTGCACCTAAAACAGAGTTCACTTTTTATATCTTTGCAGCCATTCTTGGGCTCACTTGGCTGGCAACCGTACCGCCAACGGCTGGATTAATTGGAAAGCTCTTTGGCCCGCGTTATTTAGCCACACTGTTTGGATTTGCGCTACTTAGCCACCAGATTGGTGGTTTTTTTGGTGCATGGCTGGGCGGAATCACCTTTGTGCAAAGCGGAAGCTACCAATGGATGTGGTACGCAGATATTGCGCTTGCAGGCATTGCTGCGTTAGTTAATCTACCCATTCGCGAAGAACATCCCAAGCTGTCTATGACTCCCGCTTAGCGCCTAAGTCACAGCCTTGAATCTCTATAAAATCCGCAATGTAGATTTATAATTAAGCAGCACTGTTGATGTAGTAACGGTGCTCCTTAGGTTGCATGATCTAACTCTGGTAACGACTAGCTGCTTGTGTGTGTGATAAGTTTGGCCCAAGTGCTTTACGCGCATTATCTAATGCATGCCATTCTTCGATGTTCGGTAATGATGGGATAGTCACCACTTCGCCTAAATCAAAGCCGGCCAGCGCAGCATCAACCAAATTCTCTGGGCTCATCACGATCTGAGTAGGTAGGTTATTCACTGGCAATCCACTTTTGTCCCAGAACGGGGTGTCAATGGCACCAGGTAATACTGCCTGAACTCTGATACCTTTATCTGCAAGCTCGTGATGCATTGACTGTGTGAAGTTAACGACGTATGACTTAGAGCCGCTGTATGCGCCATTTAAAAGCTCTGGGGCGAGTGCAACAATAGAGGCAATATTGATGATTGCACCATGAGCATTTGCAATCAAGCCCGGCACAATTGCTGCAGAAAGTCTTGTCAGTGCGATTACGTTTAATGAAATCATTGTTTCAATATCATCCATGTTGGATTCCGCAAGTTTGGTCACTGCACCCAAGCCTGCATTATTGACCAGCAGGGTAATGCTTTTATCAGACTTTAGCAGGGCTTCTATCTGAGCTAACTCTGATTTTATGGTCAGGTCAGCAGGTGCTACTGTCACGTTAACGTTGTAGTCAGACTTAATTTTGCTGGCAACAGCATTTAGCTTTTTCTTATCACGAGCAACTAAAATAAGATCATATCCTCGCTTAGCAAGTCTATCTGCATACACTGCGCCCATGCCAGTTGATGCCCCAGTTATTAATGCTTTACCTTGATTTACTATTGAACTCATAACAACCTCGTCTATTAAAAATAATGAAAATTAATATTTAAATACCAATCGGTAAATAAATATAATTCAGCGCAACTTGCTTTGTCAACACTTTTTTGTAACAATTGGTATATTATTTAATTTGAGAAGTTTAGCGATGTCTATTGATGTTAAAAAATTACGTGGTCGACCTAGAGTTTTTGATATGGATGAAGCGCTTGATAAGGCGTTAGCTATTTTTTGGGAAAGAGGCTACGAAGGCGCATCACTGGCGGAGCTAACTGAAACGCTGGGGATAAATAAACCTAGCTTGTATGCTGCGTTTGGTAACAAAGAGGAGTTATTCAAAAAGTCGCTATCAAAATATACGTCAGGGCCAGTTGCCTTTGTGAAAGACGTGATTAATGAGCCCACAGCCTTCAAGGTGGCTGAGCGTTTTTTATTTAATGCAGCAGAATTCCTTACCTCCACTGACCATCCCAAAGGTTGCATGATTGTTCAGGCCGCATTATCTAGCGGAGAAAGCTCAGATATGGTTAAGGGTTTATTGATTCAATATAGATATGCTTATGAGCATCAGTTAGCAGTGCGCTTTGAAAAAGCCCAAATCGATGGGGATTTACCTCGCGATGCAAACCCTAAAACTCTAGCCAAGTATTTGGCTACATTGCATCAGGGCATGTCAGTACAAGCAACCAGCGGTACTACAAAAGATGAGCTTTTAGAAATTGCTGAATTAGCGCTTAAGAGTTGGCCGAATCAAAATAAATCAAGTAATTAAGCGCAGGGTTGCATCACTTAACTATCAATCAAATAAGCTGCATATGCGCGTTGGGCATGCAGTTGCAAATCAGCACAACTGCATCCCAAGTATCATCTGTCTCTATCAAACGCCATGACTCGTAATCTTAATAGTCCTTAACTGATTTTAGCCGCCGCATTGGCTCGCGCGGTATGCAATTTCCTGTAGCTATCAATCAGGCGGTGGTGTCTGTCTAGCCCTTCCAGTTTTGTACTGGTTGGTATCAGGCCGAAGAAGCGCACGTCACCCTCTACCGAGCCAAAAGCCGCATCCATGCGGTCATTGCCAAACATGCGGCGGAAATTGAACTCGTAATCTTCGATTTCTAGCTCGTCGTCCAGCAGCACTTCTAACACCACATTCAAGGCTTGATAAAACAATCCGCGTTCGACCGTATTGTCGTTGTATTGCAGGAAGGCACCCACCAGCTCATGCGCATCTTCAAATTGCTGCAAGGCAAGGTTAATCAGCAGCTTCAACTCTAATACTGTGAGTTGGCCCCAGGCCGTATTCTCGTCAAATTGGATGCCGATTAAGGTGGCGATGTCGCCATAATCATCCAGCTCGTTATTCTCTAAACGTGTTAGCAGTGCTTTCAGGCTGGCATCGTTTAGCTGATGCAGGTTCAAAATATCCTCGCGGAATAACAGCGCTTTGTTGGTGTTATCCCACACCAGATCTTCGACTGGGTACACTTCAGAATAGCCCGGCACCAAGATGCGGCAGGCAGTCGCGCCTAGCTGGTCATACACCGCTACGTAAGCTTCTTTGCCCATGGCTTCAAGAATACCAAACAAGGTCGCAGCCTCCTCGGCATTAGAATTTTCACCTTCGCTTGTAAAATCCCACTCAACAAATTCGTAATCCGATTTGGCACTGAAAAAGCGCCACGACACGATGCCGCTGGAATCAATGAAGTGTTCAACAAAGTTGTTTGGCTCAGTCACCGCTTCGCTGGCAAAAGTGGGCTGAGGCAAGTCATTCAGGCCTTCTAAACTGCGGCCTTGCAGTAATTCGGTCAGGCTGCGTTCCAGCGCCACTTCTAGGCTGGGGTGTGCGCCGAACGAGGCAAACACGCCGCCGGTGCGTGGGTTCATCAAGGTGACGCACATCACTGGGTATTCGCCGCCTAGTGATGCATCTTTGACCAGTACCGGAAAGCCTTGCTCTTCTAAGCCCTGAATGCCGGCTACTATGCCCGGATATTTCGCTAGCACTTCCTGTGGCACATCCGGCAAGGCGATTTCACCTTCCAGAATTTCTCGCTTAACCGCCCGTTCAAAAATCTCCGATAGGCATTGCACCTGCGCTTCAGTCAGCGTATTGCCGGCACTCATGCCATTGCTGACATACAGGTTTTCAATCAGGTTAGACGGAAAATAGACAGTCTCGCCGTCCGATTGACGCACATAGGGCAGCGCACAGATACCGCGCCCAGCATTGCCGGAGTTGGTGTCTATCAGGTGCGAGCCGCGCAGCTCGCCATCCGGGTTATAAATATCTAGGCAGTATTCATCCAGAATTTCTTCTGGCAACGCATCTTTACGGCCCGGCTTGAACCAGCGCTCGTTTGGATAATGCACAAATTCTGCGTTGGCGATGTCTTCGCCCCAGTACGACCCGGCATAGAAATGGTTATTACTCAGTCGCTCGAGATACTCGCCCAAGGCTGACGCCAACGCGCTTTCCTTGGTTGATCCTTTTCCGTTAGTGAAACACATGGGCGAATGCGCATCACGGATATGCAATGACCAGACATTAGGAATGATATTGCGCCATGAAGCGATTTCAATTTTGATGCCCAGGCTCGCCAACAGGCCAGACATATTGGCGATGGTTTGCTCTAAAGGTAAGTCTTTGCCGGTAATGTAAGTACGCGTATCGACAGATGGATTTACCATCAGCAAGGCCTGCGCATCTTCGTCCAGATTCGCGACTTCTTCAATTACAAACTCCGGCCCGGCTTGCACCACTTTTTTAACAGTACAACGGTCGATGGAGCGCAAAATCCCCTGGCGGTCTTTGTCTGAAATGTCCGCTGGCAACTCAATCTGAATCTTGAAAATCTGTTGGTAACGGTTTTCCGGATCAACAATGTTGTTGTGCGAAAGGCGGATGTTTTCGGTAGGAATATTGCGCGTATTGCAGTACAACTTCACAAAGTAAGCCGCACACAAGGCCGATGAAGCTAAAAAGTAATCAAAGGGGCCAGGAGCTGAGCCATCGCCCTTGTAGCGGATAGGCTGGTCGGCAATCACCGTGAAGTCATCGAACTTGGCTTCCAGACGTAGCTTATCGAGAAAGTTGACTTTAATTTCCATGGTGATAATTCCAAAAATGGTGCAAAAATATAGTGAAAGCTATTTTAATCAAAAGTTTACTGCGGATAGGGAAATGCGCAGATTGATTATTTTGTTAATAAAAAAGCTGAAACCTTTGTAGGAGTGACAGTATTTTTACTTAAATTTAGAAACATAAATTTGTATTTCTAAGGTTTATTTTAATCGGACTTGGATTATAGACCTTATCTTACGAAATCATAAAATAGGCTTTAGTGAATTATGGAAACATAAACTAATCTAGAGTTACCGCTCATGACTAGTTTGATAAAAAGCTGGTTACTAATATTGGGGCCTTAATTGCTAATCTAAAAGGCTAACTGCTTGTTTGTTGGTAATTGACAATTGAGTGCGACACGATACAATGAATCTAAGTGTTAGCCCGTCTGTAGCCCTTGAGACACAGAACCGGCCAAACAGCACAAGAATGAATAAGTTTTGTGTGAGAAACTTAGCACAGTGAGGTCGTCGAAAGATAGCTACGTACTAATGGTCCCTCACAACGTATCAAACGGAAGGCCTCTGAAAAGAGGCCTTCTGCTTTTCAATTACCCCTCCCATACATCACCCCAAAAAAGATAGTCGTATAGGCTCGCCTTAGGGGAACTGACGTATAGACACTAAGGTCGCTGGCTCAATAAATTGCCGAGCATTGGTGGCGACTCAATTGAGTGTTTTTTCCATTTCGATAAATACTGAAGTTGTTTCAGCTATGGCCTTCTAGTATTACTTAAAGCTGGCTGATACCAAACAAAATTATGGCTGTATTCAACCGCTTTACAACTCTTTACGATTGAGCAATAAATTCACTTGCATGATTTAACTTTTGTAAGTTAGAGTCATGTAAAAGAGTGGTTAGTGCCAATAAGCTACCCCGCTCCAAGAAAAGCAATATCACCAAAGAATACTAAAAATAAGTACATGGGGATGTGGTGGCTCGGTTATTAACTATAGAAGCCTTTATATGGGCTACAGGGGCTTTTTGTCAGCTGAATCGTATTCCGCATGACATTTCATTGCTAATTAAGCAGTATCCGCCACCCTATGATATTGTCCATTTACAACAAGCGCTCAATCACTTTGGCTTAAACAACAGCCGTAAACGATATAGTCTCAACCAACTCCCGCAAGCCAGCATGCCTTGTTTGGCAACTCTGAATCCAATACAACAATCACAAACAAATAGTAATAACGCCGTAGCGCCAATTTCAAGTGCTACTCAGTCAGATACTGATTCCAGTGTTGATGATGTGCAGCCAAGCAACACCCCACCTTCTGCTTCACCCTCTGATGCACCAGCCAATCCAAATTACGACATCGCTCTTATCCTAAGCCGAGACGACCAACGCTTACTTGTATTGCATCCTGGTCAAGCAGAGCCAGTGACCATCAGTATCAATGATGCAGACTTTAATGCTCGCATCACAGGTGATTTTCTAATGGTGCGTAAAGCTGAAGAGGCACTCACTGATGAAGATGGTGTGACGCAAGATAAAGCATCTCAAGCAAAGACAGACACATCCTCCAGTAGCGGTGCTAGTCAAACTCCTGAGAAAGAATTCGGTTTTCGCTGGTTCGTCCCCGAATTACTCAAATACAAAAAAATCTGGTCTGAAGTATTACTGGCCTCACTCGCTATTCAGTTGGTAGGTTTGGCTGTACCTATTTGCACCCAAATCGTGATTGATAAAGTGGTAGTGCATCACACTACGAGTACTTTAGTGGTGATTGGTGTTGCTCTCTTTATTTTTCTAGTTTTCAGTGCAGTAATGGGATGGGTGCGACAATACTTGGTATTACATACAGGTAACCGTATTGATGCTACCTTAGGGCACAAGGTATTTAGCCATTTGTTAGATCTGCCTGTACGTTATTACAACAATAGACCTACCGGTGTCATCATTGCCCGTGTGCACGGTGTAGAAACCATACGTGAGTTTCTCGCTGGTGGCCTAGTGACATTGTTACTAGACTTTCCATTTCTCATTGTGTTTCTAGCCATTATGTTTTGGTATAGCTGGCAACTGAGTTTGATTGCTATAGCTTGTTTAGCACTTATATCCCTCTTAAGCTTTTTTGTCACCCCAATCATCCGTGCCAAGCTTAATCACCAGTTTATGCTAGGTGCACGTAATCAAGCCTTTCTCACTGAATATGTTTCAGGCATGGAAACGGTGAAGTCTTTACAGATGGAACCACAGCTTAAACAAACCTTTGGTAATTACTTAAGCACCTATCTCAATGCCAGCTTTGATAGCCGTAAACTATCCATTACCTACAATACAGCAGCCAGTACGCTAGATCAATTACAAACATTAGCGATTCTATGTGTAGGCGCATGGCTGGTGATGCACAACACTAGCTTCACTATTGGCATGTTGGTAGCGTTTCAGATGTTCTCAGGCAGGCTCTCTCAACCAGTCATGCGTTTAGTAGGGTTATGGCAAGAGTTCCAACAAGCCGATATTGCAGTAAAGCGCCTAGGTGATGTGATGAACGCTCCCGCTGAGCCGATGACCCTTATCCCTACCAGAGCTAACATTAGTCAAACCACTAACGTCACTGTCGATAGCTTAGGCTTTAGATACACCGATCCACAAAACAACTCTGAACTACCGTGGCTATATCGCAACCTCAGCTTCAATATACAAGCAGGCCATTGTGTCGTGGTCATGGGCCCCAGTGGCTGCGGTAAAAGCACCTTAGCTAAACTACTACTAGGTTTCTACCAACCACAGGAAGGCACTATCAAGCTCAATGGGCAAGACATTAAGTATCTGGCCGCTAATGAGCTTAGAAATCACTTTGGCGTAGTGCCACAAGAAACCGTACTGTTCTCAGGCACCATCTACGACAACCTCATCTTAGCCAACCCACACGCTAGCTTTGAGCAAATCATTCATGCATGCCAGCTAGCAGAAATTCACCAAGCCATTGAAAAGCTGCCACAAGGCTACCAAACCACGGTCGGTGAACACGGCACAGGTTTAAGTGGTGGGCAGAAGCAACGTATTGCAATTGCTAGAGCCCTATTAAAACAACCGAAGGTGCTGATCTTTGATGAAGCGGTCAGCAACCTAGACCAACAAACGGCAGAACACTTTGCACAGACGGTAAACAAGCTCAAGGGCAAGGTCACCATTCTCTTTATTACCCACCAACTCCCCAAAGGACTCAACGTGGATGAGGCGGTGATATTGGGGAAAGACAAAGATAATAAAAACGAACAGCAGCAAACAACAGTCATGCAGCGCAATCTGCAATCTGATCTTTAGATAAGGCAGAAATATGAATGAAAAAAGATTAAACGTAGTCTGCCTTACAATTGTTTTGAGGTATTTAGAACGTAGGTGGGTATCGAATGATAATTAATGGAGGATGGCAGCATGAGTGGGCTAATGCTAATTTTTATAATTGTGCTATGGATAATTGTGGTTAAAAGACTAACGATATTTCTTAGTCAATGGATACCAGCAAGTAAATATGACGGCTTATTTAAAGGATTGTTATTTGCCATGTTACTAGTAATGCCATTTATGGACGAGATTATTGGCATGCTTCAGTTCAAGGCTTTGTGTAGCAGCGAGACTGTGGTGACTTATGATGAAACTAAAGTGCGGGGTAAAACAGTGCATTTAAAATCAGCAGAAGTAATTTATTTTACAAATACAGTTTTACCTACTTATAAGCAAACTTGGAGATATGCGGAACATGCCTCGAATAAAGAGCTCTTCAGTTTTGTAGAGCTGCATTCTGATGGCGGATGGTTAAGTAGGTGGATTCGTTTTAATGGCAGTCACTCTCCATATACATTTAATGGAGTTTGTAACGGCAATATCAGGAGTTATATTTTTCAGAACTTTCACGTCAAACTAGTTAATAAGGAATAAAAATGACAACTATTCATGATGCTTATATTAATGCATTATTAGCCGATGCTACGTATGCTCTTGAAGTAAACGGACCTTATTCTGGAGATGACTTAAAGACATTAGTTGATTTAAATAAGCGCATGACACCGACCTTGGCAACTTTTATTGGTGATAATTTCTCAGTGCTTACACACCTCGAGTCTAATGATAATGATCCTTTTGGATCTGGATTTGATGCAACCGTCTGGAGAGGTAAAGATGGCACAGAGTTTTCAGGTAAAACTTATGTATCCATGCAGGGAACGCAAGGATTTGAAGATTTCTTAGCTGATATTGATTTGACGGTTTATGGGGCAGCTGTAACTCAAATAGAAACAATGGTGAATTGGTGGCTTAAGAATACTGCACCTTCTGGACAGGGTCTGAATGCTATTCAAATAAAGCTTGATAACACTTATAGCTTTAGTCTCGGACCTTCTGTAGCTGGTACAGGGATATTAAGTAATGTGTCAAGCGTAATAGTGAATGGGCATAGCCTCGGTGGGCATTTAGCTACTGCATTTGCCCGCATATTTGGTGGACAAGCGGGTTGGTCAGTAGAGCATACTTATACCTATAACAGTGCAGGCTTTACACCTACTAGCGATTGGTTTTTTAAGCAAATAGAAGCAGTACTTGGTGCAGGTGTAAGCAAAGGTTACTTTGATGGGGTTGTCGGACAGAGCAACTTTTTTGCTGAAAATGGTATCAACGTCACTACACAAAATTTATTCGGTGGGCAACAAGGTTTGCGAGCTTCGTTGTTTAATGAAGAGAGTACTGGTTTTCCCAATCACTACATGTATAAACTCACCGATGCGCTTGCATTGGGAGATGCACTCGCCAAACTGGATAGCACCTTTGACACCACAAAGATGAATACACTGTTTGATAAAGGCGCAAATAAAACAGAAGCCTCACTGGAAGGTATTTTAGACGGACTACGTAAAAGTATATTAGGCGATAATATTACCGAAACTCCAATCGGCGATGTAAGCGACAGCGAGTTATCAAGAAAAACTTTTTATGAAAACCTCAAAGCTCTAACCGACAGCGCCACCTTCCAATCCCTCATCGGCAACGTCACCCTATCAGCCCCCGCTACTAGTGCCACAGGAGCCCGCTCAGACTTTGGCGCCTTTTTAAGCTTACATTACTTAACCCCATTCGTTCTTAAAGCCAACACTCTTGATGCCGAGAACGCCCTCAAGAATGCCCACTCTGCTCTACGCTATGAGTGGGAAGCAGACAACAGCCTCACCCCCGACCAACGCGCCAACGGCGAAGCCGTCTATTCAGACATGTACCTCAATGACCGTGCTGCCATGCTCAGCTGGGTTGTAAAGCGCAATAAAGAAGACAATACATACACAATATTAGACACATATGCACCAGATGCTATTTTTATAGATAAAAATGGCGGCGTAAATTTGTCTGGTACTCCACTAGTTACAACAGAAATTAGATTAGGTTCATTGCTAACAGGCGACAGTGATAGAAGGCACTTTACCTTTGGCTCAAAGCACGATGAAACAATAACGGGCGGCGATAAAAACGACCACCTCTACGGCATGAGTGGAGACGACACCCTAAACGGAGGCAAAGGCAACGACTGGCTAGAAGGCGCCAGTGGTGACGACACACTTCAAGGAGAAGCTGACAACGACACTCTTTACGGCGGTGGGGGTGACGACACCCTCACTGGCGGAAAAGGAACTGATTACCTCTACGGCGGTGAAGGGAGCGACACCTACATCCATAATGACGGTGATGGCAACGATGTCATCGTAGATAGCGATGGATCAGGCAAGATTCAAATCAAAATAGGACTCAATTTAGAAGGTGGCAAACTGGTGAAAGACGCTACTGACTATTGGGAAAGCGCCGATAAAAAGACCCACTATGCACTACTTAAAGTAGCGGATGGTACACAAACTCTGGTGATTACCCTAGAGAACAAAGAAAAAATTTATGTTAAAGACTGGGAAAATGATGAGCTCGGTATCCGTTTAAAAAATGCTGACTCAACGCCCCCGGCATCCCCTGCGGGCGCCACGAGTAATCATGATTACATTAAACTTACTTATGGTGAAGCCAGAAATGGGCTGTCAGGTAATGATGTGTTGGTGGGGGGAGGTGGTGATGAACGTCTTTATGGTGGAGTAGATGACGATATTCTATTTGGCAATGCTGGTGATGATGTGTTGGATGGCGGTGATGGCAATGATTATATAAGTGCAGGTAGTGGTAAGGATGTTATTTATGGTGGTAAGGGTAATGACTTGATAGAAGGATATGTACATACAGTAGATATTCTCATTCATGAGCAAAGTAAAAGTGACCCAAGCCGATGGGATAATTTGCCACTAGATGACGAGCATTGGAGAAAGTTTGCCGCTACTTGGAAATGGGAGTTTGAATCTGGTAAAGACGGAAATGGTCATTTGTTGCGTTATGTTGATGGGTCGGCAGACTCTTTATATCCAGTAGCTATATGGACTGCGTCGGACCCTGAATTTTCCTTTAGACGCGATGAGGATAATGTTGAAGACGCTAAGGGTGATGTTATTTATGGGGGCGATGGCGATGACGCGATATATGGTGGGGTTGGTGACAACTATATTAGTGGCGATGCTGGTAATGATGTTATCACGTCATCTAGTGGTGATGACATTATATTAGGTGGTGCAGATAAAGATGAGGTCAATGCTGGAGCTGGTGATGATGTGGTTGACGGGGGCACAGAAGATGACAGCTTAATTGGTCATTATGGTAATGATGTGTTGTACGGTGGTGATGGTGATGATGAGCTTAGTGGTGATTTGGTTGAGCTAACCAGCACAGGCGCACTACCAAGTGATACTGATTATAGCAAAATGGGTAATGATATTCTGGATGGTGGTAGGGGAGATGATGATCTGTCTGGGGGGGGAGGTGACGATATTTTATTCGGTGGTGAGGGTGACGACGAGCTAAGTGGCGATGGAGACGGCACGCCTGGAGTATATCAAGGTGAAGATACGCTTGATGGTGGGGACGGGGATGATCGCCTGTGGGGTTATGGAGGCAAGGATACTTTATATGGTGGGAAAGGCAATGACCACCTTGAAGGTGACTATAAAGACACTGAAGGTCAGTATCATGATAATGATTTTCTGGATGGCGGTGCTGGAAATGATGAGCTCATAGGCGGCGGGGGGGAGGATACCCTTCTGGGCGGGGATGGCAATGATGTACTTAGTGGCGACCTTGGTGCAAACTCGAGTCTGGCTGAAATATATCAAAAAGATGATTATTTGGATGGCGGTGCCGGCGATGATGCGCTTTATGGTGATGGTGGTAACGATACTTTGATTGGCGGAGCTGGTAGAGATTATTTGGATGGCGGAAAAGGTAATGACACTTTAATAGGTGGGGGAGAAGGTGTTTTAGGTGTTGATGGCGTTCTTTACGGTGGAGATTTTCTTAAAGGCGGTTTAGGAGATGATAGCTACATCGCTGGTTATGGAGATGTTATAGACGATAACGAAGGCCATAACACTATTATATTAAGTAGCCAGATTGGTACTGTAGATATAACAGATGATAAAGCTTTGTTGATTGTTGATGGAGTTGGAATAAAAGATGGTCTGACTAACAGTAGTATATTTTTTAAATCAGCTGATGGTGTAGAGATAGCATTAGCTGATGTCATTGCCGATAAGCTCGATGTTTCAGTGGCGATTGGTACTGGAACAGGGACCGCTAATGGGGGCACCATGGGGGATGTGTTATACGTACTAGACACCGCTTTAATTAATACTACGCTTAATGGTGCTGGAGGTAATGATGTTTTGACAGGTGGTGCACGTGACGATACTTTAAAAGGCGGAACGGGCGATGATACGCTCATTGGCGGAGTTGGGAATGACAGTTTAATTGGTGGGATAGGTGTTGATTACATGGCTGGTGGAGTAGGTGATGATGTCTACCAGGTGGATAGTGTTGGTGATTCAGTTATAGAAAGCTTTGCCGAGGGTGCTGATAGGGTAGAGAGCGCTGTAAACTATTTGCTAGGTAGCAATGTTGAAGACTTAACGCTCACTGGCGATGATTCAATTAATGGTACGGGTAATGATGTTGCTAATCGAATAATAGGTAATGTTGCGGGTAATATCTTAAATGGTGGTTGGGGCAATGATACGCTAGAAGGCATGGCAGGCGATGATGAGCTATTAGGTGGCGCTGGCGACGACATTCTGATGGGTGGTACTGGTAATGACACTTACACCTTTGATATTGGTGATGGCTTTGATGTGATTGAAGATACGCAAGGCTTGAATCAAATTAGGTTTGGTGCAGGGATCACACGTGATAGTGTGCATGCCTCACAATATCAGGGTAATGACGGTAGTTATTACCTGCAAGTGAGGTATGGTATAGCTGGTGACAAAGTTGCTATCAAAAATGGTTTAGCAGGGGGTATACAAGGTTACCAATTCGCAGATGGCACATATATCAGTCATGCAGAATTAATAGGTGGTGAAGGTGTTCCCTTTCATATTTACGGTACACAAAGCGCTGATACATTAGTTGGCACTAGTAGTGGGGATGTTATTGAGGGTAACGCTGGTGACGATGTACTTTTAGGTTTAGACGGTGACGATATCCTTGTAGGTGGTAGTGGATCAGATATCTTAATAGGCAGTATGGGTGATGATGAGCTAGACGGTGGTTTAGGTCACGACCAATTAGAGGGTGGTGCTGGGCAAGACAGTTATCTAATGTACTGGGGTATGGGGCTTGATACATTAACAGAGGTATCTGGCAGTGATATGAATAACCTCAAACTTAATGCCAATATAACAGTCTCTGATCTTACTTACCAAAGAGTAGAAAATGATCTTAATCTCTATCTAGGTGCTAATAACGGTGTCCAGATTAAGGGCTACTTTAATGGCGATCAACAATGGCAGATTGTGGATGATCAAAACAATGCTATTTCTGTAGATGACTTTATTGCAACACCAGTTTTAAATGACTTAAGTACTGTTCAACAGTTGATGAATAAGTATCAGAAGGATATGAAAGCGCAATATTATTCTGAGTTGGGTCAGGCTGGTTATGTGCAAGGAGTGGATGGAAAGTTTACTAAAACTGAATACACCTCGGGGAGTAGTTACTCACAATTTGATTACCATATCAACGACTTTGTTATTGTCAATCAGCAAAGTAACGATATGGAAATATTAGCTTATAACGATGGAAGTTATTTTGACTATTATTATGGAGTTGATTTTCTAAAAGGCTACAAAGAGAGGTATCAACCTTTATCACATACGGTGACTCGCACTGCGGTATATACTGGGGCAGGATCTAGTAGCTCGTTTTCTACTAGCGGAAGTGGATCTAATACTCCAATATTTATACCCACTAGTGGGGGCGGGAGTAGTCAAAGTGTTTCTGGGTATGGCAGTAGTCCATATGTTGTTACTAATGGAGGAGTTTGGTATTTAGCTAATCAAAATGGCGGCGGTAGTAGTGCACCTGCCAGCCAGTATAACTATTTTACTAAGAGTGAGTATCAGATAGATGGAACGCAGTTCTTTGTCAATCTACAAGCGGGAGATTCAACCAACAGCATTATTACACAAGCTAGCTACAGCATCATTGATGCAGGTGAAGGCGATGATCAGATAAATATCTCCGTTAATGATGAAGCTTTCTTAAGTGCTTCTGGCTTTTATCCTGGAACAAAAAACTATGCCGGTAGCTTTTTATACGGCAATGCTGGCGACGATGTTGTTTATGGGAGAGGCTGGGACGATGTTTTAATTGGTGGAGCTGGCACTGATTATTTAGATGGAAGAAGTGGTGCTGATACATATTTGGTTCTTGTAAATGATGATGGTATTGATCTGGTTAATGATTCTGGTTATATGGAGCCTCCAATTCCAGAGGCTCGAAGCACCGGTTATCAGGATTGGTATTATCGGTCAATAGGTATTAATGATTGGGAAAGCCTGAAATATGAGCTGTCAGACTCTGGTCAACCATTATTACCTCCTTTGCCCGTCATCTCCTCCATGGATTATGAAGCGCTTGCGCCTCTGTATGCTGCAGGTGTAATTCAAAAAGACACAATTGAATTTGGGGCAGGTATAGCGTTAGCTGATTTAAGTTTCAACTGGGGGCAATCTAAATCAATGGGCTGGCCAATTAGTGAATTTATACTCACTTTAGATATTTCATGGGGTGTTAACCAAGGGGTTCGGGTTGCGATTCCTTTGGTTGATGTGCACAGCATGGATAACTCTGAAGCTACTGGTAGAGAGTGGTTTCTGGGTGCTGGCATAGAGCAATTTAAGTTTGCAGATGGAACGTTGGTTTCAATGGCGCAGATGATAGATTTGGCTCCACCAATGCCAACTCAAGATCCTATTATGTTTGATGTGGGTTCTGGTCAGCAATCTGTTTCTTACTTATGGAAAACTAAAGTAACTTTCGGCATCAATACAAATCCAGCTGATATCATTATTGGGCGTGATGGGTTCGATCTATTATTAAGTAACTCTAATGGAGTTGATCAGTTGCGCATACAGGATTGGTATGCAGATACCATCTCTCCACCGTTGATAGAGGCGAGCTTTAGTGATGGCACAAGGTGGAGTAGCTCGTATTTGGCAGACCAGGGTGCGCAATCTCCGACTATTGGGACTGGAAATAATGATGTTCTTACAGGGCTTTCTGGTCATGCTAATCATATTTTTGGTATGAGCGGCGATGATCAGCTCATAGGCGGCAATGGAGAGGATACTCTAATTGGAGGTGAAGGTAACGACATCATGATAGGTGGCCTAGGTGACGACTATTATGAAGTGGATTCAGTAGCTGATGTCGTCATCGAAAATATTGATGAAGGTGAGGATTGGGTATCATCAAGTGTTAGCTATGCTTTAAGTGCAAATGTAGAAGGGCTTGAATTAATTGGTATTGATGCTATTAATGGCACAGGGAATGAGTTGGATAACTCTCTATCTGGCAATGGGGCTGCTAACGTATTAAACGGAGTGGACGGTAATGACTACCTATATGGTGGTTTAGGTGATGACATCCTCATAGGCGGGGCTGGCGATGATACCTACTCTTTCTCATTTGGCGATGGTCATGACCAAATCGACAATGCAGCAACAGACAATGTGACGGCGATAGATAAGATTTATTTACAAAATATTGATCCTACCGAAGTGGTGCTGAGTCGAATAGCTAACGATTTAAAGGTTTCAATTAATGCAGAAAACAGCATTACGATTAAAAACTATTATTCAAGTACTGATAGTAAAGTCGACCAAATCCAGTTCTATTTCTATGACGCCAATACTGATACTTACACGGATACTATATGGGACAGTGTTGAGATTGATGCAAGGGCACCAGCCGCTGAAATCAATCATGCACCAACGATTATAGGTGGTTTGTCAGATGTGAGTGTCATCGATGGCAGCACGCTTAGTATGATATTGCCAGTGGCTACTTTGTTTGAGGACTCTGATATTGGTGATCAGCTCACTTATACGGTTACGTCCGCAGATGGTAGTGTTTTACCTAATTGGCTTAGCTTCAATCCCTCGACGCTGTCAATCTCTGGCACCCCAAATGGCGGAGATATTGGCACCCTGTCATTACAAGTAACTGCGACCGATATTGCTGGAGTTAGTGCATATATCAATTTTAATTTATCTGTTGCTGCAATGGCAGATCAAGTGCTAACCGGTACATCCGGCAATGATATGCTTACTGGCGGCAGTGGCAATGACACCCTCAATGGGCTTGCCGGTGCTGATACCATGCGCGGTGGCTATGGTAACGATAGCTATTACGTAGATAGAGCCTCAGACAAAGTGTTTGAGGATGCGAACCAAGGGGCTGACACAATTAATAGCACTGTCACCTACACCCTCTCAGCGAATGTCGAAAACCTAGTGCTTTTGGGCGCTACTTCAACTACAGCGAATGGTAATGAGCTTGATAATCAACTGACTGGTAATGCTGGTAACAATACTTTAGATGGTAAAGCGGGTAAAGACCAGATGGTAGGTGGGCTCGGTAATGACACCTATGTTGTGGATGATATAGGTGATGTTGTAACCGAGTTTGAAAATGAGGGCACCGACACCGTGAAAAGCAGTGTTGATTACGTATTGGGCGACCATGTAGAGCGTTTAACACTTACTGGCACTGAGGCTATCAGCGGCACTGGCAACGATCTCAATAACATCTTGATCGGCAACGACGCTATCAATCAACTCAGTGGTGGTTTAGGTAATGACAATCTAAACGGCGGCTTAGGTGCAGACATTCTGGTAGGTGGCCTTGGTAACGATATCTATGTGGTTGACGATGAGTTTGACACTGTGATTGAACAGGTTGGTGAAGGCACCGATACGATTCAATCCAGCGTCACTTACACACTCTCAGCCGAAGTGGAGAACTTAACTCTCACAGGTACAAGTGTAATTAATGGTTCAGGTAATGAACTTAACAATACACTTACAGGCAACGCTGCGGATAACCAGCTCATTGGCTATGATGGTAATGATAGTCTCAATGGGGGCTTGGGTGCGGATATCATGATGGGTGGTCTTGGCAATGATACCTACACTGTTGATGATGTTGGCGATTTGGTTGTCGAGCAAGTGGCTGAAGGCATAGATAAGGTGAATAGCTCAATTGACTATGTGTTAGGTGCTAATCTAGAAAACCTCACCCTCACTGGGGCGAGTGCCATCAATGGTACAGGTAACGAGCTTAACAATACCATTACAGGCAACGCTGCTGATAACCAACTCAGTGGCAACGATGGTAATGATAGCCTCAATGGAGGCCTTGGTGCAGACATCATGATTGGTGGTCTAGGTAATGACATTTACACCGTCGATAACGTCAATGATATTGTGGTAGAGCGGGATAATGAAGGTGCTGACCGTGTCAACAGTAGCATCAGTTATGCTTTAGGTGATTATTTAGAAAATCTTACTCTCACTGGTTCAGCTGACATCAATGGCTTTGGTAATCAGCTATCAAACGTGCTAACAGGTAATACAGGGCACAACTACCTCTTTGGACTAGATGGAAACGACACATTAACGGGTAACACCGGTAATGATGTGTTACAAGGAGGTGAAGGTGCAGACATCCTTAATAGTAACGCTGGTAATGATGTCTTGGATGGTGGTGTGGGTGCAGATAAACTTAATGGTGGCACAGAGAGTGACCTCTTTGTCGGAGGCTTAGGTAACGACATCATCACTACCGGTACTGGCTACGACGTGATTGCGTTTAACAAAGGTGATGGTCAAGATATTATCAATGCCTCTACTGGCGCAGACAACACACTAACCCTAGGTGGTAATTTCGCCTATGGTGACCTGAGCCTTACCAAGTCAACGAACAATCTTATTCTTAAGATGGGCGCTACAGACCAAATTACCCTTAAAGACTGGTACCTTGGTACCACCAATAAGAGCGTAGTTAATTTGCAGGTCATTACCGAAGCCATGACTGGTTTTAGTTTAGGAGGTTCAGATGTGTTAAGAGACAACAAAGTTGAGAACTTTAACTTTGCTAACCTCGTTGCTGCATTTGATGCCGCCGGCGCTATAGCAAACTGGCAGCTTACCGATGCAAGGCTGACTACCCATTTGCAAACAGGTAGTGATACCGCGGCCATTGGTGGTGACCTCGCTTACCAATATGGTAAAAACAGCAACCTTACTGGTATGGGCGTGCTAAATGCACAAAGTGTGATTTCAGCAGCCAATTTTGGTCAAACAGCACAAACGCTGAATAATCCATCAGTGTGGCAGGCTGAGTTAGTGAAGCTAGGCTAAGTTACATATGGGTAATCATTAATGACACAAGCAACACCAGTACTGCAACCTCTCAGGCAGAAAGTCAAAGAGACTGGCAATGATCAACCATCATTCAACCTAGATCATTTTGACTTCTCTCCTGGGATACTCGGGGTACAAGAACGCCCACCTTCACCATTGCCTCGTATGGTGTTGCGTGGCGTTCTTCTCTTACTGTTGGTGATGCTGATATGGGCCATCTTTGGACGATTAGATGTAGTGTCTGTGGCAGAAGGTAAATTAGTCCCCGTCAGTTATATCAAGATCGTACAACCCTCCGAAGCTGGTATTGTGCGTGATATCGCCATCAAAGAAGGTCAGGCTGTGACTAAAGGCCAAATACTGATCAGGATGGATGCCAACCTGTCAGAAGCCGATAGCAAAGCCTTGCAATCATCATTGCAACATCGATCGCTAGAACTACGTCGTATTGAGGCCGAGTTGGCCAACCAACCACTCAAGAAAAAACCTAATGACGATAGTGAGCTATTTCACCGTATCTATGCTTCTTATCAATCTAACCGACGTGCCTATGAAGATGACATTGCGGCAGAGAAAGCTAGCCTACAAAAAGCCTACAGTGATTTAAGCGCGACACAAGAAATTCAACATAAGCTAGAGCAAACCCTTCCTAGCTATCAGGCGCAAGAAGCTGCCTATGCGAAGCTGGTTAAAGATGGTTTTGCAGGTAAACTCATGGGGCAAGAGAAGCAACGTGAGCGTATCACAGCAGAACAAGACCTACGTGCGCAAGAGTACAATGCGAAAAGCCTGCAAGCCAGTATCGCTCAATCTCAAAAGCGTCTCAATCAAATTCAGTCTGACTATCATCAAAAACTAGAAACCGAGCGTGTTGCTACTTATGCAGAGTATCTAAGATTAGAACAGGAATGGGCTAAGCAATCTCATAAAAACAGCTTGCTTGAATTAAAAGCACCGCAAGCAGGGGTTGTGAAAGACCTAGCGACTCATACGCCAGGTACTGTAGTCTCTCCTGGTACCGTACTGATGACCTTAGTACCTAACAATGAAGCACTGCAAGCGGAAGTGTGGCTTAAAAACGAAGATGCTGGCTTTGTAAGACAAAACCAACAAGTCAAAGTAAAACTATCTGCCTATCCATTCCAGAAATACGGCATGGTAGATGGCAAGGTGTTACAAGTCAGTGCCGATGCAACCGACAAGTCTGCATCAAACAACAATCAAAACAACACTGACAGCACACAAAGCTCTTCTGGAGCGACTACACAGCTGGCCTATCGCACTATCATTCAACTCAGCAAGCAAAGCTTGGAAATTGAGCAAGACAAACCGCATCTTGCCCCTGGTATGCAAGTGGTTGCGGAAATTAAGCTAGTAGATCAGACGGTGATGGAGTACTTGTTATCGCCGATTAGAGGAGCGTTTCATGAAGCGGGAAGAGAGCGATAACGAAAACAATAGTCACTTACTTGTAAGGTGATTTGAAAGATACTCTATTTCCTGTGCCGTTAATCCGAAAAGCTGTGGCAGAAGTGACCGCACGACAAAAGCTTTAGCTCTGCAAATTTCCATAGTTAATTGTCTCTGAGATAAATTCCACAGACTGTTGGGGAATCAATATGTTGTCGAGAGATGTGATTTTCAACTAGTTTTTCGAGTTAATTATTATTTAATGGAAAGCGCTACTTTGCCATGGGGCGAAATTTAAATATCGTAATACCTGCGCTATTTCAAATCTTTATTTAGATAGGCTTCACTAATTTCTAGATTTTTCTCAATTATTTTTTTGAAGTACATAGAGTACAAGTGATTAGTTTCGGCCCAAAGCAGTCATTAATTTCATAGTTAATCCCCCTTTGAAGATAGTTCTTCAATTACAATTAAATTAATCCATCCTCTGCTTCTATATTAATATTTCAATATAGAGATGCAGAAACAATAAAAGCAAGAAAAGACAGGGACCCCCAGCCAAGTACCACGAATATCAATTATTAATATAGAGGCCGGCTCATGGGACTATATATTAACTGTTAGGCGTCATCGGAAATGACTACGCAATGAGCAAAATCTTTATCAGCCATTCCTCAAAAGACAAAGCACGATTCGTCCGTCGTCTTGCTGAGAGACTGCTGATTTTAGGTCATGAGGCTTGGTACGACGAGTGGTCCATTAAGCCCGGTGAATCACTCGCGC
>Ga0208118_100119_pt1 | contig 25623 bp, 19 predicted proteins | sample LakWasMet34_HOW6_2_FD_183876 | JGI IMG/M metagenome (GOLD analysis project Ga0208118, IMG submission 183876) | Freshwater sediment methanotrophic microbial communities from Lake Washington under simulated oxygen tension - Sediment Metagenome... | ecosystem: Environmental > Aquatic > Freshwater >... | reverse complement strand
AACATGCACCGGTATTAAGGCTGCCGACTCTGGCTGGGGCAATTTGCGATAGTCGCTCAAACGCGCCGTGAAGGTACGGACATTGAGTTGCCGCTCGGCGCAATACGCGGCTTGTGATAGCCCGCTGCGTTGCCACGCTTCAATATGCTGACGCCATTTCGCTGTGATAGCCATGCCAAAACTCCTGACCAAAAAAGGACAGGATGCAACAGACGAAAATTATTTTATAGGCGGTACGGTTGAACGCTTACACCCAAGCGTATCGTGAGCCGTTTCAAACTAAAAGAATCGAACAAGGAATTAACCTAGTATGCCGGCTTGTCGTTACTAGGGTAATGCCTGGCATCAAAGTGGTGCGAAGAAGGAAGACAACCGCATCCGTGCTTATCCGGTTGATGCCTTTTTGGTGGATGAGCAGATCGGATGCGTCCATTCGCCGGAATAAAGTTGGGCGTAGGTTGGTACCGCTACATCTCCTGCAATGCCGAGCAGAGAGTGGAATTGAAGGGGGCCCTAAAGATAAACTGGACACAGCCTGTCCATTTTAGAAAGCGCGTCGATACAGGTTTCCTGTCTCAGTGTCGCAAACCGATCTGCATGATGCGTCGTAACTGGGAGACGCGGATGGCGATATAATGAAGCGCCATGAATTCGACTCAATATCAAAACCTGTTGGGCAAGAACTTCTAAGGATGTCTCTCCGTAGCGCTTTCGTAAACGCAACGGCCTGATGCTGACTTTATCACCCCAGGACTGGCCTAATTCAGCACCGCTATAAGTAGATAGAATCATTTCACGATCCGACAAATACAATGCATCGCCTACATTGGGATTGCAGAATTTCTTAGAGCCATCGGCTAACTGTTCCCGACGATAAAGTACCGGAGCGCCAGATTTCAAGATTTCGAGCACATCGAGCTTCACACTATGCTTTTGTTCAAACTGTTTAATTACATCGATTGATTCGTAAAACTTGCCGTCCCTATGCAATGTGATTCGTCTGGGCAATACACCATCTGATGAACGCAAATAGGTTTTCAAGCTTTTCTCAAGCAAATTCGTTAGAGCGTCATCCTGCATACGCTCGCCCTGCTGTTTATCGGCCAATTGCCAACCCAACTGAGCGCCAGAACTTAAAAACAGAAATGCAAAACCGGGAGCGCGAACATTAACGCCCCCCATATCCAGCCCGATAAATAAATCGGTTTCTCCCGGCATGTCATCGATTGCGCACAACTGCCCACCGCCTTTGCTGAATACCCCGGCAGCGACATTATTGAAATAGGAAGGACTGTAAACATTGGCCCTGTGATCGAGCCGCATAAACTGGGTCGCCAAGCCATAACTAAACGCGGTATCGCGTATTGCCACCTTATCGGACTTGCCGGTTAAACCGATCAACAAAATAGCATTCGTTGGATTTTTTTTATGCAGTCTGGCATCTAATTCATTGGCGTTTTCAACGGGGGCAGGAAATTTTTTAAGCGGTGGCAATTCCGTTTTAGTTAGCTGCCCCAAGGCCTGATAAGCATCGCATAGCAATCGTTGATTCCGTTCAGTATTGTTCTGTTTGCCGATAATGAGCGGAATAACTTGGGTTCGGGTCATGTCGCCAAAAGCCTTATATCTTAAAACATCCTGTTCTCGGCTGGATTTGGCGCCATTGGCAAATCTGAGCTTTTGTTCATACTGTAAACTCGATTTTTTCAGATTTTGATAATCCACCGGTATTAATCGGCAGTTGAAATTCGGCAGATAAAGCCCCTTTACCATTCTGGCGCTGACCTTGATTCTATCGTCCAATGACCATTTCAAATCTTTGGCCAGATTATTCAAAAAGACTGAATCGATTTTGCTCAACGTGTCAAAATCAAACATCGGCTCAAGTAAACTGGCGACGTGGTCTGCTTCGTTTTGCCCGTATTTGACTTTTATCAGAGAAGACGATGCCGCTTCTGTCAGCTGTTGAACGGACAACAACCCTTTCTCATGATGATACTCGACCAGAGATTTACCCAAATGAGGTAATGGGCTATCGCCCTTGAGGGACTCTTCAACTCTCAGGAATTCAGCGACTAAAGGCGCTTTGCCGGACTCAAAGTAACGGTGGCGCACCTTGTTAATGGATGAAATCCAGTCAGGTCTTTTGTCGATGACCCATTGCAACGAAATATCCGGCTTGGCCAACAAGCTGTGCTTGAGATGCAAGCCAATCAAAACCGTGCCATCGGCTAAAACTTCTGGAATGAGTTGTACCGAACAAAAAGCTTCCAGATAAATGCTGCGTGCTTTAATACGGCCAGAGTGTGAGGGTTCGAAAATTTCTGTATTGCCACTCGCCGCTTTTTTAAAAGCCAACTTGCCTTGACTATCTTGTGTCAGCTTCCAGGCGGCTTTGTTGATGTCCTGATTGACCAATCTTTGCAAAGCCTGTTGTTGCTGTTCTTCACCACTATCAAGTTCCAGTTTACCGTCATCTTCTAGGCTAGCTTGCAACTGAGGCAAATCGATGACGAGTTGTGAAATCGGTTTTAAGGAAATAATGCCGCGATTACCCAGATTGGTAAGCACTGCAAAACCATTAACTCTTTGTAATTCATACGCCACCTTTCGGGCCAACTGTTCACCGGATGCGGTTTCATCAAACTTTTGATAAATGATTTGATAGATATAAACCGAATAGTGAAAAAGGTTAGCATCCAACTGCAGGGCGCTCAACGCTAAATTTTCCATAAATATTCTTACCTACCCGATACCATCGGAACCAGACTGCCGTCGTCATATTCCATAACCACGGTGGTGACACATAACGGGTCTTGGGGTAAATTTAAACGGAACTGCTCATAGCCGCCGTCATGGCTGCGTAGCTGATCGGGCAATGAATTGGCCAGATCTTGCAATAAGGTGCTGAAAAGATGGCTATGAGAAATGGGGTCCGATAGCATCGAAGCCGTTGCAACACCAGTGATCCTTTGGCCATTGGGCTCTAAAATCTCGAAGTTGGGCGGCACTTTGCACCATGCCGCCGACAAGAAATCAGTTCTTGATAATGCGCGCAATACAGCCAACTTTTTATCGTCATCTCCCTCCATAACGTAGGATTTTCCAGCTAAACGGAGAATGTAGCCGGCTTCATCGACATATGCCCATAAATTCAGGACTACCTCGGGGGCTGCGACGGGACTGGCCTTGGCGGTAGCGTATTTCATTTTTATTCTCCAAATTTGTCTAGGAAAAATGGGGGGAAAACGATATTTTTTAAATAATCGTGTCAGACCCCGTTTTTGAATGGTCTGATACAACTTTTGCAGAATGTCCAGCCGATCGATATTGTCCTGAAAGTAGTTCAGTGCTCCGATTAGCGAAGCGTAATCGGAGCTACACAGGTTTTCATGCGTGCGATTACGCTTCGCTAATTGCACCTACGGCCCTGATTGATTGCCTTACCGTTCTCCCTGTTTGTTATGGGTGTCTGGCGCATCGGGGCCTTTATAAACTACCCGGTCGTTTTCCCACATCACCGCATACTGGCCGAGCTTGCGTTTTTTTTCCAAAGCGTTGGCGATCGCCTTATTTAATGCCGCTTGGATGATTTGGCTTTCTTTTGAAGGGGGATTTTTGGCAAGTTTCATAAGCCGGCCTCATTTAAAAGGTGTCGATAGAAAGTATCGTGGAGGGCATTGCGCTGCTCTTCTTGTTGTTCAAAGACCAATGCGGTTTCGTTCTTGGTGTTCATAAAACATGAGCAGCGATCAACCGCATAACTGAATTCGGTAAGCAGGTTGCGCAAGCTGCGCGCAAAGCGGCGTTCAATAGCTTCCGACGGAATATTGTGACCGCCATGCGCCACTCGTTCCGCAACGCGGGCTTTGGACATTTCGATCGAAGGCAAGGCCAAATAAATCAGTTCAACGTGCCAGCCGCTCGTTCGCAGGCGTTCGATCAGCTTGAGATAGCTGCGTCCTGACAATGTGGTTTCAAACGCGAAATCGTGTTTTTTCTGAATGCAGGCTGCGATTTCGCTCAGAAAAATCCGGCTGGCGGCGATTAACTCGCGCTCGGGCGCAAGCGGGGACAAGCCGGCGGCGATCAAGTCGGCATTGATAAAGTGGTAACAGTTGACGACTTGCGGCAGGTACTCCAGCGCGAAGGTGGTTTTTCCCGCGCCGTTATGTCCGGCAATGATCCAGCAGGTTGGCATTACAGTTCACCGGTGAAGGCTTTTTGGCTGAGTGAGTTGAATAAATTGCACTCATTTTTCGAAAGTAAGCTTTTTATACCTATAGTTTTCTCAATCGATGCAATGAATTTATCTTGGAGCGTAATTGGTGGAATTAAAAGCTTGAACTCGCTTAAGACCGATTTGTTAATGGTTGCGATCCCTGTTGTTTGTTTTCCGACCTTCAGAAAGTAACGCTTACCTCGTTGAGAGGCAATAATGGCGCTCAAAAATTCTGGCCTGATAACATTTTTATCAAGAATGCGCACAGAAAAAATATGATTTTGATGAATGCAATTTGGTATTTCATTATTCCAGACATACCCGCGACCAAGCTTGTCTGGATCACCGCCTTCGGTTAATAGTATATCGCCTTTTTCCAATTGAAATTTTTCAGCATCGTTCATCGAAACGGTAATGTTTTGAATATCGCTTAAATCAAGATAACCATCCTGGACATTAGCAACCCGCATGTAAGGTAAGGTAACCGCAGTTGCTATATCGACTTTTTTTCCTTTTGTTACCCCTGAGCGAATGTCAGCAATTTTCTTTAATTCAATTTCATCCCAACCCTTCGGATTAGTCACCGGATCGCCGAACATGTCCAAAAACACCGCTCGGAGAAATTTGTCGGCAAGTTGGATGGCTTGCTGGTTTTTACGACGCAGGCTGTCAGCTTTGTCGAGTATCGCGGCGATGCGTTTTTGCTCGGGTAATGGTGGCAGAGGTATTTCCATGTCCGCCAAATTTTTCGGGCTTAGATTTGGTTGAGCCGCACCGCCAGCCGACAATAATAATTTTTTCAAAAGCTTTCCAGAGAAAACATATTTTAAATAACCTGAATTCTCTATAGTTTTTCCTCTGACAATTGCAACACGCTGATTCACATAAGAACCAACATCCTTTTGTCCGGCTATAGCAATTTTTCCCACAGTTGCGCCGGAAAGCGCCATTAGTATGTCATCTTCTTGAATTTTAAATTGATCGGACACTTTAAATTTATCGACGTCGAATGTAACGACCTCGCTATCAGCAATTCGATTGTTTTGAAGATCTCCAATCCGAATTATTTTTTCAGAGCCAGTGTTAAACCATTCGCTTTTAAATGCATAGCCAGAAATAATCTCGGCTATATCTGATACTTTGCCAATTTGCCAACTCACAACATCCCCTCCAACTCCTTCAATTCATCCTGAATCTCATCGACCAACCCCATCCACTGCTGCAATATCGCTTTCGGGTCTTCGTATTCTTCTTCCTGATGCACGGTTTCCTTGTACCGATTGACCGACAAATCGTATTTATTGGCGGCAATCTCGGCCTTGCTGACCCAGAAGCAGGCTTGGGCGCGGTCGTTTTTCAATTCCCCCTCACCCCGACCCTCTCCCTCAAGAGAGAGGGAGTGACGGTTTTGCCAGGCTTCCAAAACTTTCGGCAAATCCCCGGCAAAACTGAGCGGATTGCCTTGTTCGTCCTGATACAGCGGGTCGCGTTTGTCGTCCAGCGAAAAGCCGTCGTCCCGCACGTCGTAAAACCAGACGTGATCGGTGGCGCCGCCTTTGGCGAAGATCAATATCGCGGTGGCGACGCCGGCATAGGGTTTGAACACGCCGCTGGGCAGGTTGATGACGGCTTCGAGCTGGTTGTGTTCGATCAACAGTTGCCGAACGGCTTGGTGGGCGTTGGAGGAACCGAACAACACGCCTTGCGGCACGACGGTGGCGCTGCGGCCGCCGGTTTTCAGCATGCGCAGGATTTGGGCGATGAACAGCAACTCGGTCTTTTTGGTTTTGACCAGGCGCAGAATCGGCGGGTTGATCGTGTCTTCGTCCAGGCTGCCTTTGAACGGCGGATTGGCCAGGATGACGTTGAAGGCGTTTTGCTCCAGCGCTTTAAAATTGTCGGCAAAGCTTTGCGCCAAGGAATCCTGATAATGAATGTCCGGATCTTCGACGCCGTGCATGTACAGATTCATCGCGGCGATGCGCAGCATGGTGCTGTCGAAATCAAAGCCATGAAACATCTTAGTCTTAATGTGTTGCCATTGGTTTTGGTCGAGCAAATCGCCGGTGTAGACGTTTTGGATGATGGTTTTGCCTTTTTCATCAGTGATTTCCTCGCGGACGATGCCGTGCTCGCTGCTGTATTTTTCCAGCAGATATTCCATCACCGATACCAAAAAGCCGGCGGTGCCGCAGGCCGGATCGGCAATCACTTCATCCGGTTGCGGATCGAGCAGGCGCACCATCAGTTTGATGATGTGGCGCGGGGTGCGGAACTGGCCGTTGATGCCGGCGGTGGTCAGTTTGCTGAGCAGGTATTCGTAAAGGTCGCCCTTGGTGTCGCCGGCTTCCAGCGGCAGCGCGTCGATCATTTCGATGGCTTTGACCAGCAAGCTGGGTTTGTCGATGACCATGCGGGCATCTTTCATATAATCGCCAAAACGGCTGTCGCTGGTGTGTTCGCGAAAATGCTTGAACACTTCATCGCGCACCAGGTTGATTAAACGGTCGGCATCTTCGATATGGCTAAACTGGCTCCAGCGCAGATGCTGTTCGTTTTCTTTAAAACGCCGGGTAAAGTTTCTGCCGGTGCGGGCGGCGCGTTTTTCGTCGCGGCTTTCGTTGATGTCCAGCAGTTTGGCGAACATCAGGAAGGTGATTTGTTCGATGACGGTCAAGGGGTTGGCGATGCCGCCTTGCCAGAATTCCAGCCAGAGTTTGTCGATTTTGTTTTTAAGTTCGCCGGTGATCATGTTTACCTTTTTTGCAATTGCCGGCTTTGAACCGGGCATAACGTGTTTATCAATTCGCGTCCATGCAGTTTGGGCCCCGGCAATCCCTATGCCCTTATACACAAATGCCGTCACACCCGCCGGGATGCGGGTATCCAGCGCCATGGATGGCAAGCTTCGAGCTATCCATGCAGCCTGGATTCCGGCAATCCATGCCGGAATGACGGGCTTGTGTATAAGGATATGGGCAATCCCTGCCGGGGCGACGGATTTACTAAAGTGAAAGCGAGAACCAAAGATCATCCCAGGCCGGATTAGCGCTTTCAATGAGATTGAGTTTGGCTTTGCGATTCCATTTCTTGATTTGCTTTTCGCGTCTGATGGCTGATTCCATTGTTTCATGTAACTCGAACCAAACCAGTTGATGCACCTTGAATCGTTTGGTAAAGCCTTCTGCCAAGTCATTGCGGTGTTGATAAATTCTTCCGATTAAATCGGAGGTTACCCCGACGTATAAGGTTCCGTTACGGCTACTGGCAAGTAGGTAGACACAAGGCTGTTTAATGTTCATAAACCTTTTTCGGCGCCGTCATGCCGGCAGGGATTGCCGGTATCCAGTTCACAAGGATGTGAAAGGCCTTCGCCGTCCTTGGCTTCTGGGCTCATGCCGGGCTGTCCTGCCCGGCACCCTTCGGGCGAGTGCCAATCCGCTCCCGGCGGATTGGTCCGGCAATCCCTGCCGGAACGACGTGTTTTTCTTAACTTAATGGCAGTGAGTTTACAGGGAGGTACTTTGTGTTCCATGTAATCTAATTGTACAAAATTTCATCGGGGCTGCGTTCATCTAAGATAGGTAGCGCGGCGCAGTCATGGGCAATTTTGAGCAAGGCGGCTTGTCGATCTTGCTTGGATTTTTTTGCCAATACGCTGGATAAAAAACTGGCTTCGTCGCGCAAACTTTTTTCCAATTCTTTGATGCGCTGGGTGGCTCTGGTCATCGGTAAATTGTCGGGTACATTAATCATGATTTGCATGACTGTTTCCTCTTAATTCGGTGGTGTCGGTTGTTTACCGAAGCTTTGTACAATCGACAGTAAGTCGTCGATTTGTTGTTCGTTGGTAAATAAAGCATCCAGTTCGCCGATGGCAGCAAACGGCATTTGGTAAAGATGGTCGATTTCAATCGCGCCGCTTTGGGCGATTTGCCGCTTGAGCAAACCTAAAAACTGCACTTGGCGGGCGTTGAGACTGGGGTATTGTTGAATGAAGGCGGCAAAACGCTGGTTAACCTTATCGGCATCCATACCCACGATGGAACGCAGAATTTGCTCCAGCGGGGCGGCGGTATCGTAAAAGCTTTTTAATACCTGTAAATCCACTTCCGGATGGTGTGTGTGAATCAAGGCATTGAGATTGGCCAATTCGGCTTCCGTAACCGCTTCGCCGGCGCGGATTTTCTTGAGGACGGCATCCTGTTCGAACAGTTCCTTTAAGGCTTGCTCGACTTTGAGGCGATAGCTGGCCATATCCACCGCATTGAGGTACGTGCTTTGTTTTTCGCGGATTTCGTCGCCGTCAGGAATGTCGACGATGGGTTTATCGACGGTTGGGGCGGTTCCTTTGTCGCGGTGCTGCATAATGCTACGCAGTTCGACACGTGCCTGTTCCAATTCATCGAGTGAGGCGTTTTGCCACCAATTCAGCTCGCGGCATTGTTTGATCAGCGCGGCCTTGGCTTTGACTTGGTTCAAGTTCATTTGTAGTTGCCAGAGCTGGCTGATCGCTTCGCCGGCAAGGTCGTCGAAGGATTGGGTGTTTTGCAATTTGTGCTGCTGGATTTGGCAGAGCAGCAAATCCCATTGATAGGCATCGCTGTGGCCGCGCACATCCAGCCATTGCATCAACGGGGCGATGTCGGTTTCCAGCAGCGTGACGGTATTGGGGCTGAACTGGCGCAATACGTCCAGTTGGCTCATCTGCTGTTTGAGCTTCCATTTGTCGCGCACGGCAATGGTTTTGTCGTCCAGACTGTTGATGGCCTTGTGCAGGGATTGCACCACCACATCGAAAAAATCCGGCTCGGCGTGGTGCAGGGCGGCTTTAGCCAAGCTCAGTTGTGCTTCGAACAGGCGCTGCATCAGTGATTTGCTTTGGCTGATTTCGACCTCGCGTTGTTTCAAGCCATGGTATTCCACTACGCCCCAATGATCGAAAATCTGAAAATGGGTTTTGTGTTTTCCGGAGCCGAACAGATTTAGGCACAACCGGGTGCCGCGTCCGAGCATTTGCCAGAATTTGACCGGAGATTTGACCGGGCGGGCGAACACCAGATTAACGATCTCCGGCACGTCGATGCCGGTATCCAGCATGTCGACCGAGATGGCGATGGTCAGTTGGTCGTTGCTGCCTTCGCCCTTGAAGTCGTCGATCAGCTCTTCGGCGCGGGGATCGTAGTTATCGATGACCTGGCAGAACTTGCCGGCGTATTGCGGGTACAGTTCGTCGAACAGTTTTTCCAGCAGTTTGGCGTGCTGGTGGTTGCGGGCGAAGACGATGGTTTTGCCCAACGTTTGCCCATCGGCCTGGAGAATGCCGTGTTCCATCAGGTTTTGCAGGATCTTGCGGTTGGTGTCCTTATTGAAAATAGCGCTGTCGATCTCCTGGGCATCAAAATCCAGGCTGTTAGGATCTATGCCTTGGTCTTCCAATGCGGCAATGGCTTCGGCGGACAAGGCATGGCCTTTGATGCCGTCGCGCAAAAATTGCGTGGTGTGTTTGACCACTTGATACGGCACCAGATAGCCTTCTTCGACGGCGGTTTCCAATGTGTAATTGCTGGTGGGCTGTTTGAAGTCGCAACCGAACAATTGGCAGGTGGAACGGCTGACCATTTCCACCGGTGTGGCGGTCAGGCCGACCTGCAAGGCATCGAAGTAGCGGAACATGTCGCCGTAGATGTTGTAGATGCTGCGGTGCGATTCATCGGCGATGATCAAATCGAAAAAGCCGGGATCAAACGCATCGAACACTTTCATCATGGCCGGATAGGTGGCGACGAAGATGCGGTTGTGGGTGTCCTGCACGCTTTTGCTGGTCAGGATGGTAATCGGGGCGGGCAGAAAGGCACTGAAAGCATTTTTGGCCTGTTTGCGCAATTCGCGTCGGTCGCAGACGAATAATACGCGCTTCACCCAGCCGGCTTTCATGCAGACATCGGCCAGGGCAATCGACAGTCGGGTTTTGCCGGTGCCGGTGGCTTGTACCGCCAAAGCTTTGCGTTGTTTGGTCTCGAAACGCTCGGTAATGCGTTTTAAGGCTTCGTGTTGATATAAGCGGTCGGTCAGGATGTCCGGCTTGGGCGAGACGGTATTGAACGGTTTGCGCTCGATGCGCTGGCGTATCTGATACTGCAAACTGGATTTGGAATAAAAACCGTACAAACGACGCGGCGGGTAATTCTGGGCTGCATGGTCGTCCCACAGCCAGATATCGTGGCCGTTGGTGTAAAAAATGATCGGACGCTGGCCGTGCATTTTTTCCAGGCCGTCGGCGTAGTATTTGGCTTGATGGCGGCCGGTTTCTGCATCGACGGCGGTCTTTTTGGCTTCGATCACCGCCAACGGTTTGCCGTTGTCATCCCATAACACATAGTCGGCATAACCTTCGCCGCTGGTGGTGGGTTGATGCAGCACTTTTTCTTCCAGGGTGACTTGATCATTATCCTCAAGTTGCCAGCCAACTTGTGTCAGTTGCAGGTCTATTAAGTATTTACGGGTGCTCGCTTCGTTGAAATGTAAATCCAGCGCCGCTTTTTGGCCTTTGCTGGTGGCTTGTTGTTTAAGCTGCTCCAATTCCTGGGCGGTTCGCTGGAGTTGCGCGGCTTTTTCGCGTTCCGCTTCCAATTCCGCCAGCATGGCCTGCATGCGGGCTTCCTGTTTGGCGTATTGCTCCAGCAAGGCTTTGCGTTCTTTTTTATAGTCGGCTTTTTCCGATTGCGCAGGTTTAGGCGCTTGGTAATCCGCTATGCTGTTTTGATCGCCATTGGCGTAGGTAATGAATAACCAACGCGCGATGTCGAAAGTTTCCTTCAATAACCACTGGGCGCTTTGTTCGCTGACCTTATCGCCATGAGCGGCTTTATTGCCGTGAATGCGCAATGCATGCAGTTTGTCGATGACGACTTTGGGCGTCACCGCTTCGAAGGCCGCGTTGGTCAACTGTTCCATGAAGTTGGCTTGCGGCGGCCGAGGCAAGCCTAGTTGGGAGTAGACAATCGCCACCGAACGCTCGGCAAAGTTGCGCAATTTGGTCTGCGCGCTTTGCGGGTCGAGGGACGCATAGTGTTCGGCAAATCCGGCCAAGCTGGCCAATTCCGGCCAGACGCTTCTCAGGAATTCAAAATTCTGTGATTGCATGATGTCGATTCTATCCATGTCCCTTCTATAGCGAAGAGCGTGCCAATTTTTATTGGATGCCTAATTTGTCCATCCAGTTACTTAGGGTTTGGTAGTTGGGCAGGCCCAATAACTCCGTGGCTTTTTTCTTATTGCCGGCCGCCTGAGTCAGCGCCTGAGCAATGTATTTACGTTTTATACCATCCAGAAGGCCTTGAATATCAAGGCCTTCGCCAATGTCTGGCAGCTCGCTTGAGTTACTATTGGTTGGCCGGGTAAGCATGGCTTCCTGAATATCAAGATCGGCAATGGTATCCGAGTCAGCCCAGATCGAAGCGCGCAGTAACGTGCCGTGTAATTCACGAATATTACCTGGCCAAGCGTGGTTAAGGATAATATTTTTTGCTTTTACAGAAAGTTTTTTATCAACAAAGGCTGGCTGATTGGACGCTTCGCGGTTGATCGCAGTCATCAAATGATCGACGAGCAAGGCGATGTCCCCAGTTCTCTCACGCAAGGGGGGTAAAATCAAAATGCCGATAGCCACACGATAAAACAGGTCTTCTCGAAAGCGGCCGATGGCGATATCTTGCGCGAGGTTTCGGTTGGTCGCAGCGATAATCCGCACATCGACGGTCTTTATGGCGCTATCTCCGACTTTGCTGATTTCGCCGGACTGAAGTACACGCAACAAGCGGACTTGCGCATCTTCCGGCAATTCGCCAAATTCATCCAAAAACAGTGTACCACCATCTGCCGCTTCAAAATATCCGGCCTTATTGCTCACCGCCCCCGTGAAAGCCCCTTTGATATGGCCGAACAGTTCTGAATCGATCAAGTCTTTGGGAATGGCGCCACAATTGACGGTGATAAACGGTTTGCCCTGGCGTTGGCTGGCATTATGAATGGCCTTGGCAAACAACTCCTTACCAGTACCCGATTCTCCCATGATGAGAACCGGCACATCTCGCACTGCAATTTTTTCGGCTTTTTGGATGACGCGTAAGAAATCTTGATTTTGCGTCACGATATCGGAAAAAGCTGCCGACGGCGGCGCTTGGGCTGACGACAGTTCGGAGAGTTTTTTGTCGGCATGCTTAGCGATTTGCGGCACAAACTCGGCCGAGATGTCGAAAGGGATGCTGACAAACTCACCGCCTTTGTCTTTGGTCGATTGCACGAAACGCGTGTTGTACTTGGTTTTACCCAGCAGTATCGATACAGCCGTCATCGACGGCGTGCCGGGTGAGAGATGGATGCTGATATCCAGGTTAGGGTTACTGGCAGTGAGTTTCTGTAAATAACCGTCTACGGCATGGTGTATATCACCGAAGTCGATAGGGGAACGTAACGAGCAAGGAATGGAGGCAACTTTTATGCTGTTAAACTGAGCCAACCAGTTGATATACGCGGTCGCTTTTTGCTGGTTGTGATCATGTAATAAATGGAGCTCGTCGAAGCTGAGATTTTTGAGAGCACCTAATATCGGACCGTCGCCAATAGGCTCGCTGGTATTACCGGAAATCAGGCCTGCTGCTTTCAGGTCAGCGATTCCTAGCCATGACAATAGGATTTTTAGGTGCATCTTATTCAAAGTTTCTCTAATTACCACCAGAATAAACCTAAAGGTAGCTTAACTCAATCGATGAATAAAATAATTTATAGTCGCGTAAGTTTTTTTATTGATTTTTTTTTTTTTGCAGTAGACGACGACTTGTGATTGGCCGCTGAGCAACAATTCCCCAACGGCTGGTACAGCTCAATATGATATAAATCCAATGGTGGCAAGCCGTTTGCCATTTTTGCGAGGCACAAAATCGTCGGGACAGACAGAATGCTTGCCATCTTCAGCTATGTTTCTCAGTGCTGCTTTACCACAAGCGGCGATGAGCTCCCGCTGCAGCAATCGAGGTTCCAATTGGCTGTGGATGATTTTTTCAAGCAAAGCTGGCTGTAAATCATCGCTAAATTGTAGCCCCCACGGATGCTGTTGCCGAATTTTTTGATAAATGGACCGAATAACGGCAGCCATTTGGTCACTGTTTGGGGACTTGACCTCAATGACCGTAAAGCGGGAAATGATGGGCTCGGGAATTAGTTCGCACGCATTGGCAGTTGCCAACCACAGGATGTGGGAACAGTCGATTGCAAGCTCCAGGCCTTCATCGACAAATACGGCAGCAGTGTCTTTCTCTAATAATTGATATAACGAGCCCAGAGGATCATAGCGTTTGTCCCCGCCGCACTTATCGATTTCATCCAACATAATCAAGGGATTTGCTTTATGACCGCGGGCAAGAGACTCGGCAATACGTCCAGGTTTCCCATCCGCCCAATTGGACGACATGCCGCCCAGCACGAAGCCTGCGGTAATGCCGGATAAACTGACTAGGTCAAAGTAAGTATCAACGATTTCAGCTAATGCCCGACAAAATGCAGTTTTACCTACGCCGGGTGGACCTACAATCAGTAAAGGATTGGCAGCGATGGCGGGGGGTTGGTTCATCAGCGCCAGTGCAAATTGTTCACGATAATACTCAATCGCTTCAGCGAAGTTTGGGAACCTCAATGCCAAGGTATCGAGGTCACTTAGAATTGAGGCGGATAACTGACTGACAGGCAACAAACCGCAGGTGTCGCCGAGGTAACTCAAATAACGGTCATGATTACGGTACAAATTGCTTTTACGGTCATGATTGTTCAGCATGTAGTGCATTTTTTCGGTATCGAATACCATGATGAGTTCAGGCATCTGACTCGGGTCGTATGACGTGTGTTTGACGGATGACTCTTTAGCGAGCGCTTGCGCTCGCAGAAAATGAGGAAGAGATGCGCCTGACCCACTATTTTCGGATCAAAAAGGTGATGGCATTATTGGCCATTGCCTTTTGTTGGGCGCATAAAACGGGGGAATGGAACCATCAGGTCAGGCCCTTAAAAACGAAAAAGCATGGACGACCGGAGCAGAGTTTGTTTCGCTATGGGCTGGATTATCTGACAGACAGCCTTTTGCATGGCCTCCAAAAAATTGAGGACAGGTTCAGGCTATGGGTGTTGTTTTTATGTCCGCCCGACATGATCGTCGTTGACGGACAGAATCCCGAAATAATAGCTCTCCAAACATGAGTGAGAGCCTGTGGATAAATTTTTTGTCGTGTACAGAGTAAACTAGAGACGAAAAAATGGTCGCTATTGCTTCAAACTGATCATTAGATTTTTCAATCCTCCCAAAAAGAGTCAGTTATCCATCGGACTCACGGATTTTGCAACTGATCCTTTCATAGATAGGTTTTTATTACTTCAAAATGCCTGATATGTCAATCCGTCTGCTGTCGACGCACCCCCAGCCAGCCTTTGATGGATGCGATTACCAACGGTATGGCTCCGAATAGGATAAATACCAGGTCACCAGGTAGACGTAGCCATTCGATCAGTCGCGAGCGTTCGCTACCGATGTAATCAAGGCTGCGCGCGTGCCAGTACCCATGCTGGACTACATCCCAGACCTGTAACACTCCGCTGGGGAACAAGCTCATCATTAACATCAGCATCAGGCCGACGTTGGTACCCCAAAATCCGACTTTAACGTATTTCTCGATGTCGACCCAGTGTGCATGGGTGCTGGTCTGGCGCAACACGAATACCATCAGCGCAATCGCCAGCATACCGAATACGCCCATCATCGCGGCATGGCCATGGTTGGGCGTCAGTTGGGTGCCGACTTCATAGTAGCTGACGATCGGCAGGTTGATGAGGAAGCCGAAGATGCCGGCACCGACGAAGTTCCAGAAGCCTACGGACATCAAGAAGTAGAACGTCCACTTCTGGGGTATTGCTACCGATTGGCCGCAGGCATCGCAGTCACCACGTGTGGTGCGCACGAAATCCCATGCGTCCAGGGTCAGCAGCGTCAACGGCACCACTTCCAGCACCGAGAACATCGCCGACAGTGCCATATTGACGCTACTCTGGCCTGTAAAATACCAGTGATGGCCGGTGCCGATCAGACCACCTCCGAAATACAGGATGGCGTCGAGGTAAATCACACGAAGCGCGACATTTCGCCGGGTAAGTCCCAGTTGATAAAACATCAGCGCCACCATCGTGGTGGCAAAGAATTCAAAGAAACCTTCGACCCATAGATGGATGATCCAAAAGCGCCAAGTATCCACCACGGTGAAGTTGGTCTTGGCGCCGAAAAAGAGTGCCGGAATGTAAAACAGCGGAATTGCCAGGGACGCCAGCAAAAACAGCCTGACCAAAGGTTTCGATGCCGGCTCGCTCAAAGTATCTGGCTGCACCAGCTTCAATAATATCGCAAACCACACCAGCAGGCCGGCGATAAGCAGGTACTGCCACAGACGCCCGAGTTCCAGGTATTCCCAGCCCTGGTTACCAAGCCAGAACCACCATTGACCCAGCATTTGCGAGATGCCTGCCCACTCGCCTAACAGGCTGCCGCCTATGACCATGACGAAAGCGCCGAACAGTAGATGAACCCAGCCAGCGAACCAGTGTGGTTCATCGTTGCGCAGTGAACGGCCGAGAAACAAGGCCGCGGCAACATAGGCGGTAGCAATCCAAAAAACCGCCGTTTGCAGATGCCAGGTGCGCATCAGATTGCTGGGAAATAGCCGTTCCAGCTGGAAACCGTAAAAACTGCCAGGATCGGCACGATAGTGCGCCACCGCACCACCCACCAAAGCCTGCGCAAGAAACAGCATTGCCATCACCACGAAAAATTTCACCAGTGCCAGCTGGCCGGCGCTGGCTTGACCAGGCAACAGATGAGGGTGCACATGCTGGCCGGTGCTAATCCAGCCAAGATAATCGAACTTGCCGAACATCAACAGTACGATTGCAATACCGGCCAGCAGCACGACGAGACTCAGCGCACTCCATAGCAGTGCGTCAGGTATCGGCGTGTTACCAACGCTGGGATCGTACGGAAAGTTGTTGGTATAGGAGTAATTCTCACCGGGACGGCTGGTCACGGAGGCCCACGCAGTCCATGTGACGAATGCGGTAAACTGGTGCAATTCAGTCGGATCGCTGATCAGCCCACGCTGGAGCCCGCCATTACGTTCGGGGTCAAGGAAGTAATCAGTCCAGTAAGCAATCTGTCGATGGTAGGCGGCAGTCTCCGGCATTGTCAGATGCAGTGTTGCGCTGGCGGCATCATAATGATTGGTTTTTAGCTCGACCGCTGTTTGTGCATACACTGCCGCCAGTTGCCCAGGCGTCAGCGCAACCAGTGGTTGTTGGTATTGCTGCTGCGCAATGACCGTGGCGGTATCCTCGCCGATACGGTGCAATGTCTCGGCCGAATAATCGGGCCCCAGATATGCACCATGCCCCCAGATACTGCCGTTGTTCATCAATCCGTATTTGAGAAAGATTGCCTGGCCTTCGCTGATGTCGTCGCCGGTAAACAGGCGAATACCTTGCGCATCAAGCACCTGTGCAGGAATCGGCGGAGCGTTGCGGTAGGCCAGTGAAGTGATGATGATCAGGCCTGCAAAGCCCAGCACCATCACGATCATCACCGTGCGCAGCCACCAGGGAGACAGCGCAGAGTCCTCTGTAGTTAAGGGATGTGCAGCAACATTCATAGTATTCTCCTTAAATAAGTACCTAATACAATCGTCATCAGTAGCCTGAAAACTCTTCCGTGCGGATGTTGTCATCGTCGACGCCCGCTTGGCTCAGTATTTGTCGCATCGCATTCACCATCGCGGGCGGGCCGTCGATGTAGTAGATGGGAAGCGTCAAATCATCAATGTATTTCAGGAGCATGGCTTTGCTGATAACCCCGGTTTCTCCATGCCACTCGCGGCCGGACTTTTCCATCTGCGTCATCGTACCGATAAAGGTATAGTTTCTGTTAAACAGTGTGGAAAAATTGCCAGTTATTGCTAATAAAGAGCGTCAAAATTTGTCAGAAGTAATTTTCATCTTGTTGTTTTTAAAGTTTCTAATGTATCACTTAACTGGAAAAACCGATGCCGAAAGTGGAAAAGTTGGAATCTTTTTTACAACTCCCACGTCTTGAGCACTCTTCGACGAAAACTAATGACACGAGTGAACCGAACAGCTACAGTTAAACTTAAACCAAACCTAGAGGTGGTACCGAAAAATTGAACAGCCGGTTAAGTGGAACGCCTGCTACTTTAGAATGTCCAGAAGGACGTTAAAACGGAGCAGAAAATGTCACTCAAAACGAGAAGAAAACATTCACCGGCGTTCAAAGCCAAAGTTGCCATGGCCGCGCTAGCGGGTGATAAAACCCTGGCGCAACTCGCGCAGGAATTTGAAGTTCACCCGAATCAGATTACCGATTGGAAACGGCAACTGACAGAGCATGCGGCTGAAGTATTTGGCAAACCCGCTGAATCGGCGTCACCCGCTGTCGATCTACAGACTTTACATGCCAAGATCGGCCAGTTGACGCTGGAAAACGATTTTTTAGAAGGCGCGCTCAACAAGGCGGGATTGCTGAGCGCAAAGCGATGATAGACCGTCACGCGAAACTATCGATTAGCCGTCAGGCAGACTTACTCAATATCTGAAGGGGCAGCATCTATTATTTGCCTAAGCCCGTCTCGGAGCGTGATTTGGACCTGATGCGGCGACTGGATGAATTGCATTTGAAACACCCGTTCATGGGTGCCAGAATGTTGCGCGATCGGAACGGCCTAAGTGAAACGTTAAATTGGCCAAATTATTGTCTGCACGTTCCTTAGTGTTATTATTTAAGTTCTTCTTTAAGAAGCTTTTTCATGGCAGATACAAGTATTTCTTCAGAGGAGGTTTTTACTTTTTAGAAAATTAATTTTGAACGTCTCTATGTGGGAGTACAAAGCCATGGGTAAAAACGTAACGCAGAAGCTTATCAAAAGCCACTTGATCGAAGGTCGTATGATACCGGGTGAAGAGATTGGTTTGAAAATTGATCAAACGCTCACTCAGGACGCAACGGGCACTCTGGTCATGCTGGAATTTGAAGCACTTGGAATTCCGCGCGTACGAACCGAGCTTTCCGCACAGTATGTGGACCACAATCTCCTCCAGGAAGACTTCAAAAACGCCGACGACCATCTGTTTTTGCGTAGTGCTTGCAAGAAATTTGGCCTTTGGTATAGCCGGCCCGGTAACGGCGTGAGTCATCCCGTACATATGGAACGCTTTGGCATGCCGGGAAAAACCTTGTTAGGCTCGGACAGCCACACCTGTGCGGCTGGTTCATTGGGGATGCTGGCAATCGGCGCGGGTGGCCTAGAGGTGGCGATGGCTATGGCGGGGGAACCTTTTCGCGTCAACATGCCGAAAATATTGGGTGTCAAATTGGTAGGGAAGCTTCCCGACTGGGTGAGCGCCAAGGACGTGATTTTGGAAATGCTGCGCAGGTACGATGTGGACGGCGGGCTTGGCAAGATCGTCGAGTATTACGGTCCCGGATTGAAAACCCTAACCGCTATGGACCGGCATGTGATCGCCAACATGGGAGCCGAACTAGGAGCCACCACGACGGTGTTTCCGGCGGACCATGCGGTTATGGCGTTTCTGAAAAGTCAGGGGCGTGAGGACGCCTTTCAGGAAATTCTCGCGGATGAGGATGCGGAATACGACGAATACGAGGAAATCAACCTCTCAGAACTGGAGCCTTTGATTGCGACGCCCAGCAGTCCGGGTAAGGTGGTACCGGTGCGCGAGGTGGCGGGCAGGGAAATATACCAGTCCTATATCGGATCGTCCGCTAATCCTGGGCTGCGGGACTTTGCCATCGCGGCCATGATCGTGGACGACAAACAGGTACACGACCGCGTTTCATTCGACGTCAACCCCACGTCCCGACAGATATTGGAAAACATGATGTCAATGGGCATACTCGGAAAGCTCATCCATGCGGGCGCCCGCCTCCATCAGGCGGGATGCGGCGGCTGTATCGGCATGGGACAGGCTCCGGCTACGGGTCGCATTAGCCTGCGCACCGTTCCCAGAAATTTTCCGGGCCGCTCGGGCACCAAAGAAGATCAGGTTTATTTGTGCAGCCCTGAAACCGCCACCGCCTCGGCCTTGACCGGCGTGATTACCGACCCACGTACGCTAGGCATGGAGTACCCCCGTTTTATGGAACCCGAGACCATGCTCCTCAATACCGAGATGCTGATCCCTCCTACACAGGAAAGCGAACTGTATGACCTGGAGAAAGGTCCCAATATCAAACCCCTGCCACAGTTACAACCTCTGCCCGAAACACTCCAAGGGCTAGTGCTATTGAAAGTGGGGGATGATATTTCCACGGACGAAATTATGCCGGCCGGTGCCAAGGTGCTGCCTTTTCGCAGTAATATCCCAGCAATTAGCCGGTTTGTTTTCAGCCAGATCGACGAGACGTACTATGAAAGAGCAATGGGCCATCAGCAACAGGGATCATTCGTTGTGGGCGGCGCCAATTACGGACAGGGTTCGAGCCGCGAGCACGCAGCCTTAGGTCCCCGTTATTTGGGAGTTAAGATGGTAATCGCAAAAAGTTTTGCCAGAATACATTTACAAAATCTTAGCAACTTCGGCATTCTCCCTCTGATATTTACCAATCCTGAAGATTGGAAGAAGATATCCCAAAGCGACAGGCTTTCCATTCCTAATGCGCGCAATGCCATTCGCATGGGCAATAGAGTCCAGGTAAATAATATAACTAAAGACGAGACCTATGAGACCGAACACACGTTGACGCCCTACCAGGTGGAAATGGTGCTGGCGGGTAGTCTGATCAATCTGGTTAAACAAAAAGGGCTGAACCTGGCAAAAAATCAGTCATAAAATAATAATTCCAGTCTGCTGAATCAGAGCGAACAGGTGCTATCCATCGAAAAGTGATGAGGTTCATAGCGCATCCCAACCTCGTAAATCAAGAAGGAATACTTAAATGTCAGAAAAGTCTTATCCTAAAGGGGTAGCTCCTGCACCTTCCAGTATTTACCCAACTTGGGCACCTGCTGCCAAAGACGCGGTTGGCACGGCATTAGGTACCTCACGCGTATGGTTTACCATGGCGCAGGGTATTATTACCGAGGTGTATTACCCGCGCCTGGACATTCCTCAGTTAAAAGACCTGGGTTTCATCATCGCCAACGGTACAGATTTCTGGATTGAATTACGTCGGCTGGGCGATTATATGGTGACCTGGCAGGACGATGTCATTCCGGCAATCACCATCACCCATCACCATGCCCGTTTTATGCTAACACTTAAGATATGCATTGATCCGGAACGTGATGTGCTGCTGGTCGATTTTATGTTAAAAGGGGATGCAGATCTGCAACTCTATCTACTGGCTGCACCCCGTATTGGCGAAGATGCGACTAGCAATCAGGCATGGACGGATGTGTGGGAAGGTCACCGCATGTTGTGGGCTGAGCAGGGGCCGTTCGGGATGGCTCTGACGGCTGTCGATCGTGAAGGTCGGCCAGCGCTGCTACAATGTTCAGTAGGATTAGTGGGTAGGAGCGACGGCTGGCAAGATTTTAAACTCAATAACGGCATGACATGGCACTATGCCCAGGCCGGCCCTGGCGAAGTAGCGTTCACTGCGCAATTGTCCTGCACCGGTACGTTGGCCCTGGGGCTTGCCAGCAGCCGTGAAGCCGCCGCCACATTGGTCCTGCAATCGCTGTCGACAGGTTTTGAGACGCTCTGGACAAGGTATTGCCAAGGCTGGCAGCAGTGGCTGGAGACTCTGCACTGGCCACCTGAGTTGGAGGCTTTGCTGGATTCTAAGTCCCTCATACTATTACGGCGTTCGGCAACAGTCATAAAAGTTCACGAAGATCGTACTTTCCCGGGTGCTTTTGTCGCAAGCCTGTCGGTGCCTTGGGGCGAAGCCAGCAACAGTCGGGGTGGCTATCACTTGGTATGGGCGCGCGACTTAGTCGAGACGGCAGGTGCATTGGTGGCACTTGACGATATAGCGGATGCGCAGCGGTGTTTGATTTACCTCATCTCTACCCAGCAGGCCAATGGCCATTGGCTGCAAAACCAGTGGCTGGGCGGCAAGCCTTTCTGGCAAGGTATACAGCTTGATGAAACGGCTTTCCCGGTACTGCTTGCCAGCGCCTTGGCGGAGCGAAATGCACTGGGTGAAGTACGAGTGGGCGACATGGTGCATCGGGCCCTTAGCTTCATAGCGCATGAAGGGCCTATGACTGCCCAGGATCGCTGGGAGGAAAACCCGGGCATCAATACTTTTACCGTCGCGGTAGCCATTGCTGCGCTGGTCGAAGGCAGTCGATTTCTCGCAGGGCTCGAATTAGACTGTGCGCTGATGCTGGCCGATACCTGGAACACGCGCCTGGAAGAGTATACCTGGGCAGCCAATACTACTTTGGCTCAGCAACTTGGAGTACCAGGCTATTACATGCGCAGCGCGCCGAAAGACATATTGATTCATGAAGGAGCCAAGTTTGAACATCTACTGATCAAAAACCGCGGGAATTACCCAGGGGTTGCCGCCGATGAACAGCTCGCTATCGGTTGCTTGCAGCTTGCCCGCTTTGGGCTGCGTGCCGCTGATGACCCTGCCATGGTAAGTAGCGTTCAGGCTATTGACCTGCTGCTCAAGGCCAATACGCCTAACGGTCCGGTGTGGCATCGCTATAACGGCGACGGTTATGGTGAGCATCCGGACGGAGCGCCTTTTGATGGCTGGGGGCAGGGTCGAGGATGGCCGCTTTTAACTGGTGAACGTGGACATCTGGCCTTACTGGCGGGAGAGGATGCACGACCTTATTTGCAGGCTATGGCGCAAATGACTGGTAAAGGCGGGCTGTTGCCAGAACAGGTGTGGGATAGCGTGGCCATCCCTGAGCGTGGCCTGTATCCAGGCCAACCCAGTGGCTCGGCAATGCCGCTGGTATGGGCGCACGCCGAATTCATCAAACTGGCGCTCAGTATAGCAGCAGGCGCGCCAGTCGATAGGCCTGCACGCACCTGGGCCCGCTACGGCGGACGCCATCCACAACTTGATTACGCTTTGTGGCAACCACGCCAGCGTGTGAAGCAACTGGTTGCCGGTCAGGAACTGCGCGTGCTGTTGTCCGAAGCTGCACAGGTACACTGGGGTAAGAATGACTGGCAAAACCCGGCGGATGTCATCACTGAAGATTGGGGGTTAGGTTACGTTGCACGGCTGCAGACCAAAGAGCTTGCGGCAGGCGAGCACATCGACTTTACCTTCTACTGGCTTGACCGCAAAGTGTGGCAAGGTGAAAATTTCCAGGTTGTCGTTATTACAGGAGATACGCCATGATGTCTTAGGAAACCTATGGAGGAGAAGGAAGTCATTATCCGGTATTACGCATCCCGGCTGCAATTCCAGCAATAGTGACCTGCAAAGCTTGCTGTACCGTATCCTGATGTTCTTTATTGAAGCGTAACCGTCTAAGCATTTCCGCCTGCAGATAATGTAAGGGATCGAGGTAGGGATTTCTTAAATTGATTGCATCCCTAAGCAATGGCTCATTGTCCAGCAAATGCGATTGCCTTTTAATCAGATTGACGCTGTCTTTTAAATTGGATAACTGTTGTCTTAATTGTTTTCCTAAAGGGTGAAGCCGGCTATCGACCAGCAACTTTTCATAATATTCAACCATGTCACTGTCGGTCTTGGCTAAGACCATTTCCACTAGATCGATATGAGTGCGGAAGAAAGGCCAGTGACGATGCATGTCCTGCAAATTTTTCAACATTTGGTCGTTTGCTCCCGCCAGCGCTTGTTCGGTACCTAGCCAGGCGGGAACCATTAATCGAATTTGCATCCAGGCAAAAGTCCAGGGAATGGCTCGTAGTGATTTGATACCTTTATCAGCACCCCGATTGTTAGGCCGACTTCCTAACGCTAGTTGACCGAGTTCCTTGATAGGCGACACTTGTTGAAAATAAATTTCAAATTCTTCGTTATCTTGGGTGAAGTGCCGATAGCTTGTTACCGCTTGGCAGGCAATTGAGGTCATCTGTTTGCGCCAAAGCGGTTTGACCTCTGGAGGCGGTAAGAGCGTTGCCTGAACAACGGCCGATACATACATACTCAGGGTTTGAGTGGTCAGTTTCGAAGTGCCAAATTTAAAACGAATCATTTCACCCTGTTCAGTAACGCGTAAGCGTCCGTTAACAGACCCCGGCGCTTGCGCAAGAATCGCTAAATGAGCCGGTCCCCCGCCGCGTCCAACTGATCCGCCTCGACCGTGAAACAACGTAAATGGCGTAGCATGTTGATGAAATAGTTTCACCAGTTGTTCCTGGGCTTGATACTGCGCCCAAGCTGCAGCTGCTTGACCGGCGTCTTTAGCTGAATCCGAGTAGCCGATCATGACTTGCTGATGATCGCCCATAATGGTCCTGTAATCGGACAACGACAACAACGAGTCGATGCATTGTGAGGCACCGGCAAGATCAACCAGGGTTTCAAACAGCGGTACAACGCTTAGATTAAGGTCGGCGCCAAATTCTTTGAGCAAAAGTTTGACCGCTAACACATCGGAAGGATTTGCCGCCATCGAAATTACATAGGCGCCTAAGTATTCGATTTGCTGTCCGGCGATTACTCGAAAAGTATCGATAACCTCATTGGTGTCAGCCGAGCCTTTCCAGCCGACTGGTAATAGTGGCCGTTTATTTCGCAGTTCCTGAAGTAAAAAAATTTGGCGTTGTTGTTCATCCCAGCTTTTGTAATTGCCCAGCTCTAGATATTGGAGAATTTCCGCCAGAACATCCGTATGTCGCGAGGCTTCTTGTCTGATATCCAGCTTGGACAAGGTTAAGCCAAAACATTGCAGTCGGCGAATGGTATCGAGCAATTCACCATTGGCAATAACACTGAGTCCCTGCTGTTCCAGTGAACGATAACATAATTGCAATGGGGCTAATAGTTCGTGGGTGCAATGATAAATATCGAGGTCAAGGGCTTTGTCGTGATCTATCTTGTATTGGCACCAATCCCGTGTTGCGCGCAGTTTGTCCTTCACCAGTTCCAGTAAAGTTCGATAGGGTTCTTCCGAATCGCCTACCATTGACTTCAGCTCCTCCGAACAAAATTGCATCGATAATTGGGCGATCAAAGTATTAACATCTTTGAGATACATCTTTGCAGCACTACAGCGACCATGAAGAATCACGCGTTCCGTCACGGCAGCCGTAACGTTTGGATTGCCATCCCTGTCCCCGCCCATCCATGAAGAAAGCTGAACTGGAAAGCGGTCTAGGGACAAGTGAGCTCCCGTACATTGTCTTATTGCCTGATCTAAGGAACGGGCAAACCGGGGAATAGCCTGCCAAAAGGAATTTTCAATAACGGCAACTCCCCACTGTGCTTCTTCGATCGGTGTCGGTCTTAGCTTTCTAATCTCATTAGTGTGCCAGACTTCCGTAATCACTTGGCGTAGTGTTCGAGTGATGTCCTCCACCTCATGAACTGATAAATCATTATGATCCAACGCTTCAAGCAATTCGGCAACGACCTCATATTTCCGGATTAAGGTTCTGCGTACTACTTCAGTAGGATGAGCCGTTAACACCAGATCAATCGATAACGCATCAATTGCCGCATAAAGTTCTTGTTGAGTAACACCTCGGCTTAATATTTCTGCCAGACTAGCATCGATTGTGTCCCTAACATCTAAGTTAGAACGTTGGCGCTTAACCGAATCATACTGTTCGGCAATGTTGGCCAGGTTTAAAAACTGGTTAAATGCTTTGACGACCGGCAATAATTCATCATCAGGCAACTGGCGAAGGATTTCGATGAGGGTTTGTTTACTTTGCAATTGTCCATGCCTGGCTTGTAGCGCAAGCGTGCGGATAGTCTCAATTTTATCGAAAAACGTCTCTCCCAAATGCCGTTGAATGGTTTCTCCAAGCAATCGACCCAACAGCCGAATATTATTTCTTAAGGATGTCTGAGTATCACTCATAAGGTAACCTCTGTTATTTGCAATTTAAACCACCATGCTGCTAAGCCTCTGAATTATTGGTTTTTTAGATATTCGGGCATTTTCAAGTCAATTCTTGTTTCAAAGCTCACTTTTGTGAAGGACTCACGTAAGCGTTCAACCGTACCGCCTATAAAATAATTTTCGTCTGTTGCATCCTGTCCTTTTTTTGTCAGGAGTTTTGGCATGGCTATCACAGCGAAATGGCGTCAGCATATTGAAGCGTGGCAACGTAGCGGGCTATCACAAGCCGCGTATTGCGCCGAGCGGCAACTCAATGTCCGTACCTTC
>Ga0208118_100115_pt1 | contig 27685 bp, 22 predicted proteins | sample LakWasMet34_HOW6_2_FD_183876 | JGI IMG/M metagenome (GOLD analysis project Ga0208118, IMG submission 183876) | Freshwater sediment methanotrophic microbial communities from Lake Washington under simulated oxygen tension - Sediment Metagenome... | ecosystem: Environmental > Aquatic > Freshwater >... | reverse complement strand
TTGCAACGGCCGTCGCCATTAATCTTGATCGGATCGCCGCATGGCTAGCAGGTAGGCCTTTGGCTGCTACACGAACCTCGCACTTTGCGGCACTAGCCGCCTAAATCAATTCGCCAACAGTATCCGGTCGTTTGCTGGACAGATGAAAAAATCTAGTTTTTCCCGCCTTCCGATGTGCTAAAGTGTTATTTTATCCGTAAACTTTTCTATGTCCATAAGATGTCAATAAATCAACGTATCGGATATGCCCGCGTTTCGACAGATGATCAAAATTTGGATCTGCAACGGGATGCACTAAACAAGGCCGGCTGTTCTTCTATTTACGAGGAAAAGGCTAGCGGCAAGAGCATTGGCAGGCCAGAACTGGAGCAATGCAGGAAAGCCCTAAGAGCGGGCGATACGCTCGTTGTTTGGCGATTGGATAGACTCGGGCGCAGTCTTCCTGATCTGGTCAACCTGGTCACCGAGCTGGAGCAAAAGGGAATCGGATTTGAGAGTATCACCGAAAAAATCGAGACCGGCAGCGCAGCGGGCAAATTGATTTTCCACGTCTTCGCCTCATTGGCCGAGTTCGAGAGAAATCTAATCAGAGAGCGCACCCGAGCCGGCCTGGATGCCGCCCGCGCCAGGGGAAAGAAGGGAGGAAGGAAACCCAAGCTCGACGCCAAGCAGATAAAAGAAATTAAGGCACTACTCCGCGATCCATCTATCGAAGTTTCAGCCGTTGCGAGGCGGTATGGTGTTTCCCGAACCACCTTATATAAGTATGCAGGGGCAGCATGACTTAATCAAAAATGAACTGGTGTATCAAAAACCACATGACTTCAAGGTTAATCGTGACCCTGGATAAAGATGCGTGGTCTGATATTTGACAAGCAAGTTGTTTGTCATCAGGCCCATTTAAAATATCCCTTGCCTTTGATTTATCCGTGATAACCAACGCTAAGCCCAGTTGATCCAAAATATTTAAGACTTTATCAACACCAACAGATCGACCAGAATTGTTCTCCAACGCAGACAATAGTGACACTGAAACTCCACAAAATGCCGCAGCATCATCAATTCGAATGGACTGTTTATTGCGCATTGCTCTGATCATCAACCCGATGTCGGCTTGAGTGGTTACAAGATTTGTGCTTTCATGAGGTGGTATTTTGAAATTTCTCGCCATACATTGTTTCTCCTTTTTAAGAAAAAATACATGGAATAACTCATTTATGTCAATAAGTTTTCCGTATTTAGGAAACAAAAATGAATGAAACCGACTATCTCCTTAGCTCCGAAAATAACGCCGATCGGTTGAGGGCGTCAATTGAGCAGCTTAAAGCCGGCAAGGCCGAAACTCATGAGTTGATACGCAATCCTAAACCCATGCCCAGGTTTTTGGATATCGAGGCCAGTTCGCTTTCGATGGACAGCTATCCCATCGAGATTGCCTGGTCAGATCCGGAAGGCAATATCGAGGGCCATTTGATCGACCCGTGTGCGATCGAGGAATGGACCGACTGGGATTACAACGCCCAGCAAATACACGGACTCAGCCGGGAGCAATGCAAAGAGGAAGGTGTTCAACCAGAGTGGCTTTGCAAACGCATGAACGAAGCGATCCCGCCCGGTGGGATCCTCTATGCCGACGGCGGCGGCTTCGACGCGAGTTGGATCGAGGCGCTGTACAGCGCGGGATCCCTTTTCGATCCGCCTCATTTTCGGGTGGAGCACTCTGATACCTTAATGCTGACCTTGCTACAGAAGGTAGAGCCCGACGCGAGGAAATGTTGGGATCTGTTCGATAGATTGAGAGCGAAGGCCAGAGAATCGGTGGATGGCCGGCATCGTGCCGGCGTTGATGTGCGGTACCTTATCGAGCTTTGGAGGCTTTGCCTGGCGGCGAGTAATCAGTAAAAAAGTGTGTCGGTGGGGATACCGGCTTGAGGCTTACCCCTCTCCTTCGTCGGCTTGCTTCTGTACCGCCTCTATAGCTGACTCAATCTGCCGGCACATGTCAAGCCGCTGCTCAAGGAGCAAGCGAAGACTGTAAACAAGCCGGGAGTTCACACCTCGCCGCGCAAGTTCAGAGCAAATGCAGTTCGCGCAGTGCCGGCCACCGCGCGAGTCTCCACCGCAACTCGGACACGGCGCGAACGTCGAGATCCCGCTCGGGTATTGGTATTGAAACAGGCTCAGCAGGTCGCGGGTTGTTATCTTCTCGATGCTCAATGTTAATCCTCGCAAAAAAACCCGGCATAAAGCCGGGCTTAAAGTGTGCCGGTGTGGATACCGGCGTGAGGTTTGTCACCTCTCCGGAGAGGGGTGTATTCAATCATGTTCGTCAACGTGTGGGTGACTTACAATTTCAACCACCCCTGCGGGTGTATCTAATCAGGATCGAATACGCTTCTGGCGGGAGGTCGTTTTTCGACCAATCGATTATATCATTCTGCCCGACCTTATACATTGCTGCATCCTGGATGCGCTCAAAATCATTTCGTGATTTTTTCTTAGCCATCATCAAAATGATGTCCGGTCCCTCGCCGGGCTCTTGGAGGGACCGAATCAATTGCTCGCTGTCGAGCCCCGAGCCGATCAGCTTGAGGCCCAACTGCAAAGCGTAGCTGGCCAGGTCATCAACAGACGAGTTTTGCTGTTTCGCCAGATCCTCGATTTGCTGGAGTTTGTCGGCTGGGATCTCGATCGTGATGGTATTCATGCTTGTGGCGGCTCCTGCCTCCCCTCCGGATTTCGGGTTATCGATCCCGGCGTCATGCCGTCCAGGATAGGATCAAGAGACACCGCCCAGGGCGGCGTGGCGAATAGCAGGAGCAACAGCGCACTTAAACGATACATATATGACACCTATTTGATATAAAAAAGGCGTCATATTGGTACTAAAAAAGCGCCAATATTACGCATCTTCTTCCTGGAGTTCTTTTGAGAGCTTTAGCATCGCGTAGCGCATGAAGTTGAGCTTCGAACGGCCGCTTAATTTTGTGCCTTTTGCCAGTTGTTCATACTCGTATTCATTGAACGCAACCCGCAAGGCTTTTCGACAAGAACCGTTGCGCCACCTTCCGCGCGAGCGGCGAACGCCTCGATCTGCTCTCACTATGGCAGCAAGCGTTCAGCCACTTCTATTGCTTCATCCAGAGTATCAAAAAACCCGTAATTGGTCGGGCGATCCCTCGCCCCTCCGTCAAGACGTCGAACGTTGTACCGTATTTCGGCCGAGGAACATTCGTCCGACAGGATGAAAGGTATACGCCACCAAGTAACGATTTCCTTCTGACTCCGTTCTTCGTTTGGAGTAGAAAAGAAATCCGGCGGCAAATCAGGATTAATCGCGATTTTAGTTTTTATCATGAGAACCGTTGTCGTCGTGCAACTATTAGGGTACTTTTTTTTGCGCTGATAGCGTTACTTTATTAAATATTTTCCTGTAAGATCAAGTCAATGCTTGAGCATATTCAGTTTCTCGCGCATTTCCTGCGCTAAAATTTCTTCATCTGCTTTGGTTAGTTCGGTTTTTGGTCGTTTTTTCAGTTTTACCTTTTTGGCCTTGGCTCCGGCCTTGGTCGCCCCCCTGATTTTAGTCTCGGCACCCTTTGCCAAGGCCTCGGCTTTGCCCCCCCTGGCCTTGGCTACGTTCTTGGCCGCTTCAGCTAAGGCCTTGGCAATCAGCGTTCGCCTTGGCCTTCATACCAGCTTGCGACAAATAAGGACTGAATTTGACTTCGCTCCCAGTCGTTGCCTTATTCGCACACCATCCGCCAAACCTTGATCCGCACAAGGTAAAGACCGCATTTGCAGCAAACTCCTAATGACCAACAAGCACGTCACATTAAGTTCGTTCGCCCCGGTGCCCATTAAAATAAGCCAAAACTTGATCTTGGCATGTTTATATCGCAAAGGCAAAGCCATTGGGTCGCGTTAATACGAATCGCCTAATCACCGAGTAAATAAAAAGCCCCTCATCGCCCAAACTATTAACTTCATCCGTGTATTGTTCTCGCACATATTTTCGTAGTTGACGATCCTGCATCATGTCTCGTATTACCCATGCAGTCCGGTCTGCATAAGCGATAGGAAATGGCAGACTAGCAATTTCAAATTCACTTGTCCGGTTCTGCCTAGATAACTCTATTAACACGTTGGCCAAGGTTTCTTTGTCATACTTTCCGGGGTTACTGACAATCTCTACCATGTGAACACTATTGATGCGGGACTCTTCACCTTGCCGTGCGTTTACCCCAAAGAGAAAGCGATTGTCGTCATGATCAGAATACAAGGCATACATCTCTCCTGTCGGCATGGCATCCGAGAAAGCGCCCAACAGATTTTTACGCAGTGATAGTACAGTCAACTCGATATGTGGCAAGGCAGAGGCTACCGCATCATAATCCTCATAAGCGTACCCATCCCGAAGGAAAAGCACTTTTTTATGTTCCCCGGCAGTGAGCGATTCAAGGGTTGCAATGAGCTCGCTTACAGTACGCCGTTCCTTGACTCCACGCTCGAATGTTTCTGGCATATAAAGTTTGGCTTCACCATTGCTATCGACAATGACGGGAAAAGCTGGAATGTCTTGCCCACCAAACCGCGAAACATCAAGCCCAAGTGCAATATCGAATGGTGAGTCTACTTCGCATTTACGCTTCGAGCGCAGAGCAAATTTTTCGGTCATGCCTTGCAATAAATTACCAACCTTGTTGGCATTTCCGCGCTGCCCTTCATCGACCACATGCTGTACGGCAATTCTTCGACGCATCAATTCGAATTCGATCATTTTATTGTTAAGCAATGACCCGTTGCTGCGACGACGCCAGGCCATAACGACATTGCCGGCAGGGCCAACGACTCTTTCAACTCGATCAGCAATAGTCCATGGCTCTTCAATAGCTATCTGTTGATGATAATCCAATACGTTAAATTGAAATCCAAGTTTTGCTGCCTGCCCCCCATTAAAGAAACCGAGAAAAACCTTTTTGGTTTTTTCATTTGTTCCATCAATCGGATAGAGCAATGAATTATGATTATTCAAGTCGGCCAAATCCTTTTTATCCACCGTTATTGCTTTAAGGCTGTATTTGTCACGCCGACGAATATCTCGGCTTTGCTCAAAATTAAACTTAAAACAATGCGCTGGGCGCGCCGGAGCGGGCGAAAACCAGTCAGCCAAAATCCGTTCAAGATCATCAAAAACCCCCGCTTTATCTTCCATGCCTGCGCGAATCTTTTTAAAGCCTTCTGTACACAAACTTCCTGCCTCCTCTAAAACAGGCGGTAAATCTTTATTGCGCCGATCATCCACAAACCCTTGCAGCGCTGTACTGGCTATTAGCATCAGATCTTTGGCCGGATAACCGTACATTTTTGCCCTGCGTCCATGCCGGCACCATGCAATCAAAATTTCAGCTTCGGATTTTTGTCCTGCCTCATAGGCCGCCATTTTCTGGTTATACTCGGCTTGCGAAATCCGGCCCCGTCTGACGAAGAACTCTCCCCATGACTCGCGGCTACCTTCCAGTTTGTGGTAGATAGGCTTTGAGGAAATCCCAGTGATCACACAATGACTATGGTTAATTGTGTCAAAAGCTGGTAGATACACCGTTTTTGATCCTGTGACCTGCCGGAGATCTTCCATTATTTCGGCAACAGGGAGATTCTGAGAGAAAACCCCTCTATTTCGAACCTCCGCATTAAAGTAAACTCTATCGTTTACAAGCTGATCGGCACTCAGTCTGGCATATCGAGCCGATTGGAAGCTACGGAATTTCCCTGCGACAAGCTCTTCATGGTCACTGATACAAATGCCCCGTTGTGTTGCGTCCCAAGGAATCGAATCTTCTAAAGTCGACAAAACATGATGGAGCGCCAATGTCATTAATCGATTGCTGTTTTTTTCACCAATATTAAAACAATTGAGCAGGTCACGGACGTTAACCACTGAGCTCAACATTTCTATGGTTTTTATGTCGTCGATCAGTTTGCTATCCAACAATGCACAAGCAGCTATGCTTGCAGGCTTATTCAACAAATTTTCGGAAGGAGTTACCCGGAACAACTGGAGTTGGATTGTTTTCATGATTAAACGCCCATCAGATACAAATATTTACTAAAAGCGCAATGGACACTACTTCCACATTGTTGACACTGATCGCTCGTCACCTCACCTAAGCCGCCGCCCACCAATGGCACAGGTTGGAACATATCTTCGGGGCGTACAGAATTGTCTTGATAGGCTTTACGCAAATCCTGAATCTGAACTACCGTTTCAGCAAATTGATCGCGATCAAAGCGATCAGTGTAAAGTGCCCGCGCATGGTTAACGCCCGCGATTACCTTATAATTGGGTCCCTGGTTGATATGCGGCAAAGTGGCGCATGTTTTAGGTATTTCTTCGCCCTCAACAAGTGTAATGTCAGCAACATACAAAAGCTCTGCCAGGTAACGATGGTTAGCATCTGCTTGAACCATGCCTTGGTAATAATTCACTTGCTGCTGTGTTTTTGTTGACAGCATTTGTTCGTAAACCTCAAGCGATTCACCCACCTGATCCTCGTCAAACCTTGGAATCGGAATCGTCTTGTAATCGGCAACATAAGTTAAATCAGGGCCGATGATCTTAATATCGGGAATTCCTACAATCGGTAAAAATTCAGTTTCATTGTGCGCCGGCAGTACCTTGCGCACACTTTTCTCAATAAGTATTCGATAAGCCGGCTTGCCTCGATAAGTTTTTAGGATAACAAACAACTGGGATTCTGACGCTATGGCGGCTAATTGATGAGCAAAAGAGTCGGTGTAAAAATTCAGCAAATCCTCGTGACGCGCTCGATCTCCGAGAAAGTACATAGGAATCATGCTTTCCATCAAGGTGTAGAGATTGTCATACACCTGGGTCTTAAGGAAACGAAATGCCTCATCCTCGTCTAACCCTCGATCAACGATTTGTGCTACGGCCCCTGCGATTTCAATCGATGGATCGACGCGGGATGGTAGTCGTTGCTGAATAAAAGCAGCACAAATGGCCGACATGGTGCTATGGAAAAAGAATGCATAGGATGGTGATGTCAATGGAACCATCGTTGAGACCTGACGCATATCCTGGAAATAATGATGCATGCGGCAAGTCTGCGAGCGCTCCAGCTCGCTATGTGAGGTCTCGTCAAAAACGAGAATATCTTTATGCTCCTGATGAGGCTTGACTTCCCCCCAAACCAGCTCTCTGTTGAAATAGCCTTTATCTTCCGCCCACCGGTGCATAAGCTCTATGAATACCTTTATTCCTGTATCCGTTGGGCTTTCGACCCATTTGGTTCGCTTCTTCAAGACAATGGTGAGTGTTCGCGCCGCTCGCGTGATAGCCACATAGATCAGGTCACGGTAAGATTTAAAACTACTGTCTTTGTCGTTGCTGCTTGGTCGCGGGAAGTACAACATTACATGATCCCATTCCAAGCCTTTTGAGGAATGAATGGTAGTCATGTCGATGACGACTTGCCTGTCGCTGGTTCTGGACTTTCCGTTACGCCGCTGGATAACAGCATCGTGTTTCATCCGCTGCGAGACAGGAGTCGAGTAGTCCCCAGAAGCGATAGGGCTGGGCGATTTCACGAAGCGTTGTTTGCGTAGTGAAATTGCAAAGCCATCCGAGGTCGCGTCGAGTCATTGCGCACGCAGTTGACTACCCCCTGTCGGGTAGTCAACGCCGGGAGCAGGACGGCTGGGGCGCCGCAGGCATTAGCGGTCGCGTAAGTTTCTGCCGCTTGCTTGGGCTGGGAAGCCCAAAACAAGCTTTCGCAGAAATAGCGACTCCCCGCCCATTCACTAAATCCTTGAACAAGCCGCCGTACTCGTTTTTGTCTTGCTTGTAGGTCATGTTGACGCGACTCTTGAATCTGGCGTTCTGATAAGCCTCCTTCCAAACAACCGACTGATACCCTTCTTCTGTGGCATTTGGGTTGGCGCGCACTTCTTTTCCAAGACATCGCGCAATTTCCCGCATATAGGTGCGCGTCTTGATGTGCCAAAGTTGAGAAAACTCATCATAAATTGTTTCTCTGTCTTTGATAAAAGACTCTCGATCCGCATCCAGATTGTGTCTTTTTGCTCCATGCACACAGCAAAAATCATTAATGCTTTGAGCAAAACTCGCCAAACTGGTATCAGCATCCATGTACTCTGGCGTCAATCCAGCATCTCGAAGCAGCGACCTATCTTTTTCTGTCAAGGCGAAGCGTGTGGAAGCTAAAGCTCGCCACATCATCTTGAAATACCTTTTTGTTTCAGATAGGGGTCTTATGGCCATCCCTTCATATCGACCTTCCATATATTTGCAGGCCATATTATGAAAACGACAAGGATGGGATCCAGGTAACTGCCGCTCCTTCCAAAGCAATCGGCCATATTGAATCATTACGTCAAAAGTGAAACGAGCCACCAGCTCGCGTAACTCATCAATCTTAGCTAATAAAATAGCTTCATCTGTCTCTGGAAACAGATCTGTTGCCTTGGATTTTAATCCGCCAAAAAACACCTTGAGTTCTTCGGCAATTATCTGCAAGTATTCTTCGCGCGTCTGCTCCATGCGAACTCCCTCCGGCACGACATAAACATAAGTCATATCACGTCGACCTGCTGTTCGCAGACGTTGTTGGGTCTCTCGATCAGACGAAAAAATAAAGGTCAATGCTCCGGCAATCATTACACTGGAAAATGGTAGCTTATGCGCTGATTCGCCAGATAAGTCAGGAAACCAGTATTCAGCTAATGGTGTATGCTTAGGCGGGCTGATCAGATTTAATTTCAACGCTTTTTCATTATCCGGAAAGGCATCTCTGATAATTTTTTCGATAAACCGTTTATCAGCATCGCGAATACCGTTACGCGTAATAATGGCTGCCGTTTCACCGACCTGGGCTCTCTCAAATAGTTTAATTAAATGGGCACGAATACGCTGAGACTCATGGCCTCCGCTCATTGCAATGATCTGTGTAGATTTAGATTGTTTGCTTATCGACTTTGACTTATCTGGTGCTGTAACTTTGGCATTGAATTCAGGAAGGAGTCTCAACGCACCACCGGGTCCAGCGGTTTGCTCTACCGGTTCTGACTTTTTAATATCTTCTGGTTCACCTATAATCACAGAAATTGCTGGACTGAGTTTCTCTTGTTTGTTTTTTTCATCAACGAATGTAATTCCTTCCGCAATATGCTCTGGATCTTCAATTATGGCAAGATTGCGTGGCTTTGGCTCCTTGCTACAACGTTCTTGGCTATATTCAACAGCTCTCCTGGAAATTTCTTCGGCAGCACTAACAATTTCTTCTCTACACCGATAATTGGTGCGTAGCGCATGATCGCTGATTAATGGCTTGATATTCGTATTTTTAACGAAATCATTCATAAACTCTTGCAGAAAAGGATAATCCGATAACGAGTGACGGAATTCAAAAAGTGTTTGACGACTGTCCCCAACCAGAATGATCGATGCTCCATTCTGCGCTAGAGCGCGAAGGAATAATAGTTGTAAAAAATCTAAATCCTGTGCTTCATCCACCGCCATGTAGGCAGGGATGCTGTAGATTTCTCGTTTGGTTTTCAAAGGAATTTTAGCGTTGAACAGACGCATCAAAGCATCCGTGGCAACAGCAATGCAGTAGTCTGGCCCGCCCTCAGCCATATTGGTAAAGGCGCCAAGCCCGGCGTCGCTTGCTAAGTCTTCCTTGATTAGCTTCTGTGCTTTCTCAAGATGATTCCCTGAGCCCAAATCCTCTAGGATGAAGGGCTTTGCATTTGTATCGGCGTAACGGGCCAAGGTATCAAGCAGCGTTTCATCACCACCGCTATAGATCACTGATGAATACAAAGCCAAACGAACAGCTTTTCGTTTCTCTTCGTCTTCATCATCTTGGGCGCCTGTCTGCGCATCCTCAAAGTAATATGCAACGCCTCCCATATGGGGCTGCAATTTTTTCAGTACGTTCATCGCGCACTGATGAATAGTGCTAAAGCAAATATTTTGATTTTCAAGACCAAATTCACTACCAGCCTTAGCTATCTCTTCAATGTGTTTGCGTCGAAAGTCGTTAGACGACGCATTGGTAAACGAAATAGCTTCGATTTGATCATGCGGGATATTGCATCGCAATAAACCGTTCAGGATTGCGACAAGCAAGCGAGTTTTGCCCGATCCGGCGCCAGCCGGAATGGAATAGATAACTGTTTGATCGGACTCTAACAGAAGCCTGAGTGCTTCCTGATATGCTTCGAACTGAAAACGCTTATCTGTGCGCAGATTCGTCAAGTGAGGGATATGGGCGCGTAAATACATCCCCATAAGAGGCGCTGATATTCATAATGTTTTCCTGTGCGGTTCCGTGGAACCAGTTATTATTTGCGGCGATGTCGCTGACATGCCAGTTGCTCTAAGCACTTCACTAAAGAAGTTAGCAGATAATTTCACAAAAACATTAAAAAGTCAAGATTACAATCCCCCTCGTTTTAAGGAAATTTGGCTTCAAAAAAGCAGATAGTCATGTCAACCCTACCTTCTTTAAGCCATTTGAAATAGCTCGCTCCATCCCACCATCTTCATCAGATACGTGCTTAAATGTGGCGAAACCAGAATGGCCATTAATACACTTGTCAAACACTCCTTTGGATTTCACGATTTCAATCAATAATTGGTCAAGTTGATTGATGAAGTCACTGTTTTGGTCAGAACGGACAACAAGCCCCTTGAAGCTATCTGACTCTTCTGATGCTCTGCCTACACGTCTTTCTATTTCCAGAAGATAGCAATAGCCATTAGTTGTTCTGAGATGTGCAATCAACAACTTACGTGGGACGTCGCCATGTAGCCCCATATATAACCAATTTATAATCTCTTTACCTAATTTACCTTTACGTGAAATGCCTTGTGTTGGAAGACTAATCAAGCCAGGCATTGCATCTGATCCGATTATATTTCCAGCTGCGTCTATACTAGAGGCAGACATGATCTTTCCGTCAACAGTCATTTTCTGCAAGCTATTCCATATGTTTATAAACATCGTTGGAACAATCTTTTGCGGTGTTTCCAATGACGCGGATTGAGTATGAAGTTTCGATCCATATTCGTCACCACCAGAATAATGACTAATATCAGTCTCGTTTCTCAAGATACGTATTTCACCTGTTTCCTTTTCAGTTCGAATAATTCGCTTAATCTCTCTAGGGTCACCAATAATTTCAATAGGCTCGTTAAATATCTGGATTGTCTCTTGATTTCGGCCTGGCTCATCTCTACTGGTAAGCTTTATTTCATCCGTTAAGAATCTAGTTCGCTTGTAAAGATAGGCTGTTCCGCCTTCTTTTTTCTTGATTTCCGACAGATTGGTATTTTCACGATCCAAATAGATGTCTGGACCTAGAGGATCACTACAACCTAAGATTTGCAGACCTAGGAACCTTGTTTTCTTTTTATCTAGCCAAAGTCCTTTCACTTTAAGTTGTAATTTACCTGAAAAACAAGGTGGTATTACAGGAAATGCAAATTTTCGGTCCGAATCAGCATAGGATTTCTGAAGCGAATGCCATACTCGATTGGTTCTAGCGTAAGTGATTGGATCATGCTTTAGATGCGCCAAGTAAACCGCATCATCATTTAAGCAATCCCGTGTTACGGTTAATAGCCAAGTATTGAGGATTTGCGGCTGGACGTCCTTGTAGATCAGTTTTTCCATTGCCTGCCCCAATGGATAGTTGATCAAAGTTTTTTTAATGTGTTGCGAACGGCCATACATCCTGGAAAATACTTCCATACAAGGAATAATAAGCCCATTTGGATTACCAGCAACAGAAAATTTTACAACCTTTGCAGATGCACAATTCTCTTTATCACCAAGACCGTATATGAGATTTGGGATTAACCAAGTATTATCGTCCTTGCTGACAGGACTCCAAGTATTAGCAATCTCCCAACCGTTATAGCTGCCATCCACCTCGAATAAATGTTCTTCGTAGTTCTTTTCCTCGATTAATTGCTGGTTTTTCCAGACTGTTCCAATTCTGAGTTGACCAATATGAGTAATCCCAACTTCGTGAAATTTGAGCGTCGTTATCATACTAGAAAAATGTTTAAAACAAACCACTACTGTTGGTTCTGAAGGAGCTAAATTATTTCTCTTCAACCCGCAGTACCACATTACAGTGAGGCGTTTGTCATTATTTGGCAGGTCCGTGATGACAATCGGTTGTTTGTTGATGGCTGACATGGAAGTTTTATTACGGTGAAGCTGGAATTTCGCAGCAGTGTAAACTGAATGTAAGTAAAACTAGGTTTATTGCAGATTCTTGCTCAAAGCTGCCATCTAAGATTTTATAAACCAGCTCGTTCGTTCCTCTTCAAAAGAAGGTACTTCTAAACGCTATAACTTAATTAATCGTCTGCTTCAGGTCGTGATAGGCTTTGCTGCACAAACAAAGCCTAACAATTTGTTTTTATTGGAAAATTACAAATTTTTACTTTAAAGCAACCAATTAAATTCAATGCGTTACCGATTTATGCAACAAAGCCGTCGTGATAAGCTAGTTATTATACTGATTCTTCCGTTTCAGTTAACTTAAGATGGCTTCCAGGCATACTTGTATTGATGGGTAGAAAGCCAGCTTCCAACAGAGCTCAATGCTTTTTGAATCTATAATGGTGTTTTCCTTCTTACTTACGACAAAGCCCATGAAAAAACTTACATCACTTCAGCGTATTTTCTTGATCCTTATCGGGCTTGGCCTAAGTCATTATTCGGTTGCTCATCCTGGCAGACTGAATGTGGAAGGCTGTCATAACAACCGCAAAACGGGTGAATATCATTGCCATCGAGCAGCAGAAAAAGCTAGTACCACGAAGCGTACAACGCCATCCGATCTGTTAAGTGAGGACAAACAATCGACGGTCCTTCTAACGACAGGAACTGAAAAGTCCACTCGGCAAGGCGATATCATCCAACTCGACTATGAAGGCTTCACGGTTTGGGTGGATTGCGCAAAAAGGGGGCCGGTCAAGTTTCGTTATACGGCCCAGCATGATGGGGGCAACTCGAAACGTTATGATAAGTTCATGTTGGATCCTAAGGTACCAGCAGAATGCCAGCAAATCTCAGCGAAGGCATATGGGCATGGCTATGACCGTGGGCATCAGGTGCCGGCCAATCATTTAGATGCCTCCGAAGTAGCGATCAAGCAGTCAAATTTTATGACCAATATTCTGCCGCAAACTTCGCAAATGAATCGCGGCGCCTGGCTGGAAACGGAAGAGATAGTCGAGTGCTACCGAGACATTGATGAGCTTCTGGTCATCGGTGGCGTAGTGTGGGGCAATAATCCGGCCGATGACTTCTTTCTACAAAGTCATGGCGTGGAAACCCCTGACGCTTTCTGGAAAGTAATTATCCGCGGCACCGGCCAAGATGAGCGTGCAATCGCCTGGATCGTACCGAATACGTCAGAGGCGACACGAAAGAACCTGGACCGTTATCTCGTCAGCATTGAGGAATTGGAACGCGTAATCGGGGAGAAAATACCAGTCGCAGACTATGCGCAGCATGATAAACCCTTGGCTTCTTGGATGATTCCGGTTGGATGCAATAAGAGCTGACGACGGCCGGTTTTCGGCACTCTGTGAAATTCGACAGTTTATGGACTCCCGACCCTAAAGAATTACATAAAGATCAATAACTTAACAATATCCGCCATTTCTATTCCAAAGCAGTCACCGGATTTTGGCTATATACATCGGCAGTCATCGGCCAATTACGGACCGCTACATTACGGTCGTGAGTGACAGAATTTGAATGGATACCAGCCTGCCAATTTAGTATAGAAGCGTAATTATAAGACCACGACTTTCGTGCATGTCATAAAAATCAAGTGGAGAAATGGCGTTAAATACTTACTAATACCTGAATTCGTGCCCTGATTTCACATTTCTCATGAATTTCAAATAGTTAGACTCCAATTGAGAATCATTTTTAGTGAATGCAATTTGCGTCTATCCATCTGTTTTACAAATAATTTTCACAAAGTGAGCACGGATTCAGGTAATATTTAATAAATAATTGTTGGTGAAGTGCTGTCTTTTGTATTGAACAATACACCCCATGGATACTTTTCAGGATGGCTAATGTCGTATTCATACACAATAATAGCCGGATGATTGCGGGTGATTTGGCGACCCATAGAAAAATTAAATGAAGACTGAGCTGCACAAAAAATGTGAACTCGTTCCGCGCCATCAGCTGCAAGACCTTTCAGTAATTCTGCAAATTCAATTTCAAAGTCCTTGAGCTTTTCTATACTCGACATACTGTCGTATTTGATATCAGGTAGCTTTATATCAATATAAGATGGAAAAGTGAATTTGGCTCTAACTTGGGCTATTGAAACTGGATGGCTAATGGACATCAACAGGCAAACATCCTGATTAGGAACGTAATTACTGCGATCAATGATGGGCCTATTGGCATCAGCATAACCTTCAACTTTATACCAATTTTTACCATCTTTAGCATTTCGATTGTAATCCCATACATCGACATGATAGGTATTAGGCATCAAATAGCCCGCAAGAAATCCTAAACCAACAGGTGCCATTCCGCCATAGACTATATTAATTTCATTACTACCAATTTCAGCAGCTTTCGATTGCAATGTTTCTTCGATACCAAATATTGTAAGGTTTAACGCTTTTTGTGGGTGTGATACCTTGTCATTTGTATAACAAGCAGTTAGATCAATAGGAATGGTATCACTATTGCTTAACGCACTAGATAACGAAGTGGCAATGCGTTTTTTTAATCCAATATGCTCTACACCGATAACAAATTTTTTATTTCTACTTTTTATTGAGTGATAAACTTCATACAACAAAATACAAACGCCAATATAACCAAACCCCCAAAGAGAAAATTGAATAATTATTGGCAGTTGATCAGTCGATAAATTTAATTCAGTAATCGCTCCATTGCTAGTTGCGTGCTTAAAATAAAAACTATTGTAAATCACTCCACCAACAAAACCGCCAGTAAAAAACATCCTTCCAATAGCATACACAGTATTTTTTGGTCTAAATATCCATGTCAATACTTTCCAAAGTATTGATTTAATAAACTCTATGCTGTTAGGCATTATTTGTACTCCTTAAGCTTGGTAAATGCCTGGCTGTTTCTAGCGCCTTCCCAGCAAGCGATTTCGATAGTACCAACAATAATAAAATACAGGTGATTGCCTTCGTAAGTATCGTTACGTAAAACATTCGTCCAATCATTTTTGTCCGTTACCGATGGGGTTGGGTAAGGTTCTGGATGTGTATGCCAATTGCCAAGGTAGGTACAGGTGCCATTATGATCATCCCAAAATTGATGGGCGATTTTTTGATGGCCCTTACCCCTGAAGAATCCAAAGCGTGATCGTTTGTCGCCATGCTGCGGTTCTGACAGATAATCAACGGCCAGATGCGACCCATCTTTCAAATGTCTACCTAGCAACAGACCGCCAGCTTCTTTATCATTGATTCCATGTTGTTGGTAAGCGATAAATTTGTTTACGACGGAACTATCGATTATTAATCGGTATCCATCGGATTTTTCAAATCTGATGGTATTTTCCGCAGACAGAACACTTTGATGAGATGTAGTTACTGTTGTCTTTAATGAAATATTCAGGGCTTTTCTGATACCAGATAGATGGCGAATGACCTTCTGCTTTAAGTTGTTCATCGGATCCTTTCCAGCTTCTGATTTCATTAACCACTTTCCCTTGCAATGCATCTAACGTCATTCTGCTTGCCAATAAAGCTGTTTGTGATGCATCTAAGAATGTATAGGGTGTAAATGCGCCAGAGCATCCACCAAGGTGTTTACTAATGGTTTGCCCATATTTAATAAAGCTCGTTTTAGGATGCGGTTCAAAACCATGTTCATTAGTATATAAACATTCCAAACATCCAGATACTTTATTATTCGATACACAAATCGAATGACCACCAATACCAAAACCGTCTTGCCATGCATAAATAACAGGCACTATTTTTGAAATATTATTAAGAGCTTTATGTAAACGATTAAATACGAGCTCGCAAGTAAAATCTCCAGTTGTTACTACAATGGCATCAAAATAATCAAAAAATCCTTTTTGTACAGTGAAACTCAGCAAATGATCGTTAAAATTTACTACTTTTGTATATGGTATGTCAGCTACAATTTGAAATGACAATGCATCAGTTTTATAAAGGCCATCTGATTCATTGTTGAGGGCTGTTGCACCTAAGGTATGACGATAAATGTTTTCAACTTCCATTTTGTCGAAATCAATTAAATGAAGCTCGCCAATTCCAGCTTTGGCAAGTTGAATGGCAATGCCGCTACCTACAGATCCACAGCCCACAATACCGACCCTTTTTTTATCTAAATTGGCCGTATTAGCGGATCTTTCAAGCAGATGCTCTTTATTATGAAGGCTGAGAAGAAGTGGGGATACGTCCCAATCTAATTTAGGATCAACTAGAGGGTTTGGAGCCGTGTCTTTTCTATGAAATTGTACACCCCAAAAAACATGACCACTATCGGATCTAGGGTGGGAGAAAATGATCGTAAAATAATTAGACCATTTTTGTTTTTTAACTAGTTCTAAAGCAATTTCTTTAACAGCAGTAGTTGCTGATTCCTCAAAAACTTTGGCTATATCAGCCGAAGTCCAAATTTGCTTTGGTGAAGGTGGGGTTACGGGTTTATCTAATGGAATATAGATCGATTTTTCAGATTTTTTACCTTTTAGCTTATTGAGAAGATAATAAAAATTAACAATACCGTGATTATCTTCAACCACCGCTAAGCAGGTGGTTTTCTTTGATTTTCTCTCATTTTTAATATCGCGATAAGCAATGAGTTCCTTTACATTACCATCGTAGGATACAAAACACGTTGTTTTAAACCCAAGGGACGGAACACTTTCCCAATAGGATTTAAAATCATTATGTAATTCAACTTTGTGTGGATCGTTAAAATTTTCATTAAGTGTTTCTAGTGCTTCATTGATGCAATTATATATTACATCCTGATTCCTATTATAATCGATGACTAATCCTTGCTTATCGATATAACATACGTCTCCATGCCAATCAATATGCCCCATCGCTTGATAGTCGGCAGCATTCTCAATTGAAATTTTAGGTAGGTCAAACGGAAATGTATTGTTTATATGAATAATTAATTTCCATTCATGCCCATTTTTATGGGCATGAAAACGAAATGATTGTCCAGAACCACCCGTAATTTCCTCAGTTGATAGTGACTCAACCGAGGAAACACAAGGATGGCTTTGCAATACAGCAAGAATGTCAATGGACACTAAGATGAAGATCCTGTGTTATTCATGCTTCTCACAGTAGCTCTTGCGGTTTGTTGCGCCGCAGGTATAGGAAAGCCATCAAATTGCCTGGATAATATTTCGCAGGCTTTTTCACACCGTTCTTCCTCGATAGCTTTGTTTAACTCACTTTTAAGACTTTCAAATTTTGTCTTTAATTGAGTCATTTGATTGTCGGTCATTTTCTCAAAGACATCACCATACGGAACTACAGGCAGACCAACATTCCATCGATAAAGTTGATTATTGTTTTCGTCAAAGCCGGCCCACGAAAAACGATTTATCATCTTCGTAAGGGTATCACGGAGTGAAATTATATCATTCGGTTTGTCGTCGTAAAACCCTAGACTGGGTACAAAATCATTTTTTACGCCGAGCGTAAGGCCTATGCTGGGCACATTGAAGCTCGTGAATTTCTTGCTCTTCCAGGACTTAAGATATTTAACGATTCGACGATATTGAGCACGAACTGCTGCGTCGGTCGATGCGTTATTAATGTGCTCAATAAGTCCGTCAGGGTCTGAATGTTTCCAGCACTCCGTAGAAGCGCTTTTACCCCAAGCCAAATCATAGCCAATGCCATCAGTCCGTTTTACATATACTGGCATGTCTACATGGTAAGCATCGTCACCATTTTTCCTATAGTGAACCGTAACGCATGGGTTTTTGATGACTGGATCGCGGCTTGAGTGTTTTAAGGCATCTTGAACCATCTCTTTGAGCTTCATCGGTTTGTAGTCGTCACGTGTACAGTCGAAAACAACGCCTACATCAATGTCATAATCGTGATTGGGTGGGTTAATACCCGTATAAATGGCATAACTACCTTGTAAAATGTATCTCACTATAGCGGGTGCGTCGTCAGAAATCCTTTCCTCAAGATTTTCTTTTAACTTATCTCTTTTTTCCCTGAGAATGTCATGTTCGTCCGATAGCTTAATTTTATCGTGGAATTCGGTGAATTGCTTTTGTACGTCAGCCATGCTGATGTTCCCTGAGTTTGCCTTAAACTGTAAATTTAAGGCCGACCGCGAAAATTTCAATACCTATTGACAAGAAATTTCTCAGCGTGACGGCGTATTCAGGAGCATGATGGGATATGCATCTCGGCATAAAATGTTTCTAGCCGTGAATCGGAACCGCTTACGAGTTCGGACGGAAGTAAGTGTTGGAGCAATTTATGAGTTTTGTAGAGTTGTCAGGGATTGTCGGATGATCTCCCTTCATCCGCTGAATTCAGCAAACTTGATTTTCTTGCTCCCAAACTTCAATTTGGGAGCAAGAAAATCCGAACTCCGCTAGGTGTCAACGACAAGCAGGGTTGAGGGTATACACCGATAACGACAACGACAACGACAACGACAACCCGATGGTATTAATTTTTCTCCTTGCGTTGCTATTTCCACCGGCGTCAACAAAAACGCAAGAACAGCAAAAATAGGGACAGGCCTTGCAATCGAGCAACTGTGTTAGCCTGAAGGACAGCTTGGCACCCAATTCCTATCACATCAATTTCACACACCCAAGTCAGCAAAGGGTCGATAGCACCAATTTGGTCTCCTCAAAAGCTGACATTCACGGCTAACGTAATCGCATTGAAATCGGTGGATAAATTTGCACAGATGAAATTATTCGCGTTAGGCACTTAAGGCAAATCTAAATTGGTTTTTATTCCCAAAGCCAAGGCAAACAGCGAGCCTTAGGCAGCATTAAAATAGATGAGGGGAAAGTTAGTATATTTGTCGCATCTATTTTGAAAATGTCGCACTTATTGTGAAAAATGACATCCGCCACCGACCAACGCCGCAGCCGAGGCGGTATGATGCGGTGCACGGTAAGGCGGCCTCAGCCAATTTGCGACATCGAGGCCGTGATCGCTGACCGAGGCGATCGCTGCGGTTTCCTGCGCCTGCTGCTCGGTCAACAACGGCAGAATGGTTGGGAGGCGCGAAGCCAGCATCGATTTGCCGGTGCCGGGCGGGCCGAGCATCAGAAGATTGTGCGCGCCGGCCGCGGCGATTTCGAAGGCGCGTTTGACGTGATACTGGCCGTGCACATCGGCAAAATCGAGATCATCGCTAGGCCGCTCGGGCGCGCTGCACTCAAATTCGGCCGCGATCGATTTCTGCCCGGCCAGATGCGCGCACACCTCGAGCAAATGCACGGCCGGAATGATTTCGATACCCTTGACCAGCGCCGCCTCGGCGGTGTTGTCTCTGGGCAGGATCAGCTTGCGCTGGTTATTGCGCGCCTGAATCGCAACCGGCAACACGCCATTGACCGGCCGCAGTTCCCCGCCGAGCGAAAGCTCGCCGATGCATTCGAACTCCAAAAGCTTGGCGCCCGGAATTTGACCGGAAGCCGCCAGAATGCCGAGCGCGATCGCAAGATCGAAGCGCCCGCCTTCCTTAGGCAGATCGGCCGGCGCCAGATTGACCGTGATGCGCTGAGCCGGAAACTCGAATCGCGAGTTCTGAATCGCGCCGCGCACCCTGTCCTTGCTTTCCTTGACCGCCGCTTCCGGCAACCCGACGATATTCAACGCCGGCAGGCCGTTCGCGACATCGACCTCGACCATCACCAGCGGCGCTTCGATGCCGGTGCGCCCGCGGCTGTAAACGACCGCCAGAGCCATCGCGCCGACGCCTACGCGCTTACAACTCTTCCTTGGACAGCACCTGCTGTTCGAGCGCGGCGACGCGTTTTTCCAAGGCTTCGAGGTTCGCGCGGGTTTTCGCCAGCACCAGCTTTTGCACTTCAAATTCTTCGCGGGTGACCAGATCCAGCTTGCTCAAAGCGCCTTGCAGCACCGCGTGAAAGTTCTTTTCGAGGTCTTCTTTAATATGATTCAGACCGGGTGGAATGGTATTGGCCAGCTTGCTGGCAATTTCATCGATTGACTTTGCATCAAAAAACATCGGTAAACTCCGTAGGAATATCGCCGTAGCGAAATGGGCGGCTGAAAACCGCCGAGGATGAGAACGGGGGTGATTGGGGCCGCCCCGTTCTGTCGTATCTTAAGTATAGACGCCGGTTTAGACAATAAAATCCGGCAATCAGCCGCCGAACGCCTTTTTGAAAAACTCCGGCTGCGCCAATGCGGCCTTGTGCATATCGACATTGTAAAAAGTCGTATCGAAAGGCTTATTCGCCGAGTCCTGTTCGCGGAATTGCTTCAGGCTGCTCTTGCCCGCGATCGTCGCGCTCCACCAGCCGGACGGATAGATGCATTGCGGGAAGAACAGGGTCTGCAAATGGGCAAAGCCTGCAGACTGCATCGCGCCGCGCATTTCGCCGATCAGCTTCATGTAAAACAGCGCCGATTCGCTTTGCTGCACGACCATGCCGTTTTCGGACAGGCAATTGAAGCAGTCGCGGTAAAACGCCTCGCTGAACAGGCCTTCGGCAGGGCCCGCCGGGTCGGTGCTGTCGACGATGATGATGTCGACCGAATTCGGCTCGGCGTCCTTCACCCATTTGATGCCGTCGATGAATTTCAAATCCGTACGCGGATCGTTGTTCGACTCGCACAGTTCCGGGAAATAAATCTCGGCCAGGCGGGTGACGCGCTCGTCGATATCGATCTGCACCGCCTTTTCGACCGACGGATGTTTCAAGACTTCCCTCAGCGTGCCGCAATCGCCGCCGCCGATGATCCAGACCCGTTTCGGATCCGGGTGGGTATAGAGCGCCGGATGGCTGATCATCTCATGATAAAAAAAGTTGTCGCGGGTGGAGACCATCGTGCAGCCGTCGATCACCATCAGGTTGCCGAAACTTTCGGTCTCAAAGATTTCCAAATATTGAAATGGCGACTGCTCTTCGTGCAGCTTTTTCTTGATTTTCAGCGAAAAGGCCGAGGCGACGCCGGGCGCTTCTTCGGTAAACCATTCGTTGGGATTGATCATTTGCGTTCCTGTAAGAATAAACGGGTAAAATAGTACGCATTATATATTAGAATTCCGCACATACGTCATCTTGGAGATCAACTTTGAATTCGACTGCTTACCCACACTGGACCCTCCGCGATTCCGCGGAAACCTATGCGATCGACAGCTGGGGAGACGGTTATTTTACGATCAACGCGGCGGGGCATGTCAGCGTGAAGCCGAGTTCCGACCAGAACGTGGAACTGGATTTATACGAAATCGCCCACTCGCTGCATGAAAAAAACCTGTCGCTGCCGGTACTGGTGCGCTTCACCGATATTTTGAAGGACAAGGTCAACCGGCTGAACCGGGCGTTCGAGAAAGCCTGCGCGAAATACGACTATCAGGGCCGTTACACGCCGGTGTATCCGATCAAGGTCAATCAGCAGCGCCAGGTCGTCGAAGGCATCCTGAAGGCCGATCACATCGGCCTCGAAGCGGGCAGCAAGCCGGAGCTGCTCGCGATCATGGCCTTGTCGAATCAAAAAGTGGTGGTCTGCAACGGTTACAAGGACAGGGCCTACATCCGCCTCGCGTTGATCGGCCAGAAAATGGGCCTCGATCTGTATCTGGTGATCGAAAAGCCGATCGAACTGGAATTGATCATCGAAGAATCGCGCAAGCTGAACATTAAGCCGAATATCGGCGTGCGCGTCAGATTATCGAGCATCAGCGCCGGCAAATGGCAAAACAGCGGCGGCGAAAAGTCCAAATTCGGCCTGCACGCGCACGAACTTCTGCAACTGGTCAAAGGACTGAAACAGGCCGATCTGCTCGATTCCCTGAAACTGATGCATTTTCACATGGGCTCGCAGATCGCGAACATTCACGACATCAAGGTCGCGTTGAAGGAAGCCGGCCAGTTTTATGTCGAACTGCGCCGCCTCGGCGCGCCGATCCGCATCGTCGATGCGGGCGGCGGCCTCGGCGTCGATTATGACGGCAGCCGCTCGCGGCGCGAATCGTCGATGAATTACAGCGTCGATGAATACGCGCAGAACATCGTGCGCAGCTTCTCCGAGATTTGCGCGGAAAAACAGGCGCCAGAGCCTGACATCATCACCGAGTCGGGACGCGCGATCACCGCCCATCATGCGGTGCTGATCACCAATGTGACCGACATCGAATCGGCTTACCGGGACGGCGAGCCGCCGGCCCTGGCGGAGCGCATCAATCCGGTCGAACTGTATCATGACGCGCAATTCGAGCTGGCGGAGGCGCGCGCGCGCTTTGCCCAGGACAAATTGGATATTGAAGGCCTCGCCCAGGCCGAAAACGCCTATGCGCTGCTGTGCCGGCAATTGCAGCACCGGCTGAATCCGATCATTCAGAGCGAAGAAGCGATTTTGCAGGAATTGAACGAAAAACTGGCCGACAAGGTGTTCTGCAATTTTTCGCTGTTTCAGTCGATGCCGGACATCTGGGGCATCGATCAGATCTTCCCGATCATGCCGATCCATAGGCTCGACGAAGCGCCGACCCGGCGCGCGGTATTGCAGGATCTGACCTGCGATTCGGACGGCCGCATCGACCAGTATATCGACGGCCAGAACATCGAAAAAACGCTGCCTGTGCACCGGATCGACAGCCGCGAGCCTTATCTGATCGGCTTCTTCATGGTCGGCGCCTATCAGGAAATCCTCGGCGACATGCACAACCTGTTCGGCGACACCCATTCGATCAATATCGAACTGGACGAACACGGCTATCATTTTTTCGATTTGCAGGAAGGCGAACATGTGTCCGACCTGCTCGATTACGTGCATATCAGCCCCGAGGAATTGAAGGCGGCCTACCGCGATAAACTGGCCGCCAGCGGGCTCGGCGAGCAGGAACGGCGCGCCTACGAACAGGAACTCAACGCCGGATTAACCTCCTATACTTATCTGGAGAAAGCATGAAAGCCGGCATGATCGGGCTCGGCGGCATGGGCGCGGGCATGGCCCGGAATCTGGCCAAGGCCGATTTTTTGACGGGCGTTTACAATCGCACCCCGGAGACAGCCGAAGCGCTCGCGGAAATACTCGGAGTCACCGCTTTCAGCAGCATTGCGGATCTGGCCGGCGCGGTTGATGTCGTTTTGCTTTGCGTCTCGGCCGACCCGGATGTACTCGCGGTCGTCGACGCGATACGGGAATCGGTCAGGCCCGGAACGATCGTGGTCGATATGTCGACCGTCAGCCGCCGCACCGCACAAGAAGCCGCCCGCAGGCTGGCCGAGAAACAGGCCTTCTTTCTCGATGCGCCGGTGTCGGGCGGCGTCGAAGGCGCGAAGAACGGCACTTTGGCGATGATGGTCGGCGGCGATCCTGCTGTATTCGAAAGGGCGAAGTCGGTACTCTCTGCGATGGCGACTCGGATACTCTACATGGGGCCGACCGGCGCCGGCCAGGCGACCAAGGCGGTCAATCAAATCATGTGCGCGGGCATCAACGAGGCGGTCACCGAGGCACTGGCCTTCGCCGAGGCACAAGACCTGCCGATGGACAAGGTGATCGAGGTGATCGGCGGCGGCGCGGCCGGCAACTGGTTTCTGGACAAGCGCGGCCTGACGATGACCCAGGGCATTTTCAAACCGGGCTTCAGGCTCGCCCTGCATCACAAGGATCTGAAGATCTGCCAGGCGATGGCGGCCGAAGTCGGCGTCGAAATTCCGCTCAGCGATATGTCGGTCAGGGATTATGAACGGCTGATGGCCGAAGGCTACGGCGATGAAGATATTTCGGCGATGTATCGCCTGAAAAAAAATGATCGCCGCTGAATGCCCATCGACTCCTGTCAAATCGATCGATAGAATACGCAGCAGAGAGTCCGGATAAACGAACCGTTAAGGATTCGTTTGTGAAAATTCTTTATCATTCAACAGAGTCGGGTAGGATGCTCGTTTAAGGCTAAATGCGCCTTTTTCTTGCATCGATCACACAGTTTGAAACGAGTCCATTATGTTTGACGACGATGATAATATTTTTCTAGATACCCAGAGCTCTTTACTGAAAATACATGCGAATGACCTCCGGGTAGGAATGTATGTATCAAAGCTCGATCGGCCGTGGCTGGAGACGCCTTTTTTGTTTCAAGGATTTGAGCTAAAAAACCAGGCCGACATCGATGCCGTTAAGCAGCACTGCGACTATGTATTTATCGATGTTTTCAAGCAAAACAATTTAATCCGCGAATCACCCGGTACGCCTTATAGCAAAGGTTGGCTGGAAAGCCGTACACCGCCGAAGAAGAGCGCTAGTTTTGAACAGGAAATCGAGCGGGCGGGCACTACCTACCGAAAGACCAGTCATCTGATTAAAAGCTTCATGGATGAAGTCCAGCTCGGCAACAGCATCAACGTTCAAATTGCGGAAAAGTTCGTCGCGGAATGCGTAAACAGCATTTTGCAGTCGCCGGATGCCTTGTTATGGATGACTCAGCTTAAAAATCAGGACCTGTATACCTCCCAACACAGTATGAATGTTTGCATACTGGCCATTGCGCTCGGCAGGCATCTGAACCTTTCCGTCCATGAACTGAATCATCTCGGCCTGTGCGGCATGATGCACGACATGGGTAAAATGCGTGTGCCGCTGGCAATTTTGAATAAACCGGGCAAACTGACCCCTGCCGAACGCAATATCATGCAGAGCCACGCCGAATTAGGCTGGAAGCTATTAATGTCGAGCTCCGACATGTATGCGGGCGCGATCGATGTGGCCTATAGCCATCATGAAAGATTGGATGGTGCGGGATATCCGAGAAAACTGAACTCCGAGCAGATCACCCCTTATACGCGCATGGTGGCCATCGTCGACATGTATGATGCGATGACGAGTGATCGTATCTACCAAAAGGGACGGAACCATCTGGATGCGATCAATACCATGCTCAAGGCTGGCGATTCTCACCTTGATTCGGCGTTAACTTATAAGTTTATTCAATGCCTTGGCATCTACCCTCCCGGCAGCGTTGTGGAAATGAATAACGGAGAAGTCGCCATCGTCATCGAAGTGAACCCGAAGCTTAAAATCAGGCCGAAAATCATCCTGCTGCTGAATGAAAACAAACAGCCGAGAAGCCCGCGCATAATAGACCTGGCGAAACTCGATCTGGATGCCAGCGCAAGACCTTATACGATCAAGCAAATCGTCAGACCGGAAACCTACGGCATCGATTTGAACCGGCTCTATCAAATGGGGCTTATCCAACACGCCGTGGCTGCGGTTTGACGGATAACCTGCCCTGCCGTACGTCAGCGCGGACTCTTTTACTTCGGCAGGACGGGTTTTGAAAACCCGTCCGAAAGGTTTCAATTCGCTTCGAAGTTCAGATAAATTTGGGGACGGGATACATATCCCGTCCCGCTCAAGGTATAGATCGGGGCTTGGGAAGCAGTCATAGCGTGACAGCCAATCGCTAAACGCATTTACTGTTCCACTGTCCTCGAATCTAAAGCATGGTTTAAGAGCTTTCTAGTGCCTCAATTGGTCAGATGGCAATGGTCCGTAGGGGATGGCGTCCAAGGAGATGTCTAGATCCGTGCCGTAACTGCTTTTACACCCCCCCCCTTCGCATTGCGCGGGGTTTCCGTTGGAATTGGCTATATTGCCTCCGCCGTCGGTAACTCCATTTACATCGAATCCGAGGTCGGCATTCTTATTAGCGAGGTTTTTCGATAACGTCACACCGGCTAAGTAACTGCTTTTACAAACCACCCCTTCGCATTGCGCGGGGTTTCCGTTGGAATTGGCTTTATTGCTTCCGCCGTCGGTAACTCCATTTACATCGAATCCGAGGTCGGCATTCTTATTAGCGCGGTTTTTCGATAACGTCACACCGGCTAAACCGGCTGGGTAAGGGGTTCTCATAGGCGGATTGGTCCCCATCTCCAAAGTTGCCCGAGCCGTCACACCATCATCATCAGACAAGACTTTTTCCGACGAAAAACCATTACTTTTCAATAGATTGCCACTTATCTTTGTGTCTTGGCCTGGACAACTGGGGTGCCCAAGATCTTCCACGCAATTTAACGCGATAAGTATCCCCGAGTGGCCGCTACGGTAGATCTTATTCTTCACGATCCGGTTTCCCTGCAACCCCCAAGTAGGTACCAACCGTTCGTCAGTATACATCGTGATGCCCATCGCGTTCTCTCGGAAGATGTTGTAACGAATCGTGTTGTTGTTGGTTTTAAAGCCGTGCTCGGGAAAGAGATTGACCCCAGTCGTGTTGCCTACGAACTTGTTATTTTCGATCAGTATATCGTCAGCCTCCTGAATACTGATTCCTTTCCAATTATTTTTGAACACTGAGTTTATCACCCTCCCTCCTGGAGCATGGAAAAAATCCAGGGCGACTCCGGGTATTTCTGAGAAGGTACAGCGCTTAACCGTGAAGTTGGGCCCGGCCTCAATGAAAAATCCGCGGGGGCTGCTGCCTTTTGTTATCTTGAGGTTCGACAGCGTCCCGCCATCCCCCAGCCAAAAGATTGAGTTAGTTTGGAGCACCCCATTACGTATTACGAGGCCATTGCCAAAAACACCAATGCTGTTTATCGTGAGGGTGAACCGGTTAAGGTTGAAAAACTTGTTGTTCTCATTCTCCCAACTGACTTGATCGCACGTTGTATTTTGAGTGAGACGATAGCCTCCGGGGACAGCGATTACCGCCGGGCAGTCTAAGGGGGTATTAGCACGCGCCTCACCTAAAGGCAACCATGCAAATGATAAAAAAATAATAAAAAAATATATAAACCTATTCATGGGTTTCCTCCTCTTTTTGAAGTATTCGGCCAGCCTTGGCACATAGACACAAGCTTGTACTTGCGCAAAAAAAGCCTAACCCCTAATATCGCCATAACGAAGTCACTTCGGTAGTCCGGCTTTTCGTTTTTCGCGATCCACGACTTTTTGCCTTCATCTTTCGACAGGTCTATCTTTAATTATCACTCTTGGATTACTGATTTTTCAATTAGTAAGAATACTTAGTCGATCCTGAAAAAAGATTATCAGCCATTGTCTGGCTGAGTCGATCAAAGGCACTCAGACGATTACCCGTGAGGTTCCGGTGTAGATCCCTCGAAGCTAGCAGATGCAAAGCCTTCAATAGCCGATCGCCGCGTAAATTGTACTGGCTCCGACTCTTCATCAATGCAAAAAAGAGCCGCATCCAGAGGCTGAAGTTCCAGAAAATAATGGGGTCATATATGGTCCGCCCCGTATTGCAAGAAAAAATTCACATGTGACATAAAGAAATAATGCGCCCATATATCCGGCCTTATGATGAAGTGCTCAATGACTTCCGGCCCTGATGGAATTCGCGCATTCCCACCTCATCAGGTCTACGGCTTCAAATGAGCCCGAGACCCCAGC
>Ga0208118_100114_pt1 | contig 27692 bp, 30 predicted proteins | sample LakWasMet34_HOW6_2_FD_183876 | JGI IMG/M metagenome (GOLD analysis project Ga0208118, IMG submission 183876) | Freshwater sediment methanotrophic microbial communities from Lake Washington under simulated oxygen tension - Sediment Metagenome... | ecosystem: Environmental > Aquatic > Freshwater >... | reverse complement strand
ATCAGACTTTTAGCAGTTCCTGGCAAGCCATATAAGAAAATTGATTGCCCTGAAAGGGTTGATAGTAATGCAACTGCAACAATCTCTTGTCGCTCGTATAATCCATGTGAAAGTGCCGCGATTAAGTCGTTAACTCTTTTTTTCATAATTATTTTTATTGGTGATGATTAGATTTGTTGGCAACAGTATCATGATTAAATACACAGATAAATGACATTTTGCACGGCTCGACATTATTATATGGATACTTAGTGCAGTTAATTTGATTGTAAGCACGGTGCTTAATTTGTAGAGATATTGGATTAACACCCAGCTTGTCGTTCAAACAGGCGATGGGCTAGTCATTAAACTCTAGCGCTGAGAGTCCACTAAGTGGACTTCCCAGAGTTTCAAATTCAGAAGGATATGATTTATCCTAGATGTCTACCTTGAGTCATCTTTGATTGTCGGTTAAATAAGTCCAAGCTATCCTAGCCTATGTAGTAATTCATAGGCTAGGCTGCCTAGTATTATTGAGAAAACAACTCGTTCCCACGCGCATCCAATAACTGCATATGCAAGACTTGAGTTTTCACATGTTTTTCGTTTAAATCAGCATCTTGTGCATACACATAAAGTACTAAGTCAAATTGCTCATATTTACTACGCTTTTCTTCAATAACTCTAGCCTTTGCTTCATCATTGACTTTGAAGAATTTAAAGCTATCACCGTTTGTAAATGCTAATCTATATCCATAGTTTTCCCAGCCTAGGTGAGAGCTTCCACTTAAAGCATCTTGAGGAAATCCTTTTGCTTGAAAGTCATATTTGTTTAATCGGAAACCATTCCATGTCATTTTGAGATATCGCGAACTCTTTGCTGCTGCAATCTCTAGGTCGATTTTTGGTTTCAAAGCATTTAGAATATCTTGCTTTTTAAACTCATCGCTAGCCAGCCTATAATCATTAGAATAGCTCATTAATACCTTGTCGTAGTCCACTGGAATGCTTGATAGCGCGTAGTATGCAAACATAATGTCACTATCACTAGTTAACACTTTATATTGATCCAACGGTGTATTTGCATCTCCTTGCGGCATTGCTGCAATTGCAGCTTGTGCTTGGCCTTTTGAAGACATCGCATCAGCCAAATTAGGAGTTCCGTTATCCATGTCAGGCTGGTTAATATTATCGTTAGAGCAGGCAGACATACCAATTACTAAAGTGGTTAAAAGTAAATATAGAATTGATTTATTATTTTTTTTCATTTTGGTGTTCCTTGGTATAAAGATTAAAGATGTTAGGCTTTTGATACTAAGAATTTTTTAACACCAATAAGAAACAAGTAGCCACTTGCAAAAATAGAAATGTAACCACCTAGGCCGATGTGTAAGGCTTTTAGTACAGAACGCATCATTTCATCCATCATGTTTTGTGCAAACTTACCAGCTTCAGCCCCACCAAACATAGCACCCATGTTGCCAGCTGATTTCATGCCATCTTGGATGCCCATGTAAATACTAGCGACAACAAACAACATTAAAATCAGTGGTAAGCAATTGCCAAGATGTGCTTTTGGATCCTTCCAGAGTTGTGAGAGAAAAGGACCAATTAAAGCTACACATCCTAAGAGTCCATATATTCCTGTATCGCCACCACCGCCATTTTGCAGCGCATTAAGTCCACCAGATGCATTGACTATCCCTAGTATTTTCCAAAATGTAACGCCATATTTCATGGATTCAGTAACTTGAATTGAGATCGTGTTCAGAAAAATCCATGACACAAATAATGCGCCAGTCGCTAACAATACGGACTTACCAACGCGTGCACTCAAATCATCAAATGCGGCTGTACTTTTGCCCTTGAATGCCTCTAGTGCTTTTTCAGCTTGCTCTTTGGCTAACTGCCCCTCACTGATTGATTGGACTGAAGTTACTTTATTATTGGCATCGAGTTCAAATTCAATCACCATGCTTTGCACTGGTGCAATATCAGACTTCCAAACACCTTCAAGGTTAAATTCATATTGTTGACCTTCTGAGCTAATCAAACCCACACCACTACTGGTGTCACGTAAAATACGTCCACGCTTATTCATTATTTACCCCTTTTTGATTTAATGTAATTACTTAGCAGGCTAGTTTCCGTCACTGCTCACACCATTAATCGTTGGCATTTCATAAAGAGTTCAAACAAATCCGAATATTTTTTTATTAATGTAGATTCGTATTTAAGTTCGAATTATTGTTCAAACATATGTTTACAATGTAACTATTCACTTTAACTAGGCGAATATATTGAGTATTTATAGCCTTAATGCCTGTAGAGGAAGTTTAATGAATCATCTAGAAAAATTACGAGCTGATATTGATAGACTGGACAAAGAGTTATTAAAAGTACTCGGTGAAAGATTTTCTGCGACCAGAAAGATTGGACACATTAAAAAGCTCAATAAAATTAAAAAGCTCAATAAAATTAAAAAGCTCAATAAAATAGTCGCTACAGACGAGTCAAGGTTTAATGACTTACTAAGCCTTTGGAGGGATTGTGCTACTTTAAACAAGATTGACCAAAATGTCGCTGAGTCAATCTTGGGGTTAATACATGATGCAGTAGTGAGTGAGCATGATGCAATCAGCACAAGGGGCGCGTATCTTTAAACTTTAGAAAATTAGTTATATATTCCCCAATTTAAATATTGTGGAATTCGGCAGATACAAAACGGAATAAATATCACACCGAACATCACCAATGCGCTAATTAAGTGTTAAAAATATTAGTGATTAAAAGAACCTCGTGCCTAGCTCATCGCATGCACTAAAAATAACAAGCCACCTTATAGGTGGCTTGTTATTTTAATATTTCTATAGAGGTCTGAGAAAAATCAGTCTATTGAATAATAGTTACAAAAAAATCATTCATTCAAGATCTCATCTATTGCCCGTAGCAGCGGAATAGTACTTAAATTTAATGGCGTAATTACTATTCATAATTGCCAGCAATACTATAAAAATTAATTAACTGGATTAAGTAACGCTGGTTGACCAAACTCAATGACTTCAGCGTTTGACTTTCTAAACCACTCTTTCCAAAATGCACTTAAAGCTTGCATGGTTTGAGGCGAGCGATAAACCCCCTTAGGTGCTTTTGCATCCTCAGCCAACAATCCTGCACCAATTACATAAACTTTCGCCCCGCCAAAATCACCAAACAATTGATTGCCGGCGACCAGTGTTAGTTCTTTTTCTGGGTTGATTTGGCGCACAGCTTGTTTTGCATAAAAGCTAGTAATAGAGGAGTTTTCTAACATATCGGAGGCGATCAGCACGACTTTTTTATCAGCGGTTGATTGCTTAACCTTACTAGAAATATCTTTTAGACTGGCTAATACATCCGACTTAACTATATCGTTATTGCCTACGCTGAACGCTGACTTCATCGCACCGCCCAGCAGTTTTGAAGCTTGTTTTGTTTGCATGGCAATACATTGATCATATTTCGCCAATATGGGTTTAGAAACATCATCACGCTGTTTTTGTGACAACGTTGCCTCTAACTTGCCAGAAACAATAACATCTGTGTAATGGCCTTGAGTATAGGCCGAAAACTGCGTGACTGAAAATGCCCGGTTACCTTGTATAAACGGACGTACATTATCTGCCACTGATTGTTTTAGCCCAGTATTAAAGGATGTGGTTTGATCGATGATGACAAACAACTCAGTCCCAACATTAACGCTAGGTGCATTTATTTTTGCGTTGTAGCATGTCGGGATTGCATTCATTTGTCCAGCCATGACTAAGCTTGACTTAAGCAAGCCTAGCGTGAGAAACAAGCCAAAGATTTGAAGTTTAACTGCGCGTGTTTTCATAGTAAGTTGTCCAACTCTGCATCCAATTGTGCTTGATTAGCTTGAGCTTGCTCCGCTTTTTCTTTTTCAACCTTAGCAAGTGCAAGTGCGCTTTTCACCTCGTTTTGCATAGAAATAGGCAGACTTTTAATGTAAGCTCGCTTGTCCTCTTTATCTTGCAATGTATTTAGCTGCTGCATTGCTTGATCGACTGTTAGTGGGGAGTCCATCACCTCGACTGTGGGTGAAGCTGGAGTTGGATTAGTTTTCCCTTGTTTACTTGTATGCTCATCTTGATTACTTCTATCAAGAGACTCTTCTAAACGAGACATTTCCATAAATCCCCAAAAAGTGTTTTTGGTGTGCATGCCTTCTGTACCAATATCTGCATTACGTTTCATTAATTTTTGTTGTAAGTTCTCAAGCTTGGCTTGCGCAGTATCTGCCACTTCGCTGTAGCGCTCGCGTACATCAGCGTAGGATGTATAACGACCACTACCTATAGCTTTATATGCAGCGTTACTATCCCTGCCAGCAAACCCCCACTTGTAACCAAATAACACACCTAGCAATTGCAAGAATATAAAAATAAATGCCAAAATGATAAACGTACCCCAGCCACCATGCCTGTCTATGCTGACTTCATCTTGTACTGCTTTATCTTTTGCTGCTTGGTTATGTGCCAAATCTGCGTCAGGCAAAGCTGGACCATTTCCACCTCCCGTGACCGTCATGTCTAAGCCATCACTATTTACTGACAACTCAACTCCAGCTTGGGTCTGACTGCTAACCACGGTCTGCTGTAGCATTTTTTCTAGCACCTGCCCACGCACATAAGTCGCGCCAATTGCCACAATCAATACACAGGCTATAGTGACGTAAGTCATCATATAGTTTTCATGAGTGCCAACCCGATTAACCATTTGCGTATAGCTAGGTTGATTATCGTCACTTTTGTTTTTTTCGCCTGCTAAAGCGATAGTTTCAGTGGTGAATTTTTGCTTGCGTCCGTCCTCAGCCCACTCACGTCGAGCATGTTTAATTTTGTTTGAAACATACAGCTCATGTCCTGCAAAGTGAGTAAATACAAATAAAACTACAGATATCAAAAAGGCAATTCCTAGTGCGCCATATTGTTGCGTAGTTTCACTAGCTCCAGGAATGGTATATCCTGCAAGCACGTAGCTGAACCCCATGGCCTCAATAAATATCAAAATTGCAGTTAAGCCAAAAATCCAAGTAGGTGTTGGTGAGCGGCCGTTATCCCCTGCTTTGGTTAGGTAGTCAACCTTCTCGTTAAAGTCGGATTGACTTTGTAGTCGAACGAATTTTTTATAATCACGGCACAAAGCTTTTTCTGCTTTAAACCAAGTGTTGTTCGATGTGTCACGATTAAGATCTTTGGACAGTCGGTTGATACGCCCGATTACTGGGAAGCTCATCCATGTGTTTAACCACCACCAAGAAACTTTATCCCACAATGCGACTACCACGACTAGTGCCAATAGAACACTGACCACACTCCAAGCCAATATAGGCGAAAGTGAAAATAACTCTTTGATTGTATCTAACATCTATAATCCCCCCTAATTAACGAATCATACTTGGCTTGAAGTCGGCTACTAAGGCATTCCCTTTATTGCCATATATCACCTTACCAGCCTTAGCAATCCCACTGTTATCAAGTGGCATTAGCACATCCATACACTGCAGACTATGGTTACCTTGTACAAATATGCGGTATAGCAAGCCATTGCTACCTTGATAGACATTTACCGCTGGCTCAACAGACAAGTCCGGTTTAGGATTACGGTTTTTGCTAGGGTTGTAATTGGCATAGACCTTGAGTTCTGGCATATTTGCTAGAGCCGCTCCATCGCGCAATACTGCCACACGGTTTAGTACTACAAGATTACCTCCCACAGTATCTTGCCAAGAACGACCGTTAAGACTGGGCAGATGGGCATTTGTAGCATACTCTTTACCGTTAGCTAATGACTTCACTGCACCTGTTTCACGTGGCCTATCCATATTGCACACACTAATTTGCCGCATATCACTTGCTTCTGCAGTGCTAATTAATGAGAATTTAGGTTTTGTACTCGCTACTTCACCTAAATTCACAGCAGAGTTCTCACTAGTGACAGGTGATCCACCAAAGTCGATCCATGAAAGCGTTGGCTCTTTAACTTTGGCTACGATACTTTTTTGATCTAGTTTCTTAGAGGTGTCAATTACCTTTTCTTTTGTATTGGACGGCGCTTCTACATGCAGAACTTTGTTTGTTGTTTTGGTTTTGATTTCGGCTTGAGTGGTATTGGTACTTTTTTTCGCATCAGGAATATCTATAGCGCGATAGTACTCAGTTTTTGCACGTTTATTTTGCAGGTATAGCTTAAATGACTCATCAGAGGATAAATCAACAATCTCTACCCTGCGGTTCTTAGCTCGGCCTTCAGGGGTGTTATTATCCGCAATAGGCATAGTTTCACCTGAGCCTTGATAAAAGAGCTGATTTTCATTTACTCCATTATCTTTAAACAGTTTAGCGACAGATTTGGCCCGCTTTTCTGATAACTCAGCATTTACTTTTGTATTGCCAGTATCATCTGTATGGCCTATTAGTAGAATACGCTTTGTACTTAACTCGTTAAATATCGCCTTTTGCTCTTGTTCTGTTTTATCTTTAGATAACAGTTTGGCTTGTTCACGAGGGGAGTATTGCTTAGCGATTTCACTAAAATGAATTTTTGCATCATTCAGTAACTCGCCAGACCCTGAATTAAACTGAGGTTTACCTTCTACATCAGTTACAGATACTGAAAGCCCTACATTTTGAACACTAGACTTAGGGCTGCTGTTATTAGGTTGGTCTACTGACGCAGAGCTTACTGCTAAAGGCGTAACTTGCATATCCAAATTGTACTTCTTCCCAATTTTGGAAAGCTCACACTCACGCTTATCAACTTCAGCGCCAATAAATGCGCCTAATGCACCACCTAATCCTAATCCAATTAAGGTGCCTGCAGTCTTATTGTCTGCCACCTTGTTGCCAATCACGGCACCGGCCACAGTTCCTAAAAGAATTCCTATATTTCGCGCATTATTTGAACATGGATCATCGCTCGCAAAGGTCTCTTTTGCTTTTTGTTTAGCTGTTTCTAAATGAGCACACCCTTGTAATGAAAGTACAGAAATTAATGCGACAGCAATTGGCCGCAGTTTAAATACCATTTTTTTTCCTTTTTATTCTTAGTTTTTTTAATTAGTTTATATTATTTATAGAAAAAGAGATTGTTTATTAATTACATTAAAGTTAATTACTCATAAATTTAATGTAATTTAGGGTCCTTAATCTCAGCTTTGTTAATGCGTCTCTGCTTAACTTCTTGGGCAAAGTTTTTAACAGCGGTTGAAATCATAGAAACTGCCCGTTTCATAATAGGCACTATAACTAACTCAGTCGGGAGCTCATCAGGCCCTGCTACCAACATCTGAACAGACACGCACACTTCATTCTTTTGATGATTGGCAAAAAATACTTTTATTCCTTTGCATCGACCATTTATCTTATTACAAATCGACATCAATTCATTTTCATCAAGCTCAGACTGATCATCAAAAAATACTGGGTAATACAAATGCATAAATTCTGGGTCATTAGTAGCATCCAGTGTGATTAAAAGCACACCTAAATCTGGATATCTAAAACAAAGATCACCGTCATCGGCAACATTCACAACCAAACCTAAAGAGCCTTCTATGCTTCTTTTATAGATATTAGTCAGCGTCAATACTTTATCCATCGTCACTCCGTCATTAACAATCTTATAAAAGGCAATATTTATTACCTACTCAATCCGTTAATCGAGTACTCAGCACATAAAGTTCAAACACGATTTAATTAAATATGTAAGAAGGCTTTTTAGTAACCAAGCCTTCATGCTTTTGTTCAAAAACCGGGTTTATGCCACAATGCAACCACTAATAAATAATAAAACGTCATATGAATGATCTCCCGCGCGAAGAAATATTTAATTTATTGAACCTTATCGCCAAAGGTGACGATAAAGCCTTTAAGAAGCTTTATTTACATTATCAATCTAGTCTGCGTCAGTTCATTCGCAACTATGTGAATGATGATAGTGCGTTTGATGAAATTTTGAATGATACGTTTATGGCATTGTATAAAAGGCCAGATGGTTACGATGGCTCCTGTAAATTCTCTACTTGGCTTTGTTCTATCGCAATACATAAATCTAAAGATTGGTGGCGCAAGCAAAAGCGTACCGACTTTATGTACGAGTTAGATGAGGATGCAATTAACGCAATTCCTGATGACAGTAAGAACATTTTACAAACGTTGGAACATAAAGAGCGTAATGATGTATTTATAGAGTGTATGAAACGCTTACCAGCGAATCAACGTGAGGCAATCAATATGGTTTTTTTTAATGATGAAAAGTTAGAAGCGATAGCTAAGATGCAGAGTTGCCCAGCTAGCACAGTAAAAACAAGGCTATTTCATGCAAGATTAAAAATCAAAGAGTGTGTAAAAAATGCATTAGGTGATGGAGATTTACAATGATTGAGATGGATCAAGAACGTAAAAACTTTGAAGAGCTGTTACCATTCTTTGTCAATCAAACAAGTAATATTTACGCAATACCTTAGAGATGCGATAAAAGACGATGTTACGAACCACACAGTAGATTCTAATTGGGATAAATTACTTACGGGGTTTCAGGAGTATTACAAAAGCCCTAACTTAATTGAACGATTAAGAAAAACCTGTAAGCACTGGGGCTTATCTCCAGCATTCGGAGTTGTTTTAGCTTTATTAGTTGCTCAATCAACAATCCTGCTTCAACTAGGTATTTTTAGCTCTAGTACGGCTTATCGAGGGCTATCTACACAAGCGGCAGTCACATCACATTTAAAAATCATTGTAAACCCACAAACAGACTATGCGCAGCTGGTTGAGTTACTTAGAAAAAATGGTTGTCGTGTTGTTGCAGGCCCATCAGAAAATGGGGAGTTATGGTTAAATCTTGAAGAGCCTGAGAAGTTAACCGTCATCAAATCTGATTTTCTCAACTCAGGTTTAGTTGATGATGTCTTTTCAACAGAGTAGAAAGTCGCTACTTAATGAGCACTTACAAAAACTAATGCTGACGATAGTGATTAAGTATCTATTTTTATCAATTGCTTTACTGCTACCACTTTATTGCTCAGCAGCTGATGCAGTAGAGCTAACACCTCCTGTAATGCATGCATTAGTGATTGGCAACAGTAACTATATAAATAAGCCGTTGATCAATCCAAAGCAAGATGCCTTATTAATGGCAGATACCTTAAAACAAATAGGTTTCAAAACAACACTAGCAAGCGATCTTGATCGTAAGTCATTTTTCTCTACGGTAAGGACTTTTTACAATACGATTCCTAAAGGATCGGTGGCTTTAGTTTACTACGCTGGCCATGGTGTTCAAATCGGCGGAGCTAACTATCTAATTCCGGTAGATATGACACTTACAAGTGAACGTGGTGTAGAGCTCAACGCATTCCCACTTAAGTCAATGATTGATGGGTTCAGCCAAACAAAATCTATTGTCACCATTATTATTCTTGATGCCTGCCGCAACAATCCATTTCAGCCGAAGAGCCCTTCTAAATATAGAAGCCTTGAAAAAATGGGGCTTGCCAAAGTAAGTACACCAAGAGGTACTATTATTGCTTACTCAACAGCACCAGGCCAACTTGCAGAGGATGGATTAGGCAATAAAAATAGCATTTACACCTCTAGCTTATCTGATGAAATAAAAAAGCCAGGCACGCCCATCGAAGTAATCTTAAAGAAAGTAGCTGATACTGTTCGTAGAAAAACTTTTGAAGATCAACAGCCCTGGTATGAGTCATCTCTTGCTGATGACTTTTATTTTATCCCTGTCGACGGTGCACAGGTTTTATCACCCAAAGCCTCCAGTCGTTTCGAAAATAAAAAAGAGATTCATGCATCAAGAGGCCTAAGCATTAAAAATAAAGACGCCGAAATCTACGCTCAACTTAACCATCAAGATTGGTCTCAATTAGATTATGAAATTCAACAAAGAGTTAATCATATTACAGAGGATGAACTCCCATTACTCACACTGCGGGCTAAAAAAGGCAACCTTATAGCCCTAACGACACTTGGAATTGCTTATAGAGAAGGATTTAAAAAAGTAGTTGATGTGAGTAGTGGGCGAATTTATAAAACAAATACTAGCAATAAGAAGAGTGTAGAAATGTTAACTAGGGCAGCAAAACTAGGGTTCCCAATAGCACAAACTGAGCTTGGTGAAATGCTTTACACAGGGAAGTATGTTGAAAAAGATCTTAGCGAAGCCAAGAGGTGGTTTGAACTGGCTAGTAATGCTAATTATCCACGCGCTAAAATTGATTTGCTACAACTGACCTTCATGAATAACCCTAATGACCCGAGAGTCATTAAATCTTTCTTCAAAAATGGTCTCTAGTATCGTTAACAATTTTGATAGTTGTTATAACACCGCTTTTCAAATAGCGGTTGCTATGATGTAACTGCTGTCATTAGCAATCAACTAGCATAAAGCTTAATTGTATACTTTAAAAAAACTAAGAAAAAGGAGTGTCTTTTGGATAAAAACTGGTGGTGGCTAGAGGATAAGTATTGGTTAGCAGACATGGACAGCGTTATGGAGAGCCATTTTCAATTCCTTGAAAAACAAAAAAAAGAAATGGTTTCTAGTTTTTATGGTTTAGATATTAAATCGGTAGATGGTGTATACCATCCAATAGAGGGTTCATCTACCCACTTTATAGGCGACGCACTTTTTACAACACTTCAGCCAAATACAAGCTTGCTTGAGATTGGCTGTGGAACCGGCGCAATATCATGTGTTGCTGCCAAGTTAGGAGTATCTAGAGTGGTAGCCACAGACATCGGAAAAGGAGCTTATGAATGCGCTCAATTTAACATCAAGAACCTAAGTCTTCATCATCAAGTAGAGGTGATTGAGTCAAATTTATTCGATAACATTCCTAAAGAGAGGTTTGATTACATCGTATTCAATGCACCGCTACTTCACTGCGAACCTATTCAGGTAGAGAAGAAAGAATATAACGAAATAGCTATTGACTATGACGGAGCGGTGATGCTCGATTTTATTAACAATGTAAAACCCTATCTCAAAGAAAATGGAAAGCTATTCCTAACCATAAGTAACATTGGCAAACGTAAAGTGATTGAGGAGGCAACAGCAATGCTCAATCAAATTGGTGTAGTCAGTGCAATTTCAGCGATGTATAAACAAGCTGGTGATCAATGGCGTTTTGTTTTATCAGTCAGTGCTCATTAATACATATCAGCTTAAACTTTGGATTACATGGCATTTTCGGCTTGTAAAATGATTAAGGCTTACATCCTCCAACAAAATAAGGAAAAATGATGAGCGATGAATTCAATCGATCTGCAGGAGGCTACACTAGCGACTCGATGGGGCAGTTAGGCTGGCACAATATTGGAGATCAACAGCGTGCTGGTGTTAATGCTTATGACTCACCAGCGATGGCAAGAGACAAAGTTCACTATCAAAAAATGAACGACATACGAGCCAATCGTATATACACTGGTCCTTATGAACCAGCAGAACCAAGCCTAATTGCCAAATCCATTACGGGCATATTTCAGTTTTGTTTTTACAAGTTGCCACGTTACCACCTCATTAAGTTTATTCTGATTGCACTATGCCTGTGTGGATTGTATATGCTGAACAACAGCGACACCCAACGCTGGGCAAGACAGGGGCAATGGGAGCTATTACCAAAAGACTTTAAGTTCGAAAAAGCTGAATTTTGGCATTTAAGTGATAAAGACAAGCTTTCTTTTTTCAGAAAAATGTCAAATAAAGAGCTTCATCAGTTCTATGTTGGTAACTATAGATTCAACAAATTCGAAAACATGCATTATTTTGAGCAAATAGAATACTTAAAGTCAGTTAAAAGCCAATACAATAAGCTTAAAGACAATGAAAAGATTGCGTTTATTCAAGTCCTTAAAGAGCGTGTAATAGAGCATGCATCAGGGCCTAAAGCAAAGTCGACGCTGAATGAGCGTGACCTTAAAGTGTTCACCCAAAATAGTTGTGCACTTATTAATGAAGTTTTTTATGACTCATCTAGATTCCCAAAGGCAAATAATCCACATATTGCGGCAGTTGCAGCGAGGGAAGGTGGAGCCATGCATTTCGATAAGAATTGCAAAACATTTCCCAATCCTGCAGAGTGGTTCCTAACTTCGATTTATTTCCATCGTGAAGATCCAATCAATGCTAGGTATTATAAAGAGGTTAATGGGAGTATTGTCATGCTATGGGATCGCTACCGCTCTGACATAAATTTCCTTTTATCACTGATGATCGCTGTATTGACACTATGGGCATCTTTAACAATGCCTAAAACTGACCAAAAAGGTGCCAAAAAAGAATAAATACGTACTTTAATCGGACAGTTTGGCAAAGTGCGCGGCGGCCTTTTTTAGGATGTCGCGCTCTTCAGTAGTACGCTTGAGTTCTGCTTTTATTCGCTGAAGCTCTTGCTTGAGAGCAGCGAGGTCTTTTGAGTTTGGTTGATCACTTTGCTTGAGCCGGCTGTATAGGCTTTTATCTGAAATCCCTAAGCGCTTTGATACTTCTACTACGCCATGGCCACGCTCAGTGATTTGCTTGACTGCTTTAGACTTAAATTCTGCTGTATATCTTGTACCTCTCATTCACTACTCTCCAGTTCAGTTTCGACATTATTGAATGTCTACTAAGCTCTGGGAAGTCCATTAAACTTCATTTTGTCTCTTGGCCCATCAATAGTATTTGTAACTTTAATGCCTTTATTAAAACCTTTAGACTACGCCACAGTAATCGAGCCGGTGCAAAATATCCAATTGCATCTTGCTTAGCCATTATCCACAGTCTCTTACTTATAGTGGCACTTTCGGGTGCCTGAAACTTAGGGTAAACAACGGTTAATTCATTTTGGATGTAATGTAAGAGACTAAATTTCTTTGCCATTTTTACTTGATGCTTTGTAGGTTGAGAATATGACATAGACTATACAAAACATTAAATTATTGCGCAATCGCCACACCGTACGGGGTGTACATTGGAGTGATGTTAAACAGGATAATTAAATAAATTCAATCGGTTAAGAAATTTTCAAGAGCAAAGTTAATTAAAAAATTTTGTATTTATGAAATGGGGTGTCGGGTACAAGTCAGTATGGATGAAGCATTTAAATTGATCAGTTATAGCATGGCATAGGTTAAGACTAGGTCGTTACAATTGAGCCTACAGTTTTATATATTGAACTACAGAATCTTAAGCCCAGACTTATCTAACTTATCGATCAATTTTGTAATCCTGTCGAATGTTGCGTCATCTCTCTCGAATAAAGCCCTCATCATCTTGGCCTCCAACCTTTGCCTGGTAGGTTTTTTTGGATCATTGATTTCACGATGGAATCGATTTAAATTATCTAAAATGCGGCCTTTATCGATGCTGAATATCTGATCTAACGTCAGCGGATCTTTGTAAAACTTATAAACATTGTTTGTCATAGCTTTATCTTTTCAACCATATATCTTGAGTATTGATTCATTGTATTATTCGATGGATAAAATACTTCTCATTTCGACTATCTTGAAGTATTTTATTACGGAATTAGACCTCATTCGAGCCTCAATAAAAAGAGTTATGGGTCGTTTAAGTTACTGTTATAAAACGGATACAGAACAACTCAAAGCGTGTGAAGTCGATTTAACAAGTCCAACCAATAATAATAAGGAATATATGAAATCTAAATTAATACTCGCTTTACTTGCTGCTTTTGTATCAAATGTGGCTTTTAGTGCTGAATATATGATGTGTTTTAACACGACACCTAAGTTTGCAAAAATCAAACAAGTGCCACTGAAGTGCGAGGTTGATGAGCAACGTATTAGCACAGCTAAATTAGATGAGCTTTCAGCGCAAGGCTGGAAAGTAGATCACATGACTGTCGTCCCAGAGACAGGCGGTACTTTTTATACTACATATTTATTATTGACTAAATAATAGATTTAACGGGCATGCCTATATCTAGGTATGCCCGCAGTTAAGGAAACTTTTACAAGTATTCGCAGCACTTAGGTTTTGATTAAGATTGGCTAATTACTGCACTATTGCTTGATTTAATGAATGCGGCTGCGCAACTTAGTAACTTCGTCAATTTGCTTGTTCTTACGTTTCAAATAAACAAGGTAAATTACTCCAGCAGCCAATATTGTTAGACCAAAACCTAAACTCACAACAAATAAGGAATTCATCTTTAGCCTCCAAGATTAAAGATGAATTCTAATACTATTTTTAGTGATTATGAGTGGGTGTAGCATTTAAAAATAAAGATGAAATATCAGATTGCCGAACTTTTCTGATGACATTTAACGTTTCGCGTCCGCCGGCACTTATCAATTTCTTTACAAACCAAAATGGAGCCAATAACTTTCCGTTTAATGACTCGTCAATAAGCTTCTTAGGGATATAAATATCTTTGGTTTTTTGCTTATCAATAATCCAAGTGTTTGACTCCTCGCACCATTGATGAGATGTGAAAGGGAGTTTAAAACTAGTACTTTTAGAGCCCGTGGAAGCATCGTCATCAATCTTGCTCACTTCTACGAAGAGGTTAATGTCGTTTTGAAGCTGAAACTTCAACCAGTTTAGGTAGTGATTAAGCTGATCTAAACGAACTTTGTCGTGCTCTGAGCCAAACGTTGCATGTTTGGACTCAAGCCAGATCTCGCCTTTTTCAGTTCGGACGCAGAATGCCCAAGCATTTCTATCGACAACTGGCCACACAAAGTCTCTATTAAAATTTGTACTAGGGTCAGTAATTGTAAGTTTGTACTCTGTAAATTGTTTCATCAAAATCTCCACTTAGCGTAAAAATATCCTTTAGTATTTCTTTATCAATCAATTCAAAAACTCATACTTTCTCCTCGCGATTATTGCTTAGTTTTTTATGAAATGCCGCCATTAGAAGCTCTGCAGCTTCTTGCTTTTCGGCCAGTTCAGCTACATTTTTTGCTGCAGCCTGGGCTAACTTATGATTAGCAAGTTCCATTTGAGCTAATTGTTCTATTTTCAAAATTTCGGCGTCTAGTAAAACTCTTTCCTGACGAATTAATTCCTCATGAGCAATTCGCTCATTTATAAGACGTGCTCTTTCTTGCTCTTTTTCCATGTCACATTGCTTTGCAATTTCTAAAGCTTTACGCTGTTCTACTAGTTGTTTATGACGAACCAAAAATAGAGTTGAAATGACAATGATTAACAGCAGTGATCCTAAATAAATGGTGTTAGACCATTTGTGCCACCACCAACTTGATGCTTCTAATCTATAGCTAAAGTTACCGTCGATGGATTTCAGCGTGCGTGTAGGTACTGATATGTAAAAAGGAGAGTGCGGAAGTGGCAATGGATCTACAGGTGGAAGTATTAATGCGATTGGATGTTTGCTTATTACAGCTACTACTGATTTACACAAATCACTGCGACTATCATCCACACAAGATTGCAAAGCTACTGAAATATCTTTTATTTGAGCATCGACATCACTACACCCACTTAAGGTTGGATAATTTAGGCAAATTTTATGTGCATCAATGAGTCCATTGAGTGGTAGTCCATCACTCCAATCAAGGCTAATGGTTGCACTAATGCGTGCTTCCAACCGCCTAGTTTTTGTTAAATCGTCGAGGAAGTTTTGAATTGAAAAATACAAAACTATGGACACAATTAAAGTAGCAACTTCACCCACTTAAACTAGTCCTCCAAAAGTTGAAAATCAACTTTATTAATTAACCAGCCCGGTACTCTCATAGTCCTCTCGATTGCCCAATGTCCACGATTGTTCTTTGCCCACACAGACAGCGGCGAACCTGGCTGCATAGCCGTGGTATATCGTTTGATAATTGCTCGGGAGTCAGAGATCATGATAAAACGGTTATAAGCAGGATTTTCGTCGCCGGCAGATTGAAGTGCTCGCGCAATGCCTAAAATGAATTGATCTAAATCCTTATCCCATTTTGCGCTAAGCTCAATCTCTACTCCTAACCTGAGCCCTGAAGATGTTACCCAAGTGACATCTGGCCTTTTTACTCCTAATTTATCGCCACTTTTAAAATTCATTTTCTCTGTTTCATACTCAACAATCAGGTTTGAATTTAAAGCCTGTAATGTGCATTTTTGTGCCATCAAGTTATGCCTAATTTTTAGTTGATCCACTTTGAATGGATCAATTTCAATATATTTAAGCAGGCAGTTAGCGTTGCGTTCTGCTTCTTCTAGGCCTAATTTTGTAAGGGTAAAGTAGGCTGCTGGAGAGCCAGATTTAGTTGTAGTTTCTACAAGCGAATTTTGTGCAGCTAACTTTCTCAAATAACCACCAGTGGTTCTTTCCATTAATAATTGGCAAATAGCTGGTGTGGTATAGCCCCAGTTGTAAATCCAATCAAAAAGTTTTTGTCGTGATTCATTGCCAAGCTGGCGAGGACTTTTGCCAGTTTTCACAATCTTTGCTCGTGCTGCAGCTAGCTGAATGTTCACTTTTTCTTTATCTTTAATTGTCAATTTTCAAGACCTTTCATAATCATTAATTACATTCATTTAAACCTACTTTAACAACAGTGTAAACAATATTAATGATTATAAATCAATAACTTAAATTATTTTGGCAAAGCAAACCCTACCCTTTAACTCAACCCATTGAAGCAGTCGGGAGGGAGTGTTTGCGAGACACCCAGCCGCTTTGAGGTACTTACGTAGAAAAGCCGGCTACATAGCTTTTGTCAAAACGCGGACTTGTAAAAACTTTATGTATTAATTGTTGGTTTGATTTTTCTTCTGATGAGGATTTGTTTTGCTTGCATCACAACGATAATCAGAATGGAACAGCAAACTTCGAACAGTAAAGGCACTGTTCTGCGCACTTAAAGAAGCACCATACGGGCTCCATGCTGGAGGTTGGCTGTCGCCAACTTCCCCGTATTGATTGGGCTGTACGCCCAATCTGCTTATTGAAGCTTGCCTTTCGGATTTTAATAATCCTCCAGCGGACAAAAACTGTCCTCGGGGGCGCTCGCGCAAAGCGCGGCTCCCCTCTGCGAGGGCTGCGCTGCGAACTGTCGGAGACATTTCACAACTGGTGGCGCTGCCGCACCATCGCCCTGAACGGTCGACCCACCCAGAGGGGAGCCTCGCTTCTCTTGGCGCCGAGGTGTTCCACCTCCCAAACTCTACCGTGCACTGGGGTGCACTTTCAGTCGCGTAAGCGACTTCATTCGAGTTCGGCTCCCTCCGCATTTCGCGAGCTCAATGTGATGGTGCTGAACGCACCATCCCCAGCTAGCTGGCTCCCGGTTAACATTAATAAATGAAATATAAATTTTAATAGTGATATTTAGGTAACTTAATTACCACTTATCACAATTGAAGTTTGATAATATCCATACTCAATCAAATAAAAGCTCCACTTTGGAAACCGCATGGCAAAAGAAAAAGAACAAAAGTTTGAACCGTTAGAAAAACAACTTTGGAAAGCTGCCGACAAGCTTCGCAAGAATATCGACGCCGCTGAATACAAACACATCGTTTTAGGCTTAATCTTCCTTAAATATATTTCAGACTCTTTTGAGCAACACTTTGCCAAGCTTCAAGCGGGTGAAGGTGAATATGCAGGCGCAGACCCTGAAGACAAAGACGAGTACGCAGCAGAAAACGTATTCTTTGTGCCACAAAATGCACGTTGGTCTTATTTGCAATCTAATGCACGCCAACCAACTATAGGCAAAATGGTGGATGCCGCAATGGATGCGATTGAAGCCGAGAACGCTTCACTTAAAGGCGTGTTACCCAAGGTATTCGCTCGCGATAATTTAGATCCAGCCAGTCTAGGTCAACTAATTGACTTAGTCGGTAACATTGCCCTGGGTGATGCTAAATCTCGCAGTGCTGATGTGCTTGGCCATGTGTTTGAATACTTTTTAGGTGAATTTGCGCTGGCTGAAGGTAAACAAGGTGGGCAGTTCTATACGCCACGCTCCGTAGTTGAGTTGTTGGTTGAAATGCTTGAGCCTTATCAAGGTCGAGTCTTTGACCCCTGCTGTGGCTCAGGCGGTATGTTTGTGCAATCTGAAAAGTTTGTGGCAGACCACCAAGGTCGTGTAAATGATATTTCTATTTACGGGCAAGAGAGCAACCAAACCACATGGCGCCTGGCTAAGATGAACTTGGCTATTCGTGGTATTGAAGCCTCTCAGGTGAAATGGAACAACGAAGGCAGCTTTTTAAACGATGCACATAAAGATGTAAAAGCTGATTACATTATTGCTAACCCACCATTTAACGTGAGCGATTGGTCTGGCGAACTACTGCGCACCGATGGCCGCTGGCAATATGGCGTACCGCCCGCAGGCAATGCCAACTTTGCATGGCTGCAACACTTTATTTACCATCTATCACCACAAGGCCAAGCAGGTGTAGTGCTGGCTAAAGGCGCACTCACCAGCAAAACCAGTGGCGAAGGTGAAATCCGTAAAGCGCTAATCGAGCAAGGCAACGTCATTGACTGCATCGTTAACCTCCCAGCTAAGCTGTTTCTCAATACGCAAATCCCCGCAGCTTTGTGGTTTATGAGCCGCAACCGTACCAATGGTAAATTTAGAAACCGCAGTAACGAGATATTGTTTATTGATGCCCGCAACCTAGGGCACCTCATTAACCGTCGCACAAAAGAGCTGAGCCATGAGGACATTAAACAAATCACCGATACTTACCACAACTGGCGCAACACCGAGGGCACCTACCAAGACATTGCAGGCTTTTGCGCATCCGTCAGCTTAGATCGTGTAAAAGAACTAGATTATGTACTCACACCTGGTCGCTATGTTGGCTTGCCTGATGATGAAGATGACTTTAACTTTGCTGAGCGCTATAACACCTTAAAAGCAGAGTTTGAAGCTCAATTGGTGGAGGAAGAGAAACTCAACAAAACTATAGCTGAGAATTTGGCGAGGGTGAAGCTGTGAGTGAGTGGGAAGAGAAACCATTAGATGAAATTGTTCAATTTCAAAGAGGGCACGATTTAACTATTGCCAACATTCAAAATGGATTATATCCGGTGGCTGGCTCTAACGGAGTTATTGGTTTTCATAATCAATTTACTACTGAAGGCCCAAGTTTAACATTGGGTAGAAGTGGAAATAGTATAGGAGTTGCCCACTATTATGAAAATGATTTTTGGGCTCATAACACTACACTTTATAGCAAGAAATTTATAAATTCTTGGCCAAAATATGTTTACTATTTTCTCCGAACAATCGACTTTTCAATATTAAATAGTGGGAGTGCAGTACCTTCTTTAAATAGAAATCATATTCATAAAATATCGGTAAAAGTTCCAAGTCTTAATGAACAAAAAGCTATCGCCTCAGTCCTCAGCAGTTTGGATGACAAAATCGACCTGCTCCACCGCCAAAACATCACCCTAGAACGCATGGCCGAAACGCTGTTTAGACAGTGGTTTGTGGAAGAGGCGCAGGAGGATTGGGAGGAAGTGGATTTAGGAAGTTTGGTAAAAATTCAAAGAGGAATAAGCTACAGTAGCAAAACTTTAGGTGCCAATGGCGTTGGTATACCAATGCATAGCCTAAATTCAGTAAATATTAATGGTGACTATAAATACGAAGGTATAAAAACATTTATAGGGAAGCCAAAAGAAAACCAGTTGCTTAAACCTGGCGACCTCTTAATCATCAACACTGATATTACCCCTGATAATAGAATTATTGGTTGGCCAATTTTTGTACCAGATAAGTTCGAAAAATCTGTATGTACTCACCATCTGTATATGGTGGATTTAATATCAAAAAAGGTTACTAAATTATTCCTTTTCTTCTTACTCAAATCAAAAATATATAGGGAAGAAATGGCTAATGCTTCTAACGGAACAACCGTTAGCATGTTATCAAAAAGTGCTGTGGAGAATATTCGTTTAAAAATACCAGAAATTGAGAAAATTCATAAATTTGAAGATATAGCTAACAAGCTGTTAGAAAAAAAAGCATTAAATCAATCCCAAATTGAAACCCTAGAAAAACTCCGCGACAACTTGCTCCCGAAACTGATGAGCGGTGAGGTAAGAGTAGAGGCATAAATATGTCCAGTTTGATGACGCCAGAGAAAAAGGTTTTTGAGCGCTTATTTGATAGGAGTGGTTATGTCTTGGACTTTTCAGATAGAACCTTCTCTGAGTTTTTCAGGGAATACCAGATAAATATTGATGCTGATAAATACTTGGTCAATGGTCAATCAAAAATGAAAAGGCTGAGAGCGTTTTGGGAGATAGAAAACGATTTATTGGTTGGAAAAATCTTAAATGGACTACTTGAATATGCGCAAGTTATTGGTACTGTTTCAGAACCAGACTTAAAAGCAGCAAAACAAATCATTTCTCGTTTGTTAGGCCATGCAGCAGTTAAGCCAAAAACGGAATTATCAGAGGATGAGTTTTTACAGCAATCATTTAGCAAATTGGATTTAACCCGGCTTGCACTTGATGCTAATTTTCAACAGGTGATAAGTCAAAGAGTGGATGAAATTCAAAGGTCTCTTTCTATCAAAACACCACTTGCGACAATATTCTTGTGTGGAAGTACTCTCGAAGGTTTGTTGCTTGATGCTGGTACAAAGGAGCCGCAAAAATTTAATAATGCACAATCATCACCCAAAGATAAAGAAGGTAAGGTTAAGCCTTTACATGATTGGTCACTTGAAAGTTTGATAAATGTTGCTCACGAATTAGGTATGCTGTCCTTAGACACTAAAAAATACGGTCACACTTTAAAAGATTTTAGAAACTACATACATCCAAGGCAGCAAGTGGTGCAAAAGTTTAACCCTGATGAGCATACCGCAAGAATGACATGGCAAGTCTTACAAGCTGCAATTGCTGACTTGAGTGGTAAAAGAAAGTAGTGGTCAAGATGGAGGAAAAAGATTGGCTACAAAATAATCGTTATTACTCTGACCTTGATGAAAGTAAGCTCAAGAGTGTTTTTTACTTTAGCCTTATTTGGAACGTATACGAAAAGGAGTTGTGTGAGAAGGACGGAAAAATTAGACAGCATTCTGAAGATCATTCAAAGCAATTTGCAGAAAAGTTAAACCCAAATATTTTAACTGGAGTGTTTGGCTATTTTAAAAATAGATACGAATCTAATGGGTTACCAACAGAACAATTTAATACTTTTGAGTTTAATTCTGAGCAAATTAAAAATGAGGTCTTTGAAAGTTTAGCGGGTGCTAATCCTTCAAATGAAGAAAAATTAAAAGCTCTGTTATATATCGCATTTAGACTTAGAAACAACTTATTTCATGGAATAAAAGATGTTGATAAGCTTTATGAGCAGAATGAAAATTTTAGACAGATTAACTTATTACTGATGAACTTGATTGAAAGTAAATGACAGACCAACTACCACAAGCTACTAACTTCATTCTTTACACCGCACCTAATGGTGATGTGCAGTTGAATGTTGTTTTGCAAGAAGAGACAGTTTGGCTCACTCAGCGGGGGATGGAGTCACTATTTAATGTTGCGAAGTCTACACTTAGCGAACATTTGAAGAATATTTATGACAGTGGTGAGTTAGTCCGTGAGGCAACTGTTCGGAATTTCCGAACAGTTCAAATTGAGGGTGAGCGGGAAGTCGCTAGAAATATTGATTACTACAATCTGGACGCGATTATATCTGTTGGGTATCGCGTTAACTCTTACGAAGCAACACAGTTCCGGATTTGGGCAACTCGAACGCTTAAAGAATATATTATCAAAGGCTTTGTATTGGATGATGAGCGGCTCAAGCAAGGCTCACAGGTATTTGGTAAAGATTATTTTGATGAGCTGCTTGAGCGCATCCGTGAGATACGCGCTAGTGAACGTCGCTTTTATCAGAAAATTACAGATATTTATGCACTGTCAGTTGATTACGACAAAAATGCACCATTAACAAAAGAGTTTTTTGCTACTGTCCAGAACAAGCTGCATTGGGCGATTACAGGCAAAACGTCAGCTGAGATTATCTATCAGTCTGCTGATGCAACTAAGCCTAATATGGGATTAATGACCTTTAAAAACGCACCTCATGGCAAAGTATTAAAAAGTGATGTTGGTGTAGCGAAAAATTATCTTTCTGAGCAACATATTCGTGAACTTGAACGAATTGTGTCGGCTTATTTGGATTTGGCAGAAAATAGAGCTGAACGCCAGATTTTGATGAAAATGAGCGATTGGGTGACTTTTCTAAATAATTTCCTTGAGCTTTCAAACTACCCAATTTTGCAAGACGCTGGCAAAGTAAGTGCTGAAATGGCAAAGCTTAAAGCAGAGAAAGTTTATGAGATTTTTAGAGTAGAGCAAGACACTCAATTTGTATCTGATTTTGATAAAACGATAAAAGCGCTTAAGAAACCAATCAAATCAAACAAGCAAAAACCGAAAGAGTAGACTTTTGCATAAACTTACAGAATCTTCTATCGAAACCCTCGCCATTGAGTGCCTTCAGTCACTAGGCTTTAATTACATCTACGCACCGGATATTGCACCTGACAGTACAAATCCAGAACGTGAGAGTTTTGCCGAAGTATTGTTACTGAACCGCTTGCGCACTGGGCTTAGCCGTATTAATCCTACGCTACCTACCGCAGCCTTAGATGAAGCCATTAAAACAATCCAACGCATTAGCTCGCCAGAGTTATTAGCTAATAATGAGATATTTCATCGCTTACTCACAGAGGGCGTGAATGTCAGCTATCAAAAAGACGGCAACACACGTGGTGACTTGGTATGGTTGATCGACTTTGCCAACACAGATAATAACGAGTTTGTGGTGGCGAACCAGTTCACCATTATTGAAAACAACCAGAACAAACGCCCTGATTTGATTTTGTTTGTGAATGGTTTGCCACTGGTGGTGATTGAGCTTAAAAACGCCGTAGATGAGAATACGACCCTCACTTCAGCTTACAAGCAGTTAGAAACCTACAAACAGACAATTCCTAGCTTATTTACCTACAATGGCTTTGTTATTGTTTCGGATGGACTGGAAGCTAAAGCAGGTAGCATTTCTGCAGGTTTAAGCCGTTTTATGGCTTGGAAGAGCGCAGATGGTAAAGCAGAAGCTTCACACCTTGTCAGCCAGCTAGAAACGCTGATTAATGGCATGCTGAACAAAGCAACCCTATTAGATTTAATCCGTCACTTTATCGTTTTTGAAAAATCCTCCAAAGAAGATCCTAAAACTGGCCAGATCAGCATCAGTACTGTTAAAAAGTTTGCGGCGTATCACCAGTATTACGCCGTTAACGCTGCCGTGATTTCAACGCTTAGAGCGTCAGCTGAAGCTAACGGCGTTGCACAAAGCTCAACCGATTATGGCTTGCTAGATGTACGCACGCAACCTAAAGGTGATCGCAAAGCTGGGGTGGTGTGGCACACACAAGGCAGTGGTAAATCGCTTAGCATGGTTTTTTATACAGGCAAGATTGTACTAGCCTTAAATAACCCAACCATTTTAGTCATTACAGACCGTAACGACCTTGATGATCAGTTGTTTGATACTTTTGCGGCATCTAGCCAACTATTACGTCAAGAGCCTAAGCAGGTTGAGGATAGACAACAACTTAAAGAGTTACTCAAAGTGGCTTCTGGTGGCGTCATCTTCACCACCATACAGAAGTTCCAGCCTGAAGAAGGTAATGTTTATGAAACCTTATCGGAACGCCGCAACATTGTGGTGGTTGCCGATGAAGCACATCGCACCCAATATGGATTTAAAGCCAAAACTGTCGATGATAAAAATGAAGCTGGTGATGTAATCGGCCAAAAGATTGTGTACGGCTTTGCTAAGTATATGCGTGATGCCTTGCCTAATGCTACTTACCTAGGCTTTACCGGCACGCCAATTGAAAGCACCGATGTAAACACGCCGGCAGTTTTTGGTAACTATGTTGATATTTATGACATTGCCCAAGCGGTGGAAGATGGCGCTACAGTGCGTATTTATTACGAGAGCCGTTTAGCTAAAGTACAGCTTTCTGATGAAGGTAAAAAGCTAGTTGCTGAACTGGATGAAGAGTTAGACCAGGACGAACTTACCGAAACACAAAAAGCCAAAACACGCTGGACGCAAATTGAAGCGTTAATCGGTAGCGAAAAGCGTATTCAAAACATTGCGCAAGATATCGTAAAGCATTTTGAACAGCGCCAAGAAGTGTTTTCAGGTAAGGGAATGGTCGTGAGCATGTCACGACGTATTGCTGCCGCACTTTATGAAGAAATCATCAAACTAAAACCTGAATGGCATTCTGATGATTTAAGTAAGGGTGCGATTAAAGTCGTAATGACGGCGTCATCTAGTGACGGCCCAATGCTTGCCAAACATCACACAACGAAGCAACAACGCCGTAATTTGGCTGAGCGCATGAAAGACCCTCGCGACGAATTAAAACTCGTGATAGTGCGTGATATGTGGCTTACTGGCTTTGATGCGCCAAGCATGCATACGCTTTATATTGATAAGCCGATGAAAGGCCACAACCTGATGCAAGCAATTGCAAGGGTTAATCGTGTCTATGGCGATAAACCTGGTGGGCTGGTGGTGGACTACTTAGGTATTGCTGCTGACTTAAAACAAGCGCTATCGTTCTACTCAGACGCTGGCGGCAAAGGTGACCCAGCTGAAACACAAGAGCAAGCCGTTGAGATGATGCTAGAGAAGCTAGAGGTTGTAGCCAATATGTATCATGGCTTTGCCTATAAAGATTACTTCCATGCTGATACCTCTAAAAAGCTCTCGCTTATATTAGCGGCTGAAGAGCACATTCTGAATATTGAGGATGGCAAAAAACGTTATATCAATGAAGTTACAATATTGTCACAAGCGTTTTCGATTGCCATTCCGCATGATAAAGCCATCGATGTAAAAGATGAGGTGGCTTTTTTCCAGGCAGTGAAAGCGCGACTGGCTAAGTTCGATAGCACTGGTGAAGGCAGAACCAACGAAGAAATCGAAACTACGATTCGTCAGGTCATCGATAAAGCGTTGGTGTCAGAGCAAGTGATTGATGTGTTTGATGCCGCTGGCATTAAAAAGCCTGACATTTCCATTTTGAGCGATGAGTTCTTAATGGAGCTTAAAAACCATGAGCATAAAAACATTGCGCTGGAAGTGCTCAAGAAGCTGCTTAACGAAGAAATCAAAGTACGTGAGCGCTTAAACGTAGTGCAAGGTCGCAGCTTAATGGAAATGTTACAAAATTCGATTAAGCGTTACCAAAATAAAATCATCACTGCAGCTGAGTTGATGGACGAGCTGATTAAGGTCAGCAAAGAAATTGTGCATGGTGATAGTGAGGCTGAGCGACTAAAACTTAGCCCGCTAGAGTTTGCTTTCTACAGTGCAGTGTCCAACAATGACAGTGCAAAAGAACTTATGCAGCAGGATAAACTTCGCGAACTTGCAGTAGTGCTTTTACAAAAAGTACGCGAAAACGCTAGCATCGACTGGACTATCAAAGAAAACGTAAAGGCTAAGCTTAAAGTTATTGTGAAGCGCACACTCAGGCAGTTTGGCTATCCACCTGATATGGAGATACTGGCGACTGAGACTGTGCTCAAACAAGCTGAGTTGATTGCCCAAGAGTTGGTTTAAATGTAGTGCGCTAACCGTAATTAATCTGACAGGCATCTATAATATTGGTAACTGTTAGCTTATGTTTGCGTCAGTGCATTTAAACTAGCTCAAAACCCCTAGAAAATGATGAGGGTTTGTTTTTATAGCCTTCAAAATTACAGGCCAGGCCGCAGATTTAATTGCGGCATCCTCTTTTAGTCTCTCTAAAACCTTGTGGATCAATTCTTGTTTGTTTTTCTTATCACCAGCCCAGTTAGATAGTCCAAATTTCTTCCCCACCGTCTCATAAAGTGATTTCTGAGCTAACCTCATATTTGAGATGTTGCCTATTAGTTTGTGGCCATTAAGTTTTCCGATAACTAATACAGGCAATAAAATTGCATGCAAATGAGGATTGCTTTCATCTAGGTGTACGTCGATTGATAGGATGGGAACACCAAAATAATTCTTAATCCAGCTCGTACTATCTTTAAAAAAATGTTTTAAATTTTCCTCAGATAAATGAGTTGAAATGCTAATTAGCACCTCCACGGCCAGAACTGCATTACTCCGTAAAGTTTTAATATCTGAGTCTTGTAGTTTCTTTTCAAATTGAGACATGCACTCAGCCGAAGACTTAAGGTCGTCTAAAGGAAAGTTATCACATATTTTTGAGAGATTAATATTTGAGTCTGGGTTGATGAACTCTCTCTTATTATGCATGAATGCACTTAAAAGTTGCTTGCGGGATTTGATTCTTCCGAAGCGTAGAATTACTCCTTTATCTCTCATGTTGCACCGTCGCTATTCGATACGGTGTTAATAAAGTCGAAAATCTCATCCGCACGCCAAACTGTGGTTTTTGGTCCAAGTGGGTGTCCTGTAATTGGTTGCGGGAACTTTCCACTTTTGACGCCAGCCCACCAACTACTTTTTGAAATCGGGATTAACCCTTCTTTTCCCACAATTTGCTTTATTCTTAATAAACCGTGTCTTTTAAAATCATTTATTTCTGCAGACATATTTCGCTCACTCCATAAATATCGTGAAGTGATTTTATTTATTACATTTTTTATATGTGTGACTCACATGCGGTATTATTTTTCTCTATTTTCAATTCGATTGAGTCAGCATGAAGGATAAATCAAGATTTTTTGCGCAAGTGAAGGGTACCCATGACCGCTATAGATGGATGATGTTTAAGTATGTTTTTCGTAAACTTAGGCGCAGTGGGAAAACTTGGCACGATGTAGCGGATATATTAGCTTTGGGCCTGGCTTTTGGTGAGGATCTGAGACACGATCTTTTGAATCATTATTTTGTCGGTACTAAAGTACCAAGCTCAGAGCAGCTTTTAAAAATATTAAATGCGTTAAATCAAACCAAATACACTTCACCAGCAGTAGTAAAGTTCATTAAACATTTAACAGAATATCAAATACGCGCTCAGGATACCTTTAATAAGGAAGATATGGATGACTTTAATCGTGACATTAAGAAAATTGAATCGGAAAGAATGAAAGCAATTAAAAAAGCTAGTAAAGATTTGAGAACCCCATTAAAAACTTTAGTTTATTACAGTAGTACCTCTGCAGAGCTGAATGGCCTGATTGAACTGATGATTAAAGAAATACATGTTGAGTTAGATTCTGAAATTGATGAGATACCTTGATGTTGTATGTAATACAGTATTATTTTAAGAATAAAGTTTATCGGATCACTTAAAAAGAAACGCTATACACAAGATAGCGTTTTAGAATTTTTGATCAGAAATGGATGAATTTAGCTCTCTCTGAATAATATGGGCATGTAGTGGGTAGCAGTGCATTGCAGAGGGGGTTTTCATAACATTGGTATGTTTATCAAGATTTTTTAGGACGAGATTAGGACGCGTTGTCCTAGAAAGACAAAAGGCTTACAGTCGTTAAACTGTAAGCCTTTGTTTTATATGGTGCGCCCGAAGAGATTCGAACTCCTGACCCCTTGGTTCGTAGCCAAGTACTCTATCCAGCTGAGCTACGGGCGCGAAAGCGTGCATTATACTCGAAGCTGGGATTTTTTCCAGCAAAATAATAA
>Ga0208118_100110_pt1 | contig 28226 bp, 26 predicted proteins | sample LakWasMet34_HOW6_2_FD_183876 | JGI IMG/M metagenome (GOLD analysis project Ga0208118, IMG submission 183876) | Freshwater sediment methanotrophic microbial communities from Lake Washington under simulated oxygen tension - Sediment Metagenome... | ecosystem: Environmental > Aquatic > Freshwater >... | reverse complement strand
ACGACATTGTCGGTGTTTGTATGATCGTTTGCCATGGTCTGCCTCGCTTCTGTTGAGAGGGTATAGAAAATACCATCTTGGCCCCATTTCGGCCGCTTGGGAAGTGGGGCGGACCATTCCATTAGGTTAATTTATGCAATTTAACCTGACCCCATTGACTCCATTATCGTAAAATTGGTAGTGATCAGCGAAAATCTTAGAAGTCGCTATGTGTATAAAGCCACCTAACGTGAAAGTAAGGTGCACCGCGCTTTTGCGGCGTCCCTCTTGACTGCCGGGTTGGACAGATTACTCATGAACACAGCGTAACTCTAAGGCTGACCATTTGCCACCAGCATCTAAACAAGAATCAGAAGCAAGATATTCTCTGATGCTTGGGATGATACCCAAAATGCTTGCGAGGATAAGGAGTACAACAGCAGCTCTGCTTAGAGAAGGCAAGCTGCCAATAAGAAGAAATACGCCAACGCCAGCGCTGAGGAAAGCTAACGCCCACGACAAGAAATTGCCTGCGCTGAATAGCCACCCCTCGGGGTTAGGCGTGGGCGGGCCACCAGCAAGCCAAGCTCGATAAAAAGCACTGTTGAGGTAAACGATAAAAAGGGCAATGCCAGCGAGTAGCAAACTCCAGCGAACAGTTATTTTCACAATGCTCATGACGATGCCTAACGTTCGCCATAACCGGCGTGCAAATGCGGAGCGCAGCGTAGCTTTTGCGCGTCCGCGTTGATGGCGTTGTTAACCAAGACTGTTCCAAAATGCCAGTTCATAAACGATTTCTTCCGGCGATGGCTCCGCTTGCAGGAACCCACTATACGAATCCATTACGACTGCAACGCGCCCATCATTACTCACGACTGCAAGATGCCCCTTCGAAAGCGATGCAATCTCTTTCAACTGGCCAACTACCGCCATGTTCACGCCAGCAAGGACAGGCAACTCAGGCACCCACTCATTTTTGTCCTCGAAAGTAATCCCAGACGCCTTTCGAAACCAGAGAAAATAATCCCCAAGCGGTAGCTCTTTGGCCCTTTCGAGGAACCACGAGATTGCATTGTTCTCGTACGAGGTTTGCAGAAGCTCTATTCCTTCTCCCGCTTCCGTGCCTGAATGCAGCCGTGCACAGCGAGCAACTGCGCGCTTAAGTTGTTCCGGGGTTTTTGGGTGGAACAATTTTGCATGCGACATTAAGACGCTTTTAAGCCCCTCGGAGGCACCCGCGTACAACTGCTCGAGTGCTAGCCTCTGAGAGTTCTTGGTGGCCAAGTCAAAAAGTATTCGCTTCTGCATCCTCATGAATTGGCTAACGCCAGCTTAAGCCGTGGCCCTGCCGCAGCGAAGCGAAGGCAGGGGCGTCGGATTGAAGCGATAGTTGTACGGCATTTGGCTACCTCTGGCGCGTGCTGATATTGGAAGCGGACTCTACGCAGACGAGCTGCATTACTCCTAGCTTTTGAGCTGACAATGGACAAACCTCGAGTGTTGCGAATGCATCCTGCTCAAACGAAACCATGCTTTTGAGACTATCCGGCATGGACTCGTTCTCGGATGGCACAACACCGAGAAGCCGCTTGGTGCCGACTGGCCAAATTCGGATTGACGGGGTGCCGTTGTATACCGAGACGCGACCGCGGAAGGTGCTGCATTGGCCGACGATGGCAGGATTGCTTTTGCACGGAACAGGTTCAGCACGTGCAGCGCTGACCGTAATGCAGCAACCAAGAAGCAGTAGCCAAACTCTCATGACGTACAACGTAAAGCTAACCGGGCGCGGCACGGAAAGCTGAAAAAATAAAACCGCATTGTAACCGCGCTCCGGTTGAGCGCCATGTTAGATGCGGTCATTGTCATTGCTCCTTCGGTGTTGGTGAAACATTAAGCTCAGCACCCATAGTTTCGAGAATCTGCCGCACACTTGCGATTGCATCGTCGTGGACGTTGCGCAAAGTGATGCACTGGCGAGAACGAATTCCGCGAGCCATGCTCTTGAGTTCGCTCGGAGATGTATTGATTGCTCGACGGAGACGTTTCGTAAGCTCAGTTCGGGCGTGTCCATCCCACCCTGTGAACCCAACATCATGCTCCTTCCAGCCAAGAATCTCGATTGTTGCCATAAGCATCTAACTACAATTATGCATCCTAACAGACGCAAAAAATTTCGTCATAAGACTGTCTAAATATTTATAAAATCAAAAAACTGATTTCTATTCAATAATGTGCAAAAAATTATCACATCCCAATCAAAATGCAATACTAGTCACAAAATTTATCTGGTAAGCCGCCCAAGTTGCTAGATCAAGTTCGTGACAAAATCCACCCGAAGCATTACAGCATCCGCACCGAGCTGGCTTATACGGACTGGATCAATCGATTTATTCTGCACTTCGACAAGAAACATTCCGCGCGAGACGGGCACCTGAGATTTTGATCCGCGACGGCAAGGGCGCAAAAGGCCGGATGGTTTATTGCATGCCTTTATACATAAGTCCGTCATTCCGGCAGGGATTGCCGGAATCCAGGCTACAGAGAGGTTTAGAGCTTACCATCCCTGGCCTGGATACCCGCTTCCCGGCGGGTATGACGGTATCTATGTATAACGATGAGGGTTTATTGGGTTCAGCCCTTACAGGCGCATTTGGTCAAATTGCGCGGAATGAACGGGGCCAGGTCTTGAAGCAAAGCAATATTTTAAACATCTATTGCCATTGCAAAACCTGCCCCCGCGAATGATGGCGACAGTAAGCGTTTTAGGAGAGGCTATTTGCCCCGCTCTTTCAAGCGTCGGCTGAAGTTTTGTCTTCTTCCGCTTCAGACGCCTCATCCGCAACCGTCTCTTCTACCGGCTGAGCCGCTTCTTCCGGCTTCTTAATCCGGGATTCCAAAAACTCGACAAACCAGGCCTGGTTCTGCACGCCCGCCATGTCCGGGTCGTTCACGATGCTTTGCGTTTCGGGGAGATAGCCCTTGTCGCGTGAAGTTTCCAGGGCTTTCAGGCAAGCCTCGTTCTCTCCGCGCAACGCATGGATACAGGCAAGGTTGTAGGAGGCCGCGCCGGCCTGAATCGAATTGGCTCTTTCGAATTCGTGTTGCGCCTTCACATACAGTTCGGAATTTTTCGCCGCGTTTTGCAGCCTCGCCATATCCATATAGCAAACGCCGCCGTCGATCGCGGCCGCCAGGTAATTCGGGTCCAGAATCAGGCAAAAGGCGAATTTCAAAATCGCATCGCGGTAAAGCGCCAGAGACTCTTCGCCGGTCTTGGTGTTGGCTTGAAGAAATAAGGCATTCCCCCAATTGTAAAGAGCTTCCGCCCGCAACGGATCGTCATGGACGATGTCGGCATAGTCTTCATAGACTTTCTTGAACAGATACTCCGCTTTGCTGCCTTCGCTCTTGCGGGCCTCCTTGGTCTGCTTGATCGCGGAATTCAGGCGCGAGCGCTTGGTTAACGAATTCAAAATCGACATCGTGTGCTTCCTCGGTAATAGTTATTAAATCCAAAAGCATAGCAACTTGCTTGCGGAAAGATCAAGGTTAAATATAGGACGGCGGGGACGAGAATCGGGTGCTCCTCGCCCTCCCCTGTTTGTTACTTGCCCGGAGCACGCCGCTGTGGTTTGCCAGCCGATTTGCCCGCCGGTTTGCCGCCGGCACGCGCCGGCGTCTTTTGGTGATGCCGGTAATCTTTTTTGCCGGACGGATTCTTGGGCGCCTTCGAACTCGGCTTATCCACCACTTTCAGCGATACCGGCTCATAACCGGTGTCGGCAACCCTGGGCAGTTCGCGTCCGAGCAGTTTTTCGATCTGGGCCAGCTGATAGGCTTCCTCCGGACAAACCAGCGAAATCGCCTCGCCGTTCGCGCCCGCGCGGCCGGTACGGCCGATCCGGTGGATATAATCTTCCGGCACCTGCGGCAGATCGAAATTGATCACATGCGGCAAGTCGTCGATGTCGAGACCGCGCGCGGCGATGTCGGTCGCGACGAGGGCTGCGACCTGGCCGGCCTTGAACTGTTCGAGCGCCCTCGTCCGCGCGCCCTGCGATTTGTCGCCGTGCAGCGCGGCGGTGCGGATGCCGTCCTTGACCAACTGCTTTTCGAGCCGGTCCGCGCCGTGCTTGGTGCGCACAAAGATAAGCACCTGCTTCCAGTTGTTGCTGCCGATCATATAAGACAAGAGCTCGCGCTTGTATTCCTTGCCGATGCCGTAGCACAGCTCCTTGATATTGTCCGCGGTCTTATTGCGCGGCGCGACCGATACCTCGGCCGGTTCGTGCAGCAATTGTTTGGCGAGTCCCTTGATTTCCTCCGGAAAGGTCGCCGAAAACAGCAGGCTTTGCTTCTTTTTCGGCAAGTGGCCGATGATCCTGCGGATGTCCGGCAGGAAACCCATGTCGAGCATCCGGTCGGCCTCGTCGAGCACCAGCATTTCAATATGCGACAGGTCGACGTGTCTTTGCAGCAGATGATCGAGCAAACGTCCCGGCGTTGCGACGACGATGTCGCAGCCTCTTTGCAGGCTGCGGATCTGGCCGTTGATGCTGACGCCGCCGACGATCACTTCGACGAATAACGGCAAATGCTTGCCGTAGGCCCTGACGCTGTCATAGACCTGCGCGGCCAGTTCGCGGGTCGGCGCCAGAATCAGCGCGCGAACCTTACGCGGTTTTTGCGGTTTGGTTTCGGATTCGGCCAGAAGCTGCAACAGCGGCAGCGTGAAGCTGGCGGTCTTGCCGGTGCCGGTCTGGGCGCCGGCCAGCACGTCCCGGCCTTCGAGAATCAGCGGGATCGTTCGTTGTTGGATCGGGGTCGGGGTTACATAGCCCTGTTCCGCAACCGCTTGCAAGAGCGGCGCGGCAAGGCCGAGTTGTTCAAAAGACATCAAGAAACTCGATAAAATAGAGAAAAGGAGACGCGCGGCCTAGCCGCCGGTCATGTTCATGTAACGCAGGATCACCGGTTGTTCCTGCAGATTGAATTCGTGTTGGGCCGGTTTGATCTGCATCGCATCGATCAGGGTTTGTTTCAGCAGGTTGATATCGCCCGGATGCGCGCGGACCACTTGTTTCAGATCGACCGAATGTTCGTTGCCGAGACAGAGCAGCAGGCGGCCTTCGGCGGTCAGCCGGACCCGGTTGCAGGTGCTGCAGAAATTGTGGCTGTGCGGCGAGATGAACCCGACGCGGGACTTCGTGCCGGCGACTCTAAAATAATTCGACGGGCCGCCGGTTTTTTCGGGCGTCGCGAGCAATGAAAAGCGCGCCGCCAAATCCTTTTTGATCAGATCGCTCGAATAATAAGCCGTGGAACGGTCGTGGTGTTCGACGACGCCGAGCGGCATTTCCTCGATAAAGCTGATGTCGATCTCGCTGTCGACCGCAAACTGCACCAGATCGCAGACTTCGGTGTGATTGTTGTCTTTCAGCACGACCGTGTTGATCTTGATCCGCTCGAAACCCTCGGCCTTGGCGGCCGCGATGCCGTTCAGCACGGTTTGCAGATTGCCGGTGCGGGTGATCGCCTTGAATTTTGCAGGGTCCAGCGAGTCGAGGCTGATATTGATGCGCTTGACGCCGGCTTTTTTCAAGGCCGAGGCCATCGTTTCGAGCTGAGCGCCGTTGGTCGTGATCACCAGTTCCTTCAGTCCCTGGAGCCTGCCGAGACTCTCGAACAAATCCAGCGCGCCTTTGCGGACCAGGGGTTCGCCGCCGGTAATGCGGATTTTTTTGACGCCGAGTTCGGTAAAGGCGGCCGCGATCGTCTCGATCTCTTCGAGGGTCAGAATCTGCGCGCGCGGCAGAAACGTCATCTCCTCGGCCATGCAATAGACGCAGCGGAAGTCGCAGCGGTCGGTGATCGAGATGCGCAAGTAATCGATCTTTCTGCCGAAACGGTCTATCAGTTGATTGGCTTCAGAAACTGGGTTCATTGAGGCGCTAAGCTCAGGGTTGCCGGGTCCGCCCGCCTAAGGCGCCGGACCGCCGCAACAGGGTCATAAAGACTGGATTTTATCATAGTTCGGGCCGGTAGTTACGCCGCGCCTCGGCAATTGACTATTTTCCGAATGCGGGCAAAAACTGGCCATAGCCTTGTTTTTCCATGTCTTCGACCGGAATGAAGCGCAGCGCGGCCGAATTGATGCAATAACGCAGACCGGTCGGCTCTGGGCCGTCGGTAAACACATGGCCGAGATGCGAGCCGGCGGCGCGGCTGCGCACCTCGGTGCGCGGAATGATCAACAGAAAATCCTTTTTCTTGATTATATTGTCTTCGACCAGGGGTTTCGTAAAGCTCGGCCAGCCGGTGCCGGAATCGTATTTATCCTTCGACGAAAACAGCGGTTCGCCGCTGACCACGTCGACATAGATGCCGGCGCGTTTTTCATTCCAGTAGGGATTATCGAACGGCGGCTCGGTCGCTTCTTCCTGCGTGACTTGATATTGCTGTTCGGTCAGGCGCTTGGCCAATTCTTCCTGCGACGGCTTGATAAAGGCGCGCCCATCTATCTTGGGGGCAATAGCCAAGTGCAGATCGGCGCCCCAGGTTTTTTCCAGATATTGATCGCGGCCCGACCGGTAGCGCCAAAATTTGTAGATCAGCGGATTGTTTTTGTAATAATCCTGATGTTTATCCTCGGCCTGATAAAAATGCTCGAACTTCCGGACTTCGGTCACGATCGGCGCCGAATAACGTTTCGATGCGGCCAGTTCCGCAAGAGACTTTTCGGCCAGCGCCTTTTGTCCGTCGTCATGATAAAAAATCACCGAGCGGTACTGATTGCCGCGATCGACAAACGAACCTCCGCTGTCGGTCGGATCGATCATGCGCCAGAAGGCTTGCAGTAACGTCGCATAATCGATTTCGCTCGGATCGAAATAAACCTGCACGCTTTCGACATGGCCGGTCTGGCCTGCGCTCACCTCTTTGTAAGAAGGATTCTCGACCTGACCGCCGCTGTATCCCGAGATGACTTTTTTGACGCCGGGGAGTTTTTCAAAACCGGCTTCGGTGCACCAGAAACAACCGCCCGCAAAGGTCGCGACCGCCCATTGCGGATTGTCTTCGGCCCGACTCTCGGCGCCTCGCATCAGACAGCTAAACAGCATCGTCAGCATGACAAACTTTTTCATATAAATTTCCTCTGCTGGTAAGACCCGGGACTAAAACCGATGTTCAACGACAAGGCAGGATCGTGCATTCAACATAAAGAGCCAACATTGAAGCGATCTCAGCGCGGATAGACGATATGGCGCATTTGCCGGAGAATCCATTGTTGCCGCGCATGCACATAAGACGACGGACGCGCCGCCTTCAGGCGCAGCGGATTCGGCAGCGTCGCCGCGAGCAGGGCCGCCTGCGGCCGGCTCAATTGACTGGCCGGGCTGCCGAAATAGCGCCGGCTCGCCGCCTCGATGCCGAACAGATGATCGCCGAATTCCGCGATGTTCAAATAAACGGTCAAAATCCGCTCCTTGCTCCAGAACGTCTCCAGGAGGAGCGTAAACCAGACCTCGAAGCCTTTGCGGACAAAGCTTTTGGACGGGCTTAAAAACAGGTTTTTCGCGACCTGCTGCGAAATCGTGCTCGCCCCTCTGAGGCGGCGCCCCTCGGCATAGTTATCGACCGCCGCCTGAATCGAGCGGAAATCAAACCCCGCATGGTCAAAAAAACGCTGATCCTCGGACGCGATCACCGCCTGGTAAGCGGCCGGCGCAATCCTGTTGGCGCCCACCCAGTGGTAATCGATCGACTTGAATGTGGTTTCGTAACGGAAATCCTCGACATGGCGATTCAGCATGAACGCGGTCGTCGGCAGCGGCAGCCAGCGAAACAACAGGCAAAATCCGACCGATGAAGCCACGAAGGCCAGCATGGCCTGCCAGGCGAATTTGTATAGGGTGGCCCGAAGCGCTAACGGCGGGGAGTGACGGTGTTTTGAGTGGCGTTTTTTTCTGGTCAAGCGAGAGATGGGGTCTGGGTGGCCGAAACCTGCAACCCCATATCATAAAGCCTTTGAGCCGGCTTGGATACCCGCCGCCGTTTTTTGCAGGAAAGCGCTAGGTAATCATACCAATAGCCAACCACAAGGCGTGCGCGCACAATAATCAGGGTTGACTCCAGACACCCCATTCATCAATCACTGAGGATACACCTATGACCACCTGGGTAGTTGTTGCAGATCATACGCGCGCGCGTTTTTTTCAGATGGATTCGTCTTCCTCGCCGTTAGAGGAATTCGATACGCTAGTCCACGAAGAAGGGCGCATGCACGACCGGGAGATGACGTCGGACCTGCCCGGCAGGGTCAAGAATCCGGGCGGACTCGGCGGCCATGCCTTCGAACAAGAGACCGATCCGAAAAAGCACGAGGCCGAGGTGTTCGCAACCCAAATCGTGCATTCTATCGAACTCGCGCATAATACCAACCGCTTCGACCGATTGATCGTGGTCGCCGATCCGTCCATTCTGGGCTTGATCAGACAACACATGCCGAACCATGTGAAAACGCATATCAGCCTGGAACTGAACAAAAATCTTGCCAACCTGAGTGCGGCCGACATCAGAGCGCATCTGCCGGCCATTTTACCGTAATAGCCCTATGGCGGCACCGGAGACTGGCCTAAGCCGCGTATAACGTGCGCCGAATCAGGTCAGTCCCCGCGCTCATTGCAAGACCGGTGCCCGGTCAAAGCTAAGCGGATACGCTTCAATCCGGCTCCGGCAAAGCAATCGGCTCCGCATCGCTCTCGATGCCCAGTATCTCGACGCCGCGCAATTTTCTTTCCATCGCCGAGGTGCGCGTCGTTTGCAATTTTTCCAGCGATATCGATGCGGTCGAAAGTTGTTTATAGACCAGATTCAATTGCTCAGAATACTTGCCGAATTCGGTCTTCACCTCGGCCAGCACCTTCCAGACTTCGCTGCTGCGTTGTTGCACGGCCAGCGTCCGAAAGCCCATGTGCAGGCTGTTCAACAAAGCCGACAAGGTGGTGGGCCCGGTAATCGTGACCCGGTAAGTGCGTTGCAGTTTTTCGAACAGCTCCGGCGAACGCAAGACTTCCGCGTACAAACTTTCGACCGGCAGAAACATGATCGCAAAATCGGTCGTATGCGGCGGGTCGAGGTATTTGCCGGCGATGTCTTTCGCGAAACTTTCGATCGCTTTCAATAACTGTTTTTGTGCCGCATCGACCGCCGCCGGATTGCCTTCGTCCAGCGCGCCGAGCAGCAACTGATAGCTTTCGAGCGGAAATTTCGAATCGATCGGCAGCCAGACGGTCTTGTCGTCGGCCTTGCCCGGCAATTTGACCGCATATTCGACATTCGCCTGGCTGCCTTTTTTGGTTGCGACATTCACGTCGTACTGCTCGGGCGCCAGGATTTGCTCAAGAATGTTGCCGAGCTGGTATTCGCCAAGGATGCCGCGCGTCTTCACATTCGACAACACTTTCTTCAAGTCGCCGACCCCGACCGCCAGCGTCTGCATCTCGCCCAGCCCCTTATGCACCTGCTCCAACTGGTCGCTGACCCGTTTGAACGACTCGCCGAGACGCTGCTCCAGCGTATTGTGCAGCTTTTCATCGACGGTCTGGCGCATTTCATTCAGCTGCCGCGTGTTGTCCTCCCGAATCGCCTGCAACTGTTTTTCGATCGTTACCCGGATTTCGTTGATGCCGGCCTTGGCCAACTGATTTGCTTCCTGCTGCTGGCGGTTCAAATCGCTAAACTTAAGCCGGAGCTGTTCGTTGAAATCCTTGATGCCTTCGGCAAACTTGCCTTCGAACGAACCGAGCCCCGCGCTCAGCTCCTGCCGGTTTTGCTGCGCGTCGGCTTTGATGCCTTCCTGAAACTGGGTTAAGGTCTCGGCGGTTTTGTCGCGAAAATCGTCCTGTTTCCGGCTCAACGAGTCGCCGGTCACCTGAAACGACCGGCCGACGCTTTCCCTGAATTCGTTCGCGTTATTGATCAGCCTTTCGGACAGGCTGACCAAGCCATTCTTGAACGTGTCCATCTGCGCATGCTGGGTGCGCTGGTTTTCGGCGATCCGGTTCAGCAAGGTATCCTGGAGATTTTTAAACGCCTCCTGCAACTCGCGCCGATTTTCCGCGCTAACCTCCCGGAGTTCCTTCCGGAATTCGGCAAAGCCCTGCTTCAAGGCGGTTTCCTGATCTTTTAACGCCCTCATCGTCACCTCGGCATCGACGCCCTGCGCCGCCGTCAGCAAAGCCTGCAAACGTCGCAACGCGAGCCACTGCATGATCACGATGATCATCCCTAACAAACCGGCGATGATCGCCACCGGCATCCAGTCAAACGCCATACAATTCCTCTACCGTTGATGAAGTCAATTTGCTTGAAAATGACAAGATGCCGGCACTACAATAGCGGCGGCCGACTCATTTTGTTAGCCAGTTCAGTCCTGCACAAATACCACAATAAAAATAACCCGGGGGTACCTCATGTCCAAGCAAGCGCTTATTCCAGCGACGATTCTAACGCTATTCTCTCTCGCCGGCACGCCCGGCATTGCCGCACAATCCGGCACCGATGCGGTGACGCCTCCCGCCAAGGAAATCAGTCCGGTCGGCAAAGTCCCTTATCAAAACGACAGTTGGACCGACACGCAATCCATTCAGGGCGACCGTTCGCTGGTACTGGAAATGCAGAAGGTCCCGCCGGGATCGCGTCTCGTGGTGCAGCAAGTTTCGGTGGTCGCCGAAACCGACGACTCCGCGATTGACGTCAGTTGCTTCGTTTATGCCGGCACGCAGGACAACCGCATCACTCAGGTCAGCCCCAGCCACCCGCTGATGTTGGGACCTCAATCCCGCATTGCTTCGCCGGCGCACACACGAATCGCCGCGCGCGTCGCCAGCCAGCCTCTCACACTCTATGTCGAGTCGGGTTTGGTTCCCGAAATCAACTGTAGATTTTCCGACCCGCTGCAAGGCCATGCCGCCGCGATCTCCGGCACGGTCACCGGCTATCTGATTGCCAAATAAAACAGTCGCCTGAAAACGGCAAGACCTCCGAGGCTTTAAAAACCCCAGAGGTCTTGCAGTCCCGCCCCGTTCACCCTAGCAAAGCGCTATAGCTCAACCCTGACCCCCAGTTCGACCACGCGGTCCACCGGAATCTTGAAAAAGTCGATCGGGCTGGTCGAATTGTCGAACAAGAAACAAAAGATACCACGCCGCCAGGGCGGCATCGGACTGCGCATCCGGAATGAGACCCGCTCGCTGCCGATGAAAAAAGACACCTTTTTCGGATCGAAAACCAGGCCTTCCCGGTTCAACAATTCGAGCGCCCGGCGCACGTCCGCGTTCTGCTTGAAACCGTAATACAGTTTCACCCGGTAGAATTTGCGGTTTTTACCGAACATGCGAATCTTGAGCCGATGCGCTTCGTCCACATAAGGTTCGTCTTTGGTGACGATGGTCAGCACGATGATCTGTTCATGCAGCGCGTGATTGTGTTCGAGATTGTGCAGCAGCACCGGCGGCACGCCTTTGAGCGTTCTGGCAAGATAAATCGCGGTGCCTTCGACGGTGACCAAGTGGCCGGTGATTTCCTGTTCGAGCTCCTCGAACAGCAAATGCTTCTCTTCCATGTAGTCGTGCAGCAGCGCGCGCCCCTTGATCCAGGTGGTCATCGCGATATAGACCAGCGCGCCGACCCCCAGCGGCACCCAGCCGCCGGTCTGAATCTTCAGGCTGTTCGCAAACAGAAACTGGAAGTCGATCGCCAGGAATATCGCCAGGAAAGCCAAGCTCTTGACTCTTTGCCATTGCCAGAGCGCCTGGATCACGATAAAAGCCAACACCGTATCGACGATCATCGTCCCGGTCACCGCAATGCCATAGGCGGACGCCAGCGCCGAGGTCGACTGGAAATTGAACACCAGCGAGGTCACCGCGATCATCAAGAGCCAATTGACGGCCGGCAAATACACGCGGCTCTTTTCGCCGTCCGAGATATGCAGGACATTCAGGCGCGGGCAATAGCCGAGCTGAATCGCCTGCCGGATCACCGAGAAGGCGCCCGAAATCACCGCCTGCGAAGCGATCAGCGCCGCCAGTGCGGCCAAAATCAGCAGCGGAAAACGCGCCCAAACCGGCACCATAAAATAAAACGGGTTTTGCACCGCCTCGGCATTTTCGAGCAGCAAGGCGCCCTGACCGAAATAATTCAGCAGCAAGGCCGGAAAGACATAACCGAACCAGGCCAGGCGGACCGGTTTCAGGCCGAACGGTCCCATATCGGCATAGAGCGCCTCGGCGCCGGTAATCACCAGCACGATCGCCCCCATGACCAGAAAGCCTTTCCAGCCGATTTCGCACAAAAATTGCGCGGCGTAAACCGGATTGACCGCCAGCAGCACATCCGGATGCTGCAGCAGATTGATCAATCCCGTCAGCGCGAGCACGCCGAACCATAACACCATCACCGGCGAAAAAATTTTGCCTATCCTGACCGTGATCGAGGATTGAAAGATGAACAGTCCGCCCAACACCAGCAACGCGATCGGCCTGACATCGTCGGTCCACGCAGGGGAAATGACTTGCAGCCCCTCGAGCGCGCCGAGCACCGAGATCGCCGGGGTGATGATGATGTCGCCGAAAAACAGCGAAGCGCCGAGTATGCCGAGACTGACGACCGCGGCCGTTTTACGGGGATCGTCCCGACAAGCATTTAAGGCCAGCGCCATCAGCGCCATGATGCCGCCCTCGCCTTTATTATTCGCGCGCAGGATGAAAAGCGTGTACTTGCAGGCGACGACCAGGGTCAGCGACCAGAATATCAGCGACAGCACGCCGAGGACATGGGCTCTATCGACCGTGATGCCGTCCTGGAAGACTTTCTTCAACGCGTAGAGCGGGCTGGTGCCGATGTCGCAGAAAACGACGCCAACGGCGCCAAATGCCAGGCTGGCGAGTTGTTCACGAACGGGGGGACGGGAATCTGAGGGCATGACAGTATCCTCAAGAAAAAGAAGCCAACCCGGAAAAATTCAAAAGGCCGGACCGCCGACAACCGGCAATCCGACCCTCCGCGAGTGGATAATAAGAAATTTTGTGGCCTTGAAAGGGCTGGCGATTTTACATATGATCCAGAATCGCCCGCTTGACCGCATCGAGTTCGGCGTCGATCGTCAAGGTGCGCGCCGCCGCGCATTGCTTGATTGCGGTATCCGGGTCTTTCAGTCCGGTGCCGGTCAAGGTGCAGACGATCTTGCTGCCTTCGGGAATCTTGCCGCTCTTGATGTCGCGCCAGGCGCCCGCCAGCGAAGTCGCCGAGGCCGGCTCGCAGAAGATGCCCTCATGCTGCGACAGCAGCTTTTGCGCTTCGAGAATCTCTTCGTCGGTAAATTTGTCGAACCAGCCGCCGGATTCCTTTTGCGCGGCCCAGGCGAAATCCCAGGATTGCGGGTTGCCGATGCGGATCGCGGTCGCGATCGTTTCCGGATTGTCGATTGGATGGCCTGCCAAAAACGGCGCGGCGCCAGCCGCCTGGTAGCCGCACATGACCGGGCGCTTCGAAGTCACCGCCTTGTGCGTGTCGCTGTCGGTCGAATATTCCTTGTAGCCTTTCCAGTAAGCGGTAATGTTGCCCGCGTTGCCGACCGGAAGGCAATGATAGTCCGGCGCCTCGCCGAGCGCGTCGATGATTTCGAAGGAAGCGGTCTTTTGCCCGTCGATCCGGTACGGATTGATCGAATTCACAATCGTGACCGGAGCCAGCGCTGCGACTTCCTTGACCAGAGTCATGCCCTGATCGAAATTGCCCCGGATCTGGATGATCGTCGCATCGTACATCAGGGTTTGCGCGAGCTTGCCGAGCGCGATCTTGCCTTCCGGAATGATCACGAAGGCCTTGATGCCGGCGCGCGCGGCATAGGCCGCCGCCGCGGCAGACGTGTTGCCGGTCGAGGCGCAGATGATCGCGCGGCTGCCTTCTTCGACCGCCTTGGTGACCGCCATCGTCATGCCGCGATCCTTGAACGAACCGGTCGGATTCAGGCCCTCGAATTTGACGTAGATATCGACATCCTTGCCGGACAGGCGCGGAATATTTTGCAGCTGAATCAGCGGGGTGTTGCCTTCGTTCAGGCTGATGATGCGCGTCGAGGCCGAAACCGGCAGACGATCGCGGTAGCGGTCGATCAGACCGGTGTAATGTTTTGCAATAGACATGTGTTATTTATCCCAAGGTTTCCAGGCGAATCCGGCAGACTTGGCCGGTCACGGTTGGCAAGGCTTCGATCTTCCGGATCGCATCGTTCATTTCTTTTTCGAGCGTGACCTGCGTCAGCAAGATGATCGGCACCGCCGTTTCGTTTGCCAGTGGTTCTTTTTGAATGATCGCTTCGATGCTGATCTGATGGTCGGCCAGGATTTTGGTCACGTCGGCCAGCACGCCGGGCTTGTCTTCGGCATTCAGGCGCAGGTAATAGGCCGACTTGAAGCGGTCGGGTGAAAGTATCGGGATGTCCTTGATCGCATCGGACTGGAAGGCCAGATGCGGAACCCGGTTTTCCGGATCGCTGGTCAAGGCGCGGGCCACGTCGATCACATCCGCGACCACGGACGAGGCGGTCGGATCGGCGCCCGCGCCGGCGCCGTAATACAAGGTCGGGCCGACGGCATCGCCCTTGACCAGCACCGCGTTCATCACGCCGTTCACGTTCGCGATCAAGCGGCGTTCGGGGATCAGGGTCGGATGCACGCGCAGTTCGATGCCCTCATCGGTTTTGCGCGCGATGCCCAGATGCTTGATCCGGTAGCCGAGTTTTTCCGCATAATCGACATCGAGACGGGTAATCTTGGTGATGCCTTCGGTATAGACCTTGTCGAACTGCAACGGAATGCCGAATGCGATCGAGGCCAGGATCGTCAGTTTGTGCGCGGCGTCGATGCCTTCGACATCGAAGGTCGGATCGGCTTCGGCATAGCCCAGAGCCTGCGCCTCGGCCAGCACGTCCGCAAAATCGCGGCCTTTTTCGCGCATCTCGGTCAGGATGAAATTGCCGGTGCCGTTGATGATGCCGGCCAGCCATTGAATCTGATTGCCGCTGAGGCCCTCGCGGATCGCCTTGATGATCGGAATGCCGCCGGCAACCGCCGCCTCGAACGCGACGATCACGCCCTTCTCGCGGGCTTTCGCGAAAATTTCGTTGCCGTGCAGCGCGATCAGCGATTTGTTCGCGGTGACCACATGCTTGCCGTTTGCGATCGCGGCCAACACCATGTCCTTGACGGGACCTGAGCCGCCGATCAATTCGAGCACGATGTCGATTTCGGGGTCGTTGATCACATCATAGGGATCGGCCGTGACCGTGATGCCTTCGGTGCTGCAAATGCGCGGCTTGCCGAGGTCACGGCTCGACGCGCGGGTCACGATGATTTCGCGCCCGGCCCGGCGGGCGATTTCGACCGCATTACGCCTCAGGACATTGACCGTGCCGCCGCCGACCGTCCCTAGCCCCAATATTCCGACTTTTACCGGTTTCAAAACAATCTCCTGATCCGTTTTTTAATAAAAAAACGGATATTATACAACCTTGTCCTTTTTCATCATATGGCGAATACCACGCACCGCCTGCCGGGTGCGGTGTTCGTTCTCGATCAGGCCGAAGCGGACATGATCGTCGCCGTACTGGCCGAAGCCGATGCCGGGCGCGACCGCGACTTTCGCCTCGATCAGCAGCTTTTTCGAGAATTCCAGGGACCCCATCGCTTTATAAGGCTCGGGGATCGGCGCCCACACGAACATCGTCGCCTTCGGCTTCTCGACAGGCCAGCCGGCCGCGTTCAAGCCTTCGCAGAGCACGTCGCGCCGCCGCTGGTACATCGCGGCGATTTCCTGCACGCACTCCTGCGGCCCTTCGAGCGCGGTGATCGCGGCGATCTGGATCGGCGTGAAGGTGCCGTAGTCGAGATACGATTTGATCCGCGCCAAGGCGCCGACCAGCTTCGGATTGCCGCACATGAAGCCGACGCGCCAGCCCGGCATGTTGTAGCTTTTCGACAGCGAGAAAAATTCGACTGCGATGTCTTTCGCCCCCGGAACCTGCAATATCGAAGGCGCCTTGTAGCCGTCGAAGACGATGTCGATATACGCGATGTCGTGCACAACCCAAATATTGTGCTCTTTCGCGAGCGCGATGATCTTTTCAAAAAAGTCCAGCTCGACGCATTGACTGGTCGGATTGCCCGGAAAATTCAAAATCAGCATCTTCGGCTTCGGCCACGATTCGCCGATCGCGCGCTGCAATTCCTCGATGAAATCGACGCCAGGCACCAAGGGCACGTGGCGCAAATCGGCGCCCGCGATCACGACTCCGTAAGGATGGATCGGATAGGCAGGATTCGGCACCAGCACCACGTCGCCGGGGCCCAGGGTCGCCAGCGCCAGATGCGCGAGGCCTTCTTTCGAGCCGATCGTGACGATCGCTTCGGTTTCCGGGTCCAGGTCAACATCGAAGCGGTTCTTGTACCAGGTGCAGATCGCCTTGCGCAGGCGCGGGATGCCTTTCGACATCGAATAGCGGTGCGTGTCCGGCCGCTTCGCCGCTTCGAGCATCTTGTTCACGATATGATCCGGCGTCGGCTGATCCGGGTTGCCCATGCCGAAATCGATAATGTCCTCGCCCGCCGCTCGCGCTTTGGCCTTCAGTTCGTTCACGATATTGAAAACATAGGGGGGCAAGCGGCTGATACGAGGAAATTGGTCCATTTATTCAGATCTATACAAAAAATAATTGAAAGGGTCCGTCATTGAGCGACGGCATAGTCTAGCCCGCCGAGCCGAGAAACTGCTCGACGCGCTGCAAGTCTTCCAGCGTATCCACGCCGGCCGGCGGAATTTGATCGACGATGCTGACCGCGATCGCTTCGCCTTGCCACAGGATACGGAGCTGTTCGAGCGACTCGGTTTTCTCGAGTACCGAAGCATCCCAATGGCAGTAACGGCGCAAAAAATCGACCGTGTACGCATATAGGCCGATGTGCCGGTAATAAGGCATGTTGCCGGACAACGTCCGGTTGCCGGCGGCAAAGCCGTCCCGATCCCAGGGAATCGGCGCACGGCTGAAATACAGCGCGTAGCCGTGCCGGTTCAAGACGACCTTGACCGCGTTCGGATTGAAGACTTCCGCGCTGTCGTGAATCGCGGCCGCCAAGGTCGCGATGCCGGCCTGCTCTTGGCCGGCCAACACTGCCGCGGCCGCGCGCAGGTACTTCGGATCGAGCAAGGGCTCGTCGCCTTGCAGGTTCACGACGATGTCACCGCTGGCCCAGCCGAGCTTTTCGGCGACCTCCGCGATGCGCTCGGTGCCGCTCTGGTGATCGGGACGGGTCATCACCGCGTCGATGCCCAATGCCTGAACGGCGCGGAAAATCCGCTCGTCGTCGGTCGCAACCACGACCGCGTCCGCCGCGGCCTCGCGCGCGCGTTCGCAGACATGCGCGATCATCGGTTTACCCGCGATAGGACGCAAAGGCTTGCCGGGCAGCCGGGTCGATCCGTAGCGCGCCGGGATCACGACCTTGAAGCGAACGCTCATCTGTAGGCTTCGACTTCTTCGAAACTGAGTGCGCGCGCCTCGTCTTCGAGCATCACCGGAATATCGTCGCGGATCGGAAACGCCAGCCGGTCGGGCTTGCAAATCAGTTCCTGTTTGGCCTTGTCGTAAACCAGCGAACTCTTGCAGATCGGACAAGCCAGAATGTCGAGCAATTTTTTATCTATCATGGGTCTCACTTAATAATTCGATTAACCGCGCCGCAAAAGCCGGGTCCAGATTAGCCTCTACCGGAACGGCCCAAAGCCTTGCGTTGGCAAATTGTTTACATTTTACCGCATCCTTCTCGGTCATTAGAACCGGAAGCGCATCGCCATAGTCGACATCCCGAGCCTGAAAGGCAAAATGATCCGGAAAATCATGCGTGATACAGGTCAGCCCCGCCCTTTCGAGGCCCTGAAAAAACCGCGCCGGATAGCCGATCCCGGCGACTGCATGGCAAGGGGCGGACTTGAATTCGGCCAGCGGCCTGCGCTCGCCGGTCATCAGGTTGACCGCTTCCTGCATCGTCATTCGCATCGCAAACTCGCCGGGCCGGGGCTCGCCGCCGTTCACGACGATCAGATCGACTTCCTTGAGCCGGGTGACAGGTTCCCGCAGCGGCCCCGCCGGCAGGCACCAGCCGTTGCCGAAGCGCCTTTCGCCATCGATCACCGCGATCTCGATCGTTCTGCCGAGCGCGTAATGCTGCAAACCGTCATCGGACAGCAGCACGTCGCAAGGGGCCTTGTCGAGCAGCGACCGGCAAGCCTCCGGGCGCCGCGGCGACACCGCCATCGGGCAGCCGGTTCGGGTCGCGATCAGCAGCGCTTCATCGCCGACTGCGCCGGCAGCGCTCGCCGCATCGACCCATTGCGGCGATGCCTCAGGCCTGCCGCCATAGCCCCGGCTGACGATTCCCGGATGGTAGCCTTGTTGCTTTAAAAACTGCGCCAGCCAAAGGACCAAAGGCGTCTTGCCCGCGCCGCCGACCGTGATATTGCCGACCACGACCACCGGAACCTTAAAGGTCGTGGTTTTACGAAGCCCCAGGCGGTAGCCAGTCCTCCGCAGCCAGACAATGGCCTCGAACAGCTTGCTCAAGGGCCAGAGCAGCGCGCCGACGGCGGTTTTTTGATACCAGACCTGCGCCGCCAGCCGCGACAGCCGTTTTGTCATGGCGCCGACTTCGGCTGCTGCGCTTCGAAGGTAATATGCGTAAACCCGGCCCGGCCCGCCGCATCGAGCGCGCTGATTACCGACTGATGCGGGGTCTTGCCGTCCGCGCTGATGATGAAAGGCTGGTCGGTGCCAGTGGTCGCCATTTTTTGCAGTTCGCGCAGCAAAGTCTCCGGTTTTTGGTCGACCAATTGGTGCAGCATGCCGTCGGCGCCCTTCACATAATACAGTCCGTCCGCATCGATCACCAAGGTAATCGATTTTGGCGGCGCTTCCGCCTCGGCTGCGCTGGCTTCGGGCAATCTGATTTTAACTTGGGTCTGCCGGTTGAACGTCGTGGACACCATAAAAAAAAGCAAGAGCACAAACAGCACATCGATCATCGAGATCAAGGTGATATCGATTTTTCGCCTTTTTTTACGATGGAAATTCATAGAACGGCCTCGCGCTCGCCGTGCATCATCTCGATCAGACGCAACGCTTCCATTTCCATGTTGATCACAAATTCATCGACCCGGCGCAGGAAATAGCGATGAAAGATCAGGCTAGGAATCGCGACGGACAGACCGGTCGCGGTCGTGATCAGCGCGACCGAAATGCCGCCTGCCAGCACCGTCGGATCGCCGGCGCCATGATGCAGCAGTTCGGAAAAAATCTCGATCATGCCGAACACGGTGCCCAGCAAACCCAGCAAGGGAGAGACTTCGGCAATGGTGCCGAGCGCATCCAGAAAACGCTCGAGATCGTGCGTCACCTGACGCCCGACGTCTTCGATCGATTCTTTCATCAGCTCGCGTCCGTGATCGCTGTTCGCGATGCCGGCCGCGATGATGTGTCCCAAGGGCGAACTGGTTTTGAGCCGGCGCAGCGTCATTTCGTCGATCCGGTTTTCACGATGCAGCTTCCAGACTTGCAAAACCAGATCCTGCGGCATGATTTTTTTGCGCTGGAGGGTCCAGAACCGTTCCGCAACAATGCCCATCATGCCGATCGAACAGATCATCAAGGGCCACATCATCCAGCCGCCGCTTTTAATTATTTCAAACACATTACACCTTGTTATTCAAAAAAGTTTGCGAAGTCACGAACTCGCCTAAACCTTGTATTTTAGCCTTGCCGCGACGATTTCGCCATGCTTCCGCGCATCCCTGCAAAGGCGATCACAAAAGCCAGAAAACATAACAGCGCCGCCACCGTAAAAATCATGCCGGCGCCGATCTTATCCCAGTAATAGCCGCTGTACAGACTGCCGAGCATGCCGCCGACGCCGAAACTGAAACTGCTGTACAGCGCCTGCCCCTTGCTCAGATGCTGCTCGCCGAAATACTGCTGCACCAAATGGATCGCCGCAATATGCGCGGAACCGAAACTCGCCGCATGCAGCAGCTGCGCCGACACCAGCAAGGCCGGATTGTCGGCGTACCAGCCGATCAGCAGCCAGCGCGCGGTCGCCAACAGCAGACTCCAGAGCAGAATGCCGCGCAGGCTGAAACGGCCAAGCAAGGGCCGCATGAAAATGAACAGGATGATCTCCGCGAACACGCCCAGCGCCCAGAGGCTGCCGGTCGTCGCGGCCGAATAATCCAGTTGCTGGAGATAGATCGAATAAAAAACATAATAGGGCCCATGCGCGGCCTGCAACAGCATCGACACGACCAGGAAGGCCAGCACCTCGGTTTTCTTCAATACCGACAGCACGCCGGACGACTCCGCGTGCGACTGGCGGGGAGCGGTTCCTCGCAGCATCAGCGTCACGATCCAGTTCAACAGCAGCAGCGTGACCAGGAACAGCGGCAGCTGCGCGATCGGCTGGCGGTCAAACCACCAACCGAGACCCAGCACCGTCACGATGAAGCCGATCGAGCCCCACAACCGTATCCGGCTGTAACGGTGCGAATCGTCGCCGAGATGCGCCAGGGTGACCGCCTCGAAAAGCGGCAACGAGGCGTTCCAGAAGACGCCAAAACCGAAGGTGCAGGCCGCCAGCTCGACATAACCCCGCACAGCCAGAAAGCCCGAAAAAGCCAGCGCCGAGAAAAACAGCGTCACCCGGATCAGGCGCAGACTCCTGCCGGTCCGATCCGCGATCCAGCCCCAAAAATTCGGCGCGATCATCCGGGTCCCGACCAGCACCGCGGACAGATTGCCGATCTGCACCGCATCGAGACCGAGCTGTTTCAGGTACAGGTTCCAATAGGGCAAAAAGCCGCCGAGCGTACCGAAATAAAACAGATAGAAACCCGACAGGCGCCAATAGGGAATGGACATCAAAGCGGTCTAGGCAAAAAGGGCGTCACGGCCGGGACTTGCTGCAGACGCAGGGACAAAGATTGCTTTGCCTTGCGCCTTTGGAACCTATCGTAAAATCGGCAAGCCGGAGCGCACATCGCTATTCTGCGCCCGATGCCGGAGATAATGATCCATGATCACGATCGCGACCATCGCTTCTGCGATCGGCGTCGCGCGGATGCCGACGCAAGGATCGTGGCGGCCTTCGGTGACCACTTCGATCGGCTCGCCGCGCACATTAATTGATCGACCGGGCAGGCGCAGGCTCGAAGTCGGCTTCAGCGCAATGCTCGCGATCACGTCCTGGCCGCTCGAAATGCCGCCCAGAATGCCGCCGGCATGATTGCTCAGAAAGCCGTCCGGGGTGATCTCGTCGCGGAACCGGGTACCCTTGCTGTCGATGCAGGCGAAACCGTCGCCGATTTCGACGCCCTTGACCGCATTGATGCTCATCAACGCATGCGCAAGATCCGCATCGAGCCGGTCGAAGATCGGCTCGCCGAGGCCCGGCGGCACGTTCGTCGCGACCACATTGATGCGCGCGCCGATCGACTCGCCTTCCTTGCGCAAGGCGTCCATGTAGGCTTCGAGCTCGGGTACGCGCGCTTGATCCGGGCAAAAGAACGGATTCGTGTTCACGACCGACCAGTCCAGCTTGTCGATCTTGATCGGACCCAACTGCGCCAAGAAGCCCCGAATCTCGATGCCGGCCTTTTCCTTCAGGTATTTTTTCGCGATCGCGGCCGCCGCGACCCGCATCGCGGTTTCGCGCGCGGAGGAACGGCCGCCGCCGCGGTAATCGCGAAAACCGTATTTTTGCTGATAGGTATAATCGGCATGGCCGGGCCGGAACGACTCGGCGATTTTTGAGTAATCCTTCGAGCGCTGATCGGTGTTTTCGATCAACAGCCCGATCGGCGTGCCGGTCGTTTTGCCTTCGAACACGCCGGACAGGATCTTGACTTCGTCCGCCTCGCGCCGCTGCGTGGTATGCCGGGAGGTGCCGGGTTTCCGGCGGTCGAGATCGAGCTGGATGTCGGCCTCAGAGAGTTCGAGCCCCGGCGGGCAGCCGTCGACGATGCAGCCGAGCGCGGGCCCGTGGCTTTCGCCGAAGGTGGTGACGGTGAACAGTTTTCCGAAGGTATTGCCAGACATATTAATCCAAAGCCGCGATGAATTGGTCGTGATAGAGCGCAAGTTGCTCGCCGGTCAGCAAGAACACGCCGTCGCCGCCGCGCTCGAAATCGAGCCAATAAAAAGGAATGTCCGGAAACGCGTCCTGCAGCGTTTGCGCGCTGCTGCCGACTTCGACGACCAGGATGCCCTGTTCGGTCAGATGGTCTTTCGCTTCGGCCAGGATGCGCAGCACGATGTCGAGCCCGGTCTTGCCGCCGGTGAAGCCCATCTCGGGTTCGGCGTGGTATTCGGGCGGCAGGCTCTCCCATTCGGCGACCGCGACATAAGGCGGATTGCTGACGATGATGTCGTAGTGCTTATTCGGCAGCGTATCAAACAAGTCGGACTGATACAGCGTCACCGAATCCTCGGACTGATGCTTCCTGACATTGATTTCGGCCACCGCCAACGCATCGGGCGACAAATCGACCGCATCGACTGAAGCGGTCGGAAATGCATAGCCGCAGGCGATCGCGATACAGCCGCTGCCGGTGCACAAATCCAGGATAGCATCGACGCTATCCTCGTCGACCCAGGGCGCAAAACGCTGTTCGATCAGTTCCGCGATCGGCGATCTCGGCACCAGGACCCGTTCATCGACATAAAACGACAGGCCCGCGAAAATCGCTTCATGGGTCAGATACGCGGCCGGCTTCCTTTCGTTGACCCGGCGCTCGACGATGTCGATCAAGGCCTGGCGTTCCGGATGCGTCAGCACCGCTTCCAGGTAAAACGGCGACACGTTGTAAGGCATATGCAGCGTGTGCAATATCAATCCTGCGGCCTCGTCGATCGCAGTCAGCGAGCCGTGGCCGAAATAAACCTGGGCATCGCTAAAGCGGCTGGCCGCCCAACGGATATAGTCCCGTATCGTGGTTAAGGTCGCGATGACCTCGGTCGATGTATCCTGCATGATAAGAAAATCTTGGCCGTTCGGCCTTTGCACAAAGAGGCGAATTTTAAACTAAACTTGCCTCATTGTCCGAATTTTAAAGCCATTCCATGCCAGTTGCCGAACCGATCACCCCAGCCTCCGACGCCATGCCAGCCGAAAACAGGCTACTTGAGGCGTGCCGCCGGCATCTCGAAAACAACGAGCTGATCCTGCCGACGATCCCCGAGGTCGCCTTCAAAATCCGCCGCGCGATCAATGATGAAAAAGCCAACAGCACCCGAATCGCCCGCATCGTGCAGCTCGACCCTTCGCTGACCGCGCGCCTGATCAAGATTTCGAACAGCGCCCTGTACTGCGGCCGCAAAACGATCGAAAGCTGCCCGGAAGCGATCACCCGGCTCGGACTGAAAGCCGCGCAGGACCTCATCACCGCGCTTTCGCTGAAAACGGTCTTTACCGCCAGGTCGCCGTTCATCCGTCACAAGATGATCGAGCTATGGGCGCACAGCAGCTTTGTCGCCTCGATCAGCGCGGTGCTGGCGCACAAGGCGAAAGGCTTCGACCCCGACCGCGCGATGCTGGCCGGGCTGATCCACGACATCGGCAAGGTCCCGATACTGACCTTTGCCGATCAACACATCGAACTGGCCTTGAACGCCGATCATCTGAACGAAACGATCGACAGCCTGCACGGACCGGTCGGCCTAAATCTCATCCGGCAATGGAATTTTCCGGCCGACTTCGACGATGTCGTGACCCACTCGGAAGACTGGCAGCGCAATACCGGCGCACCGGCCGATTACGCGGACATCGTGATGCTGGCGCAATTACACAGCCTAATCGGCAAGGTCGGCGTCAAAACGCTGCCGAAGATCGGCACCCTGCCAGCCTATCATAAGATCGCCAGCCATCTCAACGCGGACGGCAGCATCTCGATCCTGGACATCGCCAAGGATGAAATCGAGATGGTTCAGCAAATGCTCGGCTGAATCGCCCGGCATCCCCTCCCCTTATTAAATGAATACGATTGAGCCATGAAAACCCAAAGATTGTTAGTCAAAAACTGCATCGACGACATCGCGGACAGCCGGGAAGAACTTTCGCGCCTGTTCTACCGCGAACTGTTCCATCTCGACATCAATCTGAAAAAAGTCCTGCCGGGCAACACCGTGTTTCTGAACCGGAAGTTTTTCAACATGCTGGCCGCGCTGCAGAACGTCAAATATCTCGAAAACATCGCCGAATCGGTCGTCAAACTGGGCGAGCGCCATCTGGTGAAATACGGCGCGCAGATCGAGCATTTCGATACGCTGAAACAGGCGCTGCTGAAAGCGCTCGCAGAGCATCTCGGCGACCGCTTCACGCCCGAATTAGAGGCCGCCTGGAACGGCGTTTTCGACGACGTCGCCCGCGTGATGAAACAGGCGATGGCCACCTGCGATCGCCGCGCCGAAGCGCGCCCGCTGTATGACGAAAGCACCTACGACCCGAATCTGCTGGATGAAATCGGCGGGGAGGCAGGCGTTTACCGGGTGCACGAGCGTTTCTACGAAGTGATGTTCAACCATCCCTGGCTCGGACAATTCTTTTTCGGCAAGTCCGAAGAGGTGCTGATCACCAAGCAAACCCAGTTCATGGTCGCGGCCTTCAACGGTCCGAACACCTATACCGGCGACACCCCGGCCTTCGTGCACATGCACATGTTCATCACCGACGAAATGGCCGACCTGCGCGAACAAATCCTGCGCCAGGCAATCCTGGACGAAGGCCTGTCCGAGTCGATCGCGGAGCGCTGGCTGAAGGTCGATCAAAGCTACCGCTCGGCCATCGTCAAAAAATCGATCGACGAATGCGTGTTGAAATGCGTCGGCCAGATGCCGGTGACGGCCGAGAAGCCGTTAAATTACGAGGCTTGATTTGATGAGTTCTTCTACCGCCACGGAATTCAAAAGGCTGTTTTTTAGCCCGTAGGTCCGATTAGCGCAGCGTAATCGGACGAATTTTTATTGCGACAAAATGCTAATTTCCAAGACAGGAAAAAGATATGCCCAACTATCGACGCGCATTCATACCTGGGGGCACTTGGTTCTTTACCGTGAATCTACTGCAACGGCATAACAACGATTTGCTTATTCGCGAAATTGGCTTGTTACGCGAAACGGTAAAACGGGTGCGCGAACGCCACCCTTTTCGAATCGACGCCTGTGTGGTTTTACCGGACCATATGCACTCTGTGTGGACCCTGCCGCCCGGCGATGCCGATTTCAGTATGCGATGGCGTTTGATCAAAAGTGCTTTTTCGCGTGCGTTACCCAAAACGGAACGTCGGTCGAGCGTACGTAAAGCGGCCGGCGAACGTGGCATATGGCAAAGCTTCCGCTCCTGCTCTCGCTCCTTGCCTACATCCCTGTAGGCAACGGCATTATTGGGAACATTTCATTCGCGATTATGCCGATTATCAGCGCCATGTGGATTATGTACACGTAAATCCCTTGAAACACTGATACGTCAAACGTGTGGCGGATTGGCCGTATTCCACCTTTAATTGATATGTCGCGAACGACATTTATTCTACGGATTGGTGTGGCAATTTAAATAATTCGGTTGCTGGCGATGAATAACATGCGTCCGATTACGCTGCGCTAATCGGTGTCTACGCGGACTTCTTCTTCCGGAGTTACCTCGCAGGGCTCGCTCGCCTTCCAAGGTTCCCGCGATGAAGGCGGACGCGAACTCGTTTCCGGGGTTTGTTTTAGCCGTTCCCGCGCCTCTTTAAGATCATTCAACAACTGCTTACTCAATGAGCGCAACTGACCCTCTGGCAAATCACCCAGATAATCCGTAGCTATTTGACTAAGATCTCTGTCGCTCAATGTCATGTCCTATAGCTTTTCATTTTTTGGCTTAAATTGCTACTTTTTGGGAGGGGAGCTAAACGATTACCGAAGCACTAATAGCAAATATTTCCTAATTATTAGATGAAGGAATATTGGGTTCGATATACCATTCCGATCCATTAGCAAGAGCTCTTTTTACGGCTTTTGTTTTTTTTCCAAAAACCTCACCATGTGCGGGGTCACCTTCAAGTGGATTTCTAATGATCCCTTGCGCGTTCTCCCTAGCAATTCTTGCCGGAAACATTGCTAGTGAAAAATTTTCATGTCCTATTAAAAGAGAATCAGGAGTCAGATTTTCTTTTCTTAATGTATCGTCGATAGCTATAGACATTGCTGAACCGTCTTTATGATCACAAAAAGCTACCGAAGACGGGCGCCATTTATTTTTATTTTCATCCCACACTATTTGGCTGGCAGGGGGATCAGGTTGATTCATAACTCGTCTATATAACAATGTATCGTCACTAATTGTTTTATCATCAACATATTTTGTGGTTTCCGACGCTTCACTGTTAGACACGCTCTATCCTGGGACTTTTAATGGGTATTTTGCTGAACTCTGTTCGTTAAAAGATTTATAAAATGAACTAACTTTGTTAGGTCAACATCAATGTCTCCTTCCCATGTAAGTTCCTCATTTTGTGCATCTTCAAAAAACACTTTTGCTAAAGTATATGATTCAACTTCTATCTCAAGATCAATGCCCCTTAGGTGCCATTCTAACTGTATACTTCCGCTTGCTGATGGCACAACCTGAGGGGCAGGGGTGTTTTTTTGCATAATTTGCCAAAGAAGATCTTGTACTGCTCCAGCTACTCTATCTGAAATACGCTTGGCGCCGTAAGAATCCCAATTATTGTCAAGGGCAAGTATTGAAAAAAGACGTCTAGTAGTTGGAGTAAGCCATTTAGGTTTGCTTCCATTACCAATTGAAACAACTTTACTGTTTTCCTGTTTTACAATCTGTCTTACACTGTTAGCATCTTGCCAAAAATCATTTGGTAACGTATAAAAGGTTTCAGCTGTTGCGTTCATATAATTACCTCTCTCTTTCCCATACCTGGTGCATTTCAGATGTTGTTATTTTAGCAAATGCACGAACAATTGTTTCTCGCCCTAAATCCATAAAATTAATTACATCTTTTAATTCATTCCCTAATGGGCGCCCTCTTACAGTCAGCTCCATTAAAAATATTGGGCTATCATCAGTTGCTTTAAATGCGGGCATTATTTTTATATGCAGTCGACCAAGAAAATCTCCAGCATCACTTTTAATAGTATGTTTTATATTTAAATTTATATCTTCAATATCTGCTAGGTCGGAAATATCATATTGATCAGACCAGCCTACAAATGTTTTACTTAGGTTGTTGTGCGCACAGGATGCGTCAATATGATTAACGTAACTAATTTCACATTGATTTGGCTGAATTTTACCCAAGCCTGTTTCTTGATAAAAGCTATCAAGTAACTCTAAGTTCTTTAAAAACCGATCACGCATATATCTTTCATATCTCGGATATTTATTCCCTTCTCCATTTATAGACCTCCAATTTCTGATAAAACGATCAGGCTGTATTTGTACAAGATCCTGCTTGTTGTCGCTAATAAACCATGCGCGAGGCATTGGTATTGAACGCTGTTCTATCATAAACCTTCTAAATCCTTCAAATGAAGGTCTTCCTCCAATTTTTTCAAACTGAGGTTCTAAAGGCATCTGCTGCTCAATATTAGGAAACTCGTCTTTAAACCTTTCCCAAAGTAAACCATATGTAGCGATATTAAATGTTTCTATAGCGTCATATTGGACACCAAGAACCACCTCATTTAAAGGGGGAGACTTAAAGCTTGGTATAGGATCACTCATTAGCATAAGGTTAATTTTATAAATTCAATATACAGCGAACTCTTCAAATAAAAATATTTCTGAGTTTATTATCACTTATCTTAGAAAAATACAGGATGCATTATTCTATCGAAGTCAAACAAATTGAATGATGTGTTGTGGTGTTACACTTCGCTTTGCTAAACATTTGCTTCGTAATAAGATTAGAAGTCTACACTAAATGCAACAATTTAGCATGTTGGATTAGCGCGTAACAGCAATTCTCAATTTAGCCCGTTCCCTGATAAAGTTGGCGACTTACTCGACTAATTTGGGTCACATTCGATGTCTTATCCCTTCGCCGTGTTTGAAAAATTCACTCAACCGACCCTGGTCAATCAA
>Ga0208118_100109_pt1 | contig 28487 bp, 15 predicted proteins | sample LakWasMet34_HOW6_2_FD_183876 | JGI IMG/M metagenome (GOLD analysis project Ga0208118, IMG submission 183876) | Freshwater sediment methanotrophic microbial communities from Lake Washington under simulated oxygen tension - Sediment Metagenome... | ecosystem: Environmental > Aquatic > Freshwater >... | reverse complement strand
ATTCGTGAAGCATAGTTGACATTAACTTCTTGTCACATTTCATCGTGCTGACTGTTCCGCAAGACCAAATCATTAACTTTAGCCCCTATGTCTTTTATGGATTAATATATCTTATCGATATTAAATTAGTTGGTTAAAAGCGATGAACTCGATTAGTTTTAGTAATGCTTTTGATGCAGTTACAGACAATATAGAAGAAGCCAAAGAGCTACAAGTTCGTGCAGATCTGATGATTGTGTTGCGAGGCATTGTAGAAGACAAAGGTTGGAAGCAAGCCGAAGCTGCCGAAGTGTTCAAATTATCACAACCACAAGTTAATGACTTATTGCAGGGAAAAATTGAAAAGTTCTCTATAGAGTTGTTAATGATTTTCTTGCATAGGTATAGCCTTATTTAAAGCCCATTAAATGGCTGATATCAAACAAAATACTGGCCGTATACAACCAGTTTACAATTCTTTACATTTAACTGAAAAATTCACTTGTCTTATATAACTTACATCAGTTAAAGTCTTTTGCAAGAGTATGGATAAACACAAAAATCCACTGCTCAAAAAAATAACTACACAACAACAATACTAATAATAAGCAGTGAGGGTTTAGTGGTTCAACCATTAAATATTGAAGCCTTTATATGGGCTACAGGGGTATTTTGTCAGCTGAATCGTATTCCGCATGACCCTGCTTTGCTGATTAAACAGTATCCACCGCCCTATGATATTGTTCACCTACAGCAAGCGCTCAATCATTTTGGTTTAAACAATAGTCGTAAGCGATATAGTCTCAACCAACTGCCACAAACCAGCATGCCATGCTTGGCGATTCTAAGTCCAATACAGCAATCACAAGCAGATGGTAATGACACCCTAGCATCAGCCTTAAATGCTACAGATTTGAACATTAGTAACCCATTAGACGCCACTCCCAGTGCTGATAGCGTAGAGCAAACAAACGCATCCCCTGCAGCCTCACCCTCCGATGCACAAGCCTGCCCAAATTACGACATCGCTCTTATCCTAAGCCGAGACGACCAGCGCTTACTAGTATTGCATTCAGGCCAAACAGCGCCAGTAACTATCAGTATTGATGATTCAGACTTTAATGCGCGCATCACTGGTGATTTTTTAATGGTGCGTAAAGCGGAAGAAGCACTTACGGATGAAGATGGTGTAACACAAGGCAATTCATCTCAAGCTGCTCAAGTAAAGGCAAACACATCTTCCAACAACAGCACGCATCAAGCTCCCATTAAAGAATTCGGCTTTCGCTGGTTTATTCCCGAGTTACTCAAATACAAAAAGATCTGGTCAGAAGTATTACTCGCATCACTCGCAATTCAGCTAGTCGGTTTGGCTGTGCCGATTTGCACCCAGATCGTGATTGATAAAGTGGTGGTGCATCACACTACCAGTACTTTAGTGGTGATTGGTATTGCTCTCTTTATTTTTCTAATTTTTAGTGCAGTGATGGGATGGGTACGTCAATACTTGGTATTGCATACCGGTAATCGGATTGATGCCACCTTAGGGCATAAAGTCTTTAGTCATTTGTTAGATCTCCCCGTACGTTACTACAACAATAGGCCTACCGGTGTCATCATTGCCCGTGTACACGGCGTAGAAACCATACGTGAGTTTCTAGCAGGCGGTCTAGTGACCTTATTGCTAGACTTTCCATTCCTGATTGTATTTCTAGCCATTATGTTTTGGTATAGCTGGCAACTGAGTTTAATTGCCGTGGCTTGTCTAGCACTGATCTCCCTCTTAAGCTTTTTTGTTACCCCCATTATCCGAGCCAAGCTCAATCACCAGTTTATGCTCGGTGCGCGAAATCAAGCTTTCCTCACCGAGTATGTTTCAGGCATGGAGACGGTCAAGTCTTTACAGATGGAACCACAGCTTAAACAAACCTTTGGTAATTACTTAAGCACCTATCTCAATGCCAGTTTTGATAGCCGTAAACTCTCCATTACCTACAATACAGCAGCCAGCACACTAGACCAATTACAAACCTTAGCTATTCTATGTGTAGGCGCATGGCTAGTGATGCACAACACTAGCTTCACCATTGGCATGCTGGTGGCATTTCAGATGTTCTCAGGCAGGCTCTCACAACCTGTGATGCGTTTAGTGGGGTTATGGCAAGAGTTCCAACAAGCGGATATTGCAGTGAAACGTCTAGGTGATGTCATGAATGCTCCAGCAGAACCCATGACACTCATCCCGACCAGAGCGAATGTGAGTCAAACAACTAGTATCACTGTGGATAGCTTAGGTTTTAGATACACTGACCCACAGAAAAATACAGAGCTACCTTGGCTATATCGCAACCTTAGCTTCAATATACAAGCAGGTCATTGTGTCGTGGTCATGGGTCCTAGTGGATGTGGTAAAAGCACACTAGCTAAACTACTACTGGGTTTCTACCAACCCCAAGAAGGCACTATCAAGATTAACGGCCAAGATATTAAATACCTAGCTGCCAATGAACTCAGAAGCCATTTTGGGGTAGTACCGCAAGAAACTGTGCTGTTCTCAGGCACCATCTACGACAACCTGATATTAGCCAACCCACATGCCAGCTTTGAACAAATCATTCATGCTTGCCAGCTCGCGGAAATTCACCAAGCCATCGAGAAGCTACCTCAAGGTTACCAAACCACGGTGGGGGAGCATGGCACAGGCTTAAGTGGTGGGCAGAAACAACGCATCGCCATTGCCAGAGCACTACTCAAACAACCCAAAGTACTCATCTTTGATGAAGCAATCAGCAACCTAGACCAACAGACCGCAGAGCACTTTGCGCAGACGGTGAATAAGCTTAAGGGTATGGTCACGATTCTGTTTATTACGCATCAACTGCCTAAGGGTTTAAATGTGGATGAGGCGGTGATTTTGGGTAAAGACAAGTATGCAAATGACGAGCAAACGCCAACAAACATAATGCAGAGTACTCCGAGAGCACATTATTTAGAAGAAGCGGAAGTATGAGAGCAGTAATGAGTTTTTTGTTTAGTTAAGTCAAGATGGACTTGGCGCAATATAGTCGATGACAATGAGCGGAGGGTGGTGGCGTGATAGATAAAGTTAACAAGATTTTTGCGGCATTGGCGAAGGTGCATGCAATAGCATATCTTTTAGTGGGCGGTTTTTGTACAGCCACCCTTTATATGTTTTTATTAGATATGAAAATCAATATGGAGTTGTTACGAACAATAGGGTATACCGGGCTCTTCGCAATGGTAGCGCATTTTATTTTCAGCAAACTCTTTTATGAAAGATATGAGTTAGGTAGTAAATATTTGCCTAAAACTAACTCAGGCATTGTGAAGACAGATACTTACTTTTATACAAAAATTAATAGCAATATAACAAGCACTAAAAAGCTGGCTGGTTATATTTATGTGATTTTGAGAATTTGGGCACTTATTGGTTTTGGTTTCATATTGTTTTTTCTACCTTTATTCTGGATTGTGAAAGGCTTAGGTTTCTAAATATGGCAAATATTGCGACAACTGTTTGGGAGTTTTTAAAGCAAAATAATAATACGATTGGTAACGCAACGTTAGCCAATGATGGCTCAAAATTTATTGAGGATATTTACTCTGAATTAACAAAGGAAGGTGCGCCTGACTGGGTTAAGCTTAGTAACGACTTTACTAGTTTAGCAACAGGAGTAATAACAGAGTTCACCAATAACAGTGTCGCCGGCAACGCCATTGCCATTAGAGCCGCTGCAGTAAAGTTACAAACTGACGCTGGACAATTCGCTCTTGGCACAACCTCATTTGCGGATGTGGTACAAAGCTTTGGTGGTTTGATAGAGGCGATAGGTATCGGAATGCAGCAGCCGACTTTAAATTCAATAGGCCTTAAAGTTGAGGTTGCTGGAATTATGATTGGTGCCTATGGTGCCTTATTAGGTCGAGCGAACCAACTTGGCAGCTACCTCGGCACTCAAAGTTACGACTGGTGGCAATCCGTCACCCAAGCTGATGCCAAGCGCGAGGCCGAGATATATGCTATAGGGCTTTCCATTAGCCTAGGCATGCCAGGTGAAGCCACCGCAAAAATGTTCCTAGACGGTAGCAAAAATAGTGATTTCGGTATTGGTGAGTCCATTGAATACATAAAAAATATCAGAAAACTCCTCGGCTTAGGCACAAACATTGCTGCTACCACCGCCAGCGATGTATATGAATCCGTACAAACAACCAGAGAAGCCATTCATACCCTTTTTGGAGATAGCATATTTCAAATCTCAGATGTATCGAATGCACGTAATGATTTAAGCGCCTTTTTAAGCCTATATTACCTTGTGCCATTTTCTATTAAACCAACAGACGCAGGTGGCTTAGATAAACTTTATCAACTCCACGCCACTATCGCAGGCCAATGGAACGACGACCGTAACCTAAGCTCCGAACAAATAGCCAACGGTGAAGCCAACTTTAGTGACCAGTGGATAGCCGATAGAGTAGCGATGCTGGGAGTTCTGTTAAAAGCTAATCTTGATGATATTGATTATGCCAACGTAGCAAGCAACCCATTCATAGATCATCTAAACAACATTCAAATTAGCGTAGGTGGTTTATTTAACAACCCAAGCGTTATTTTTGGCGATAACGATGCTGAAACACTCTCAGGTGGCCTAAAGAATGACCATCTCTACGGTGGCGGTGGCGCAGACACCCTCTTTGGTGGAGACGGCAACGACTGGCTAGAGGGTGGTATAGATAGTGACACGCTGCAAGGCGATATAGGCAACGACAGCCTCTATGGTGGAGATGGGGATGATGAGTTAACTGGTGGTTCTGGTAACGACAAACTTTATGGCGGCAAAGGTACTGATCTCTATATCCACAACACAGGTGAAGGCAATGACGTCATTGTAGACAGTGATGGCTCAGGAAGTATTAAAGTCAACGGAGTAGTTATCACCGGTGGTAAAGCGGTTGAAAATGTCAATAATCTTTGGCAGAGCGCAGATAAACGAACCCGCTATGCTATTTATAATGAAGGTGATGGTACTCAAACACTGAATATTTTTACAGGTAGTGAGCGAATCTTTGTTAAAAAATGGGAGTCTGGTCAATTAGGTATCAGTTTGAAAGATCCTGATACAAACCCAATTGTTGCAACCCCAATTACCACAAATCATGACTCTATTTCAGTTGCAATTGGTGGTGCTATGGATGGGTTAGATGGGAATGATATTCTGAAAGGCGATTCAGGTGAGGAGAAACTATACGGTGGAGCAGGTAACGATATTCTGTTAGGAAGGCATGGTGATGATGTTCTTGATGGCGGGATGGGAGACGATATTCTTGATGGAGGCCCAGGGCATGATGTCATGTTTGGAGGTGCGGGTAATGATGTAATCATGAGCAATAACAATTATGACAGCGTTGGGATTCATGAACAAGATGCTCAAGGTAACTGGCAGGGAGTTGCTACTTCAAATGAAAATTGGCGGAAAGTTGCTGCCAGCTGGACATGGCACTATGAGTTTGGCAGCGAAGGTGACCGTTTTGTATATTTAAACGGGTATTTTCTAGGTTTTAATGCCATGTTTACATCGTCAATAGATCCAAAGTTTGGGCTTTTTTACTCGGGAGATAACGACTTTAGCGATGGCGATGTGGTTTATGGTGGTGATGGTAATGATGCTATACATGGTTCTGAAGGTGACGATTACATTAGTGGTGACAATGATGATGATGTGATTACGGCTGGTGGGGGTGACGATATTGTTCTTGGTGGAACAGGGCATGATGAACTGTTTGGTGGTGAGGGTAATGATTACATTGATGGTGAGTCTGAGGATGATAATCTTATTGGAGGATACGGTTCGGATGAAATTTATGGAGGTTCAGGTAGTGACACTTTGATCGGTGATTTGCCTGCGGTTGAGGGCTCAAGCGCCCCCCCGTCAAGTACTGATTATAGCCAAATGGGCAATGACACTTTAAATGGTGGCTCCGGTGATGATGTGCTTTGGGGTGGGGGTGGTGCTGATGTCCTACTTGGGGGAGTCGGTGATGATGAGTTGGTAGGTGACGGTTTGGGTACTCCTAGTAACTATGAAGGGGCTGACTATCTAGATGGTGGTGCCGGTAATGATAAGTTGTGGGGAAGTGGTCAGGGGGATACTTTATATGGTCGAGATGGGAATGATGCCATCTACGGTGACTCTGACAGTATTCCTAGTGCAAATCATGGGGATGATTATATCGATGGCGGCGCAGGAGATGACCTGTTAACTGGGCAGGGAGGTAATGACACAATATATGGCGGTGATGGCAATGATACTGTTTTTGGTGATTCTGATCTGGTAGCAGCTTCGTTTCATGGAGATGACTATTTGGATGGGGGCAGCGGTGATGATCAGCTACAGGGGGGAGGCGGTGCTGATACGATTCTGGGAGGTGTTGGAGAAGATGTGCTTTTCGGCGAGGATGGCGACGACAATTTAAACGGTGGTGCTGATAACGATCAATTGGACGGCGGTAATGGTAATGATTGGTTAGATGGCGGTGCTGGTGCCGATGTTATAGATGGAGGCGATGGAGACGATATATTAGTTGGTAGCGGTGAAGGTGACATCTTAGTAGGTGGTAAAGGTCTAGATACATTCTATGCAGGCTCTGGAGACATAATCGTTGATCAAGAAAGTAACGAGAGCATTAATCTTGCTGGAAGTGCAAATGCTGGGGCGGCGGGAGTATCTTTAAACACCGAGATGGGAGGGGGGGCTGTTAACGTTAGCTTCGGTTCAGGAGTTACATTCACTATGGCTAATGGGCTAGTGGGGTTTGGTGATGCGACTTATGTATTTTCAGATGGGAGCACTATAAAACATAGTGATTTATTGGGTAATGGCCTAAATGCAGTTGTAAATCTACAATCTGAAGTGTCAATGATATTTGGAGGCGCACTTAACGATACAATTTTTGCAACAGGAGCGACTAGCCAGACATTATTTGGAGGGTTAGGTAATGATTTATTGGAAAGTTCAAGCGGGAGTGACACTCTTAATGGGGGTGCTGGTGATGACAATCTGTTAGGATTTGCTGGAGATGACACACTAATTGGAGGTGATGGCAGCGATACACTGAGAGGTGGAGTGGGGAATGACACTTTAGTAGGTGGCCAAGGCAATGATACCTACTATATCGAGTTAAACACAGACACAGTTAACGAGAATGAAAATGAGGGGGTTGATTCAGTTGTTGTAGTTGTTGAAAGCCCAATTACCTATACGTTAGGTGGCTACTACACTGTGGGGGCTAATATTGAGAATGCTACCCTTAACCTCTCTTTTGCCTATAACCTTAGGGGCAATACATACAACAATATTCTTACTGGTTCTGAATACGGAAATACGATTAATGGCCTTGAAGGTGACGATACATTGATTGGATTGGGTGGTAGCGATCAACTAAATGGTGGCGATGGTAATGATGTTTTAGATGGTGGTGATGGCGACGACTATTTGATTGGTGGTAATGGCCACGATACCTATTTAATTTATGGTACTAGCTACGCTCAAAACGATTATATTTATGAAGATTTTGGGGAAAATACTATCCAATTTGGCGCCGGAATTACAGTAGACAATCTTACCTTTTCTACTGGTAGTGGTAGTGAGTTGATTATTAAGTACTCATCTCAAAACTCAGGAAGCCAACACCAAGTAAGAGTCGATTTAGCTGGAACGGGTACGATAAGTGATTTCAAATTTGCCGATGGCAGCGTAGTGAATTTCCAAAGTTTAGTCGACTCAAAAATCCCAAGCCTTAATCTAGTCGGGACCGCAAATGATGACACTCTAAATGGCTCATATAACAACGATATCATTTCAGGTGGGGATGGTCATGATCACTTATATGGTAATGCTGGGAGAGACATTATTCGTGGAGAAAATGGTCATGATAACTTATTTGGAGACGCTGGTAACGATATATTAGATGGTGGCGACGGTGATGATGTAATTTTTGGCGGCGATGGTAATGATACGATTGATGGGGGTGCTGGTAACGACTCATTACGTGGAGGTATGGGGGAGGATGTCTATTTATTTGGTCGAGGATCAGGGGTTGATAATCTAAGCGATTTCTTTGGGACTGAGTCCGGGAATGTACCAAATATTATTCAGTTAGGGGCAAACATTACAGCCGCAGATGTATTACTGACGGCTGAAACCTTTACCCTTCATTTAAGTATTGCTGGCGCGGATGACAAGCTCCATATCACCAATTTTTTTGGTGCTAATGACACGATAACAAATGCAGTTGGGCTTATAAAATTTGCCGATGGTACTAGTTGGGACTTTCAGGAAATCAGAACTAGGTTGCTGACTGGTACAGAAGGCAACGATACGATAATTGGACGTTCAACTGATGATGTTTTAAATGGCCTTGCTGGGAATGATACTCTGGCTGGTAATAATGGCAACGACACTTTATTCGGTGGTGATGGGGTTGATACGCTATATGGGTACTCAGGTAATGATAATTTGCAAGGTCAGAATGGGGACGATTGGCTTTATGGCGGCGTTGGTGAAGACACTTTAATAGGTGGAGCGGGAACTGACTATTTAAGAGGTGAAGCCGGAAACGATACATATATATTAGACTATGGCTCTGCCAACGATCTTATAGTTGATTTTGGTACTGATAATGGGGATGTCCTGCTTTTTGGAAGCGACATCGCTGAGCAGGACTTATTAATTTGGAAAGATCCAGGTCACGGTGATATTTTTATTAATATCAAAGGTACTCAAGATTCTGTCAAGATTGTAGACTCCTATTCTTACAACGAAACAGGTGAAATTGTTTCGTATGGCAGTGGAATTGAATTTTTCAATTTTTCTGATGGGACAACTCTTAATTTTGCGGCTATTCTGAATAAATCCTTTGATTTCGTAGGGGGGGCGTACTTTTCTAATCCAGTTTTTATTGGGACATCTGGTGCAGATGTTATTCAAAACAACGTTATTGCATATGGGCTAGACGGGAACGACAGTATATATGGAGGTAGTTATCTAGAAGGCGGATTGGGAGATGACTATCTATCGGGTCGTGAGGGTAACGATATCTACTATTATAAGCGGGGTGATGGTCAGGATACTATTGATGACTATTTAGCGACAGTTGACGATATAGATAAAGTTCGTTTTGACTCATCTATTAGTAGTACAGATATTAGAGTATCTAGAGACTACAATTCACTATATTTATCAATCATTGGAACGGCGGATAAAATTCAGTTGGTTCAGTGGATGGATAACACAACTACAAGACTTGACCAAGTGGAGTTCAGTGATGGCACGATTTGGAATGTAACTGATTTACTTTCCAGAATAGCAATCAATCCATCAACAGAGAACGATGATGAAATATACGGATTGGATACTAACGATACTATTTCTGGATTAGGTGGAAACGATTCTCTAATCGGATTTAGTGGTGATGATGTGCTCTATGGCAATAATGGCAACGACAATCTTCAAGGGAGTGCTGGTAACGACACTTTGGATGGTGGGGATGGCGACGATAATCTTGAAGGTGGTGAGGGTAATGATGTTTTAAATGGAGGCAATGGTAACGACACCTATGGAGTTGGTGTGGGTAGCGGAAATGACATTATTGATAACATTGCCTCAGATAATAGCTCGGCAGTAGACATTTTATATATTGATAATGGGTCAAATCCCCTTGTGTTAACTCGGGTTGGCGATGACATTTTAGTGAGAGTAACTGCATCGGATACCATTACCCTTAAGAACTACTTCGCTACAGGGGCAGATAATAAAATTGACCAACTTTCTTTTTATGACCAAGCCTCAGGCACAGATGTTACATGGACTCAAGCTGAGATTGAACAGCATATAGTTAGTGTGCCGACTAACGGAGATGATAATTTAATCGGAACTTCTGGTAACGATGTTATTGATGCACTTGCTGGTAATGATAGTGTTTTTGGTGGTGATGGTAACGATCGATTAACTGGCGGTGCTGGTAATGATGTATTAGATGGAGGCAATGGTGTAGATACATTAATCGGCGGTATTGGGGATGACACCTTCTTGGTTGATCTTACGACAGCTAATGCAATCCAAGACACAATTACTGAAGCAGCGTCTGGAGGCACTGATACAGTTATTCTCCGTGGCGGTGTGGTCGCTGCAGTAAGTACCATTACGTTGGGTAGCAATTTGGAAAATCTAGATGCCAGAGCTACAGGCACTACGCTACTTAACCTTACTGGAAACACGCTCAATAATATAATTAAAGGAAACGCTGCCAACAATACTCTCAATGGCGGCACAGGTGCTGATACTCTGTTAGGTGGTGCAGGAAATGACACTTATACTGTTGATAATGTTGGTGATGTTGTAACTGAAGTGGCTGGTGAAGGCACTGACTTAGTCAATAGTAGCGTAACTTACACTTTGTTAGCGAATGTCGAAAACCTCACTTTAACTGGTACAACAGCAATCAATGGTACGGGTAATGAGCTAACCAATACCATTACTGGTAATTCTGGAAATAATATATTAGATGGTGGCATGGGTGCTGATGCACTTGCAGGCGGCACTGGCAATGATACTTACATTGTAGATAATATTGGTGATGTGATTACAGAAGCAGCTAGTGCAGGTACTGATAATGTTCAGAGCAGTGTAACCTTTACCTTAGCTACCAATGTGGAAGATCTTACACTCACTGGCTCTGCTAATATCAATGCTACTGGTAATGCAGCTAACAATGTCATCACTGGTAACTCCGGAAATAACATTATTGATGGCGGTGCCGGTAATGACACCATGACTGGTGGTCTTGGCGATGACACATACATCGTGAATGTTGCGACTGACGTTGTGACTGAAGCTGCTAATGCAGGCATGGATACAGTCAAGTCAGCGGTTACCTACACCTTAGGTTCAACCAGCAATCTTGAAAATCTCATTCTTACCGGAACAACCGCAATCAATGCAACTGGTAACGCACTTGCCAATTATATGATGGGCAATTTAGTCAATAACACACTGACAGACACGGCAGGTGGTAACGATATTCTTCAAGGTCTGGCAGGCATTGATACCTTTAATGACACAGTTGGTAACAATCTGCTAGATGGAGGTTTGGGTAATGATATCGTGACAGCAGGGGCTGGCCGCGACCTCCTCATCGGTGGTTTAGGTAATGATACGCTCACTACTGGCACTGGCTATGATGTCATCGTCTTTAACAAAGGCGACGGTCAAGATATCGTCAATGCTTCTACGGGTGCTGATAACACAATCAGTCTTGGTGGTAGCTTTGCTTACAGTGATTTAAGTCTGACCAAATCAACCAATAACCTGATTCTTAAAATGGGAGCTACTGACCAAATCACGCTCAAAGACTGGTACCTTGGTTCCACTAATAAGAGTGTTGTTAATTTGCAGGTAATTGCTGAATCGATGACTACATTCAGCCTAGGTGGTGCAGATGCTTTACGTAATAATAAAGTAGAGAACTTTAATTTTGCTAATCTCGTTGCTGCATTTGACTCTGCTGGCGCCACTGCTAACTGGCAACTTACCGATGCAAGGTTGACTGTTCATTTACAAGCAGGTAGTGATACTGCCGCTATTGGTGGTGACCTCGCTTATCAGTATGGTAAAAATGGCAGCCTCACTGGCATGGGCTTACTCAATGCACAAAGCGTGATTTCAGCAGCTAACTTTGGTCAAACAGCACAAACACTGAATGATCCATCAGTGTGGCAAGCTGAGGTGGTGAAACTAGGCTAAGTTCATATGGATAATCACTAATGACACAAGCAACACCAGTACTGCAACCTCTCAGGCAGAAAGTCAAAACGACTGGCAATGATCAAACATCATTCAACCTAGATCATTTTGACTTCTCTCCTGGGATACTCGGGGTACAAGAACGTCCACCTTCACCATTGCCTCGTATGGTGTTGCGTGGCGTTCTGCTCTTGCTATTGGGCATGCTGATATGGGCTATCTTCGGTCGACTAGACGTAGTGTCTGTCGCGGAAGGTAAACTAGTCCCCGTCAGTTACATTAAAATCGTGCAACCATCCGAAGCGGGTATCGTGCGTGATATTGCGATTAAAGAAGGTCAAGCCGTAACTAAAGGCCAAATATTAATTCGGATGGATGCCAATCTATCAGAAGCGGATAGCAAAGCTTTACAATCATCACTGCAACATCGATCACTAGAACTACGTCGTATTGAGGCTGAGTTAGCTAACCAGCCACTCAAAAAAAAGCCTAATGACGATGCTGAGCTATTTAATCGTATCCATGCCTCCTATCAATCTAACCGACGTGCCTACGAAGATGACATTGCTGCAGAAAAAGCCAGCCTACAAAAAGCCTACAGTGACCTAAGTGCTACCCAAGAGATTCAACATAAACTAGAACAAAATCTCCCTAGCTACCAAGCGCAAGAAGTTGCCTATGCCAAACTGGTCAAAGACGGCTTTGCCGGCAAACTGATGGGGCAAGAGAAGCAGCGTGAGCGTATTACTGCAGAGCAAGACCTACGTGCTCAAGAATACAACGCTAAAAGCTTGCAAGCCAGTATCGCTCAATCTCAAAAGCGCTTGAATCAAATTAAGTCTGACTATCATCAGAAACTAGAAACCGAGCGTGTTGCTACTTATGCAGAATATCTAAGACTAGAACAAGAATGGGCTAAACAATCTCACAAAAACAGCCTACTTGAACTAAAAGCACCACAAGCAGGTATTGTGAAAGATCTGGCCACGCACACACCAGGCACGGTAGTATCTCCTGGTACCGTACTCATGACCCTAGTACCGAACAATGAAGCACTGCAAGCAGAAGTATGGCTTAAAAACGAAGACGCAGGCTTTGTAAAACAAAACCAACAAGTTAAAGTCAAACTCTCGGCCTATCCGTTTCAGAAGTACGGCATGGTGGATGGTAAGGTGCTGCAAGTCAGTGCAGATGCAACGGATAAGTCTGCCTCGAACACGAATCAAAGTGGTACTGATAGCTCAAATAATTCATCAGGCGCAACGACACAATTAGCTTATCGCACTATTATTCAACTCAACAAGCAAAGCTTGGAAATTGAGCAAGACAAACTGCGTCTTGCTCCAGGTATGCAAGTAGTTGCCGAAATTAAGCTAATAGACCAAACCGTCATGGAATATTTGTTATCTCCTATTAGAAAAGCATTTCATGAGGCTGGGCGAGAGCGATAAGTCAATGAGTAGCATAATAAATGTGCGTGACTTTTTAAAACTGATAAATCAGTAAAAATCTTTGAAATTAAGATTGATAATAATTGAGGTTAAAATTGCCGTTAAATTTTATTAAACTATCGATTGGTAGGGGTTTGCCTTCTGCTTCAAGGAGCACAGCATTTCTTCAACCAAATAATTGGGATGATTTTGGTCACAAAACCTTGTTCAACCTAACAGTTTTTGATGAAGATGGCTATGTGAAGGAAATAGGAGCTATAAAAATTGGCTTCATAGGGCAAAATGGTGGTTGGACCTCAGAACGCATACCTCAACAGTTTGAATCCTTAGATGATCAATTTTACTCTTTGGGACAGGACGCAGACTTCTATACAAATCTAACTCAGAGTTTTTCGAGGGAGTTGACTCTCAATTTACTCAATTCACTTCGAGATGTTGCTCATGACCATGAAAGATTAATAAGAGTAGAGCATGAAGATGCATTTAATGTTTCACTATTGAGATCAGTAAATCGTAGATCCATTGATCACCAATTTATTAGAATATTGCAATACCAGGCCCCCCTTACAGAATACAATTTCTACTATGAGAAGCCATCAAATAATAGATACGCGGGATTTAAATTAGAGTTCTCGGTAGATCCCAACATTAAACCTAATTCAAATATACACGTATTGATTGGTCGAAATGGAGTTGGGAAAACGACATTATTAAATAATATGGTGGATGCTCTTTTACCTTCAAGAGGTGAAAGAAACGAAACAGGATATTTTGCAGCCTCGATAGGATGGAATATGTTTAATGATTTAAGCAAGGACTATTTCGCTGGTGTCGTTTCAATATCTTTCAGCGCGTTTGATCCGTTTGAGCCTCCCTATGATCAGCCTAATGCTAATGAGGGGATGAGATACTATTATGTCGGGTTGAAGAAAAGAGATTTACAGCTACCTGCAGGTCAATGGGGAATGAAAAGTAAACGGGAGCTTTGTGATGACTTTACTTGTAGTTTAAAACTATGCTTTGCTTTAAATGCAAAAAAAGAACGATGGTTAAGAGGCGTTGAAAAACTAGAGTCGGATTTAAATTTTGCAGAAATGGAATTATCTAACTTAATTGAAGATTACAACCAAGATATTTCCGAAAATAAAACTCATTTTCTTGCAACCGCTACTGGACTTTTTGGACGTATGAGCTCAGGTCATGCAATTGTTCTTCTAACTATAACAAAGCTAGTTGAAACTGTAGAAGAAAAAACTTTAGTCTTGTTAGATGAGCCTGAAAGTCATCTTCACCCACCATTGCTTTCAGCATTTACTCGTGCCTTGTCTGATTTACTGGCAAACCGTAATGGTTTAGCAATTATTGCAACACACTCTCCGGTAGTACTGCAAGAAGTCCCGAGAACTTGTGTTTCAATTCTCCGAAGAAGCCGACTGGTTGCTAATATAGATCGACCAGAAAATAATACTTTTGCTGAAAATGTTGGTGCATTGACACGTGAAGTATTCGGATTGGAGGTATCAAAGTCAGGATTTCATGAGCTTTTAACTAGCTCCGTAGCGGAAGGTAAAAGTTTCGAGGAAATCGAGGGCGAATATCATCACCAACTGGGTTTTGAAGGAAAAGTAATTTTGCGGTCACTTATAGCAGAAAGAAAGCCGAGCGGAGGACTTGAATGAGGCTTGTAGCTCTACCTAACTATAACCCAACAGATGTATATATAACATGCATTAATAATATTTCAGATCAAAATTTGCTTAGTCGACTTCAATCAATAACTCCGTATATTAATGCTGCTGCAAGGTACTATAAGGATAAAGGTGATGGTAAACAGTTTTATTTGATCACACCAAACCACTGTGAAAACGATGAGGTAGTACTCGGGGCAGTAACTAAAAGTGAATTGAAGTGGGTATATAGCACTCAGATGGTTGGTAGAAGTAAACCTGGTCGGGCAATTTATGACTCATTACTCTCCCTTGCGCCGCTAGGTAAATGCCCATTATGTGGGTTTGGCCATGCCACTACTTTGGATCATTACCTTCCTAAAACGTTATTTCCCCAATTATCAGTTTTGCCTTTGAACTTAGTTCCTTCATGTAAAGATTGTAATACTGGGAAAAGTGCATCAATCGCTGCAACCGATTCTAGTCAGACATTACACCCTTATTTTGACCATGACCAATTTATCAACGAACAATGGCTTTATGCTGAAGTTGTTCAAGGGGCTCAAGCGCGGATTCGCTTTTACGTTAATGCTCCATCTCATTGGGATGACATATCTAAAGCGAGAGTTCAGTCACATTTTGACGATTTTAAATTAGCCAAACGTTACGCTGTAGAAGCTGGAAGCCAGTTAGCTTGTCTAAAAGATATCCTTGAGGCTTATCGAACCTCGGTAGGTGCTGATGCTGTTAGACAAAACTTAACAATCGAAGCGCTATCCCGTGAAGGTATGCATAAGAATTCATGGCAAACTGCTATGTATCAGGCATTAGTGAGTAGTGACTGGTATTGCGAAGGTGGTTATTTGCTAATTTCCAATTAACAACAAGAAAAGGACATAAATGTCATTAAAATGGTGGGAAAAAACGGTTGAATATAACTTTGTTATGTCTTTGGCCTCTCAAAATAATCTATTTCTTTCCCCGCTGGATGGGGATCATGAAAAGGCTGGAGATGCTATATTGAGGATGAGTGAACTGTGGGTAATGATTGAATTTAAGAAAGATCTAGATACAGTTGGAAGTGAAAAAATAAAATTTGGTGATGGCAATTATGAGAAGGCTAAAAAAGCGTTGCGGGGTCATGATAAGCATCATCATATTATTTATGGGGTATTGAATACGAATATCGGTGACAAGCCTTGTCTAGGCTTGGATTATCAAACTTATTTTTCAGAAGAAAAATCAAATAATCTGAATGAGCTATTAAGCAGTGGCAAAACAATTAAAGAGTTCAGTGAGTATCTTAAAAAATTTACAGACTTCAAGAAAAAAAGCAGCTCAGGATCAGGAGGCATGATCGTTGAAGATTATATGATGGTTGCAGGCGTCACTAGTAGCGGTCAGGTTGTTGAGTGCATTAGCATGAGTGAATTTAGAAGAGAGCATAAACTTGAACTTGAACTCAAGCGTGAAGTTACAAAAAGTCGCGGTCCATCAATGGGATAGCGCTAATCTTATTGAAGTGTGTAGCTGATACATAGCCTAACAATGCCGATATTATTGATGTCGGCATCATGATTTATATAAGCACTATAGCAAGGAGTGCTACGTACGTTTGAGCTAAGTAACATCAATAATTAAGGTTCTTTAAGGTCTGTCTATGAGTAGCTCTTATATGCGGTTTTAGCAGACTCATTTTGAGCGGCGCAATCGCTTTTGCTACCTCTCTGTTACTTGGATAAATCCCTTTGTCATGAAGTTGCCATGTAATGTTACGCACGCATAGGATTTGCTGTTTGTGCCGTTGTATCGTCATGCGATCGATGCTTTGTTTATGCTTTAACGAAATGAGTTTGCATTCTGTAGGAAACCAATAAGATAAGTAGGTTTTAGTTAATGACAATATTGCTGTAATTTCAGTTAATGGACGGCAATCATTGGCATCGTTACAGATGGCCTTTAACTTTAAATAAATATCTGCTTTTGGCGGCTCTTGTAATCCAATCTTAGGTGAAATCTTATGTAGCTTTTTGATGCTAGGTTTATAAGCCAAGCCTAAATTTTGTAGGGCAGCGTCATCGAATAAAAGCTGTGAAGGTAGCAGTCCCAGTTGATGACATAGATAAAGAAATTGCGGGAATAATGGTTTGCGTTGTTTCGTAATCCATGTAGCCATCGTTGATCTAGTCAGTCCTAGCATTTCTGATAGTCGCGTTTTATGACCATCTGCATAAGTTTTGACCAGTAATGTCAATTTGTCTCTAAAGAGATCACCAGTCAGTTCATGCCGAGCTTGTGAGCTATGAGAGACCATGTTCTCAATGGCAATAGCAGTCGACCAAAGTTGCTCGTCATTCACCATCTCTTCCTCTTCGGCTTGGGTGCCAAGCCATCCATAGCAGTCATTACAACGATCAATAACAGCATAGTCCGGGAAAAACGGTTGATGGTTGCCGCACCAAGGGCATTCGTCGATTAAGAGCGTTTGATGTTCAAGACATACTTGATAGAGCTTATAGCCCCAAACTAAACGAAAGTATGGAGTTTTGTCGCTCACCCTGTCAGTTGCCAAACATTTCTTACACCATTTGGGGTGTCGTGTCATTAAGCCACTACTAATAGACGGTACTATTTCATGCCAAGGGAGCGTGGTGGTTAGTGCTAGATCTGATCTACAGGTAAGCTGCTCTGCGACCTTCACAAAAGCCTGTGCAAATTTGCCGGTGCTTTGCAGGGTCTTGGCATAGTCAGTATGAAACTCAGCATGCCGTACAGCGTTCACGCCACGCATTTGCGGCAGTAGCTCAGTGCTTATCAGCAGCTTAGGGCTGATGCAGTGCTCACCAGCCAACCTGATCAAATAAGAAATCAGTCCTTCAGATGCCGAGCTACCAACACCGATTGGCGCCAATCCGAATAGCCTGCTGCGGGGAGGAATCATGACGCGGTCATCAATATCCTCAATGGTGACATCAGAATAATCCATAATTCACCTCCGTTGCATCACGCTTAGGATTACGTTTTCCGACCTGTCCCTTAACTGACTTTTTGTCTGGGGGTAATTTTGGTAGTTGTTCTTGGACGATATCAGCCTCAGGGGATATATTTAAATCGTTCTCTTCAGTTGTGATTTTTCCAAGATTGTCATGATGTGACTTCAGCATTAATCGTAACTCTCTGACATCAATATCCTTGAGTTTAGACTCACCAATGAAGGCCTCATTTAACACTGTCTGTATACTTTTGTTGGAGTGTGCATATTGCAATATGAAATCCAAATCAATGGTTTCAAGCGCCTGATTTAAACCCTCTCTGACCACGTTATCAAGCCACTTCTTGAGGATGCCGATACAGCCAGCTGACTTCAGATAAAAAACGTTCAGATGTTTGATGAGATCTGGTTCTATCTTAAAAGGCATATGGCGCTGAAAGGTAAACAAAGCGTTCTTAAATGCCAGTTTGTCCGCAGGGATATAGTCATCATAGCGTGCCATGTGTACAACGCGTCCACGGCGCACAAGCTGAGCGCTTTGCTCTAGGATTTGCAATAGGTCATAGGTGCCGATCAGAATGATTGTCACATTGCATTTTTGTGAGAGTGACTTAATGATTTCAAACTGCCTACGCATGAGCTTAGGATCAACCATCAACAAATGATTAGCTTCATCAATAATGAGTGTTCTTGTGCCACGCATTTTCATGGTCCTCTCAACAGCACGTCGTAGTGCGGCTAAACTATTCATCGCGTAAACAGGTGAGATGGGTTGCTCCATATAAATCTCATCTTCAAACAACTGCTTTTGCGAGATGCATGGTTCACTGAAAGCCTGCAGTAACCGTGTATAAAAGTCACTCCAGTCAAACTTCATCTCTTTTTCAGGGGGGATGGCATCTATTCTAATGACCGGTAGGTGTGATTTGTCTGACTGCATTCTGACCATGTTGCGCTCCAGTAATTGATCCTGAATTTTCATGGCAAGGGTCGTTTTTCCAACGCCGGTAGGACCAGTCACGATCATGATGTCCGGTTCCCCGCTTGGGTCAATGAAAGACAAGGCATTTTGTTTGGCCTGTTCCAATCTAGGATGGCCAATCGTTTTCCTGTAAAAATACTCCTTTCTGACATTGATAGGATTTTGTAGTAATGATTGTGGAAATCTATCGTTAGCAGTCATGATTAAAAGTCCTTGTAAACTTGCAAGTCTTGATCATTGGTTGTATCCATGTCATAGATCTCAGATACCTGCTCAATATTGTGCACGGGGATTGATTCTAGGTTGGCTCTAGCCAATAGCTCCTGATCACGCCATATCTGACGTTGCAACTCTTCAGATAACGAAGCTTCGCGTAAGAATGCAGCCATCGTATGCGCGGTCAACTTTTGCTTCTTGCCCATCAGCATGTTTTTAGCTTTGAGGTTTTGGGTGATGAGTTCAATCTGCTTGACGCTTCTGTTCTTGAAAACAGCGGCGAACTCAGAGACGCACTCTATCCATTGCCCATTAATGTAAGCGTAGGCATAAGCGGCATTGTCAGGGTCGTAGCGCACCGGCACTTTATTTCCAGCCAACGTAGGGTCAGTAAACTCGTTACACCAGTAATTTTGATAGTTAAGATGAATGCCTTGAACACGATGGATTTTAGCAACACCGTTTTTAGTGGTCGGCATGCATAACAATTCAAACCCGCGGTTGTAAGTGATATGCTTGTGCAATCGCATGCCAAAGTCGCGCATACTGATCGCAAATACTTGGTTAGGGCTACATCCTAGACTTTTATGCGGATTGCTCTCATAGACCTGCGTTAGCCAGCTGGCAAAGCATTGGGTAAATGACTGCAACGTCCAAGCCGTAAGATTTTTTGGGTCGTGGCTAGGCACGCATGTACGAGGCTTCTTCGTCGCTTGCGTATTGCCACTCAAGTTATGAATAAGTTGCGTATTGCTGGTACCAAAGAATCTCTCAAGGACCGAACCGAAACGTGCTTTAGATTTAGCCCGTGATTTTTTGGTCACTTTCAAAAATGAAAGTAAAGTTTCAAGATAAACACTGTCGAACTCGGCCCCACCATCAAACACAATTGTTCTAGGGATACGGCCATATTGTTGCACGCAACGTTTAATTAGCATCATGCAGCTGTGATAGCTAGGTGAATTAAAGCTAATCCAGAATGCCAACACTTTTCTGGAGTAAGCATCTATCATGATGCTAAGCCATGGTCGCTCATACATAATGCCAAACAATCGGTCACTTAACTGTATATCCAGCTCTGTATGGTCTATATGCGCGATGTCGAATGGACGCTCGCCATGGCGCGGCGTATTCATATCTAGTCGCCAGTAGAACGTTTCATGTTCATAGGCAGCACGTTTACCTTCACGGGCAAGCACGACATCGTATGCCTTGCGCTTATTGATGGCGGCTCGAAAGGTCTTATCACTTGGAGCAATCAGCCCCTTTTCCTCGCATAAATTGATTAATTCACCATATGCAGCCATGAATTTAGGTTCATGTGGTTTTAGATGGTACTCATCAATGGCAGCCTCTATTAGGCGGACTACTTCTGCATCAATCTTCCGTTCACGATTGCCACGTTTTGATGTCTGAGAAAATAGGCCAATCAAGCCGTTTCCATATAGCCTTTCAGCTTCCTGAAATTTCTTGCGGTAGGTTTTAATGGTACTGATGGAGACACTCGAGTTTTCCGGATACTGCAGTATTTCATGTCGTGCAATGGCCTCCTGCATGGCCTCTGGTCCAGCTGCGGAAATGATTTGAAATGCATCGTTTTGGAGGTCTTCACTTAAATTAATCGGTAACCCGGTAATCTTATTTTCATGAATATAGGTATGAAGATCTTCCAGTAGAATTTGTGAGGTCTGGCCTTCTGTATTACTCAGATAGGCAGAAGTGTGACCAACGTTGTCTATCTTCCATAGCATGCCATCCCATGTGAAATTTTCACCGGCCTTGATTTGTAACGGTTGGCATAAATGAAACTCAGTCACTGCATCTTTACATGCCTGTAATTTGTAAAAGTCTGCCGCCACTTCGTCACGGTAGACCACCGCATATTCAAGCTCAGAGATAGGGTTAGATCGAATCGGAAAATATAAATGACCATCAACAATCATTTTATAAACTGCATCTGCTGATAATTTCCCATCTGCACGCACAAGATCAATTAGGTTCATCCAAGGTTTGTCTTTGAATAAATCTAGAGCAATCTTTAACTCAGACTCAGTAGGTGCTGGACAATCAGCATCCATATAATCAGATAAAAAAACCAGATTGCGAAGCAAAACCCAATCGTTAACGATGGATGAGCGTAAGCTGTATTGCAAACCAAATTGTGCGGCATAGGCTTCACCTGGTGGACAGCGCCAATTTCCTAGTTCATCCTTCACATATCTCTCTGACTGAGTCACAGATAACTCAATGAGCTTTTCTTCTGTTTTACATTCAATCCATCCTGTGTAGTCATCAGCCACTATGAAATAGTCTGGGGTATGTAAGATGGTTACTTTTTTACCTTCACTCTTTTGATAACTAAGTTTGATCTTGGGTGGTTGGTCGTAAAACTCATGTGTGTTGATGTCATGATCCCATTCATACACCGCTGCCAATTCATTGTTATGGCTTTCCGCTTGGATAGTGCATTTCATTTTTTTGCTTGGGTAGCGACAAGCCACGTTGAACATACCACTGGATGTGCGTCGTGATGGATCTGAGGTTCTTATATGGTTAATGACACGTTGTGCTTCATAACTAATATTTTGACGTTGGTAATACTCTTCTAATGCTGTTTGATTAAACATTTAATGCTCCTAATAACTAACTTGATTTAAGGAGTCGTAGAAATTTTGGCGTAGGGAGTCCTGTCTGACTTATCGGTATTTTTTACCGATGAGAAAGTTCAGGCGCAAAGAGGCCAAGACTATCGTCTGAAATTTGACAAAATACACAATCGTCGTAGAATGTACTTAACTAGTGGGGACTAGTAGTAAGTACCATTCAAAGGACTCAAGTGCATTCCGCTTGGGTCTTTTGCATTTCTACAGCCTGAATATCCAGGCTGCTTCACTCATTAAGCTTCTTTTCTTCGGTATTCCCTTTCTAAAATAGCAGCAATACAACACTGCCGACTGTTCAAGTGACCCAAAGTAACATTTCGTTCTGAGCCATCTGAAAATCAAATTAGCATGAATTTTTAATCAAGCAAGTTTTGCCATAGCAATAACTATTAAACCTATTTTGTAGTTATTGCAAGTGTTGACTTTTATTTAATTAATTGATTATTAATGATATTTTGTAACCACTGATTACTGGAAGGAACTGCTAGTTGCAAATGTTAGTGGTGAAATAGAGAAGGGCCTGAAATTAAACGTAGAAATTTGACAAAAAAAATTTGTATGCGTAGTTAAAAGGCCATACTATTTAATTTAGCCACATTAATAAAAATTAGAATGTTTATTGCAAATGCAATAACAAGGAGCTCAAAGATGGCAAATCATGTTGATGCATTTCCCGCCAAAAGATTTTTTGTTGAAATGTTAACTAGAGATATCGAATTGCAAGATGCGATTCTCGACCTTTTGGACAACTGCGTAGATGGAGCATTGAGACAAAATCAAATAACTTCGCCGAAAGATCAAGCAAAACCTTATTTAGGCCGACAAGCAACAATTACCTTTAACAAAAATGAATTCAGTATTACTGACAACTGCGGTGGAATTCCACGTGATTTAGCCGAAGCCTATGCTTTCCGCATGGGACGTCCTGATAAAGAGAGGGATGCCGCCATCCCGACTGTGGGTATGTATGGAATTGGCATGAAAAGAGCTATTTTTAAAATCGGTAAAGCTAGCGTGATAAGCAGTCAATCACGTAATACCGGGTTTAAAGTAGATATCGACGCTGGTTGGATGGAAGATGATAAAGCTTGGACGATACCGATAAGCGATGAAAATCTTAACTTCGCTTCAGATGGAACTGTAATTACCATTACCTCATTACACGAATCTATATCACATTTATTTTCAGCCGATAAAAGCGACTTTGAAGAAACGTTTAAAAAATTGATCACGTCTCACTATAGTTTGATTATTGAAAAAGGTTTCAAGGTTATTGTTAATGGAAAAGAGATAGAACCTAAAACCGTAGGTTTGTTATTTGACTCTGAAGGGAAAGGCGGTATATCACCTTATCTATATAAGGGAAATATCAATGGGGTCGAAGTCAATTTAATTATAGGTTTATACCGAGGATTACCAACAGAAGACGAAACAGAAGAGGAAATTCAAGGCAGGAGCAATAAAGAAAATGCCGGATGGACAGTGGTTTGTAATGACAGAGTAGTTGTATATTGTGATAAAACTAGGTTAACGGGTTGGGGGGAAGCTGGTGTACCTAACTACCACAGTCAATTCATTGCTATTTCAGGAACAGTTGTGTTCAACAGTAATGACGCAACACAATTGCCGGTAACAACCACCAAACGTGGTATTGATGGAAATTCAGAAACGTATCTAATAGTTAAAGACATAATGCGCGATGGTCTTAAGCATTTCACCAGTTTTACAAATAAATGGAAAAGTCCATCCGCAGAAAGAGATGAGCTACAAGCGAGAAGTAAAGCGATTGAAGCTTTAAAAATTTCTTCCAGTATGCCTGCAACTGCATGGGTTACAGTTAAGAAAGATTACGGCGGACAACGTTTCATCCCTAATTTACCTAGCCCAACCGTCACAAATCCGGAAAAGCAAATTAGATTTTCAAGAAAATTAACTGATATAGAACTGGTTGCTGGGTATTTATTCGACGATAAAAGTATTGCTCCCAGTCAGGTTGGTGAAGAATGTTTCGATTCAGTATTGAGAAAGATTAAACGATGAGTGGTGGATCGCTAGCTTATCAATTACGACCTAATAAAGCGGTTGATCGCAATTTGTTTATTGAGCTGTTAAATAAATTAAATCGCGTAGTTAATATTTCAGACTATTCATACTATGGATTTGGCGGGCCGTTCCTAGAAGACTTCAAGGTGATGCATGCCCAATTGCGGATTGGCAAAATGATTTCTGTCGAAGCAAACGAAGATGTGCATCTGCGCCAGCAATTTAACTCACCTCTTGGGTGTATAAAATATTTGAGGCAACAAAGCGGTGAGTTTCTGGAATCAGAGCCCTTTGATGAGCCTAGTATCGTATGGCTAGATTATACAGATCCATCAAAAATCGGAGAGCAGTTGAAGGAAATTGATTATTTGGTGACTAAACTATCCAGTGGGGATATTTTAAAGGTAACTATTAATTGCAATCCATCTGCATTAGGAGGAAAGCCTGATCCCTCTAGAGGAAAAGACTTACAGGAAGTTCGCCTTGAAATTCTAGAGTCTAGGTTAAATGAGTATTTTCCTTCAAATACCAAACCTGAGATGTTAATACATGACGAGTTTGGCAAAGTTATGTTTAAAGCCATAGAGCTTGCAATAAAACGCGGCATGCATGGTAAGGGTAAAGATTACTTTCAGGTTTTATCTTCATTTGTATACAAAGATGGGCAACAAATGCTTACTCTTACAGGGATCATCCTAGATGATGATAATGACAAAATAAATACTTTTTTCGCTGACACCAGATTGCGAAATTGGCCTTCTGGTTTATTGGAGTGGACAGAGCCTAAACGAATTAATGTTCCTGAGTTGTCAGTAAAGGAAAGAATCTATATTGATAATATGTTGCCAGACAACTCCATCGATAACATTAAGAATGCTCTCGGATTTTCTATCGATGGAAATGAATCTGAAATGATTTCATTAATAGAAAATTACATTAATTACTATCGACAATATCCTTTATTTTCTAGGGTTGTGTTGTGAAAATAACACATTGTTTAGTCTATAAACGCAAATAGTCCTCTAATGTTGTAGTATTTATGAGGCTTCGGTCGCTTTTTTTTAATTTTTATGAAATAATTCGCAGACCCATACTCAGGCGTTCAGAATGACTAATAAATATAAAATTGTAGACTTGTTTTCTGGCTGCGGCGGATTTGGACTGGGTGCCAAACAAGCTGGATTCGACGTTGTAGCTGCAGTAGATATTGATGAGACACTTCAATCATCGTATCGATTAAATTTCCCTCAAACTCGAACCATAACTGACGACTTATCCATTATGGATAATGAGAGTTGGCGATTTGTGTTGAGTAATCACGAAATTGATGGAGTTATTGGCGGACCTCCTTGCCAAGGCTACAGCCGTATTGGGAAAAATGAACAGGATGATCCACGCAGATCTTTACTGATGCACTTTTATCGAACAGTGAATATTATTCTGCCAAAATTCTTCATTATGGAAAATGTCGAAGGTTTGTTAGATGACGGTAATATAGAAGAGCTTAATAGAGCAATTCAAATTGTTGATGATAGATATGTGGTACTTCCACCAGTCGTTATAGACGCTAGCTCTTTTGGTGTTCCTACAAAGCGTAAACGTGTCGTAGTGATTGGTTACGACCCCAGAAGAATGCATAATATTTCCCCGCGGGATTTCATTCCCAATGAAATCCCTCCAGTTACTGTACGCGATGCAATTTCAGATCTCCCAAATCCTATAAAACAAGATGGCGAGGACTATGGTTGGGCACCTTACAATAGTGAACCCCCGTCTGATTATGCTCAACTTTTACGAGCCGAGCCGCCCTTTGGCATGGGTTGGAACGTGGCATTAGAGCAGCTTAATACCGGCAATACCTCAGGTCATTTTGAAACAATTCATACGGAAGAAGTTAAGTTGCGTTATATTGCAACGGCACCAGGTACTACTGATAAGATTAGCAGATCCAAAAAACTTGAATGGAATGGTGTATGTCCAACACTTCGTGCAGGTACAGGTGCCGACAAGGGTAGCTATCAAGCTGTACGTCCACTCCATCCTGAACAAGGAAGGGTTATTACAGTGAGAGAGGCTGCGAGATTGCAAGGTTTTCCTGATTGGTTTTGTTTTCACAAAGCAAAATGGCATAGCTTTAGAATGATTGGTAACAGTGTTTCCCCGCTGGTAGCTAAATCACTATTAGTAATGGCGAAAAGTAAAATTAGAACCACTGCTCTAAATCAGGATGCACTTCAAATGTAATTAGCCAAATATAGGGGTAGTGATGTCTAAACAAATAATAAAAACAATATCAATATCAACCAGTGTAAATCCAGGCTTTTTGGAGGAAACATTAACTCAGGATATTACTCCACTTGAGTCAATATTTGATTTGATAGACAACTCGATTGATGCTGCTAGAGATGACTTATTTCGATCTGAGCCAAGTCTAGATGATTATGGTCTACCAATAGATTACTCCGCGTATTCCATACATATACGAATCGACGAAGATAGTGTTCGTGTATTAGATAACTGTCTAGGCATTGATGAAAACATCCTTGCTCAAAAAACTTTCAGAGTAGCAGAGCCTTCTGGGCATGAGTTTGGTATTGGACATTATGGATTAGGTCTCAAGCGCTCACTACTTAAACTTGGCTCAGAATATGGAATGTCGACTGATACAGGTAAAGATGCTTTTTTCATGAAGTTCAGTAACAAGAGCTTTGGAGGCCAAACCTCTTTACCTCTGAAGGCCACTCAATATAAAACTAACAATAGAAAAAAAGTATTATTTTCTGTATCGAAACTCAAATCGAATATTAAGCACGAGATAAAGCAGCAAAAATGGTTTGAAAATGCTGTTGACCAATTATCGGTAAGGTACGCCTCTTATTTAACCAAAGGTCTAGGTATAAGTATACGATCTATCCCACATAAAAAATCAAAGGTTATTAAAGGGTCAATCCCGTTGCTTAGGGATGATGCTAGAGTCAAAGTCCAAAGAAAAAATTATGATGAAGATGGTGTGAAAATATTCATAGATGCAGGAATCCATGCAGAACACATTTTTAAGTCCGAAGAGAATCATTCATTAACAAATACACGAGAAATCAGTAAAGAGTTTGGATTGTATTTTATTTGTAATGACAGAGTTATTGTCGCAGCAAGTTGCGCTAAGGATCATGGATTTAAAACTGGTAAGTGGCATTCTGAATATAACGGATTTGTTTGTATTGTTAGGTTCGTGTCTCAAGACTCAAGTAAAATGCCATGGAATACAGCTAAAACAGCTTTGAAAACTGACAGTACACTATTTCTTAAAATAAGATCAGATATTCAACCAATTGCGGATTTTTACAGAGGTGAAATCAAAAAACAATATCCTTCCACAGGAAAAGAAAAACAATCAAAAATTGATACCAATCTTTCGGTAAATCACCCTACGAACAGTACAGTAAAAAATCAAAAAAGCCCGAATCAACATCAGCAAAATTTTAACTTCTATTATGATGAAAAATTAGAAATTTCTATTAAGCAGTTTCTTCATCCGCTAATACATGAAACGTCCTACCATTTTTTCTTAAATGGACACTATAGAGAGGCCGTTCTGAACTCATTTGTAGCAATATTTGATCTTGTTCGGGAAAGAACGGGGCTTGATTTAGATGGGGCTAGGTTAGCTCAGAAAGCTTTTTCTGCCGATAATCCACTTCTAATGTTATCTGATACGTCAACCGATTCTGGACGTAATGAACAGACAGGATTTATGAATATATTCTGTGGAGCATATCAAGGAATTAGGAATCCAAATGCACATACTCTCGAACATGATTTGAACCAAAATAAAGCTGCACAATATTTGATATTTGCAAGTCTTTTGGCGGCCCGTGTTACTGAAGCAAAAAAGGCTGAAATGGAAACCATTTAAAGCTGTAATTGTTTAACTCTACTTACTAGCAAAAATTGGAAGCATATAACTGGCTTTTTAATTTGGAAGCATAACGCTGTCTTTAGGACAAGGTTATGCTTCCACTGACATTGTAAATCATGGTCTTGGTTAGTTGATGGCGCGCCCGGCGGGATTCGAACCCACTACCCTCGGCTTCGGAAACCGATACTCTATCCAAATGAGCTACGGGCGCAAAGTAGCGTTGCATTATAGCAAACTGAGCTACTGTATGTGGCTTTAATGCGCAATCGAGCTCATCTCCAAAGTCAAATTTTTTGTGGGTATGCTTTTTGTCATAAGCTAAAGTGTAGGTATAATGAGATTTTATCCATATATTTTCAGGAACAAACGTAATGAGTAATGTAGATAATGAAGCTAAAGGCTACTCTCTAGGGCAGATTCTGCTCGCGACCTTTGCTGGTGTCGTTGGTATTGTTGCATTTGTAGTGATTGTCGCTAAAGTTTTTGGCGTAATGGATCCGGTAGAGGTTGATGCGCCTGCAGCGGAGCAAGTAGCTAAGCTTGATGAAAACATTAAACCTGTTGCGGTTGTAGAGGTTGCAGAAGAAACTACTGGTACGACTGCTGGTAAGAGCGGTGCTGAGGTAGTTAAAGCGGTTTGTTCTATGTGTCACGCGGCTGGCTTGATGAATGCGCCAAAAATTGGTGATAACTCACAATGGGCTCCACGTATCGCTCAAGGTTACCAAACACTGGTAAAACATGCGCTTGAAGGTA
>Ga0208118_100107_pt1 | contig 29567 bp, 30 predicted proteins | sample LakWasMet34_HOW6_2_FD_183876 | JGI IMG/M metagenome (GOLD analysis project Ga0208118, IMG submission 183876) | Freshwater sediment methanotrophic microbial communities from Lake Washington under simulated oxygen tension - Sediment Metagenome... | ecosystem: Environmental > Aquatic > Freshwater >... | reverse complement strand
CGGCTAGTCGTGCGCCGTGTGGCTTGATTTGCTTAGCTACTAAGTAGGGATGGTCTGAAGGTGCAAGGCTTGCGGACTGCCAAATCTGCATAGCTTTTATGGCTGCCCGGTCATAGCCTTTTAACTTCTCAAGTAGCCGCTTTTGCTGTTCGCGTTTGATACGCTCTAACTCAGCCGGGTCTAGTTTGGCGGTGGCCGTGCCGGTAACAAAAAAAGCTTGGGTGTGGGCTGTTTTCCAGTTGCAAGCGATACCGCCAAGGCCATCGGCAAAATACTTAATGCGCCCAGCACCATTGCGGGGCTTACCGTCTGTTGAGTCTGTGACGTGGAAGAGGCCATCAAACGGGTAAGCCTTATAAACAATCCCAACGGTGGCACAGGCTGACATTGCAGCTGCTTCAATGCTATTAGTGCTCATACAATATGCCCCCTGATTTCAGAGACAACAGCGGCCAAGTTGTCGGTGGCGGCGGTAATTTCCTGTCCAATCGGGGTGTCTTTAATTGGTTTAACAAGCCTAGCTAGCGCGTGGTTAGTATCGATCACTGTCTGAAGGCGGTACAAACAAAAAACTGTTTTACCTAGGCGCGGTAGATTGCTTTCAAGCCCTGCAAGGCGGCGTTCACAAAACCAGATATATTCGTTTATTTCCTCGCCAAGCCATTCAACGCCATTAGAACCGGCAAAGGCTTTATTGATGCTTTCCTTTAACGTGTCTGGAAATGAAGTTGAAGCCGCTTTTAAAAGGCTGGCTACATCATTATTGTGGCGGCTCATTGCTCGCCGCCTAATTGCTCAACCAAGGCGCGAATATCGGACACTTTCCAAGCAATAGAACGCTCGCCAAGCTTTACGGGTTTAGGATACTTTCCAGATTTAACACCATTGAGAAATGTGGTTCTACCGACTGGGAGAATTGCCGGTATAGGTGGATTTGCTTTGGGGTTGCCGATAATCTGCCAGATTTTAAGAAATCCGGTTTCAGGTATTTGATGGAATGGTAATGACATTGTTTGAATCTCGTTGGTTAATGAGATTCAAGATTAGGGTGTTGAAAGTAAGCTTAGAATACCCGCTACTTAGTAACGGCTAGCCTTTACTAAGTAGCGGCTAGGGGTTTGGTGTGTTTCTTAGCGCCTTGCGGGCTGTAGAAAATGACATTCCGAGCGCGTCGTACTCTTCTTCAGCGCAAATATCCCTTGAACTATATTTACCAGTGGCCCAAATATCGCGGATTTGCTGTTGTTTGTCACGGCTACCGCCTGGCTGGTTGTGTCTAATATTTACAGCATTAACAGCAATTTCTCTTCTAAAGTCCTTGTTTAGCTTCCTGAAGTCTTCATTTAACTTTACGCAAATATCAAGCATCACGCGCCCGCTAACTTGCATTGGTTCCATATTGAACAGCTCTTGTAACGCGCTGTTTTTCATCAGCTTGAGTATTCGTGTGCTTTCCTTGTCGGCGCTGACAATTGCGTCGAGAGTTTCTTTTTTAAAATTAAAAGTCATGCAACACCTCATTCAAAGTGTAATCATTCCGAAAGGATTAACCGGAAACGGGGAATGAATCCCGCTTATCGCTCCGTCGAGCTATCCGGTTAAATTTGATTATATCAGTTGGCAGTTTTTCTAAACGCTATCACCTGAGCGCCATTCTTTAGCCCGTCCAGGTAATCAGACCAGCTTTGCATCATCTTATGACGTGCTGGCAAGTGGGCGGTTCTGTTGTAGGCCCGTCCGTTGGGGTCTCTAACGGCGTGGGCTAATTGATGCTCTATAAAATCAACCCTATGGCCTAACACCTCATCAAGAATGGTTCTCGCCATTGCTCTAAAGCCGTGGATGGTCATTTCTGACTTTTCAAAACCCATGCGCCGTAATGCACCCAATAAAGCCGCGTCTGACATTGCCCGGCTACCGTTTGGCGTTCTGGCACTTGGGAAAATATAACGGCCCTTGCCTGTTAGCGGGTGTAACTCTGTGAGAATTTCAATTGCTTGTTTTGATAGCGGGACAATATGCTCAATTTTTGTTTTGGTGACAAAGTAACGCCATTCTTTAGCGGCAAAGTCTATTTGTTGCCATTCTGCTTGTCTTAACTCGCCGGGTCTTTGAAATAGTAACGGCGCAAGCTGCAGCGCTGACTTAACGACAAAAGAGCCTGTATAGCCATCAATCGCCCTTAGCAATTCCGCTGCTTTTTTGGGGTCTGTCACGGCGGCAAAGTGGCCTTCTTGTGCTTTGGTTAGCGCGCCGCGTAAATCGGGCGTTATATCTCGATCTGTTCGCCCTGTAGCAACCGCATATCTAAAAACCTGACTGCTTACTTGCAACGCTCTATGTGCCGTCTCTAAGGCGTTTCTTGCCTCTACCCTTCTTAATGCTGCTAATAATTCGGTGGGCTTAATCTCGCTGATAGGCTTGCCACCAATGTAAGGGAATAGGTCACGATTAAATAAACTGGTTATCCTTTTCTTATGATGGTCTGATTTTGTGACCATATGCCTTTCGTACCATTCAATCGCTATTACCTCAAAACTGTTAGCCATGCTTTCGGCACTTGCCAACTTAACCGCCTTTTTGTTTTCGTTGGGGTCAATACCGTTGGCTATTTGTTCACGCGCTTGATCTCGTTTTATTCTGGCCTGCTTTAAGCTGGTATCAGGATATACCCCCAAGGCCAGCGTTTTTTCTTTGCCATCAAAGCGGTATTTCAATCGAAAGTATTTTGAGGCATTAGGGTTAATTAACAAAAACATGCCTTTTTCGTCGGCAACCTTATAGGGCTTGTCTTTTGGCTTAGCATTTTTGCAGGTGGTATCTGATAGAGGCATTTGGGGGTATCTCTTTTTACTTAGTGGAATATACCCCCATTTGTACCCCCTGTTTTGGGGGTATGTCAACAAACCTTATCGAACCTTATTGGACACTAAAGGCAATAAAAAACCCGCTAAGCCTTGTAACTTGCGGGTTTAATGTACTTCGTTGAGCTTTGTTGTATCTAAAAATGGTGCCCCGAGGCGGATTCGAACCACCGGCCTGTCCCTTAGGAGGGGACCGCTCTATCCTGCTGAGCTATCGGGGCAAAACGTGAACGATTTTAACACAGCCAGCTGCTCTTAGTCCCGGCGTTTTCTTAGTTGTTGTCGCTCAAGCGTAGAAAGGTAACGGTCCAGCTTTTTTTCATCTTGAGGGTAGATATTTTCAAATTGTCCACCCAAATGACGTTTATTACTGCCTAGTAACGGTTTTTTACTGGAACTTACCGTCAGTTCGAACGCAATAGTCTGGTTATCAGGAAGAACCAGACTGCAATAGCTTAAGCGGTCGCTCCGGATAATGTTGCCGCGGTTGCTATTGTAAATAACGCTTAAACCGCCTCTGGATATGTCGGTGACGTAGCCTTGGATACTCACACCCGTATCTCGCGAGGTACCTTTAAATTCTATGGTGGTAGAGTTGGTCGGCATACGTTTGGTCAAGCGCCGCTGAGGATAGTAAATCTTTTCCGGCAGAGCGGCTTTAAGACAAATAGGATCCGCGGATTTATCAACACAAATGTTTTGCAGATTAAAGGTCAGCGGAATACCACCCAATACGGTTGATAATTTCAGTGTGCGTTGCGAAGCCAGCAATTGGTTACCCGAGGACGGTGTTAGCGGGCTAAAGCTGATAAAGTCAGGATCGACCTCAAGTATGTCTGTCAAAAATAAACTGTCTGAATTATTGAGCGTGATAGTGCAGCGCGGCGGCTCAATAATCAATTGTTGCAATAGCTGAAAGACTTTATTGGGGTTGGTGACAAAACTAGGATTTTCCCGTGCGATGTCAATATCGTCAGGCGTAAGCGACTCGTCTACCAGGTCTTTTTTGGCAAAAAATTTACGAATAACGTTCAGCATGATCAATCCAGGACCTTTAAAAAAACAAGGCCAGATTATACCGAAATAAGTGTATGAGTAATGGAATCGCTACGCCTTGCGCCGTCAGGTCCGTAGGTGTTGGTGAATTCCGGTTTGCCTTTGAGGATATGTAAGGCACGCTTGCTGTGCCTGGATAATAGATCAATGCTGGCGCCATTTTGATCATTTAGTGTTCGGCATTGGCCGCAGATGATCATTAATTGAGACCAGTTCTGCTTTGTTTGATTAACGTCGAGGCCAGTGATTGCCGCGCGTTGAAAGTATTCTTCAAGTCCCTGTTGAGTATTTGCAAGGGATTCGGTGGCGAGCACTTGGCTTAGTTGTGAGTTGAACTGCTCCAGTTCTGTCACCAATTTTTTTTTATTGGCGGCGATGGCGTCAATAACGCTGGGTTGTTGACCTGTTTTTAAGTTTTCGGCCTCTTGCTCAAGTTGCAGCTGCAGCTGCTGAGTTAATTCCAAAGCATTGGCGATTAATTTTTCTGCAATTGGGTAGGTTTTTTCTATTACGCTCATGTGCTGTCATCCTGAGGCTTTAGCCCTTCAAATTGGATTATTTTTTTGGCAATTTGCTCGGCATTAACTTTATAAGTGCCATCCGCCAACGCCTTTTTTATCGCCGCAACTTTCTCTGAATCGACCGGTGCTTGCGCTGAAGACGCTTCAAAGGTCTTTTTTATTTCTTGTGTTGCGGTGGTTAGCGCCACACTGTCGGTTTTTTCAGTGTTGTTATCCGCCGGTTTTTTAGTCGCATCAAGCTCGGCTTTAGGGGCCGTTTTGAGCGTGGTCAGATTGTTTACTCTGCCGGTAATTGAGTCGATAGCCATGTCGAATTCCTTGCAATATTTCTATGTAAAGCGGGTATCGGCAGACTAGCAAAAAACTTTAATACTTTGTTAATCAATCATTACGGATGTGTAGTTAATTAATTCATAACGACAACTCGACCTGGTGCAACGACGGTAGCGGAAATGATGCGTCCGGAAGTGTTGTTTTTAATTCTAATCAGTTGGCCTTTGGTGCCGTCCATCATCGCCTGACCACTCATCTGTATTGAAAAACCAGGGCTGTCAGAATTAATCATCACGAGTTCACCGCGCTTGATCAACTTGGGTTCGATGGCATGTTTGGCGCTTAAAATCATCCCGGCATCCAGATTTCGAATCGCTTGTTTGTTCTCAAGTTGCTCTGGAAGCGTGGCAAAGTCTTCTCTAAGACTGGACACATCTCTTCTTTCCACCGCCAAGTGTTGCGCAGTAATAGTTTCACCACGTTGCAGCGGGCGCACCAAGACCACTACGTTTTGATAGATCTTGATAAATCCCGACGTAAATATCGACCATTTTTTTTCAGCATTACAACGTACACCCACCGCAACTCTGCCGGCGCGGGTTATTTCTCCATTGGTAAAAGCTTCCAGCGGTTCAGGGCATTGGGATAAGCGCAGCCGACTATCCAATGGCACCAAACTAATTTCATATTCGCCAGTCAAGGTGATGTGCTGAGTTAGGTAATCGTTAACCACGGCGTTAATTGATTCATGCGATTGCCAAGCCCCGTCGTCAGCATAGCCAATATTAATCAGCGCCAACGCAATGACCAGAAATGTAAGTTGAGATTTTTTCATCGATGCTGCCGGTTTTATGACTCTTACATCAAACAAGCACAATCAATGCCAGCTTTAATAAGGCTGATAAGCTCTGGCAAGTGGCGGATTATTGACACGATAAGCTGTAGTTTGCCGGTGGATACTCATGAAACGGCTACTTTTTGCCGTGTTAAGGTCTGAATAGCTTAGCTATATGTCGCTATCATTATGATTTTAATGAATTATTTTTTTATGGCATGTGATGTGCTTGTTAGTCTGTGTATACGACAATGAGGACACCATCATGACCATCAATTTTGCTAATGCCTTAGGGATACATCCTCAAGCGTTAACGTTACGAGAAAAACGCGGCGAAATCCTGGCAGCCAACTTGGCCAATGCCGACACCCCTAATTTTAAGGCCAGGGACCTGGACTTTCAGTCGATTTTAAAGAAAACCCAGGCAACCAGTCCTACTCTGGAACGTACTCAAGACAAGCATTTTGCCCCGGAACAAATGATCTTAGGCGGCAAACTGATGTATCGCAATCCCAATCAAGTGTCATTGGATGGCAATACCGTTGAAAGCCATATTGAACAAGCCAAGTACGCCGAAAACGCCGTGCAATATCAAGCCAGTTTACAGTTTATCAGCGGCAAATTTGCTGATCTTAAAACTGCCATCAAAGGAGATTAGTCATGTCAGCTTTCAATATTTTTAACATTGCCGGTAGTGGCATGAATGCGCAATCACTCAGGCTTAACCTGGTTGCCAGCAACATTTCCAACGCAAATTCTGTCAGTAGCAGTGAAGGTGATGTTTATAAATCTCGGCAGCCGGTGTTTGGTGCGGAATTAAAAAACATTTTAGACAGTCAAAATGCCGCCAGTCAGGTCAATGTGCTGGGGGTGGTAGAAAGCCAAACGCCTGCTGTTATGGAATACGCACCTAATCACCCGATGGCTGACAGCAAAGGCTACATATTTAAATCCAATGTTAATACCGTGGAGGAAATGGCCAACATGATGTCGGCATCGCGTTCGTATCAAAATAATGTGGAAGTGCTAAACACAGCCAAACAGCTGATGTTGCAAACCTTGAAAATGGGCCAATAGGAGATAACCGATGACCACTGTCAATGCATTTAGCGGACTAGGCATGAAAACGCTGGAAACCGCCACAACCGTAGCAAAAAAATCGTTGGGGCAAGATGAGTTTTTAAAGTTGATGACTACGCAAATGACCCATCAAGATCCAACCAAACCCATGCAAAACGGCGAATTTTTATCGCAAATGGCGCAGTTCGGTACTGTTAACGGTATTCAAGACTTACAAAATTCATTTAAAGATTTTTCCGGTTCCATCAACTCTAACCAAGCACTGCAAGCAGCTAACTTGGTTGGGCGCACGGTATCCGCACCGTCTAAAGAAGGTCTGCTAGCGGCAGATGGAGTAATTACCGGCACGTTTGACCTACCTGCAGGATCCAACAATGTGCGTGTCAGAATTACCGATCCAACTACGGGGGAATTAATTAAAACCGTTGATTTGGGTGGGCATAAGGCGGGCCCTGTGTCATTTGTTTGGGAGGGCGATAAGGAATCCGGCAATCCAGCGAATCCAGGTGTTTATAAGGTTGAGCCGGAAGCATTACTGGATGGCAAGAATACCGTGTTGCAAGCCTACATCGACTCACGAGTAGAAAGCGTATCTATCGGCAGTGGTTCAAGTGGGCTTAAAGTCAATTTAAAGGGCCTTGGCTCGGTTAACTTTAATCAAATATCACAAGTTTTTTAGGAGACAGGCAATGAGCTTCACAACAGCATTAAGCGGTTTAAATGCCGCTGCCAATAACTTATCGACCACCGGCAACAACATTGCCAATGCCAACACCACCGGATTTAAGAAATCGCGCTCGGAGTTTGTGGATGTTTACGCCAGCAGTATCGGCGGTGTCAGCAAAACCCAACCCGGTGCCGGGGTACGCGTCTCTGAAGTGGCCCAGCAGTTTAATCAGGGGAATCTGGATTTTACTGATAACAGTCTGGATTTAGCGGTGAGCGGTGAAGGCTTCTTTACTATGGCCGCCAATCCGACGGATTTGAAATCATTGATTTATACCCGTAACGGCGCTTTTCGTGTGAATAAGGATGGTCTGGTGACCAATACTCAAGGGCAGGCTTTGTTGGCCTATGCGCCAAACGGCAAAAGCGTTACTGATGGATTTAGCCAAGGGGTATTAAAAACAGTATCAATTAACGTGGGGGCCGGATTACCTACCGCTACCAGTAACGTCGATATAAAGGTTAATTTAGATAGTAACAGTGCTCTGCCACAAACAGCTGGGTTTGATCCCACCATTCCTGGTTCGTATACCAAACAAACCTCGGCTACGGTATTTGATTCGTTGGGTGTGGCGCATACCTTGACCAGTTATTTTGTTGCTGGTGCAGTATCGGGCAATTCAAGAAGCTGGACGGTGCATCACGCCATTACTGATGATCCAACCAATCCGGTGTCTGTTGATACGTCGGCAGCAGGCACAACCCTAACATTCGATTCAACCGGTAAATTGACCAGTCCGGCCGACGGCTTAGTACCACTGGCTTCGTATTCGCCTCCCGGTTCTTCGGCGGCACCGATTGTTATGAAGAATAATTACTTTGGCTCCACACAATTATCGGCAGCTTTTAGTGTTGATGCCTTAAAACAAGATGGTTTACCTGCCGGCCGTTTAACCGGTATTGCTATCGATAAAGAAGGCGTTATTTTTGCCCGGTTTAGTAATGGTGGCTCAACGCCATTAGGTAAAGTGGCGATGACTCGGTTTTCTAACCCGCAAGGCTTATCAAAATTGGGTGACACCAACTGGGCACAAAGCGCTGATTCCGGTGAGCCAATTCCCGGCGAAGCAGGATCGGGCAATTTTGGGTTAATTAATGCCGGTGCGTTGGAACAATCTAACGTTGATTTATCGGCACAATTGGTGAATTTGATCGTTGCTCAACAAGCCTATCAGGCGAATGCGCAGACTATCACCACTGAAAACAGCATTGTTCAGACCATTCTGAACATCCGTTAAGTCTTAATTTAGGAGAACGGTGATGGATCGTAGTTTGTACATTGCCATGAGCGGCGCCAAACAAACCTTATTGGCACAAACCGCCAACGCCAATAATTTGGCGAACACGCAGACCAGTGGCTTTAAATCGGATCTGGAGCAATTTAGGAGTATGCCGGTATTTGGTGCCGGTTATCCGACGCGGGTGTACTCCATGGCCGAAAATCCGGGCACCGATTTGTCTGCAGGTGCGATCCAAACCACGGGGCGTGAGCTGGATGTGGCCATTAATGGTGAAGGTTACTTTGCAGTCCAGGGACCGGATGGCAAAGAGGCCTACACTCGCGCCGGAGATTTGCGGGTTACCGCAGAAGGCTTATTACAAACCGGCAGCGGCTTGCAATTAGTCGGACAAAACGGCCCGATTGCCATCCCGCCTTCTGAAAAACTAACCATCGGTAGCGATGGCACCATTAGTATTATTCCGCTCGGCACAGGCAATGCCACGACAATAACCGAAGTTGACCGTATCAAAATGGTTAAACCGGACCCCGCGACATTGGAAAAACGCAACGATGGTTTGTTGCATGTTAAAGGTGATCAACCGCTGCAGGCCAGTGCTGATGTAAGTCTGGCGCAAGGCGCGCTGGAAGGCAGTAATGTCAACGCCATTAACGCCATGGTCGAGATGATCGAGCTGGCTAAAAACTTCGAACTGCAAACTAAAGTCATGAAAAACGTCGATGAAAACTCAGGCGTTAGTGCCAAATTGATGCAGATGTAAGTGGCTGTAGCCCGCGCATAGATTTTTGGCACAAACCATGCTTGATATTAAATAAAGCTTAAGTAAGACAATAAATTGGCAGTAAGGAGAACATCATGACAGAACGTGCATTATGGGTAGCAAAATCAGGTTTGGATGCCCAACAAACCCGCATGGCGGTTATCGCCAATAACTTGGCGAACGTTAACACCACCGGCTTTAAAAAAGGCCGAGCCATTTTTGAAGATTTGATTTATCAGAATGTTCGCCAAGTCGGTGCTCAAGAAACTCAAAACACTACCTTGCCGTCCGGATTACAACTAGGCACCGGGGTAAGAACCGTCGCCACCGAAAAATTACATACACAAGGCAATGTGCAACAAACCGAAAATGCGTTGGATGTTGCCGTTAACGGCCGGGGCTTTTTGCAAGTGCAAATGCCCAACGGGGATATTAATTACACCCGCGACGGCTCGTTAAAACTGGATGCCACCGGCCAATTGGTCACTTCCGGCGGTTTGTTATTAGAGCCGCCCATTACTATTCCGGCGGATTCAGAAAGTATCACCATCGGCCGTGACGGCACCGTGTCGGTTAAGCAACCCGGCAATGCAACGTTAACTCAGGTGGGGCAATTGCAAACCGCCAACTTTATCAACCCAACAGGGTTGGAACCGGTCGGGGAAAACTTGTACCGGGAATCGGTTGCCAGCGGCGCGCCCGTGGTGGGAACGCCCGGCGAAAACGAATATGGCCCGTTACTGCAAGGCTCATTAGAAACGTCGAACGTTAATGTGGTTGAAGAGCTGGTCAACATGATCGAAACCCAGCGCGCTTACGAAATGAACTCAAAAGCCATTTCCACGACTGACCAAATGTTGTCGTTTGTTACTCAACAACTCTAAGTGGTGGCGAAGATGAGCTTTAATAAATCCAAATTGCTGCTGTTATTGCCATTGACACTGGCAGCCTGCACGCCCTTACCGCAACGCGATCCTGCTTTTGCACCGGTGGCACCGGCTGACTTAAGACCGCCGGTACAAAGTAGCGGTTCAATTTACCAGTCTGGCTACGATATGCGCTTGTTTGAGGATAATAAAGCGATTCGGGTTGGGGATATTTTGACGATTATGCTGCAAGAACAAACCCAGGCGAAAAAAGCCGACGATTTGAATGCGAAAAAAGAAAACAGTATCAAAGTCAGTGCGCCGATGTTGATGGGGGTAAGCCCCGGCACTATTTTCGGGCAAGATCTCGATACAGAAATTTCTTCAGAGAAAGACTTTAAGGGCCAAGCCGGTGCTAATCAAAGCAACAGCTTAAAGGGCAATATCTCGGTCACTGTCGTTGAGGTGTTACCCAATGGCAATTTACGAGTACGCGGCGAGAAGCGCGTGACGTTAAATCAGGGCGATGAATTTATCCGGCTGTCAGGTATCGTCCGGCCGATCGACATCAGCGCCAACAACATCATTTCATCCGACAAAGTAGCCGATGCAACCTTGATGTATACCGGTGACGGTGCCATGGCAGACGCCAGCAAAATGGGCTGGGTATCAAGAATTTTCTTTAGTGCGTGGTTCCCGTTTTAGGGTGGAGTTGGACATGAAAACGTTACTTAAGCAATTAGGCTGGTTGGTTTTGGTCGTCACTGCCGGTGTTGACTCAGCGTCTGCTGAGCGTATTAAAGATCTGGCCAGTATTGAAGGTGTGCGCACTAATCAACTGGTCGGGTATGGCTTGGTCACCGGCTTAGATAAATCCGGCGATAAAACCTTATTTACCGGACAAAGCTTACGTAGCATGTTGGCGCGTTTGGGAGTGACTTTTCCGCCCGGCGTCGACCCGAAAGCCAAAAACATCGCCGCAGTAGCAATTCAGGCCGAAATCCCGGCGTTTGCCAAACCAGGGCAACAGATTGATGTCACCGTGTCTTCAATTGGTGATGCGAAAAGTTTACGCGGCGGTACCTTATTGATGAGCCCACTCAAAGGGGCGGATGGTCAGGTGTATGCGATTGCCCAAGGCAGTTTGGTGGTTAGCGGTTTATCTGCATCCGGTCAGGATGGTTCCAGTGTTACCGTTAATAATCCCAGTGTCGGTCGTATCCCCAATGGTGCCACCGTTGAGCGCTCCGTCAATGCGCCGTTTTCAGAAAGCAATTTCTTAACGTTTAACTTACATGCGTCTGACTTTACCACTGCCAGCCGCGTCGCCGAGTCCATTAATAAAGTGCTTGGCCCCAATACCGCAAAACCGTTGGATGCGACGTCGATCAAAGTTAATGCCCCTGTGGATCCGGGCCAAAAAGTGATTTTTGCATCGATGGTTGAGAATATGGATGTCGCTCCAGATGACGCCCCGGCACGTATTATTGTTAACTCACGTACCGGCACCGTCGTCATTAACAGCAAAGTCAGAGTGCAACCTGCCGCCGTATCGCATGGCAGTTTGACGGTAACGATCAGTGAAAACCCGCAAGTCAGCCAACCCAATGCATTCTCAGGTGGCAAAACCGTGGTGACGCCTAGCTCTGACGTAAAAGTCGAAGAAGAAAAAAACCACATGTTTGTATTTAATCCGGGCGTGTCTTTGGATCAAATTGTTAAAGCAGTCAATAACGTCGGCGCGGCTCCCAGTGATTTGGTGGCTATTTTGGAAGCGCTTAAATCAGCTGGCGCATTACGGGCTGAGTTAATTGTTATTTAGTAGGAGCGTTGGTCATGCAAAACGTCAATAACGCCGATGTCTATACCGATTTTAACGGGCTGGCCAAGCTTAAAAACGATGCCAGAAAGGAATCGCCGGAAGCACTCAAGGAAGTTGCCAAGCAGTTTGAATCGATATTTATCAACAACGTATTGAAGGGCATGCGTGAAGCCAAATTGGCGGAAGGCATTATGGATAATGACCAAAGCAAGTTTTATAACGACATGTACGATCAACAGCTGGCCGTGCATCTGGCCGGCAAACCAGGCATTGGGCTGGCTGATTTAATCGTTAAGCAAATGCGCAAGGAAGAGCCTGAAGATAAACAAGAAAAACTGGAAACAGAAGATTTCCTCAACCGGTCTTCCAGTGCCGACAAAGGCTCGATACAACACACCCATGCCGGTGATGCGCCTGCCGCTGCCAAACCGGTGCCGCCGGTGTCTGAATATCAAGATGGCGCAGTGACTATCAGCTCGTATCCGCACGATACCAGCAAGTTAAACCAAGACATCACGCCAATCACAGCCAAGGGTGAATCGGCCGGACCGATAACCTCGGCAGAACAATTTGTCCGGCAACTCCAGCCTTATGCCGAGCAAGCCGCTAAAGAACTGGGTGTTGAACCTAAAGCGATTTTGGCGCAGGCGGCATTGGAAAGCGGCTGGGGAAAATCATTGATTAAAACTCGTGATGGCGAAAGCAGTTTTAATGTTTTCAACATCAAGGCCGATAAATCTTGGCAAGGCCCGCAAGCCAAGGTGTCAACGCTAGAATTTGACCACGGTGTCGCACAAAAAGTGAACGCAGGATTTAGAACTTATGGATCGTTTAAAGAAAGCTTTAACGACTATGTCGACTTTATTAAAAGCAATCCGCGTTATCAGCAGGCATTAAAACAAGCCGGTAATACCCAACGCTATATGCATGAACTGCAACAAGCAGGCTATGCTACCGATCCTCGTTACGCGGAAAAAGTAATGAGCATTTACCAAAGCAACTCTATGAGTGCCATGGACGAAATTAAAATTGCTTCAACCGAGTCATTGTCATGAGCAGCATTATCGGTACCGCCTTATCTGGTTTGATGGCCGCCCAACGGTCATTGGAAACCGCCAGTCATAACATTGCCAACGTCAACACCGAAGGCTACAGCCGTCAGCGTACCGAATACGCGACTCGCCAATCAGACTATACCGGCGTCGGTTTTATTGGCAATGGCGTTAATGTCACCACAGTGGCGCGCAGTTATGATCGATTTATTACCAGTCAACTAAACACCTCCACTTCGGCATTTTCAGAAACCAATGGCTTTTACAAGATGGCCTCACAAGTCGATAACCTGATTGCCAATCAAGCAACCGGTTTGTCCCCGACGATGAAAGCATTTTTTAGTGCTGTGAATGAAGTAGCCAATGATCCGGCCTCGATACCTGCCAGACAGGTGATGCTTTCTGAAGCGGAATCTTTAACCGGCCAGTTTTCCAGTTTATCGACTCAATTTGATGCCTTGCGTCAGCAAACCAATAACCAAATGCAGGCAACAACTGATGACATCAACAGTTACGCTAAAAATATCGCTGAGCTGAATGGCAAAATCATTATCGAATCGGGTTTGTCTTCAACAGAGCGCTTACCGAACGATTTACTTGATCAGCGAGATGCGTTAGTTGCCAAAATTGCCGAAAAAATCAGCGTGTCGACAGTAGCCCAAGCCGATGGCTCACTCAGTGTGTTTGTCGGCAGTGGCCAGTCGTTGGTATTGGGGCTCAATGCCTCACGAATGTCAGTAGGAAGTTCAACAACGGATGCCGCACAAAAAACCATTCTGATTAACAACCAAAACATAACTAGCCAAGTGACTGGCGGTGAATTGGCTGGCGCGCTCAAGTTTAGAGATGAAGTGCTGGATCCCGCACAAAATCAATTAGGCTTAATCGCCGCGGGCTTCGCGACTGAATTTAACGCACTGCAAACATCCGGGCGTGATTTAAACAGCAATGTCGGCACCGCTTTATTTAACTTTGGGACGCCTGCGATACCTGTATTTGCCAATCAATCCGGTCCGGGCACATTAAACGCCAGCTATTCAGCTCCCAGCACCAATTTGGCAGCCAGTGATTATTTGTTGAGCTACGATGGCACCAACTACCAGTTAAAACAATTAAGCGATAACACCACAACGACGTATGCGGGTTCACCCATTACCGGCCCCGGATTTACGTTAACCCCCAGCGGCTTAAATGCCGGCGACAGCTTTTTAGTCAGGCCTACGCTGGAGGCGGCGAAAAAACTTACTGTCGCCATCACCGACCCCAGACAAATCGCCGCCGCGAGCAATCCAACCGCTGGTCCTGGCGACAATACCAACGCCTTAAAGATGGCAAAACTGGAAAGCAAAGCCGCTTTATTGGGGGGTAAATCATCGTTTACTGAAGTTTATGGGCAATTGGTTGCCAAAGTTGGCGATCTGACCCATGCCGCCAGTATCAGCAGTAAGGCACAAGAAGTAGTGCTTAATCAGGCGCAAACTTCGCGAGAAAATCTGGCAGGGGTTAATTTGGATGAAGAAGCGGCCAATCTGATTAAATTTCAAAATGCTTATCAAGCATCGGCCCAGTCAATTTCAATCACCAAGTCATTATTCGATACTTTGCTTGGCGCGGTGCGCTAGGAGATTATTATGCGTATTTCAACCGCTTATACCCAACTAACCAGTGTCAATTCATTGCTTGATCAACAAGCCAAGATGAATAAAACCCAGATGCAGTTGTCATCCGGTAAAAAAAACCTGACGCCTGCCGATGATCCAATGGCTGCTGCCAAGGTAGTTGATCTTAACCAAACGATTAAACAAACCGAGCAATATCAAAGCAACATCAACTCGGCCAGGCAACGGTTAGGATTGGCAGATGGCGTATTACAGAGCGCTGTGGACTTGATGCACAAAGTCAAAGACTTGGGCGTGCAAGGCTTAAATGGCAGCAATTCGCCCAGTGATCGGATTGCGATTGCCACAGAAATGCGCGCACTTAACGAACAATTAGCCGGATTGGCGAACACCCAAAATGCTAACGGCGAATACATATTTTCCGGATTTAACAGTAACCAACCAAGCTTTACCGAAACCGCTCCAGGCTCAGGACTTTATAGTTATGGCGGCAGCGCAAGCGGTCCGCGTGTGTTGCAAATAAGCGCCGATCGGCAAATGGCAGATGGTGATTTAGGCACCAGCGTCTTTGGCACGCCGGGCGTCGATAGCACCTTGGAAGCTATCGATAAATTCGCCACTGCGATGAAAAACAATACTCCAAGTGCTTCATCACTGGATGATTTGAAAACCGCCCTGGATAAAATAATCACCACGCAATCGTCAGTCGGTGTCAGGCTCAATACACTGGACCGGCAAGAAGAAAATCATCTTGATTACGCGGCAGAAATGACCAAAGTGCTTTCTGACACAGAAGATTTGGATTACGCCTCGGCTATTAGCAAATTCAATCTGCAAAATACCTCGCTGCAAGCGGCGCAACAGTCGTTTGCTAAAGTGCAAAATCTGTCGTTGTTTAAGTATTTGTAGCATTCAGGATGCGTAACATTAAGGAAGGGCATCCCGTTACCGTTCATCCTGAGCCTGTCGAAGGATTCACTAAGCTTATTTTATTTTTGCTACTCAGTCTTCTTGCTGTCAGCCAAGTACACGCCGGCGACGGCAAGCGTGAAGCCGATGTGGCCGATACCATCAATAAAACCTTGAGCTACGGTAAACAAGTTTGGCTAGATGCGGGGCCGACCAAATTTTTAGCCCTATATGCCGAAACAGAAAAACCTGCCAGTAATGGCACGGTTATTTTGCTGCATGACTTAGGTGGTCATCCCGATCAACAGGCTGTGATTTATCAGTTGCGACGTTTATTGCCTGCTTACAATTGGGCTACATTATCGCTGCAACTGCCGTTACGAGAATTAGGCGCAGGGGCCGAAGATTATTACCCGTTGTTTCCTGAAGCCTTGGCCCGACTGCAAGCGGGTATTAAATACGCCAAAGACAACGGCGCCAAAAACATTGCCGTGGTGGGTTACGGCTTGGGTGCTTTGCAAGCAGTGTATGCACAAAGTGAACAACCGACTGATATTAAGGCCATTGTTGCGATTAGCTTACCGGTGCCGGAAACCAACAGCAAAACAGCTCAAACGATAGCCTTTATCAAAAATATCAAAATTCCGGTGCTGGATGTGTACGGTGCGTTGGATTTGCCGGATGTCACCGAAAGCGCGCGAGATCGGCGCTTGGCGACCAAAGAAAATACCGCTTACCGGCAATTAGCCATTAATGACGAAGGCCATCAATATCTGCATGACGAGGGTTTGCTAGGTAAGCGAATTGTTAGCTGGTTGGCGAAGATTAAGTAGAACTCAACCGTTCATGGTCGACTGCAGGGAGAGCCTGCCCCGCTTTATCGGGCATGCGGGAGGTAGTGCACCAACAGTAGGCGCTTTACGCGACGTGTGGAGCAGTTGCCGAGAGCTTGTCGAACCATGAGTGGTTGGATATAACCATCCACCCTTCGACAGGCTTCACCACAAGGGTGATCTATGGACAGGCGAACGGATAATCCGATATTGAAGATTTAGTAGAGAGGATTTATTGGGACTGCCCCAATAACCCAGCCAACAATCTTTGTAACTGACACTTTTGCCGCCGATGTATTAAACGATTAGCAATGAATATGCTTTTAAGTTCTGTAAGCGCCTGATCAAAATCATCATTAACCACTAGATAATCAAATTCTTCATGATGGCTGATTTCATTGACCGCATCGCGCATCCGCCGGGCAATAGTCGCTTCATCATCTTGACCGCGGCCGCGCAAACGCTGCAATAAAACATCTGTGGATGGCGGCAAGATAAAAATAGACAGACTGTCGGGCAGCAACTTTTTGATTTGCTGCGCGCCTTGCCAGTCGATTTCAAGAATCACATCCAGCCCGTATTTAAGATTTTTTTCGACAGTGTGCTGGGCCGTGCCGTAAAAATTATCAAACACCTGCGCGTGTTCCAGGAAAGCTCTATCCGCCAGCATGGTTTTGAATTCAGCGACGCTAGTGAAATAATAATCTTGCTCATCCACTTCACCAGGACGCATTGGGCGTGTGGTGTGCGATATGGAGACGGTTAGTCGATCAAGACTGGCGATTAGTTGCTTAACCAAGCTGGTTTTGCCGGCACCTGAAGGTGCAGAGATGATGTAAAGTTTGCCGGTGTTCATAAGATAATTTTTAGATGTTCCCATAAATAAAAACGCGGAATCTGTCCATTCCGCATTCTGTGGCCGCATTGTGGAGGGGCTGGACAGCGCCGCTCTCGCTGACACCACGGGGTCAATTATATAGCTGGTAAACGATTATGCAATTTGCTTTAGAGTCTTGTCGTTTTGAGGTGGTAAATTTTTCCGTTCGTGGTGAGCTTGTCGAACCATAAACGGAAAAATCCCTGGCTGCTTACTTATTAAGGGAACCTCTAAAAATTATCCATTCATGCTTCGACAGGCTCAGCACGAACGGATAAGTAATTGATTTAATAAGATAACCGTTCGCACTGAGCTTGTCGAAGTGCAATTTTTAGAGGTTCCCTTAAGCCTGTTGATACAAATATTTCTGAAAACCCGCAAACGCTTGGCCAATTGCTTCCGGCTTACCCAAATCAATCACCGCATCGGCTATCGAGTTCTGATATTTAAGCCGCAGCAACGGTGTCAGCTTTGCTTGATCCAGTTCTTCCACGCCGACACTCACGTAATGCGACAACACAAAATCCAGGAAGGCTTGTTGCTTGTAATTGAAATGACGACCAATTTCGATGCGGGCGGAACCGGCGCGATTTTCACGACTGATTGGTGTTAGCGCATAGGCAACATGGGCCAACACGTCGAATAAATCGCTGTTTTCAGCTTCAATCACCCGCTGCATTTCATCCAGTTGATCTTTACCAAAGCCATTTTCTGCCAAGCCTTCCAGCAATTTTCTGCGCGTAGCCGGTTCGCTCCATAAATTGCGCAGTTCTTCTTCATCCTTGAAAAACTCCGGCAGCTTTCCAAACAAGGCTTCTAAGAATTGTGCAGCCGACATCGGCGTGCCATCCGGATGCCAGAAGCTGGTCACTGTCATGTGTTGAATAGTGCGTTCTTTGCCGTCGGCCAATTTGATTTTGGCTTTGACTTTTTTGCGGCAGGCGCAAGGGTCTTGACCACATTCAGGACAGGCTTCTTTCGGACACTGGCAAGGCTGCCCGCCGCAGACAGCACAAGGTTTCGGCGGTGCCTTCTCACAGCGACAAGGAAAACAACCGCATTGACTACATACATCCGGATCAACGGGTTCGCCGTCCCACTCCGAATCGCTAAAGTGATGGTGTGCTCGGACAAAATCGTAAATAGTGAAGTAATCCTTGCCATCATACAGCCGGGTGCCGCGGCCGATGATCTGCTTGAATTCGATCATCGAATTGATCGGTCTGAGTAAAACAATATTCCGCACGTTTCTGGCATCGACGCCCGTCGACAGCTTTTGCGACGTGGTCAGAATGGTCGGGATGGTTTTCTCATTATCCTGAAAATCACGTAACCATTGCTCCCCGAGTGCGCCATCGTCAGCGGTCACTCGTTGACAATAATTGGGATCAGAACTGGTTTTAACTTGATTGATAAAATCACGAATAAGTAGGGCGTGAGTTTGATTGGCGCAAAAGACGATAGTTTTTTCACGCTGGTCGATTTGCGCCATGAAAATTTCCACGCGCTTAAACTCCCGTTCCTTGATTTCGATGATCTTGTTGAAGTCCTTTTCCTCGTAGCGTTTACCGGCCTCGATTTCACCTTCGACCACCGTATCGTCGGAGGTAAATACATAATCATCCATGGTTGTTGCAATCTGCTTGACGCGGAACGGCGTCAGGAATCCATCATTGATGCCGTCTTTTAGCGAGTAAATAAACACCGGTTCGCCGAAGTAAGCGTAAGTATCGACGTTATCTTTACGCTTAGGTGTGGCAGTTAAACCCAACTGCACGGCAGGTGAAAAATATTCCAGAATGCCGCGCCAATTGCTTTCATCATTGGCACCGCCACGGTGGCATTCGTCGATGACGATGAAGTCGAAGAAATCCGGTGGGTATTCGCCGAAATAGAGGTTCCGTTCGGGTTGAATCAGTTTCTCATCCGTTCTTGGTGAGCTTGTCGAACCATGAACGGATGAGGTGTGCCCTTCGACCAGCTCAGGGCGAACGGTTTGGCTGACCGGCCCACTCATAAACGTCTGAAAAATAGTAAAGAACAAACTGCCGTTCTTCGGCACCTTGCCCTTTTTGCGAATATCGGCGGGCTCAATACGCACCAACGCATCTTCAGGAAAAGCCGAAAAAGCGTTGAAAGCTTGATTAGCCAAAATATTGCGGTCAGCCAGAAACAAGATGCGCGGCCTGCGGCTTGGCTCACTTCCGTTCGCGCTGAGCCGGTCGAAGCGCCAATCGGCCAGATTCCAGCGACTTTGAAACAATTTCCAAGCTAATTGAAAAGCAATGAAGGTTTTGCCGGTACCGGTTGCCAGGGTCAGCAAGATACGGTCTTGTCCGTTGTCGATCGCTTGCAACACTCGTTCAACGGCAATATCCTGATAGTAACGTCCTTGAAAATAACCGCCGCGATCTTCAAACGGCACGGCGGCAAAGCGGTCACGCCAGAAGTTTTCCACCGCAAAGGTACGATTCCACAATTCAACTGGCGAAGGAAATGCCGCTAATTCACCCTCAACACCGGTATCCATATCAATGCCGTAAACGCCCTGCCCGTTGCTGGCATAAGTAAAGCGAATCGCCAGTTTACCCGCGTAATCCTTGGCCTGACCGACGCCCTCGGTCAGCGGCTTATCCCAAGCTTTGGCTTCGACCACCGCTAACTTGGTATTGCGATATTCCAACACATAGTCGGCAGTTAAGGCTTTGCCGCGTTTGCCGTGGCCTTCGATACGGCCCAGGGTAATTGAGTATTCCCGCCGAATCCGGCTGCCTTCAACCACGCCCCAGCCCGCCGCGGCTAAAGCAGGGTCAATATAGTCGGCGCGGGTTTCAGCTTCATTCATCGTCTAATGTAATCTGCGTTAAAAGGTTAAATAGCGGAACGTTTATATAATAGTTATTACGGCCAATTTTCTTCTTGTGCACAAAGCCATTAGTGGCTAAGGCGTCTAAATGCTTTGCCGCAGTAATGCGTGAAACCCCTAAATCGTTTTCTACAAACTCAATTTTTGTATAGGGATGGCGGAATAAATTATTTAACAGCTCTTGGCTATAAAGTTTTGGCAACTCAGTGCGTAAACGTTGCTTGGTAACTTGCATCAACTCGCGTAACTGTTTGACTAACTTAATTTCACTTTTAGCAGTAACGGCTACGCCTTTAACGATATAAACGCACCAAGCCACCCAATCATGTGAGTCTCGGGTTGCTTGCAGCAATTGATAATACTGGCTTTTAGTAGATGTGATGTAACGGCTTAAGTACAGTACCGGCAAATCCAGCAAACCTTCACGTTGCATAATTAACAGATTCAATATCCGGCCCGTGCGGCCATTGCCGTCATAAAAAGGATGGATGCTTTCAAACTGATGATGGGCAATTGCCATGCGCAACAAAGGGTCGAGTTCATCATCGGCATGAATAAAAGCCACTAAATCAGCCATTAACTTTTCAATGACCAGCGCGTTTTGCGGCGGCTCATAAACCGTTGCGCCTGTGCTTTGGTTTTTAAGTATCGTCCCCGGTAATTTTCTTAAACCAGCGTTATTTTGTTCAACAGCTTCTTGCACCCGTAAAATCGTATTCAGGCGGATCAAGCCGGATTCTTGCACATCAGAAAATCCTACCCTTAACGCAGCAATATAATTCTGTACCTCTTTAGCGGCAGGTGATGAAAGATTGTTGGGTTCGTAAGCGTATAGCTCATCGTGTGTGGTGATGATGTTTTCAATTTCCGAACTGTCTTTCGCTTCTTGAATAGAAAGCGTATCCAGCAGTATTGCCCGGTTAGGTAACGATTCGCATAAACCTTTTAGCTCAGCCAAATAACGATGTGCTTCGGCAAGGTTTTGCCAAACGGCTTTAACTTCCAAGCTGTCATTACTGGGAATTTCTAATTCAACCATACTCTTTACTCATAACATGATAAGAAAACACAATTATCTTAACATGTTTGTATAACGTGTATAAAAAATGAAGTTTTCTTATCACGTTTAACCGACCTGTATAAAAAATCCGGTTTTTTATACAGGTCATCATTCAAAGCTGGCCGCTGAAGGCTTGGTGTAACAGGGATTTTTTTAGGTCGTCGAGGGCGGCGAGTTTTTGTTGGTAGATGGATTCGAGGCGTTGGGTTTTTTCCAGCAAACTATCAAGTTTGGTTACATCAGCTTTTTGCCGATCCAAAGGAATCTTTGGAACTTGAAAACCACGAAGGAGCTTTAAGGAAACCGTTTTTTGAGCTGCGCCAGTTGCACCTTCATTTGCCTGTTTGAAAACCTGCGGCGATAGAAGCAAATAGTAAAGCCATGGGCTTATTATTTCTGGCTTCGGTCGAACTAGTCCTATGTGGCGCTGGAAACAAAACTCAAGGTTATCCTTTATGAGAACAGGAATTCCGAATGATCCAGTGACTGTGTAAAGTACATCCCCGACTCTTGGCCTCTTATTGGCTTTTAACCCGTCGAAGTATGTTCGCGGAACCGTGAACGTGTCGGAAAAGTCGATTGTACGGGATTGTTTTTTGATATTTCCGATTGTGATGAAAGGAATGCCAGTTGGCGACTTGGGCGGGGGCATGTGGTCTCCATCTGAAATATCACTTGCTAAGTCAGATAGTGTTACTAATTCACCATTTCTAATGGCCTCTGCGAAAATGGCATGCAGATGGCTTTCAAACAGGGCGCGGGCGTTTTGCAGGTTCTTTTCGGCGTTGGCTTTGGCGGTGGCGATGCCGTCAAACGCTTCATCGAGAATGGCGACGATGCGGTGTTGTTCGGGGAGTGGAGGAAGTGGGATTGTGATCTGTCCAAGCTTGCTCCTACTGATGCGTTGCCTCGTTGTTCCAGATGTCTCAGCTTCAACAGCTTTCAAGTAATCGATTGATTGAGAAAAATAATTGAAGAATTGCGGTATAGCCAATTTCGGGTTGAAGCGAACTATGCTGCAATCGACAGCGGTAATCATTCGTTCGCCAGTGTCTGGCAAAATGCAGCTTCGTCCAACCGGATCGGGCAAACGTGAAATTAGGCAGTCACCTTTGAAAATTTCGGTGCATCGCAAACGGCTGAACGTCGATTCAGAAATATATCGGGCTTTACCAGATCGATCTTTGAAAATACCCTCACCGACATTACCTGTTTGTATTAAACGAATTCCATCATGTGACTGATCTTTACTTTCAATCCAATCACCATCAGTGAATACATCACTAATCTCTTCTAATGTTTTCGGTTGCCACAGAGATGTCATAGTTTATTCTCATCATCTAGCGTTTCCCCATCCGTTCGTGGTGAGCTTGTCGAACCATGAATGGATGCACCGTGTCCTTTGGTAAGCCCCCGTGCCAGCTTTTGCCCTTCGACAGGCTCAGGGCGAACGGTGGGGGATACTTCTGAATAATCTGGTTGGCTTTCCGTTGATGAGTTAGTTGATTTAGATTTTGCTAACCTAGAAACTTCGACCCAGTCTCTGCGCATCATGGCTTCTTTCTTTTTGCGGCTCCAGCCTTTGATTTGTTGTTCGGATGCCAAGGCTTCTTCCCGTGTTGGAAAATCTTGTGAAAATACCAGTTGCAGCGTGCGGCGTTTGTAGGTGTAGCAACTGGTTATGGCGCCCGCATGATGTTCGGCAATGCGTTTTTCCAGGTTGTCGGTATGGCCGGTGTAGTAGCTGCCGTCGGCGCATTGGAGAATGTAAACCCAGAAGGTCATTATGCAGCTCTCCGTTGATTCCATTCATGGTTCGACAAGCTCACCACGAACGGAATCAACTCGGCTTGTTCACTAAAGATATTTCTCATAACAAGTCTCTAATTTTTGCCAAGACTTGTGAACTTTGTACATCCAGCTCAGCAATTTCAGCCATGATCGCCTGTGGGTTACGGTGGATGATTTCTTCGCCGCCGTTGGGATTTTTCACCGACAAATCGAACGTCGATGAATCAATGCCACCAACATCAACGCTCCAACTTTTCAGTGAATCGGCTTTAGTTTGTTGCAGTTCGATGAATTCCGCCAAGTCCGCATCATTCAGCGGGTTGGTTTTGCCCATGTTGCGGCCGGGGTCGAGCTGGTAGTACCAGACCTTGCGGGTCGGTGCGCCTTTTTCGAAGAACAACACCACGGTTTTGACGCCCGCACCCTGAAAGGTGCCGCCTGGGCAATCCAGCACTGTGTGCAGGTTGCAGCTTTCCAGCAGCAGTTTTCGCAAAGATACCGACGCGTTGTCAGTGTTGGACAGGAAAGTGTTTTTGATCACCACACCGGCCCTGCCACCTGCTTTGAGCATTTTGATGAAGTGCTGCAAGAACAGGAAGGCGGTTTCGCCGGTGCGGATGGCAAAGTTTTGCTGCACTTCCTTGCGCTCCTTGCCGCCGAAGGGTGGATTGGCCAGGATGACATCGACGCGGTCTTTGTCCTGAATGTCGGCCAGGTTTTCCGCCAGGGTGTTGGTGTGGACGATGTTGGGCGCTTCGATGCCATGCAGAATCATGTTCATGATGGCGATCACGTAGGCCAGCGACTTCTTTTCCTTGCCGTAAAAGCTGCGGGTTTGCAGGATTTCCAGATCACTGGTGGTCAGGTTGGGCTGGTTGTTCAGGTAATCAAAGGCTTCGCACAAAAAGCCCGCCGAACCCACTGCGCCGTCGTAAATGCGTTCGCCGATTTTGGGTTGGGTGACTTGGACGATGGCGCGAATCAATGGCCGGGGCGTGTAATACTCGCCGCCGTTACGTCCGGCATTGCCCATATTTTTGATCTTGGCTTCGTAGAGATGGCTAAGTTCATGCTTTTCGGTTTGCGAGCGGAAACGTAGTTCGTCGATGTGGTCGATGATTTCGCGCAAGTTGTAGCCGCTGTGGATACGGTTTTTGATCTCGCCGAAAATTTCACCGATTTTGTATTCGATGGTGTTGGGGCCATCGGCGCGCTGCTTGAAGCCATGTAGATAAGGGAACAATTTGCGATCGACAAAGTCGCGCAAGTCGTCGCCGGTCAATGCCTGGTTGTGGTCTAGCTTGCCGTCGGCAGTTTTGGGTGCTGCCCAGCTTTCCCAACGGTAGGTTTCGTCAAGAATAAAACGGTATTGGCGGCCTTCCAGCGCGGCTTCCATGGCTTTGTCTTGTTCCAGACTATCCAAATATTTGAGGAACAGCAGCCAGGAGGTTTGTTCGGTGTAATCCAATTCGCTGGCACATCCGGCTTCTTTACGAAGTACGTCGTCGATATTTTTGAAAGCTTGTTCGAACATGGAGTCCTTTCTGGGATTGGTTTGGTGGGTAGCATTATTCATGCTATCCACCGGAATTTGAACGGCTCAAGAGGCGTTTATGCTGATGAAAGTGTATTTATAGTATTGAACTAGTTGGGAATTGCGGCTCGTTGTACAATCGGCACTAGGGTTTGTCGTGCCTGCCAAAGGTCATAAGCTGCTTGTTGAGTTATCCAGGTATCCGCACTACCACCGTTTTCAACACCTAACCAACTTTCAATTCTTAATGCCATTTCCGGTGATATTGCGGCCCGGCAATTTAGCACGCGAGATAATGCGGCGCGGGTGACGCCAAGTTGTTTGGCGGCTTCGGTGACGGTTAAGTCCAGCGCTGGTAAGACATCTTCGCGCAAAGTTTCGCCGGGATGCGGCGGACTGTGTATTTGTGTCATGTTAGTTGCTCCTAGTGGTAATCAAGATAATCGACTAAAACAACATCATCGCCGTCAAATGCAAAGGTTATGCGCCAGTTGTCATTAACGACTATCGAATAATGCCCGGCAAGATTGCCAGTCAGTGGATGCAACCTCCAGCCGGGCAAATTAACGTCATCTGCATTTTTGGCTATGTCGAGCCGTGTTAATTGGCGTTTGAGTTTTGGCGCATGGTCGGGGTTAATTCCTGACTTGCTGCCGGTCTCAAAAAACGCCTTTAAGCCTTTGTGTTGGAAGGTTTTAATCATGGCTAAAGTGTATAGCGTAGCGTTTCACTGGTCAACACAGAGGTTTAGGAATTGTGTATGGAGTCTTGTCGAAAGCTGTCGATATTCGAGCTGCGGGTATAGATGCATCCCTTTAATTTACTGACTTTATTGGGTGGTGTTTTACTGGTTACTTGCCGATGCATAAGCTAAAGTAGCCTTATAAATCAATATCTTAATTCGTTAAAGGGGTGATATAGGGGTAAAAAGTGAAAAATTATTCATTTTTTATGCTTTTGAGGCATTAATAAACCAATCATACCCAACTAAAGCAAGCCATGTTCAGCGAATGAGTAAGGCTTGTCTGTACCGATTATAAAATGGTCAAGCGTTCGAATATCAAACAAATTGAGCGCGGTTTTTAGTTTGTCTGTGATTTGCCTATCGGCTTGGCTGGGTTCGGTTATGCCGGAAGGGTGGTTGTGGGCGAACAACACAGCGGCGGCGTTAAGCTGCAAACAGCGTTTAGCCACTTCACGCGGATAAATGCTTGCGCCGTCAATTGTGCCCCTGAACATTTCTTCATGTTTGATTACGATGTTTTGATTGTTCAAAAATATACAGACAAACACTTCATGCTCTAAACCCATTAAATTGATCCGTAACCAATCGCGGGTTAATTCCGGGCTAGTGAGGGCCTGCCCTGGTTTAAAACGACGATTAAGCAGGCTCTTAGCTGCTTTAATTATTTGCGCCTCTGTCAGTGGCTTGGCTGCGTGGTACTTGCCGGACTTCTCACAGACGACAAAGTGTGGGATTTTATTTGTAGTGGGTAGGCTTAAGCCTGGGTTGTGTGGTTGCTTCATTGCGGGTACTCCGTTGCTTATGGATGTAAACCGCCGCCCATTGGTCTCAATCGCCGGGCGACGTGGTTAAGTGGGTTGAGACTACCGCGCAACGGGTGCGGCCAGCTGCAAAGCTGCCCAAGTAACCACGCCATAATAAACAAGCACGACAAAGCCGTACTAACTAACAGGCATAAAAAAGCCACTGGTTAAGGTGGCGATTATCGCCGCTGCAAACGGGGTCTCAATCCCGGCCAGTCTGTTGACCGGCGCGGCCATTGTCTGCTTGGTGTGGGTTGGCTGTCAATTGTTTCTATGGTGGGTGTTAAGTAGTAACTGTCTATCTCTCTCCCCCTGCCCCAAGCAATCACGCCATAGAGTAGCGGCACATCCCATGCTACGTAGGACAACATTTACTCATTCATGTAGGACAGTCACAAGTGATATGCGCTAAAAAATAGCGGTTAGATTTACTTAAAGTAGCGCCGGGCGTGGCCTGTGGCCTGCTCCCCCCCCTAAGAGTTTCCCGCGTTTGCACATAAGTAGTTGCAATCGGTCTAGGGGGAAAACGTTTTAGGGATTTTGACCCCCCCCTAGGGGTAGGGGTGAGACACACACAACAGCCCAATACAGCCGCCTTTTTGGGTGGTTAATGTGCCCATTGCTTAGCTTAGGTGGGTTTTTTCTATTCTAAATATCTCGGATAAAAGTTTAGCTATGCAACGGGTCATAGAATCAACGCTTCTAACAGAAATAGACCCCCCATGCCATGCCATGCTACCAGCTCAACACCGGCCTTTTTTGGTGGTTAAGAGGATCATTAAATTATTGCTGTGAAAAAAACTTTAGGGGGGGTCTTGTTTTTTTATGTGGGGAGTTGGGGAGATAGGGCTTCAGGCCATACGTGGCGCGGCTTGCAAGCTCCCCACATAGGTTGTAAATGTGGGGAAATTAGCCCTAAAATGTGGGGAGATTGTCTATTTTTGCCAATTTTGCCTATGTTTTTTGGTTGGCTTGCCGGGTGTTGCTCCCCGGATTTTGTGGGGAGATTCCCCACATAAAAAAATCATGTGGGGAGCGTGTAAGCCTTGATACATAAGGCTTAAGCTACTATCTCCCCAATTTCCCCACAAAATTAATACATACCCCCTTAACATTTATCTAATCAGCCTCGAATAATTCAGACGATAAGACCATGACGCGCATTGATGCACCCGCAATCGTGCGCTTAACTGTCGGCCTGGGTTTGTTTGTTCTGGCGTCCGGTTCTGTTTGAATAACCAACCCACGCTCAACCATTCGACGCCATAGGGCAGGCGCACTTAATAAGAAGCTGTCGCCTTGATTACGGGCAAATTGTGCGGCGACCTTGAAGGCATTATCCTGCACAAGCCAAACCTCGCAAGGCTTGCCGCTGGTTTGCTCGTTTAGGTAGCCGATACAATCGCCCATTGGGCTGTACATGTCATCGCCTACCGCATCAGTGCCAGCATTGCGCCACCCCCAAAAGAACGGGTGTTTTTCAGGCGGCGCCTTTTTCAGCCGTTCGGCAATGTGGCAATTGCCACTTGAGAACGCGGCCTTCAATAGATTGATGAACCGCTGTACCTCGTCTTGTTCGCTTTGATAAGCGCCTTGTTCACTAAATGCCTGCTTCAGTCCGGTTTCAATATCAGCGGTCAACACGTTGGCGCGTTCAGCACTCAAGCCTGAATCCTGCAAAAAATCAATGAAGGTTTCAGCACCCGCAACCATGTTGGCGTATATCTCAGGGGCGCGGGGGTGTGAGGTGGTAAGGCCATTATTCCGGGCATCATTTTGATATTGCTGCACAAACCTAGGAAAACCTGCTTTTAATTGATCCATGCGCGAGGCTAGCCACTGAATATAGGCACTCATTAGCCCGGCATACTTACCAGACTGGGCGGCTTGCTTATATATCGGTAGCTGATCGCTTGGAATGTCGGGCCTCGCTATTTCCAATATTAACGAGCGGGCTAGTAGTGATTGTCCCTTTGGGAGGTCCTCCCCCGTGATCAGGGTTAAGCTGCGGTTGTAATAACCGCTGTTAAGGTCTAGGCTCGAGGCCAGTCGGTCGCGGGCGGCCTGATTACCTGTTCCTCTCACAAACCTTTCCGCTTTAGCATTTAGCTTAGCGGCTTCGGTTGGGCTTACGGACGGCTTGTAATCGTCAACTACGAACAGTCCATCTTTGGCTCGATAAGCCTTTGATTCCATAGCGTTATCAGTATCAGACCAATTCGACGGGAAGCTGTTTGAGTTAAATTCTTTCCCAAAGAACGCCAGGCATAATGCGGCAATCTCAGACTTGCCCGATCCAGTAAGGCCGTGAGTCCAGATAACGTAGTTGGTCGGCTGACACTCTCCCAGCGGCGCCCTTGCTACCGCTGCCAGTAATACAGCGCCTATGTGGGGCTTGTTGGGGCAGATGGTCATTAATTGCAGCGCCTCATTGATTGCGGCGAGCAATTCAGCGCCTGCCAGCGGCGGCGGTAATGCGTAACGGCTCATGTGACCGGAACCAAGGTCAGTCTCGACGCTATCAACCAGACCGGCGGCGGTAATTGCTCCCGATCCGGTTAAGTAATGCCATTGTTCATTGATTTTCTTCCAGCCGGTGAACTTGTAAATTACCCGGCGGGGTACGTCTCCATTAAGCCTTGAGTACAAATGAATAGCGGCGCGTAGATTGTCTTTTTTTGCGGATCCGGGATGGATGAATGGCAAGGTGCCCCAATGTTCATTGGCCCAATTGCCTTGGGATGAATAGAACGACTTAGCGGGAACATCGACCAACGGGAGCGGCACACCGTCGGCCCGTTTGCCCTTGATCCTTAAAAACGAACTATCCTCTAAGCCGGTGTCCTGAACGATTTCCTCAGCGATCTCACAAACAAAATCACAGAGGGCAAATTCTACAAAGCCGTCACCTTCAGGCCCGGCCCGAACTGCTTTGATTTGATGGAAAGCGCCGTTTTTGATGGCGTAGTCACCGAACTTAAGAAGCTTGGTTGACGATCCCGACCCGCCGGAACCATTGCCGGTCTTTTTGCTGGCCGGTTTTTTTGCAGAGTTAACCAGCTCTAACACTGGTTTAGATTTATCAGTCATTTGCTACCGCCTTGAAATTGCGTAGTCGTTAAAATCGCCTGCTATCGGTGGCACGGCTACCGATCCGCCCACGGCTTCAGCGGCGGCGGTGGCTTTGCTTAAGCCTGGGTTGCCCTGGGTATTTAGGTCATTGTCTGCACAAACCACAATTTCGGCATCTGGTAGCTTTTCACGAACTGTCTTTGCAACGGCCATCATATTATTTGCAGAGAACGCGATATAAACACGGCTTCCGGTTTCTTGATGTAGGGTTGCAGCTGTCGCGAATCCTTCACAAACTAAGGTTGCAAAACCATCATCTTCGGGCTTTGCTCCAACCCACCAAAACAACCCGGCCAGCTGCC
>Ga0208118_100099_pt1 | contig 35341 bp, 36 predicted proteins | sample LakWasMet34_HOW6_2_FD_183876 | JGI IMG/M metagenome (GOLD analysis project Ga0208118, IMG submission 183876) | Freshwater sediment methanotrophic microbial communities from Lake Washington under simulated oxygen tension - Sediment Metagenome... | ecosystem: Environmental > Aquatic > Freshwater >... | reverse complement strand
CTCTTCCATGCCTACCCAGTCTTCTATGCCGCTCAGCACGGCACATAAGACAATCATTAAAATATCGCTCAGCTTGTGCAGCTTGTTTTTCGTTTCCCGGCGTGGGTCTTTGAGGTCTTGAAAATACGGCATCGGATTGGGCAACATCCTTGTTCTCTCTGCAAATCGTTAATTGTATGCTCCTTTACCTGTCAAAAGCGAGATAGCGCGATTGCCCTGGCCCACCTGAAACATCGCCTTGCGTTCAGTGCCGTATGCGGCTTCAAAATTTTCCTTGGCCGAGGCGACCGCCATGTACGATTCATCGACGAAATGCAGCGCCGCTTCGGGATTCTTCTGCGCCGCGATCAGTCCGACCACGCCGTTGCCGCAGCCGAGATCGACGATCTCGCATTGACCCAATCCGGACGGCAGGTATTCGAGAAAAAAGCGCGTGCCGATGTCCAGGCTGTCCCTGGAAAACACATTCGCGTGATTGACGATCCAGAAATCGGTGTTTTCGAGCCGGTAGCGCACCGGATAAGGATTCTTTGGCGGGTTTTCGAGTTCTATCGCCTTGGCGAAGATCAGCTTGGCTTTTTTGCGGGCCAAAGCGGTCGTGCTTGGGCCGAGCAGGCGCTCGACCGTCTGCCAGACCGAGGCCGGCAACATCTTGACCATGCCGGCCAGGATGATTTGCGCGTTCGGTCGTAAATGGCCGCGCAGGCTGATCAGCTGGTGTTCGAGCAGGCCGAGCGTCTTCGGGACCTTGATCAGCACCAGATCGTAAGCGCTCGGCAGTGTTTCCAGACTGTGCAGCAGCCTGACGGCGCCCTGGGTCTTGCCGTTTCCATCCAGATTGATTTGGGTCGCCTGATGCGACAAAAAAGAATCCGACACCGCATCGGGACGGCAGTCGCTCAAGGCGAGCGCAAGCGCGCCGAAGCTGTCATTCATGATCAAAACCCGGCTGCCGGACTCCGGCAAACCCTGTTCGGCAAGATGAGCCAACAGATACTCGTCCGCCGCATCGAAAGGCTGCAACAGTTCGTTGCGGCGCAGCGGCAGACGGATCAGATCGAAAACGCCCTGGGGGGCAATGAACTGCATCAGGCGTCCGCAGCTCAGGCCCGCGACATGAATTTTCCGGTTTCGGTATTCACCTTGATCGAGTCGCCGGTTTCGATGTATTCGGGTACCTGCACTTCGAGGCCGGTATGCAGTTTCGCGGTTTTGGTCCGGCTCGATGCGCTCGCGCCCTTGATCGCGGGCGGCGTCTCGACGATCGTAAACACGACCGATGACGGCAGCTCGATGCCGATCAGCTCGTCATCGACCAACAGCGCCACGATGCCTTCGAGTCCGTCGGTCAGGTATTCGACCTTGCCTTCCAGATCGTCGGTGTTCAGGCTGTATTGGCTGTAGTCTTCCTGATTCATGAAGATGAAATTGTCCCCGTCCTGATACGAAAACTGCACTTTCGCGCGCACACAATCGGCGTCCTTGTAAAAATCGTCGCCTTTCAGCGTCTCGTCGAGCTTTTGCCCTGTCTTCAGGTTGTTGAAGCGAACCTTGTACAGGGTCGAAGCGCCGCGCGACGACGGGTTTCTAACATCGACCTGTTTGACCACATGCGGGGCGCCGTTGATCTCGACGACCATGCCTTTTTTTAACTCACTCGCCTTAGCCACGATTATTCTCCGTTGTCATTTTTGACTTCTTGCTTTAAGTATCTGGGTTTTAATCGCTTGCGCCATTCCCTCAAGTTTTCCGGAGAGCAGAACCCTCCAACTGTTTTGGTACGGCTTGAGGCTCAGGATCTCTAACTCCGTCAGGCTGTAATCTTTGGTGCCGGCGTTATGTTTGGTGACCAGATGAACCACATCGCCTTCTTTGACCGAGCCGAGAATCTTTAAGTCGCCGAAAGAAACATTCATGCTTTTGGATTGGGCATCTGAAATTTTCATGAAACCGCGCATGAAGTCGGCAGGCGGCATGGTCTTGACTGATGCACTGGTGGTGTTTTTGCCATATAACGCTTGAAGTACTCCGGATTTGGCCTGCTCGTCACTCACATCAAAGATTGGCAAGAGCATTTGCTTAAAGCGTAAAAGTTCGTCAGGGTGAATAAAGTCAACGGATGCCGTGGCGCCTTGTTGTTTGATGGCCGCGAAATATTTTTCACAAATTTGCTCGGGAGTTTCAGCCGCCGCGGCGCTCCATGAGGCGGACAACAGACCGGCCAGGGTCAAAATGATCGCGAAGTTATTTTTTTTCATATTGTCTAATTTAAATGTCATTGATAGTGGGAATTCGAATGGCTAACAAATCGCAGGACGCATGATGCAGCACGCCGTTCGCGGTCGAGCCCAGCAGCAAGGCCAGACCGTGCCGGCCGTGCGATCCGACCACGATCAAATCGGCCGCAATTTTTTCGGCAAGGCGCACGATTTCGTCTTGCGGCACGCCCCAAATCAGCCACAGATCGGCGGGATCGACGCCGAGTTCCGCGCCCAAGGCGATCAGCTTGCCGCGTTCGGCTTCCAGGAGATCGTACTCGGACGGGGTGTCGACCGGAATCAGGGTGCCGTAGCCGGTGTCCGGCATCGGAATGTCGTCGAGCACATGCAGGATGCTCAATTTCGCCTGAAAGACGCGGGCCAGGGACTTGGCGCGAGTGGCGATCGTTTCGCCGTGTTCCGAAAAATCCGCGGTCAAAAGGATATGGCGATAGGGCATCATGATGGCGTTATTCGATCAAAATTATGAACCCTATATTTTAGCAAATTAATCGAAGACATTGAGGAAACGATTGTTTTCCGGCGTCCAAGCGTGCGCGTTAGAAATTTTACGAAGTTCCAAGTAAGATAGCGTCACAAGATCACTCCATTGGGGAACCCTCATGAACCGCTTCGTCTGGCTGTGCTTCATCGCATTTCTTGGTTTTTCATCGGCCCAGGCGCTGCCGCTGACGCCGGAACGCACGCCCGAACCGCTGAAGCCCTGGATAGACTGGGCCTTGCACGACACCCCCGAACACGGCTGCCCCTTCGTGTACAACAGCTTCGACGAAAAGCACTGCGGCTGGCCGAGCGAGCTGAAGTTGGATCTCGGCGAGCAACGCGGCACGTTTGCGCTGCGTGTTTCGGTGTTTCAGGACACTTGGCTGACGCTGCCCGGCGACGATAAACACTGGCCGCAGGCGGTGACGCTGAACGACAGTCCGGCGCAGGTGATCGACAGGAACGGCTGGCCGTCGCTCAAATTGAGCCAAGGCGCGGAACCGAAGGCTTATCAGGTCAAGGGCGAATTTTTGTGGGACAGCATCCCTGAAACGCTGAGCGTCCCGGCCGACACCGGGCTGCTCGGCCTGAGCGTGAACGGCAGCCCGGTGCCTGCGCCGGTGTTCAAGGACGGCCAGCTTTGGATCAAGTCCGCAGAACTCCGTGCGGGCAAACCGGAAGGCGTCGAAAACAAGGTCACGCTGCAAGTGTTTCGCCGGATCGTCGACGAGGTGCCGCTACAGATGATCACCCGGCTGGTGCTGGACGTGTCCGGCGAACAGCGCGAACTGAAATTGGCCGTGCCGTCGCCCGAAGGCTTCATTCCGTTGCGGCTGAGCAGCTCGCTGCCGGCCCGACTGGAAGATGACGGCCGCTTGTTGATCCAGCTGCGCCCCGGCCGCTGGCAAATCGACATCACCGGCAGAAGCCGCGGGGCGGCCCTGGCGCTGCCGCTTGCTGCTGCGCCTGCCGCGGACAAACAGGAAGTCGTCTGGCCGGTCTCCGAAGTCTGGGTCTTCGAGGCGCGCCCCGCGCTCAGGATCGTCGAAGTCGAAGAGGTCAGCGCGGTCGATGCGAACCTGACCAATCTGCCGGATGACTGGAAAGGCTGGCCCGCCTATCAAGTCGCCTCCGGCCAGGCGATGCGCTTCAAGGTGATCCGGCGCGGCGACCCGGAACCCGAGCCGAGCCAGCTGAATCTGACGCGCAAATTGTGGCTCGATTTCGACGGGGGGGGCTACACGGTCAACGATCGAATCACCGGCAAAATGACGCGCGGCTGGCGGCTGAACGCCTTGCCCGAGATCAAGCTCGGCAAGGTCACGCTGGACGGTAGCAATCAACTGGTCACGCGCCTCGAAGGCTCCGGCAAGGAAGGGGTCGAAGTCCGGCGCGGCAGGATCGCTCTGGAGGCCGACAGCCGTTTTACCGGCGCGATCGGCGAATTGAGTGCGGTCGGCTGGGAGCCAAGTTTTCAACAGGTCAGCGCCGAGCTGAATCTGCCGCCGGGCTGGCGCCTGTTCGCGGCGACCGGAGTCGATAACGTGCCGGACAGCTGGATCGCGCGCTGGACCTTGCTCGATTTCTTTCTGGTGCTGATTTCGGCGTATGCGACCTACAAGTTGTGGACGCGGCTTTGGGGGCTGTTCGCCCTGGTGACCCTGGCGCTGATCTGGCACGAAGCCGGCGCGCCGCATTATATTTGGCTGCATATTCTGGCCGCCACCGCGTTGATCCGGGTGCTGCCGGAAGGCCGCTTTCTGAATTTGATGAGCTGGTACCGGCGCGCTTCTTGGCTGGGTTTGATCCTGATCTCGGTGCCGTTCATGATCGATCAGGTGCGCATCGGACTTTATCCGCAACTGGAGCGGCCTTGGCAGAACATCACCGCGCCGTCTTATCCTGTCGCCGCGCAAATGCCGGCGGCTCCTGAATCGATCGCGATGAAGGAGGAAATGGCGTCCAAACGGATGCTGTCCCGGTCGAAAATGGCCGATATGGCGGGCAGTGTCGCCGAAAGCATGGGTTATCTCGAAGACAAGGCCGCCGATTTCGAGCGCCTCGATCCGAATGCGAAGATTCAGACCGGCCCAGGCCTCCCCGACTGGCAGTGGCATAAAGTGCTGTTGACCTGGAACGGCTCGGTCGATCCGGGGCAGTCATTGCGGCTTTGGTATTTGCCGCCCGCCTTGACTCTGCTGCTGAATTTCCTCCGCGTCGCACTGATCTCGGTGCTGGCGCTGTTGATGTTCGGCGTCGCCGAAAAATTGACTTTCCGCTTCAAGGCTTCGCCCTCGCTCATTTTGGCGTGCCTGCTGGCGCCGATGCTGTCGCTGCCGGCGCAAAAAGTCTATGCGGATTTCCCGAGCCAGGCCATGCTCGATCAACTGAAAGCCCGTCTGCTCGAAGCGCCGGACTGTCTGCCGGCCTGCGCCGAAATTGCGACGATGCAGGCGAGCCTTGGCGACAAGGACCTGCTGATCACGCTCGAAATTCATGCGCAGCAGGACGTCGCGGTGCCGCTGCCGGCCGATTCCGAGCAGTGGTTTCCGAATCAGCTGACCGTCGACGGCGCCCCGGCGCCAGGCTTGTTCCGCTCCGGCAATAGCCTCTGGCTGCATCTCGGTCGAGGCCGGCATCAAGTCGTAATGCGGGGCGTATTGCCGCAGGTCGCCAAATTCACCGTGCCGTTGCCGTTGAAGCCGCATCGGGTGGCTGCGGGCGGTACAGGCTGGGAAGTGATCGGCATCCAGGAAAACGGCATTCCGGGCGAACAGCTGCAATTCGAACGTGTGCAAAAGGCCGAGGACAAGGCGCAGGCGGCGGCCTTGACGCCTGGCGTGCTGCCCGCGTTCGTGCAGATCGAGCGCACGCTGCAATTGGGCCTGGACTGGCGCGTCTCGACCCGGATCGTTCGGGTGTCGGAGCCGAACTCGCCGGTGCTGCTGGCGGTGCCGCTGCTGCCCGGCGAGGCGGTTACCACGCCCGGCGTTCGCGTTCGGGACGGCAAGGCGGAGGTGAACATGGCGGCCGGGCAAACGGTCATGGAGTGGTCATCGACGCTCGAAAAAAAGGACAAGATCGAGCTGGCCGCCGCACAGACCGAGCAATGGGTCGAGATTTTCAAGGCCGACGTGAGTCCGGTCTGGCACATCGAAACCGCCGGCATTGCGATGATGTACCTGAATCACGAACAACGCTGGCTGCCCGAATGGCGGCCCTGGCCCGGCGAAAAAGTCCTGTTGACGATCTCGCGCCCCGAGGCGGTCGAAGGCCAGACGCTGACGATCGACAAAAGCCGGCTCGCGATCACGCCCGGCCAGCGCACCCGCGATGCGGAACTCGCGTTCAGCATCCGCAGTTCGCAGGGCGGTCAGCATACGCTGATCCTGCCGGAGGGGGCGGAACTGCAAACGGTCGCGATCGACGGCCGGCAACAGCCGTTGCGCCTGGAAGGGCGCAAGCTGGCGCTGCCGATCAAGCCGGGACTGCAAAATGTCGCGCTGCACTGGCTGGAATCGCAGCCGGTTTCCGGCAAGGTGACGACTCCCGCGGTCGATTTGGGCGCGGCCAGCGTGAATGCCAGCCTGAACATCAGCCTCGGCGAAGACCGCTGGGTGTTATGGGTGCACGGCCCGAAAATGGGGCCGGCGGTGTTGTTTTGGGGGGTGTTGATCGTGATCGTGCTGCTGTCATGGGGGCTTGGCAAAATTCCGCTGACGCCGCTGAAACATTGGCAATGGTTTTTGTTGCTGATAGGGCTCAGTCAAATCCCTATCGAGACTGCACTGATCGTGATCGCTTGGCTGATGCTGCTCGGCTGGCGCGGCGGAAAAGCCGCCGACGACATCCGCTATTTCAACGGCCTGCAAGTCTTGCTTGGCGGCCTGACCCTGTTGTCGCTGGCGGTGTTGTTCTTCGCGGTCTCGCACGGCCTGCTGAATGCGCCGGACATGCTGATCACCGGCAACCAGTCCTCGCCGTATTCGCTGAACTGGTACCAGGACAGGAGCGCCGCGCTGTTGCCGCAAGCGACCGTCATTTCGGTGCCGCTGAAGGTTTACCGCCTGCTGATGCTGGCCTGGTCTTTGTGGCTGGCGGTGTCGTTGCTGAATTGGCTGAAGTGGGGCTGGGGCTGTTTTTCGAGTCATGGTTTATGGAAGAAGAGCCCGCCTAAAAAAGACAAGGAAGCCGATCAAACCGAAGCGGAGGTCCGCAAATAACCGAGAAAAACATTAAACCACTGACGTTACGCACGTTAATATCCACGAAAAACCCGAAAGGCACGAAAAATGGATAGGGAAATTTGCTACAAAGACGCGTGTTACAAAATACAAGGTGCCGTGTTTGAGGTGTATCAGGAAATGGGTTACAGTTTTCTTGAGTCGGTTTTTCAAGAGTAATGACGATTTTTCGCTTTCAGAGGTTTTCGGTGTCCCAGCGGCAGGCGGCGATGAAAATCTGCACGGACAGCCTGCTGTTCGGCGCGATGATGCCGGTCAAGCCGATGGCTAACGTGCTCGACATCGGCGCCGGAACCGGCTTGCTGTCGCTGATCGCGGCGCAGCTCGGAGCGGGCAGAATCACCGGCGTCGAATTGATGGAGGATGCTTGCCGGGAGGCGGCGGAAAATTTTGCCCGCAGCCCCTGGCCGGAACGGCTGCGGGCTGTTCGGCAGAGCATCCAGGATTTCGCGGAAAATGAAACTGGACGCTACGACCTGATTATCAGCAATCCGCCTTTTTTTGAAAGGCATTTTAATGCTGCGGAGCCGATGCGCAACGCCGCCCGGCATGATGGTCATCTGAAGCATGCCGAACTCGTCAAGATCGCCGATCAGTTGCTCACTCAGGAAGGATGGTTTTATGTCTTGCTGCCTGGACAGGCAGTGGCCGCGTTTAATCGTCTTGCCATGCAGTCAGGTTTTCATTTACGGCGTCAAACCGCTTTCCGGGGCTATGCGCATAGTGCGGAGAAGGTGGTCGCCTTGACATTCGGCCGTGTGCCGTTGGGTCAACCGGAATGCGAAACGCTGACGATTTATGACGAACCGGGTATCTATTCCGTCGCCAGCCGGGCTTATTTGGAGGACTTTTTGTTGCGCTTTGCGGTGCATGAAAGCGCCGAGCACACTGGCTGAAAAGGCCGAAGGTGCTGGGCAAACACGTCCGTGCGCTTGCCCAAAACCATCACGCTTTAGTTGACGACGCGGTGGCCGCGGTTGCGCATACAGGTTGCATAGGAGCGCTTGTAATCATGTTCGGCCTCGTAGCCTTGTTTGGCACCGCCGCCGAAACCGCCGGCCGCCGCACCGATTGCCGCGCCCGCACCTGGATTGCCGGTGAAGGCGCCAACCACAGCACCGCCCGCCGCGCCGATCAAAGCGCCCGTGCCTGCGCCGATCGCGGTTTCCTTGGCCGTGCCGCCGGAGGCTTGTTTGGCGAGTTGCTCGCATTCCGCCATGTCTTGATTGATTCGATAAGCATTCGGGTCGTTGTAAGAGTCGACGGTCGGCTTCCAGCCGCCATAACTGTAACAACCGGTGAGCAAGGCGCTGCCGATGATGGCCATGCTTAAAGCTGATTTTTTCATGTGTAAACCTTCTGTGTTGTAGCTAAGTAATGAAAAGTGTAGCTGATCTTTGATGAATAACGGATGAATGGGGTTGATCTTAAACCGCTAAAATTATAACTCTCTTAATACCCGTAGCGGCGGTTTGTTGGTTACCCGCCGCAGCCCCCAGAGTCCCGATAAGACGACGACAGTCGCGCTAAGCCACGGGGCGGTCAGCCATAATTCCAGGTGCGGATGAAACGGGATGTGCATGACCTGCCGGTAAAGGGCATAACTGAGCAATTCCGCGATCAGCACACCGGTCAACCCTGAGATGGCGCCGAGGCAAAAAAATTCAATGGCCTGAATTTTTCTGAGGAACGCGCGCGAGGCGCCGAAGGTTCGGAGCAGCGCGTTTTCATGGATGCGTTGATCCAGCGAACTGTACACCGCCGCGAACAAGACCGTCAATGCGGCCAGCAAGGCCAGATAAAACAGATAATTGACGGCCTGAGTCAATTGCCGGAACACGGTCTGCAATTGCCGCAGAATCCGGTCGACTTCGAGGATCGACATGCCCGGAAATTCTTTCGCCAGCGCGTTCAACGCGTTTTTATTCGTCTCATCCAGATAAAAACTGGTCATCAGCGTATGCGGGTAGGCTTCGAGCGTGCCGGGAGAGAAAATCATGTAAAAGTTCGGTTTCATCGATTCCCAGCGCAGCGCCCGCAGATTGGCGACCGTCGCCACGAACTGCTGGCCGCCGCTGCTGAAGGTCAGGCGGTCGCCCAATTTGATTTTCAGGCTGTCCGCGAGCTTCTGTTCGACCGATACCAAACCCGGCGCGGCTTGATTCCACCAGGAGCCGGCCTCGATCGTGTTTTCTTCCGGCAGCTCCAGGCTCCAGGTCAGGTTCAACTCGCGGTGCGTGGCGCGCTCGCCCTGCGAATCCTTGGTGACGATCTGTTGCACCGGCGTTTGGTTGATATGTGTCAGTCTGCCCCTGACGAGTGGATAAAACGGGCTGCTCTGGATGCCCTTGTCCTGCAAGGACTGTTTAAAATGTGTCAGCTGATCCGGAAAAATATTCAGCGCAAAATGATTCGGCGCCTTTTCCGGCAGTTGTTCACGCCAGGTGTCGATCAATTCATTGCGAATGATCAAACTTAACAAAATCGCCGCCAGCGTGACGCCGAACGCGAGGATCTGGCCGATGCTCGCGCGCGGCTCGCGCAAAATGCCCTGCCAGCCGAAACGCCAGCTCAACGGCATGCGGGGCTGTGCTTTCCGAATCGCGGACAGCAAGCCAAGGATCAGCAAGGCGAGCAGCAGCAAAGCGCCGAGCGTGACGCCTGTGACGATCGCGGTCATTTGGGCGTCGCCGGTGTAGCGCCAGACCAGGGCGCAGATGAGCGTCAGCGCCAGTCCGTAAACCAGCCAGGCGCTGCTCGGCAAGGGTTCCAGTTCGTGACGCAGTACCCTGAGCGGCGGCACCTGTTTCAGGCGCAGGATCGGCGGCAGCGCAAAGCCGAACAAAATCGTCAGGCCGGTGCAGACGCCGAACACGAGCGCCATGAGGCCCGGCTGCGGCAGTTGCGCGGGCAGCAGCGAGCGCAACAACAGGAATAAGCCCTCCTGCAGCAGCCAGCCGAGACCGCAGCCCAGGGCGCCGACCACCACGCCGAGTACCGCGAATTGCGCGCAATAGAGCCTGAGTATTTCGCGCTGCGTGCAGCCGAGGCAACGGAGCAGGGCGGACGCATCGAAATGGCGTTCGCTGTAGCGCCGCGCCGCCATCGCGATCGCGACGCCGGCGATGATCACCACGATGATGCTCGATAGACCTAAAAACTGTTCCGCGCGCGTCAACGCCGAACCGAGTTCGGGCCGGTCTTCGTGAATGTCCAGGAGGCGCTGCGACGGATTCAGTTGCGGCTTCACGAAACTCCGGAAGGAAGTCAAGGCTTGCTCATCGCCGCTGAATTGAAAGAAGCGATGCACATGGCTGCCGGGCTGGATCACCTGGGTCGCTTCGAGGTCGTTCGCGTTGATCATCACCCTGGGCGAAAAACTGTAAAAACCGCCCTGCTGATCCGGCTCATAGGTCAGAATCCGGGTGATCCTGAGTTTTTTCTCGCCGACTGCCAAGGGATCGCCGAAATTCAGTTTCAACGCGGACAGGATGCGCCGCTCGACCCAGGCTTCGCCGCTTTCAGGGCCGTGACTGACGACCGTTTCGGCGGGATGTTCGGCATCGGCGATTTTCAACTGGCCGCGTAGCGGGTAGGCGGCGCTGACCGCCTTTACGCTGGCCAGCAGCAGTTCGCTGTTTTCGATCAACATGCTCGAAAATTCGGTCTTCTGCGCCTCTTGCAGCCCGAGTTGCCGGGCCTTGGCCAGCCAGTCGGCAGGAATCGGATCGGCGCTTTCGATAACCAGGTCGGCTGCCAGAAATTCGGCGGTTTGCGTGGTCATCGCGCGCTGCAGGCGATCGGCAAACAGCGATGCGGTGGTCAGGCCGGTCACCGCGATCAGCAGAGCCAGCGTCAGCAGCGTCAATTCGCCGGAGCGGCTCTCGCGCCCGAGCAGGCGCAGGGCGAGTCTCAATCGGTGCATGTTTGTCTCCCGGCAGCGAGCTTGATCGTGCGTTCGCAGCGCTCGGCCAGCGCCGCATCGTGAGTCACCAACAGCAGTGTGGTGCGGTTTTCCCGGTTCAGTTCAAACAACAGATCGATCACGGTCGCGCCGGTCTGGCTGTCGAGGTTGCCGGTCGGCTCGTCCGCAAACAGGATCTTCGGACGGGTCGCAAACGCCCGCGCCAGCGCCACGCGCTGCTGCTCGCCGCCGGAAAGCTGCTTCGGCGTATGCGTCAAGCGCCCGGCCAGACCGACCCGGCCGAGCCATTCGCGCGCCTCGGTCTCGGCAGAGTCATCGCCTTTCAGTTCGAGCGGCAGCATCACGTTTTCGAGCGCGGTCAGGCCGGGCAGCAGTTGAAACGACTGGAACATGAAACCGATCAATTCGTTACGCAAGAGGGCGCGGCCGTCTTCGTCCAGTTGGGTCAGCGAACGGCCGGCCAGCCGGATCGAGCCCGAGCTGGGTGTGTCGAGCCCTGCCAGAAGGCCGATCAGGGTCGATTTGCCGGAGCCGGACTCGCCGGTGATCGCGACGCTTTCGCCTGCCTTGATGCGCAGATCGATCGCCGACAGGATGTGCAAAACGCCCTCCGAAGTCGTCACCGATTTACTCAGATTTTCTGTTACGATAATGTCCATTATGGATTCGTTGTGCGGGTTATTCATGTTCTTAAGATTATGCGGGTTGTTTTGTGCGGTATTGTTTTCAGTCAGTGTACGGGCCGAAACGGTCCTGGTGTTGGGCGACAGCATCAGCGCCGCTTACGGCATCGAGGTCGAGCAGGGCTGGGTGCAGGTGCTGGCGGCAAAGTTGCGAGAGGCCGGCAGTAAGGCTGAGGTCCGGAATGAAAGCATCAGCGGCGAAACCAGCGCCGGCGGCCTCGCCCGCATCGATCACATCCTGAACGCGCAAAAGCCGGCCGTCATGATCATCGAACTCGGCGCGAATGACGGCTTGCGCGGCCTGTCTCCGGCCGAGCTGAAGCACAACTTGGCCGAAATGATCCGCCACAGTCAGGCCCACGGCGCCAAGGTGCTATTGCTCAGCATGACCATTCCGCCGAATTACGGTAAACGCTATATTGATATGATTTATAATGTGTACCATGAATTATCGCGGGAAATGGCGGTGCCGGCGATTCCGTTCATCCTTGACGACATCGCTCTGGTCAAGGAGCTGATGCAGCCGGACGGCCTGCACCCGAATGCGAAAGCCCAGCCGCTGATTGCGGACAAGATTTGGCGGCACTTATTGCCTTTACTAACCCCATCATCAAAAAAAAGAGATTGAAGGATGCACATACTGACGTTGGAAAAAGCCAACCTGATTATACAGACTGCGATAGCGAAGGCCAGAGAATTGAAAATGGCGCCGTTGACCGTGGTGGTGCTTGACGCTGCCGGACACTTGAAAGCGTTGCAGCGCGAAGACGGCGCCAGCATGATTCGGCAGGAAATCGCGACCGCGAAAGCCTGGGGCGCGGTCAGCATGGGCGTTTCTTCGCGAAGCCTGGCCGGCGTCGCGGTGCAGCGGCCGGATTTCATGAATTCGCTGATCACGCTGTCGCACGGCAAGGTGATGCCGGTGCCGGGCGGCGTGCTGATCCGCGACAAGGATAATCAATTGGTTGGAGCGGTCGGCATCAGCGGCGATGTCTCCGATCAGGACGAACGCTGCGCAATCGCGGGAATCGAAGCGGCAGGGTTTGTGGCCGGAGTGTAAGGCCTTTCGGAATGAACTCTGAAGTAAAGCGGCGCTGACTGGCGGTGGAAGGGGGCGGCGCCGGCCTCCGATTTGCCGAAAGATCGGACAGTCCGGTGATCGATGCCGCTTGCATCGCAAGCGGGGAAGGGTAATGCATCTCCCGCCTGCGCCGTAATGTATTATCGTCCTTGAACCGATGGTTCAAGTGGAGGCTGGATCGGTAAATCAGGCTTCCCGAAAAGTACGGGCATGCTCACCATTGCCGGATGTTCGCCCCCGGGGTAAATATAGGTTCAGGAAACACCCAATACATTTCGAACGCTGCAGGAGATACAGGACTGTATTCTAGCGCGTTTATCGATTTTCTAAAACGTTTTCTATTTTTTGGACCATGCCGGCCAGTGTGTCACCGAGGTCCGCGGGCAGGATAACGTTTTGATTTTTCAATGAAGACAGCTCGTGCACCAGATTCAATGCGGCCATCACTGCGATCCGGTCCGGGCCGTTGACCTTTCCCGAGTCGCGGATCAGCCGCATTTGTTTATCCAATAGCTGAGCCGAATCGATCAGATTCTGGCGCTCCTGCGCCTCACAGGCGATTTTATATTCCTTGCCCATGATGTTCAGTACGACCGCTTCCCGTTTGGCCGCGTTCATGAACCGTGCTCCATGGCTTTCAGACGGGAAATCATCGCTTCGACGCGGATTCTGGCCTGCGTGGTTTTTTCGATCAGTTTGGCTTTTTCTTTCACCAAGGCTTCCTGTTTGATCTTCAACGAATGATTCTCGTTTTTGAGCGCATTGTATTGTTCGATCAGCAAGTCCAGCTTTTCTTCGAGCTCTTTCAATTCGAGTGGTTGATTGGAGTTTGTATTCATCGTCGTCTGAACTTGGCGTTATGATTGTAAAGAGATGTTTTACCTGCTGTGCATCAACGCAAAATGCTTTCTGCTAAAATGACGCACATCAATCAGCTGCCGCTAGCGTCTGACATTATACACAGTTTGGGCGGGTATCGGTAACAGGCGCGCGCTTCGAAAACCGGGCATTTTCGACATGTCCGGAAGCTGGAAAAAAATGTTAGGGGCTGCGCATTTGTCGTCATCAGCGGCTTTTCGGTGGTAGCATAAAGGTATTCATTCAGTTTAGGCGCATTATGACCTATCAGCATATCGACAGTTTCTTTAGGCACAACGACGGCGTCAGCTCGGCCGCGGAGGCGCACGGTCTGGCGACCGGCATGTTGTGCGTGAACGGCCAAACGCCAAGCAATGCCTGGATCAAGCAATTGATTGAAGGGGAGGCGCCGATCGGCGGTGACCAGGCACGGATGCTTGCCCGCTTGTTTGAGGAAACCCAGGCGTCGCTCGAAAGCGACGACTATGACTTCGAACCGTTCCTGCCCGACGAGGATGACGTGCCGCTCTCCGAGCAGATCGCCGCGCTGAGCGACTGGTGCCAGGGCTTCTTGTTCGGCTTCGGCGCCTTGTATCAGGACGGCGCGCAATCCGAGCAGGCCAAGGAAATCCTCAGGGATATCGCCGAATTCACCAAGCTGGACCCGGACGCGGCGGGCGAGGAAGACGAAGTCGCGTTCATGGAAGTCAGCGAATATTTACGCACCGCGGTCTTATTGTTGCGCGCCGAATTCGCCTCGAAAGGGCGCGCCAGGATTCATTAAACGGCAAAACACAGCATGAAACAAAGCGAATTTAAAAAACGACGCAAACAATTGATGCAGCGCGTCGGCAAGGGCAATATCGCGCTGATCGGCAGCGCGGCGGAACGCGTGCGCAACCGCGATGTGCATTACCCGTACCGGCAGGACAGTGATTTTTATTATCTGACCGGCTTCAATGAGCCGGAGGCGCTGGCGGTGTTCATTCCCGGCCGCGAACAGGGCGAATACATCCTGTTCTGCCGCGAATACGACGAAACCAAGGCGCTTTGGGAAGGCGCCCATGCAGGGCTCGAAGGCGCGGTCAAGCATTACGAGGCCGACGATTCGTTTCCGATCGACGATCTGGATGAGATCCTGCCCGGCTTGCTCGAAAACAAGGGCAAAGTGTTTTATCCGATGGGCCGCGATCCGGAGCTCGATCACAGCCTCTTGGAATGGATCAATCATCTGCGCGGCCAGTCCAGACGCGGCGTGTCGGCGCCGGGCGAGTTGGTCACGCTCGAACACATCCTGCACGAGATGCGCCTGTTCAAGAGCCCTGCCGAGCTGAAACTGATGCGGCGCGCCGCCGAAGTGTCCGCGCATGCGCATGCGCGGGCGATGCAGGTCTGCAAACCCGGCATGCACGAATACCAGATCGAGGCCGAATTGCTGTACCAGTTTTATCAGGGCGGTTTGCGCCATGTCGCCTATCCGAGCATCGTCGCCGGCGGCAAGAACGCCTGCGTGCTGCACTACACCGAGAACAAGGATGTGCTGCATAAAGGCGATTTGCTGCTGATCGACGCGGGCGCGGAGTGCGATCATTACGCGGCCGACATTACCCGCACCTTTCCGGTATCGGGGCGTTTTTCCGAGCCGCAGAAACAGCTTTATCAGCTGGTGCTCGATGCGCAGTCCTCTGCGCTCGAACAGGTCAAGCCGGGCCTGCCCTGGAATGCGGCGCACGACGCGGCGGTCGAAACGATTACTCAGGGCCTGGTCGAACTTGGCATCCTGAAAGGCAAGGTCAAAAAACTGATCAAGGACGAAAAATATAAACCGTTTTTCATGCACCGGATCGGCCACTGGCTCGGCATGGACGTACACGATGTCGGCGACTACAAGGTCGATCAGGAATGGCGCCTCTTGGAGCCGGGCATGGTGCTGACCGTCGAGCCGGGGCTCTACATTCCCGCCGATTACGACAAGGTCGAGGAAAAATGGCGCGGCATCGGCATCCGTATCGAAGACGACATTCTGGTCACCGCAAACGGTTATGAATGCCTGACTGCCGCGGTGCCGAAATCGATCGAGGAGATCGAAGCCTTGATGCAGGCCGTCTGATGCAGCAGGACTATGATTTGTTGATCGCCGGCGGCGGGCTGGCCGGTAATTGTCTGGCGCTGGCGTTGAAGGATTCGGGCCTCAGGCTCGCGATCATCGAGGCAAATACGCGCGCGCAGCAACAGGGGGCCGCGGCCGGCGACCGCGCGCTGGCGCTGGCCGCCGGCACGGTCACGATGCTCGACGCCTTGGGCGCCTGGCAAGGCATCAAGCAGGTCGCGACGCCGATCAAAACGATTCACGTGTCCGATCGCGGCCATTTTGGTAAAACCCGGCTGTCGGCCGAACAGGAAAACGTCGAAGCCCTGGGCTATGTGATCAGCGCGCGCGATCTCGAAGGCCATGTCGCCGCTTGCGTCGAAGCGGCGCAGATCGAACAGCTTTGTCCGGCGCGGGTCGCGGGCCTCTATTCCGGCAGCGATCAGATCTGCGTCAGCCTGAAGCTCGGCGAGGAGCCGGCGACCGCTTCCGCGAAACTGTTGGTCGGCGCGGACGGCGGCCTGTCCTCGGTGCGGAAGCTCCTCGACATCGGGCAGCAGGTCAGCGACTACGGTCAGACCGCGCTGGTCACCACGGTCAAATCATCCAGGCCCAATCATTTTACCGCCTATGAGCGTTTTACCGCTTCGGGGCCTTTGGCGTTATTGCCGGTCGGCGAACGGCATTCGGCGGTGGTCTGGACGCGAAGCCAGGAAGAAGCCGAATCGCTGCTGTCCGTAAATGAGGCCGATTTTATCGCCGAATTGCAAAGCTGCTTCGGCTACCGGCTCGGCGAATTGACGCTGGCCGCGCCGCGCCGCGCATTCCCGCTGACGCTGATCCGCGCCGAACGGATGGTCGAAGGGCGCGCGGTGATCATCGGCAATGCGGCGCATCAACTGCATCCGGTCGCTGGGCAAGGCTTCAATCTTGGCCTGCGTGACGTGACCGCCCTGGCCGAAACGCTGCTTGGTCAACACGCGCAAGGCGGCGACATCGGCGATCCTGTGCTATTGAAAGCCTATGCCGAGTCGCGGCGTCAGGATCATGAGCGCACGATCCGTTTTACCGATCAACTGATCCACATTTTCTCGAACGAATGGCTGCCGCTGGCGGCGGCCCGGAATGCCGGCTTATGCCTGCTCGACCACATTCCGGCGGCCAAATCATTGCTGTCCCGGCATGCGATGGGGCTGTCCGGCCGGCTGCCGCGTCTTGGCGCAAGGAGATAAAGCGGATGAACGAACGTTACGAAGTGATCGTGGTCGGCGGCGGCATGGTCGGCGCGGCGGTGGCCTGCGCACTGGCGCTCGGCGGCGTGCGGGTGGCGCTGCTCGACAAGGCCGAGCCGCCGCGACAGTGGCCTCCCGAGCCGCTCGACATCCGCGTGTCCGCGTTGACCCGCGCCTCCCGGCTGATGTTGGAGCAACTCGGTGTCTGGCCCGGCATGGCGCGGCGCGGCGTATCCGCTTATCGCGAAATGCGGGTCTTCGATGCGCGTGCGGGCGGCGAACTGCATTTCGATTGCGCGGATACCGAATATAACGAGCTTGGCCATATCGTCGAAAACCGGGTCACGGTCGCCGCGTTGTGGGACGTGCTCGACAGTCTCGATAGCGTGGATTGCATCACGCCGGCCAAAGTCGCCGGCATCGAGACGGATACTGAAGGCGTGCGTCTCCGCCTCGACGATGGGCGAATCTTTGCGGCCGATCTGGTGATCGCGGCCGACGGCCACGATTCGGCCTTGCGTAAGATGGCCGGCATCGGCGTGACCGGCTGGGACTATGGCCAGCATGGCCTGGTCGCGACGGTGACCACCGAGCTGAGCCATAGAGCCACGGCCTGGCAGCGCTTTCTGGACGAAGGCCCGCTGGCTTTGCTGCCGCTCGCGAACGGCCAATGTTCGATCGTCTGGACCTTGCGTTCGGAGACGGCCAAGGTCCATCTGGCCTTGCCGGATGTGGATTTTCTGCAAGCGCTGGAGCAGGCATCCAATGGCCTGCTCGGCAAAATGCTTGCGGTCGGCCCGCGCGCGGCCTTTCCGTTGCGCTTCCAATACGCGAACTGCTATACCGCCGATCACCTCGCGCTGGTCGGCGATGCGGCCCATGTGATGCATCCTCTGGCCGGGCAGGGCGCGAATGCAGGCCTTTTGGATGCGGCCGCGATCGCCGAGATCATACTGGAAACCCGGCGCGAGCAGCGGGCGTTAGCGGGACGCGGCTTGCTGCGCCGTTACGAACGCTGGCGCAAGGGCGACAATCTGATCATGATGGGCAGCATGGATGTGCTGAATAAAACCTTCGGCATCCAGAGTCGCGAAGTGGCCGGCCTGCGTTCGGCAGGTATGAGCTGGGTCAACCGGTCCGAGTTATTGAGGAACTACTTCAACCGTTACGCGATGGGACTGCGCGACGATTTGCCGTCTCTCGCGCAGGGCAAGCCCTGCTGGTAGCGGTGATTATTTTGACTCTGAAGGTTTACCAGGTTGACTCGCTTCTGGTATATTCGGCAAATGGGAAAACGGCGGGCCGGAACACCGTAGGCTCTTAACGATAATAATGATGACCGGTATATCAATTCAATAATTTAGAGGGGGTTTCGTCATGACTGAAGGGTTGTTTATTCTGACTGTGATTTTTGCGGCTTATGTCGTTTATCAGGTAATGAACGAGAAAAAAACCAACGCGAAGCCCTCTGTCGGCGAGGCGAAGCCTGCTGCGGACACCGCGCCCGCGCCGCAGCCGCAAGCCGCGGTCAAACCGGCCGCCGCGCCGGCACCGCAACCTGCGGTTAAGCAGGCCGCTGCTTCCGCGCCGAAGCCGCAACCTGCGGTTAAACAGCAAGCCGCTGCCGCCCCCAAGCCTGCCGCTCCGGCGCCGAAGCCCGCTGCCGCACCAGCCCCCGAAGCTGCCGCGAAGTCCGGCCTGAAAAACCCGGAAACCGGCGAGGTGACTGCCGCCTTCACGAACTACCGTTTCGCCAAGCGCTGGATCAAGGAAGCGCTGGTCGCCGAAGGCTTGCTGGATAAAGTCTACAAGAACAACGAACTGGACGCCGACGCCGAAGCCAAGATCAAGGATGCGGTCGCCAAGCTCGAAGCGCTGCCCAAATACCGGGCCTGATTCATCGCCGGCAGTGAAGAATGGGCTGATTAAAGCCCATTCCGAGAGGCTGCTGCGTCAGTTTTCTAAAAGTCCCTACGGATTGATCTAGTCTTCGAGAGTTAGATCGCTATCCTCGCTCCATTCGCGTCTCACGTATCCAAATCGAGCTTTTTCAGCCGATACCGGAACGAGCGGAAAGACAGTCCCAGTTGTTTGGCGGCCGCCGTTTTATTCCATTTGTTTTCTTTGAGCGCTTGCAGAATCGCTTTTCTTTCGATCGCTTCCAAATAATCCTCAAGCGAGCCCTGGTACGGGTCGTAGCCGTGTTCCTGTGCAGGATTCTGCGCCGGAATGCCGACCGGCAGATTCAGGTCGTCCTCTTCGATGCAGTTGCCGTCATACAGCGCCAGCGCTCTTTCTAGGATGTTTTCGAGTTCGCGGATATTGCCCGGAAAGCGGTAGCGCTGCAGCGCGGCGATTGCCGCGGGCGAAATGGCCGGTTTGCTCGCCTGCACCTGCGCGGACAGTTTGATTAGGATATGATCGACCAGCGCGGGCACGTCATCTATGCGTTCGCGCAGCGGCGGCACATTCAGGTCGATCACATTGATCCGGTAAAACAGGTCTTGCCGGAAACTGCCGTTCTGCACCATGTCGGCCAGATTCCGGTGGGTCGCGCTCAAGAGGCGCACATCGACCGGGATTTCCTGTTGTTCGCCGACCGGGCGGATCTTCTTCTCCTGAATCGCCCGGAGCAGTTTGACTTGCAGCGAGGCCGGCAGATCGGCGATTTCGTCGAGAAACAGCGTGCCGCCGTCCGCGGCCTGAAACAGTCCTTTTTTGTCGCCGACCGCGCCGGTAAAGCTGCCTTTCTTATGACCGAAGAATTCGCTTTCCATCAGTTCGTGCGGAATCGCGCCGCAGTTGATCGCGACGAAGGGCTTGTCTCCGCGGGTGCTCAGCTGGTGTATCAGGCGCGCGACCAGTTCCTTGCCCGCGCCCGATTCGCCGTAAATATAGACCGGTGCCTGGCTGCGCGCGAGCTTGGTGATTTTGGAGCGGATCTCGCGCATCGCCTGCGAGTCGCCGAGCAGGGTATGGCGCGTGCGCCTGTCTTTGACCGGCGCTTGTTCGGCGAATTTGAGCGCGTTGCCGACCAGTTGCCTGAGCGTCAGCAGATCGACCGGCTTGGAGACGAAATCGAAAGCGCCTTTTTTCATCGCGGTGATCGCGGTATCCATGTTGCCGTGCGCGGTAATCACCGCGATCGGGAACGGCGTCCTGGAGGTCTGTATCAGCTCGACCAGTTCGAGGCCGTCGCCGTCGGGCAATCTCAAATCGGTCAGACACAGGTCGAAGGTGCGTTCCTGCAATAATTTTTTGGCTTGGCTGAGCGTGCCCGCGCTGCGAGTTTCGATACCCATCCGGGTTAGCGTGATTTCGAGTAATTCGATGATGTCGGGCTCGTCATCGACGATCAAGGCAAAGGGATTTTTCATGGATTAGTTGAATGATTTGTCGGCGTCGCTTAGATAAAGCCGGAAGCTGCTGCGCTGGCTTTCGGTGAAATAATAGCCCAACTTGGCCTGATTTAATTCGGCCAGTTCCTTGCAGATGAAAAGGCCGAGTCCGGTGCCCTTGTTCGAGGTGGTGAAAAAAGGTTCGAAAAGATGGCTCAGATGCTCGCGCTCGATGCCCGGCCCGTTATCGATCACTTCGATGCAGGGCGACTTTTGCGCCATGAAGCCGCGCAGGATGATCGGTCCTTGTTCAGGGCTGCCGTAGGTCAGCGCGTTTCGGCATAGGTTGTCGAGGATCTGTTTCAAATGGCCGGGGTCGATGAACGCGGTGAGCGAGCCCTGGTCGAATTGCAGATTGAAGGCCTTCGGCTCGATCATCTGTTCGAGCATAAAAGTTTCCAGATAATGCGCGAGCCAGGGTTTCAGTTGTATTTTTTCCCGGCGCGAGGCCTGGCGCCGGGAAAGCTGCAGGATGTCCTCGATGATCTGATTGACGCGGGCGGAGTTGGACTGGATGATCTGAGTCAGGCGCCTGTCCTGCGACGAAAAGTCCGGATTTTCGGAGAGCAATTGCCCGGCATGGCTGATTGCGCCAAGCGGATTGCGGATTTCATGCGCGATGCTGGCGGTCAGCCGCCCCAGTGACGCCAGTTTGCTTTGTTGTACATGCTGGTTGTACAGCGCGATGTCTTCCAGGATCAGCATATAGAAGGAACGGCCTCCGGTCGGCAACAGCATGAAGCGGATACGGATCTCGGTTTGATTGGCCAGCGTCAGCAGCGACTGGTCCAGATCTTTATTGTGCAGCCAGTCACTGAAGTCCTCGGCCAGGCGGACCGAAATATCGCACAGTTGCGCAGGTTTTTTCGGCAGATTCAGCATTTTCAATGCCGCGGTATTCGCCAACTGCACGTTTTGCTTTCTGTTGGTGATGATGATGCCGGTTTGCAGGTGCTGGATGATATAGTGGTTCAGTTCTTCCAGGTTCGCGATCGTTTGTTGATGCTGCTCCGCCAGTTTCAACAGGCTTTCGCTGCGTTTCGCGAGCACATAAGACAACAGCGCGATGGTCAAGAAGGCGGCACCGAGCATCCCGGCGTAGGTATAAGAGGTCGTTGCGAAACTGTCGGTGAGATCCGCATAAATTTCATCGGCCAATACCAACAAACTGGCGATGGCGGCAAAGAACATCGCACAGCGCCCGCCGATCGTCACGCCGCCCGAGGCAACCGAGACGGCCAGCAAGATGCCGATGCCGCTTTTGATGCCGCCCGAGGCATGCATGATCAGGGTCAGCAGGAGGATGTCGGAAAACAGCAGGAATTGCGCCTGGAAACTGTAGGAGGCCAAGCGGAAGCGGAGCAGGAATCCCGAGGCCAGAGTCAGCAACAGATAGACTTCACTGCAGTAGTGGAACAATTGGTCGTTCAGTGAGCCGAGCAGCGAAGGTGTGACGCGGCCGTAATACATCGAGATGAAGAGACAGGCGAGGACAAGGCGGTAAACGAAATAGACCTTCAAGAGCAGCCAGGCCTGTGCTTCGGGAATGCCGTAGCCTTTCGAAAACGGACAGGGATGGATGATGCTTTGATTATTTTCCGGCATGTCGACTAATCTTGATGCTGTTTACCCGGTAATTTATTAGAATATTCGCCAGCCACTAAGCATAGCATTGCTGCGGGCAATCTTGCGAAAAATACCCAACCGTAACCCCGCTTCATCGGAGCATCAATGAATATTCACGAATATCAGGCTAAACAGCTGTTTCGCAGCTACGGCATCCCGGCACCCGACGGCAAGCCGGCGGCGTCTCCGCAAGAAGCCGAGCGCGCGGCCAGGGAGCTCGGCGGCGAGGGCTGGGTCGTCAAGGCTCAGGTGCATGCGGGCGGACGCGGCAAGGCGGGCGGCGTCAAACTGACAAAAACGATCGAGGAGGTCGCAGGCCTGAGCCGCGCGCTGCTCGGAAAGCGCCTGGTGACGCAGCAGACCGACAGCCTCGGCTTGCCGGTGCACAAATTGCTGATCGAAAAAACCTACCCGATCAAACGCGAGCTGTATCTGAGCCTGCTCGTTGACCGGGGCAGCGAACGGATGGTGTTTATCGCCTCCGCGGCGGGCGGCATGGACATCGAAACGGTCGCGCACGAAGCCCCCGAGAAGATCATCTCTATCCTGATCCATCCGGCCGCCGGCCTGCAAGCCAATCAATGCCGGCAAATCGCCTATGCGTTGGGCTTGAAGGGGCAGCAAATCAAGGCGCTGACCGTTATCATGCAGGGCATGTACAACCTGTTTCTGGACAAGGATGCCAGCCAGATCGAAATCAATCCGTTGATCGAAACCGAAGCAGGCGACCTGCTCGCACTGGATGCGAAGATCAACTTCGACGACAACGCGGTCGCCGCGCATCCGGACATCTTGGCGCTCCGGGACGCCGAGCAGGAGGACGCGAAGGAAAACAAGGCCCAGCAATACGGGCTGAACTATATCACCCTCGACGGCACGATCGGCTGCATGGTCAACGGCGCCGGACTCGCGATGGCGACGATGGATCTGGTCAAGCTGAAGGGCGGGACGCCGGCCAATTTTCTTGACGTCGGCGGCGGCACCAATGTCGAAAAGGTCTGCGAGGCGTTCAAGCTGATTCTTTCCGACCGCAACGTGAAGGCGGTGCTGGTCAATATCTTCGGCGGCATCGTGCAGTGCGACATCATCGCGAGCGGCATCCTGGCCGCGATCAAGCAGGTGCATGTCGCGGTGCCGGTCGTGGTGCGACTCGAAGGCACCAATGCCGAACAGGGTCGCGCATTGTTGAACAATACCGGACTCAATTTATATGCCGCCGACGATTTGACGCACGCGGCGGAACAGGTCGTAGCGCTGGCGGAGGCCGCAGCATGAGCATCTTGATCGACAAAAATACCAAAGTGATTTGCCAGGGTTTTACCGGTAAACAGGGCACTTTCCATTCGCAGCAGGCGCTCGAATACGGCACTCAGCTGGTCGGCGGCGTGACGCCGGAGCGCGGCGGCGATGAGCATCTGGGTCTGCCGGTGTTCAATACGGTACATGAGGCCGTCAACGCGACCGGCGCCGATGCGAGCGTGATCTATGTGCCGCCGTTCTACGCGGCCGACGCGATTCTCGAAGCGGTCGATGCCGGCATCAAGTTGATCGTCTGCATCACCGAGGGCATCCCGACCCTGCACATGCTGCGCGTGAAGGCCGCGATGGCCGGCACCGGCGCGCTGCTGGTCGGCCCGAACTGCCCCGGCGTGATCACGCCGGGGCAATGCAAGATCGGCATCATGCCCGGTAAGATTCATATGCCGGGCTCGATCGGCATCGTCTCGCGCTCCGGCACGCTGACCTATGAATCGGTGCACCAGACGACGCATCAGGGCCTCGGCCAAAGCACCTGCGTCGGCATCGGCGGCGATCCGATCCACGGCATGAACTTCGTCGACGTGTTGAGCCGTTTCCAGGAGGACGAGCAGACCCAAGGCATCGTGATGGTCGGTGAAATCGGCGGCGGCGAGGAAGAAGATGCGGCCGACTATATCAAGGCGCACGTGACCAAACCGGTGGTCGCCTACATCGCCGGCCAAACCGCGCCTCCCGGCAAACGCATGGGCCATGCCGGCGCGATCGTGACCGGCGGCAAGGGCACCGCGGAAGGCAAGATTGCGGCGTTGAAAGCGGCCGGAGTCGAGGTGGTCAGTTCGCCGACCGACATCGGCGCGGCGATCAAGGCCTGTTTGTCCAGTCAGTGATCGGACTGCTTTTTTTAACGATACCGCCTTTGCTGCATGCAGTCGTCATTGCGCCCTACCGGCGTGATGACGACTGTTGTCGTCCTACTTGAATAACCTCCGCATGACTCTCAAAATTGCCCTCGCCCAAACCAATTTCCTGGTCGGCGACATCGCCGCCAACGTGCAAAACATCATCCAGAACGCCCGGCAGGCGCAGCAACTCGGCGCGGATCTGGTCGTGTTTCCCGAGTTGACCGTGACCGGCTATCCGGCCGAGGATTTGCTGCTGCGGCAAGATTTCATCATCGCGGCGAATGATGCGCTTGATCAATTGGCAACGCTGTTGCCTAAGGCCGTTGCGGTGGTGATCGGCTTTCCGGAACGGGACGGCGACAGGCTTTATAACAGCGCGGTCGTGCTCCACCAGGGCAAGGTGTTGGCCGTTTACCGGAAGCGCGCGCTGCCGAATTACGGTGTCTTCGACGAGCAGCGTTATTTCACCGCAGGCGGCCGGCCCTGCGTGTTTGCCTTCAAAGGCGCGATGATCGGTCTGACCATTTGCGAGGATGTCTGGCATCCCGGCATCATCGACGCGAACAAACGCGAAGGGGCCAATTTGCTGTTGACCCTGAACGCCTCGCCATTCAACGCGGGCAAGAGCCAGCAGCGCGAGGCGGTGATCTGCACGCAGGTCAGGGCCGCCGAGATTCCGCTGGTGTATGTGAACCAGATCGGCGGTCAGGACGAGTTGATTTTCGACGGCGCGTCCTTCGTGGTCGATGCCCACGGCGAGGTCGTGTTCCGCGCCGAAGAGTTCAATGAGCAGCTCGGCGTGATCGAGTTCGAGGACCTGCAGCCGGTCAAGAGGACTTGCGCGCCGCTCTATACGCCGGTCGCGAGCGAATACCAGGCGCTGGTGCTCGGGATCCGGGATTATGTGCGCAAGAACGGTTTCAAGGGCGCGCTATTAGGGCTGTCCGGCGGCATTGATTCGGCGCTGGTGCTGGCGCTCGGGGTCGATGCGCTCGGCGCGGACAAGGTCGAGGCGGTCTTGATGCCGTCGCGCTATACGCAGGCGATGAGCATCGAGGATGCGATTTGGGAAGCCGATGCGCTCGGCGTCAAGCATCATACTATACCAATAGATTCTGCCGTAGCCGCATTTAATGGCCTGCTCGCGGACCTCTTTGCCGGCACGAAACAGGACACGACCGAAGAAAACATCCAGGCGCGCTGCCGCGGCGTGATTCTGATGGCGATTTCGAACAAGCAGGGCAAGCTGCTCTTGACGACCGGCAACAAGAGCGAGATGAGCGTCGGCTATGCGACCCTATACGGCGACATGGCCGGCGGTTTCGCGCCGATCAAGGACGTGCCGAAGCTCCTGGTTTACCGCCTGGCGCGCTACCGGAACGCCTTGTCATTCGTGATTCCGGAACGGGTCCTGACCCGGCCGCCTTCGGCCGAACTGGCGCCGGATCAGGTCGACCAGGATTCCTTGCCGCCCTATGAGGTGCTCGATCCGATTCTCGAACGCTATGTCGAATTGGATCAATCGGCCGAAGAAATCATCGCGGCAGGATACCGGCGCGAGGATGTCGCGCGGGCGATCGGCCTGGTCGACCGGAATGAATATAAGCGCCGCCAGTCGCCGCCCTGCATCAGGATCACCGAGCGGGCATTCGGCCGCGACCGGCGTTATCCGATTACCTCCGGCTATCGGGGACTGAAGGGGTAGGGGGAGGCGCAAGCCAAAATAGGCCGAATTCTAATGCGCTAAACCCTATCATGATGACATGCAAATAGACCCAGCCACCAAAGAGCACAATAGCCGGCAAGCCGTACTCGATATCTTGCTGAAGCACAAGCTGATCGCAGATTTGGTGCATAAGCAGGACATGCCTCACCATGAGCTGGTGGAAACGCTGGTCCGTAAAGAGAACATGGCGCAGTTGCGGCAGATACTCGATCATATGGCTACGGAGGAAATTGCCGATATTCTGGAAGCCTTGCCGCCGGAAGATCAGCGGCTGATCTGGGAGCAACTGGATGATGAACACAAGCAAGCCATTCTGCTGGATGCCCCGGCTTCTGTTCTGCCACTCCTCGGAAAACAGGATTACAAGACTGAAAAACCGAGGATCAAGGCTTTCGATTTACAAGACGGCCGCCTGCACGAGATTTCGATCAAGACACCCCAAGACTTGCTTCAGACTAAACCGATTTGGATCGATTTGGTGGCGCCGACGTTTGAGGACCGGCTCTGGATTGGCGATATTTTTGGGATAGAATTTCCCGATCCGGATAAATTGAGCGATCTGGAATCCAGCGCCCGCTTCTATGTCGAGGAAAACGGTGAAATTCACCTGCATTCGGATTTCCTGCTGGACAAGGATGACGTGTCGCACAACGTGGTCGTGGCGTTTATCCTGTACCGGGATATTTTGTTCTCGATTCGCAAGAAGGAACTGCCGGTCTTCCGGCTCCAGCGTATGCGCGCGCTGAGCCAGCCCAACTATGTTTCGGACTCCAGGGAGATGCTGCTCGATCTCTACGCCGTCAATGCCGAGTATTCGGCCGGCGCCCTGGAAGATGTCTATCTGGCGCTGGAAGTTGTCGGCAATCAGGTGCTGAGCAAACAAATGAGCGATGAGGAGGCCGCCAAAATCCTGAATGACATCGCCAATGAAGAGGATCTGAACGGGCGGATTCGCAGGAACGTGATGGATACGCGGCGTGCGGTTTCGTTCCTGATGCGCAGCAAGTTGCTCGCCAAAGACCAACTGGAGTACTCCCAGCAGATTCTGCGCGACATCGAATCGCTGGACGGCCACACGGCTTTTCTTTTCGACAAGATCAACTTCCTGATGGATGCGGCCGTCGGCTTCATCAACATCAACCAGAACAAGGTCATCAAGCGCTTGACCGTCGTCAGTGTGATTTTTATGCCGCTGAATATCTTGGCCAGCATCGGCGGCATGTCGGAATTCACGATGATGACGCAAGGGATTCCCTGGCCACTCTCTTACAGTATTTTTACCCTTGGCCTGGTCGTGGTCGGCTGGCTGACTTTCGTCATTTTGCGCTTACTTGAAAAGCGCAGGAACGGTAAATCAGGAAAGCGTTAGGGCTCCCTCTGTCAGAATAGTTGTCATCCTATTACAATTGGATTCTAAAAGAGGCTGAGAGGGAGCGAAACGGATGATTGGGATTATGATTGAGGGGTTTCGGCTAGCGCCTCTACCCATCCTACTCGCTGCACTAATCGCGAATGCAGCGGCAACCATAGGCGGGCTCCAATTCCCGGATACTGCAAATTATCGCCTGCTGGATACTGAAAACGACGGTATCTATGAGGCCCTTGCTGTCGATGTCGATGTCGATGTTGATGTTGAGGTTACCCAAGGGGCAGGGCAATCGCGCTATCTCGCTTTTGACAGGTAAAGGAGCATACAATTAACGATTTGCAGAGAGAACAAGGATGTTGCCCAATCCGATGCTGTATTTTCAAGACCTCAAAGACCCACGCCGGGAAACGAAAAACAAGCTGCACAAGCTGAGCGATATTTTAATGATTGTCTTATGTGCCGTGCTGAGCGGCATAGAAGACTGGGTAGGCATGGAAGAGTTTGCCGAGGAGAAAGAGGCCTGGCTGCGCGGATTTCTGGAGTTGCCAAACGGTATCCCATCCCACGACACCTTAAGCGACGTATTGGGCAGGATCGATCCTGATATGTATTGACCTGTCAATATCTCTAAAAACAATTTTTTAAACGCATCATCCAGTGTGTGGGTAGCAGAACGGGCGGTTTGCCGACGGTTGATCAGTCTGATATGCGCGGGTTGGTTACCGCATGACAACCGATTCGTCGGGGAGCGGCCTCGCTCTAAGTTCGAGGGTCATCCCGTTACCGGGCGCCTCCTAGGATTACCGAGGATTCTCCCACCGTTGCCCCTTCTGCTACCGACACACTGCATCATGGCGAGTACTCCGCGCTGGCCGTTGCCGGCGATACCGTTTGCCCAATCGCCCAGATAAACCCTGCCAGCTCACGGGCGATGGCGGTACAGGCCTGCACCTTCAACTTACCCCTCGCCTCCAACAGTCGGTAACGTCCACACAAGCGGGTTTGCGCTTTCCAGGCGATGTCTTGCACCGCGTCCGAGGCTTTTTCGGCCCGGCGCTGCAAGACCGCCGTCTTGCGGGCCGGGAAGCGATAACACCTACCTGGTGCAATGCAAGCACTGGAAAGCCTACAAAGTCGGCGTCAATGTTGTGCGCGAACTTCTGGGCGTGATGGTCACGCGGGGCGCGGCCGGCGGCTATCTCGTCACCTCCGGCGTCTTCACGGACGAAGCGCGGCGCTTCACGGAGGCTAGCAATATCGCCTTGATCGATGGACAAAAATTAGCCAATTTGATGAACGAAACCCGCGCGGCGCAGCCAACGCTGCTGATGAACCGCCCGACGACGGTCCCACAGCCGCAGACTTCACCCTCATGCCCCAAATGCGGATCCATGATGGTGCTCCGCCATGCCACGAAAGGAGCGCATGCCGGCAGCGCCTTCTGGGGCTGTACGCGTTTTCCCGGTTGCCGGGGTATTCTCCCTCGCTCTTAAAAAAACTCTTCGCGCAAACGAACGCCCGCAAAGGACCTGGACCGTCAAGGGCAGCGGCCTTGTACAGGATTGAAAATTAAGGCTTTTGATGGCCACGCGGGTGGGGCGGTGGTGTATCGCCGAACAGCTCACGATGTATCTGGGAAGCACGACGAAGCGCTTCGGATGGCTCTGGCGGGTTGAGAAGCGTTTCGACGAAGAAGCGTTGATCCTCCGCCGAAAGCGCAATGGTCTCGGTCTTTTTAAGGGCCGACTGCATCTTCTCCTCCACATAAGGCGCCACATTTTCATAGGCGACGTTCGCTTCTTGCGCGAGACTGCTGATCAGCGCTGTCTTTTGCTGCGTGACCGCCTGCAGACCGGCCAAGGTTCTTTGCAGATACATAAAATGATGCGCCACGTCCTGATAGCCGACCTGGGAGGCTTCTTCAAACGCCAGTTCATCCAGATGGGCTTGCAGCACATCCAAGGCTTTTCGGAGTTCATCCAAAGCCATTGTCACACCGACGACTTCCATCATAACCGCATCATCCAGCGCTTCGATGGCGGCCGCTTTGGCGTTAACAAGCGAAAGTATTTTTTGCGGGTCGTTTGGATCTATTATTTGAGATAAGTGCTTTCGTCGGCTAAAGTCCCATGGCTCTGCGGATGTCCTTAATCAAAAGGAACAGGTGATACGGGTCTGTTGCAGAAGGGAAGAAATTAAAATGCTCGTAAAAACTTTTAGCCTCGTCGTTCTTTGCATGAACCAATAAGGCCCGAATGCCGACAATATCGGCTGCCTGCGCGGTGCGCTGCATAGCGTCTCGCAAAAGGCCGGCGCCGACCCCTTTGCCTTGCCAGGCAAGATCTACCGCGAAACGTCCTAATAACATCGTCGGAACGGGCTGACGGGAGAGCCCTTTGGTCAATCGCTCGGGGGCATCTTCATAGACGACGCTGCCGGCGAGGAGCGTGTAGTAGCCGATGATGACATTATCCGCTATGCCAACGTAAGTCTGCGCCCCGTCCGCGCGTTGACTCATCAGCGCATAACGCTGCAAATACAGGTTGAGATGTTCTTGCCCGCAATCGAAAGCCTCAACGTTATGGGTGCGTTGCAGCTTTTCGATGCGCGGATTAGTTTTCCGCGGCAGGGGCATCGAAGAAACCGGGCTCCCTCATCAAGCGTTCAAGCCGCGGCAGGGCACGCGGCGGGGCGTCGAGCGCCGCCTGAAAAGCTTCCCATTGTTCGGCATTCAGCCCAAAATGCCGGCGATCCGCCAAAACTTCATTGGCCGCGCTGAGCGCATTTTCCAGAATGAACTCGCTGACCGATTTATGCTTGAGCAAAGCGGCTGCTTGCAGTGCTTCTTTGGCTTTCGGATCAATCCGGAGATCAATCCGGTTGCTGCGCTTGTTCGTTTTCATATCGGTTACCTCCTCTTTGCTAATCTAGCACAAGCGTACACACATTACCAGTACATCATCAGCATCTCAAAAACACGATTTTTAGAACAATCTGCGCTCTCTCAAAAACAAGAATCTTTGGATAATCATCTGCCTCCACAAAATTGCATGCGGTGAAGCTACTCAACGTGGCACGATCGACGCTTTACTTAAGTTTGCAGGAGTGATGCGGATTGGATCAAGCATCAAACATCAAACAAAGAAAAAGCCTTGGCAAATTGCGCAAGAGGCACAAACAGGGTGCGCTCTTGCGCATTCAAATCCAAAAAGCCGTGATGACGATAGAAAGCGATAGCGGCGTCATCTTTAGCGTCCACGCCTACGGCGTAGGCGGCAATATCGGCGCGTATAGAACGATAAATGGCATTGATAACCAAGGTGCTTCCCAGCCCTTGCCCCTGAAACTTTATATCGATCGCAAGCCTTCCGATCCTGACCGCCGGTACAGAAGGATAGCGGGGTAAATTCTTTTTGAAACGATCCGGTAATTGCGTGACGGAAATTTGCGCGGCGGACAGCGTATAAAAGCCAGCTACTTGATTGGAAGCATTGCAAACCGCGACATAGCAAGCGGTTATCCGGCGGCGAATATCCTGAGAAACTTGCCGTTCAAAATAATGATCGAGCGGAGCGCTCCCGCATGAAAAACCGGAGCGGTCATGCTGACCGAGAGGCTCGATCGTGAATGGATGTTCACTCAAAAGAACCTACCAGTTTCTTATGGGCATCCATCGCTCGTTCCATTGCCGGCGCTAAAGGTGCGGGATTTATCAGCGCTTCGGCGAAACGGATTTGATCTTCCTGAGATAAATTAATTACCTCGGTTTTTTCAATGGTTTGTATCGCGGCATCGCGGGCTGCCGATACGACAAAATCGGATAATGTTCGCCCCTGAAGTTCAGCGGCTCGCTTTATCAGGGCATGAATATCGGGCGTAATTCGTGCCTCCAGTCGAGCATTTTTGTTTGCGGTATCGTTTCTCATAAGAATAACCTCTCCTTATATGTTGCGGCAAATTGCCGTACATTGTCAAGAGTCTTAAAAGGGAGGATTTTTCGGACAGCTTGCAGACTCCATAAAACGAAGGAACCCTTACGGTTACCCTTGCTGACACTGGGCTCTTCTGAAAGCCGACGTTCCGGAATGACTGTTTACATGCACCACGAATCGCTGCTGCCGACCCTAAGCAGTCATTTAAAGGTATTCCCTCACTGTCCGCATTTGATTATTCATCTGACGATCATCGTGCCCCCTAATTCTGCTTGACCTTCCAATAATGTAAACCTTTAGATTAATGCCATCCAGATGGCCCCTGATACAAAGTAGCTATCCATGATTAAGATTTGAATGATTTTTAGGAGGTTGCAATGGAATCACATACACAAGCCAATAAGAAAGTCGCGCACGCCTATAACACCGCCGCCGATTTATTCGATCATCCTGCCAACACGTTTTGGTGCCGATTCGGCAATAACACCATTGAGCGACTAGGGTTAAGGAAAGGAGACAGGATATTAGATGTTTGTTCCGGAACCGGCGCTTCGGCCTTACCGGCTGCGCGAAAGGTTGGCTCAGATGGCCGAGTGGTTGCCGTCGATTTGGCAGAAAAATTATTGGCAAAGGCGGCTGAAAAAGCCAAAGCTGATGGTCTTGAGAACCTCGAATTTCGGGTCGATGATATGCTCGCTTTAGGTTATCCCGATGGTTATTTCAACGCCGTCGTTTGCGTGTTTGGGATCTTTTTCGTTCCTGATATGGCCGCCGCCGTCAAAGAATTATGGCGACAAATCCGACCAGGTGGGCGGTTGGCGATTACGACCTGGGGGCCTGATTTATTTGAGCCAGCCAACACTTTGCTTTGGCAAGCCATACGCAATGAACGTCCAGAGCTCTATAAAGATTTTAACCCTTGGGATCGTATTTCCACAGCTGAAGGACTGTTGGAGATGCTGGCCGAAGCCGGTTTAGCCGAAGTGCACATTTTTGCCGAAGACGCGACTCAGACTCTGTCTGAGCCTGAGGATTGGTGGACATTGGCAATGGGTAGCGGTTATCGGGGCACCCTGGATCAGCTAAATGGGGCACAGCTACAAAAGGTGAAACAAGCCAATCTCCATCAATTAGTGAGTCAATCGGTTGCAGAGATTACGGCGAATGTGATTTATGCCATCGTCGATAAACCACTTGTTTAAAGACTTGCATCCTTCCCAATATCGATTTTTTTAATAAGTGCCAGCAACTAAAAAAAGCAAAAAATCAGTTGACCTTCCCATCGTGGTAAGCCGAATACTTTGATCACAGTCAATTACATCAGGAGACTTGATCATGAAAACCCATAATTCCAGCCAGTTGGCAGATCGTTCGGTTTACTTGTCTATAGAGGGCATGACCTGTGCTTCCTGCGCAGGGCGTGTCGAAAAAGCGCTGAACAAGATTCCCGGCGTACAGGACGCTAGGGTAAATTTAGCCACCGAAAGTGCCGTTGTCCTTAGCGACGGCTCAGTGGATATTGACTTACTGATAAGTGCGGTCTCGGCGACCGGTTATCGCGCTTCCGTCAAGCAGGATCGGTCGGTAAACAAACCAAGGCCTCGAGACGGACTGACGGTGGTAATGTCAGTGTTATTGTCGCTGCCGCTACTGGCACCGATGCTACTCGAGCCTTTCGGTACTCAAGTTGCACTGCCGGGCTGGTTGCAACTGGGTTTGGCAACACCGGTCCAGTTCGTATTGGGGGCGCGTTTTTATCGGGCCGGCTGGAAGGCGCTGAAAGCCGGCGCCGGCAATATGGATTTGCTGGTGGCCCTGGGTACGAGTGCGGCGTACGGCTTGAGCGTTTACCAATTGACAAGCCGGGCTGACGGTATGGCGCCGCATCTGTATTTCGAGGCGTCAGCGGTGGTGATCAGCTTGGTGTTGACCGGCAAATGGTTGGAGGCGTGGGCCAAACGGCAAACGGTTTCGGCGATCACTGCTTTGCAAGCGCTACAGCCGCAAGTCGCTCGTGTCAAACGCGGCAAGCGAGAGTTGGAAATTGCGATTGAAAGCGTCAGCGTCGGTGACCTAGTCGTCGTCCGCCCCGGCGAGCGCATCGCGGTCGACGGCACCATCGCCGACGGCCGCAGCCATATCGACGAATCCATGGTTACCGGCGAAAGTATGCCAATCGCCAAACAACCCGGCGATAAGGTGACCGGCGGCGCCATCAACAGCGAAGGCTTGTTGGTGGTGCATACCGATGCAGTTGGCGCGGAGACTTTATTAGCAAAAATGATTCGCTTGATCGAGAACGCGCAATTGGCCAAGGCGCCGATTCAACATTTGGTGGATAAGGTCAGCGCATGGTTCGTGCCGGTGGTACTAATCATTGCTTTGATGACCTGGCTGGGTTGGTGGTTGCATGGTGCCGCAATGGAAACCGCGATTATCAACGCCGTGTCGGTATTGGTGATTGCCTGCCCCTGTGCGTTGGGGTTGGCAACGCCCACTGCGCTGATGGCCGGCACCGGCATTGCCGCCCGCCACGGAATCCTGATCAAAAACCCCGAAGTGCTGGAAATTGCCCATCGTATTACCACGGTCATATTCGACAAGACAGGAACCCTGACACAAGGAAAAGCTTACCTGGTCGAAGCAGTGCCGTTGGGTATCGACCGCGAACGCTTGTTGCGGCTGGCCGCTTCCATGCAAACCGGTAGCGAGCACCCTTTGGCAAAGGCCGTGCTCAAAGCCTCAAGTGAGTTACAGATCCAAACCTTGCCGGTAGATGCTGTCACGGCCTTGCCTGGACGGGGGCTGTCCGGGCGAGTGGATAATCTCGATTTGCGTTTGGGCAATAGCCGTTTGATGTCCGAATTGGGCATTGATCTAGGTGCGCTGGCGGAACGTGCCCGTACCTTGGAGCTTGCCGGCAATACCGTGTCCTGGCTGGCGATGGCCGTGCCGCAAAAACGGTTGCTCGGCATGATGGCCTTTGGCGACCGACTCAAATCGACTGCGTATCCTGCCATCAAACAATTGCAGGCATTGAATATCCAAACCGTATTGTTGAGCGGTGATAATCGCGGCAGCGTCAAAGCAGTCGGCCAGGCTTTAGGTATCAGCGACATAGTCGCCGAAGTATTGCCGGCGGATAAGGCCTACCAAGTGGAATTGCTGAAACAGCAAAACCACCATGTGGCAATGGTTGGCGACGGCATCAACGATGCGCCGGCACTGGCGGCCGCCGACGTCGGCATTGCCATGGCGACCGGCACCGATATCGCGATGCAGTCTGCCGGCATTACGTTGATGCACGGCGACCCGATACTGGTAGGTGCCGCGCTCGATATTGCACGGCTAACCTACCGCAAAATCCGGCAAAATTTGTTTTGGGCGTTTAGTTACAACCTCGCGGCAATCCCATTGGCGGCACTCGGTTTACTCAACCCGCAACTGGCCGGAGCGGCGATGGCATTCAGTTCGCTTAGCGTGATTGGCAACGCCTTATTGCTGAGGACTTGGAAACCCGCTGGCTTTTTGCAATCCGCCAGGAATTAACCGAACATGCTTGCGGGCGCAAAATTTGCCGTCCGCAGCGCTGTGTCCATCCATGTTGGAGAGTGATCAATGAATATCAGCCAAGCTTCGAAAATGACCGGCGTATCCGCCAAAATGATTCGCCACTACGAAAGTATCGGGCTGATTAAAAAAAGCCTGCGCACCGTATCCGGCTATCGCACCTACAACGACACCGATTTGCAGGTGTTGCGGATGATCAAACGAGCTCGTGGCCTGGGGTTTTCTCTGGACCAAATCCGCGATCTGGTTTTGCTGTGGCAAGACCCGGCGCGGGCCAGCGCCGACGTCAAAGCGCTGGCCCAATCCCATGTCGACGATTTGAACCGACGCATTGCCGAATTGACCGAAATGCGCGACATTCTGGCCCGGTTGGCGCAAACCTGCAGCGGAGACAATAAACCGAATTGCCCGATTATCGACACATTGGTACTCGGCACGCAGCCGGTTTAAAGCTATTCGAACCTGCAGGGCAATCGCGCTATCTCGCTTTTGACAGGTAAAGGAGCATACAATTAACGATTTGCAGAGAGAACAAGGATGTTGCCCAATCCGATGCTGTATTTTCAAGACCTCAAAGACCCACGCCGGGAAACGAAAAACAAGCTGCACAAGCTGAGCGATATTTTAATGATTGTCTTATGTGCCGTGCTGAGCGGCATAGAAGACTGGGTAGGCATGGAAGAG
>Ga0208118_100096_pt1 | contig 36931 bp, 36 predicted proteins | sample LakWasMet34_HOW6_2_FD_183876 | JGI IMG/M metagenome (GOLD analysis project Ga0208118, IMG submission 183876) | Freshwater sediment methanotrophic microbial communities from Lake Washington under simulated oxygen tension - Sediment Metagenome... | ecosystem: Environmental > Aquatic > Freshwater >... | reverse complement strand
CCGGTCCTCTCGTACTAAGGATTAGTCCTTTCAATTTTCAACACTTGTGGCAGATAGGGACCGAACTGTCTCACGACGTTCTGAACCCAGCTCACGTACCACTTTAATCGGCGAACAGCCGAACCCTTGAAATCTTCTTCAACTTCAGGATGTGATGAGCCGACATCGAGGTGCCAAACGGTCTCGTCGATATGGACTCTCGGAAACCATCAGCCTGTTATCCCCGGCGTACCTTTTATTCGTTGAGCGATGATTATTTTACTCTAAACCATCGGATCACTATGACCGACTTTCATCCCTGTTTGATCTGTCGATCTCACAGTCAAGCAAATATGTGCCATTACACTCTACAGTTAAAAAACTTGAATTTGCCTTTGTACGCCTCCGTTACTTTTTTGGAGGCGACCGCCCCAGTCAAACTACCTTTCATAAGCTGTCTTTTAAATAAAATTAGTTGAAACAAACAAAAAGAGTGGTATTTCACCTTTCGCATTACGCTCCCACTTAAACGACTACACAAATTATTTGTTTTAACAACTTAAAATCATAGTAAAGGTGCACGGGGTCTTTCCGTCTAACCACAAGAAACTCGCATCTTCACGAGTATTTCAAATTCACCAAGTCTATACTGGAGACAGTGAAGAAATCGTTACACCATTCATGCAGGTCGGAACTTACCCGACAAGGAATTTCGCTACCTTTGGACCGTCAGAGTTACAGCCGCCGTTTGCTGGGGCTTAATTTCGATGCATCCACATCTCCACATTACCTTACAGCACCGGGCAGGTGTCAGTCTCTATACTTCTTCTTTCGAATTTGCAGAGACATGTGTTTTTGTTAAACAGTCGTTTCTTCCTCTTTAGTGACGACAATAAATGCTTGCGCACAATATTGTCACTCCTTCTCCCGAAGTTACAGAGCTAATTTGCCGAGTTCCTTCAGTATAGTTTTCTTGATCGCCTTAATATATTCTATTTATCCACCTGTGTCGGTTTACGGTACGATCTTATATAAATTGCTATTTCCAGAAAATTTTTAAATACCAAATAAAAAATCAATCTTACTTAATAAAATAGAAAATTTTTTCACAATTCATGATATTCCCATTGAATTATACTTTTGTAATTTTTCTTAGGGATCGTATTTTGTACAAGTATGTCTAGCATATGCTTGCTTACCTTAAGGATTTTCGGCGACAATGATTAAACATTGTTTTAGCTACTAATGCCAATATGCTCACATCAAATATATGTCTTAATTTTTTCAAATTAATATTAATTTTATATATTGATCGTTCTGCTACCAAAATCATATAAAATGATTTTTTAAAAATTCGGTGATAGTTTTAGTCTCTTTACATCTTCGAGGCAAAAAAATTAGATTAATGAGCTGTTACGCTTTCTTAAAAAGATGGCTGCTTCCGAGCCTACTTTATAATTGTGAATACTTTTTCACACTCTTATCACTTAAACTATGCTTAAAGACCTTATTTTTTAATCTGGGCTGTTTCCCTCTCGATAGTGAACCTTAGCGCTCACTATCTGACTCCACAAAACAAAAGAAGGTATTCGTAGTTTTTCATAATTCAGTAAGGCTAACGCCCCCCTTACTACAAAAGAGCTCTACCCCCCTATCTTTTTTATTTGTAGGCTATACTTAAATATATTTCGCAGAAAATCGGCTATAACTGAGTTTGATTAGCCTTTCACTCCTAACCACAAATCATCCCAATCTTTTTCTACAGATACGAGTTCGGCCCTCCAAATACCATTGCTGGTTACTTTTCAGCCTGTTCATGGTTAGATCACTCAGCTTCGGATCCTATTATTATAACTAGCACGCATTTTAATACTTAATTTCTTTTTATCTTATTTAAAAATTTGCTATAATAATAGACTTATTGGCCCATTATGCAAAAGGTACGCTGTCACTTTTTTAATAAAGCTCCAACAGATAATATGTAATAAATTTCAGGTTCTTTTCAATCTTTTAAAGTTCTCTTTCACCTTTCCCTCACGGTACTAGTTTACTATCGGTTATCAAAAGGTTTTAGTTTGAGGGAAATTCCTCTTAATTTAACAAATTTAACATAATTTGTTAATACATTAATTTAACTCTATTTATTATTCTACAGGACTTTTACCTTCTCTGGATACTTCAATAATTCATAAAGTTAAAAAACTTATTTGCTTTCGCTCACCACTACTCACAAACTCTCGGTTGATTTTTTTTTAAAGTTACTAGAATGTTTTACTTCACCTTATTTAAAAATAGACTAAATCTACAGATTTCTCTAAATTGAGTAACAAAATTTCTTTGAGCCTATTGCTGCTCTCAAATTTTATTTTTGCAATTCACAACTCTTCTTTTGATACCTAGGCATCCTTTTATTACATCTAACAATTGGTCTATCGCATAACTGCGTTAATAATAATTTATTTTTTGTTTTTTCAACTATATGCTATGAGTCCCTTTTTTTCAGTATTTAATAGCTCTTTAGGGGATAACCAATGAGATCCAATAATGATTTCTTGTATGCCGTGCCCAAAGATTTCAAAAAATGTAATTTTATTTATTAATGTAAATTTAATGCATCATTTAGATAGATAGAAATTAAAACGCTAAACACAAATGATTGAATTAACGCAACCCCTAACTCTAATCCAAATAATGGAATTAAAATTAACAACGGTACTAAATGTACCAAAAATAAAAGCCCACTTGCTGTTACTAAAGCGAATGCAAATCCTGCTATCACCTTTAATAATGTATGTCCCGCCATCATATTAGCAAATAATCGTATTGATAAACTAATTGGTTTAAACATGTACGAAATAAATTCAATAGGAACTAATAAAAAAGCTAACGCTATTGATGTTCCTGGTGGTAAAAATAATGAAAACATTTTAACACCATATTTTCTCGCACAAACGATATTAATACCAATAAATACAGATAAAGCTATTGCAAATGTAACAATTAGGTGACTAGTCAATGTAAAACTATAAGGAACTAATCCTGTTAGATTAATTGATAAAATACCTAAAAACACTGTAAAAACTAAAGGAAAAAAGCGTTGTGCTTCTTTACTTTGAATATTATCTGTAACTAATGATAAAATTAAATTATATATAGATTCAATAACAGATTGCCAAGCATTTGGAAATAGTCTTAAAGTACCATCTTTTGCTTGCAATGCTTTTGCAAATAATGTTAATAAAAATAACATTACTGCCATTAAAATCCCAACATTTGTGATTGTTAAATCAATTGCTCCAAATTTTAATGGGATAACTGGAATTACTTGAAATTGTTCAAGTGGACTTAATATTAAGTTAAATTTTAACATAATTTCTTAAATTTCTTAGTTTATGATCCCCACCAATAAATAGTGATAAATAAAAATAACCAAACAACATCAACAAAATGCCAATACCAAGCAGCTGCCTCAAATCCAAAATGATGTTCTTTTGTAAAATGATTAAAATATAATCTAAACAGACACACGGCTAAAAAACATGTTCCGATAAACACGTGAAAACCATGAAATCCTGTTGCCATATAAAAACATGATCCATAAACACTATCTGAAATGCTAAAAGGAGCTGTTGCATATTCATAACCTTGTAATGCTGTAAATATAATAGCTAATGCTACTGTAACAATTAAAGCTACAATTGCCTGGTGCTTAGACCCCATTACAATTGAATGATGTGCCCATGTAACAGATGCACCAGAACTTAGTAATATAATTGTATTTAGTAATGGAATTTTCCACGGATCTAATGTTACTAGATACGCTGGAGGCCATACTCCTCCGATCACATGACTTGGGTTAAAACTTGAATGAAAAAATGCCCAGAAAAATGCTACAAAAAACATTACTTCTGAAAGAATGAATAAAATCATACCCATTTTTAAACCTGTTTGAACTGATTTAGTATGTTGCCCTTCTAATGTTGCTTCTCTAATAATATCTCTCCACCAACAATACATCATGAATAATATCATTAAAAAACCAAACTTTACTAAAAAGAACCCTCCTGAGTATCCATGCATGTATAATACACCACCAAATGTTAGCATTAACGCTGAAAATGCTGACACAATTGGCCATGGACTTGGATCTACTAAATGAAAACTGTGTTTTTGATTATTTCTCATAAATATTCTATTATAAAATATCTCTTTAATAGGCTCAAGTAGATTTGAACCACTGACCTTACGCTTATCAGGCGTATGCTCTAACCTCTGAGCTATGAGCCTTTTATTTAACTATATTAGATGGTACACCAGTAGGTATAAACTTATCACCAACTAGAGGTATAACAATAACATTATGATCGTTCATAGTTGACTCATTTATCTTTGGCTTTTTTACTCTATAACCTTGATATTTATAATAACGATTAATTCCTTTTGGTAAGAAATTTTTTGCAACTAATATTTGACCTTTATCATTATAAGCTAGAATTGTTGAATTTACGTAATTTTTATTAATTTTGTTCATATTATTAATTTACCATCGATAATGTGTGTTAGATTTATTTTTTGCAGATTCTTTTAAGACAAAGTCTCGTTCAACAACAGATTTTGTACTTTTATTTTTAAGAATATTTAAAAACTCTTGTGTTAACTTTTTTTCTAAATTAATACGTGATTTATTTTCATTTATTGCTTTAGATAATTTTTTAACAATTAAATAGTCACGTCTACTTGAATTCACAGGAACAGGCACTGTAAAAACATTACGTCTAATTTTAACAGTTCTTAAATCTACAACAACAGCTAAAGCTCTTACTATTCTAAATATAACATCAATAGCTTTAAAATCTAATGATCGTGAAGCGTTTACAATAGCGCCTATAATAATCGAACGCGATTTTGTCATTTTACCATTTTTAGTAAAATAACCAACTAATTTTGAATGAATATTATTATTTTTTTTGCTTCTTAACTCCATATTTTGATCGTGACGTTTGTCTATTTTTTACTTCTTTAAAATCATATTTACCTCTAATACAATGATATTTCACTCCAGGTAAATCTGGAACCCTTCCACCTCTCATAAGAACTACAGAATACTCTTGTAAATTATGTCCTTCTCCTGGTACGTAAGATTCCACAACCCTTTTATTTGATAGTCTTAACTTCGCTACCTTTCGAATAGCAGAATTAGGCTTTTTAGGAGTTCGAGTAAAAACCTTTACACAAACACCTCTTAGCTGAGGATTTTCCATCAATGCCGGAGTTTTTGATCTTTTTTGTTTTTTAATTCGTTTATAACTTGTTAATATTTGTCTTAACCTACTCATATTTTTGAAAGAATTAATTCCTGAATGGGACTCGAACCCATGACCGAATGGTTAACAGCCATTTGCTCTACCGCTGAGCTATCAGGAAAAATTTAATTAATAAATAACACCAGCGCCTATAGAAAGAAGTTTTAAATATTTCGTATAGCGTAATCTATTATCTAAAGGAGAAAATACTCGAGTTCCTACGTATTTATTTTGATCTGAAATTAATACAACACAATTACTATCAGTTTTTTTTAAATTTCCATCAAAACTATTTAATAAACTTTTAGTGCTTATTACAACAGCTTTACTCATCTCCCCCTTTTTGATTTTTAAAGATTCTGGGTTTTTCTTTTTTACTTTTTTAATAGCTACTTTAATAATATCTCCAACTTTAGCATATCGCTTCCTGTAACCATCATACATATGTATACAAGCTGCTTTTTTAGCACCTGAATTGTCAATTACTTTTAAAACTGTCCCTTTTTGAATCATAATTACCAACTTTTTTTTAAACCATTAAAAATTTTTCTATCTCTGATCAATTCTTTCATCTTAATTCTTGAAATACCGGACATTCTAAGTGATGATTTTGATCTTCCTGTTAATACACAACGCCTTACAATCTTAGTTTTACTTGTAACTTTTTTAAATTTTCTAAATGTTATAACAAAGGCTGTTTCTTTAACTGTTTTTGAAAGATCAGCATTATTTAACATTTTTCTAAAGCTATAAACTAATATTTTTTGGTTTATTTCTTGATTTGAAAAATTTTCTCTTAAAATCTTATCTTTTTGTATTAATGATTTCATATTACTCCCAGTCTAAAGCACCAACTTTCCAAGCATAATAATACCCAGCTAACAATTCTATAATAAAATCGACCATACCCCATACACCTTCAACATTTAAAAAACTTAAAGATACACACCAAGGGAAAAAATAAACAGCTTCTAAATCGAAAATTATAAATAAAATAGCTACTAAATAAAAACGAACATCAAAAACATTTCGTGCATCCTCATAAGGATCAAACCCGCATTCGTAAGCAGAAACTTTTTCAACATCTGGAGCTGAATCACTTAAAAAATAAGATAACCCTATAATGATACAAGAAAGAAAAATTGCAAATACTACAAGAATACCAACTTTAGCTAATTCATTATGAAATAAACTTACCATTTTTACTTTTACTTTTATATAAATAAGAGGACAAGACGGGGCTCGAACCCGCGGCATCCAACGTGACAGGTTGGTACTCTAACCACTGAGCTACTTATCCAATGTGACATCGGATGCCTAATTTTGAATGCGTAATTACTAAAATTGAACCTGGTTAATCCAGCTCAATTTTTGTTATAAGAGCCATGAAACTAGAATGCGGATCCATATAGGCTATAATTGAATAACCTATTACAAACGTAGCACCTATTGCATAGACATATCTTCTACCTTCTTTCGCAGTACAAACTTTATGTTTAACTAAAGATACAAACAATTTAGGTATTATAAAAAAACGAATAAATAAATAAGGTATCCCACAAACAAAAAGTGCAGCACCCTGCATATACGCTAATTTTAATGAGTACTCTATAGCCTCTTGTGTTGAATAATCAGTAACCTGAAAATAATAAAGATAGTTATGATATAAATATAGAACTATTAAAAGGTTAAGAAATTTGGCTAGCACATCAATTCTGTTTTTAATTTTAACTTTTTGTTTTGGAGTAAGAGTATCGTCTTTATCTGGCCATCCAAAAAGTGCAATAAATTCTTTGCGAATTCGTATTAAATTTTCTTTTATACATTCAGCGGATTTACAACATATACAGAAACCTATAGTTTTTTCCTTTAAATTTTTCCATTTTTTTTTATATTTTTCAATTTTATTTTTCAAATACTTAAAAAAAAAACCAGGGATTTTTTTGGTAAAATTAAGTACCCCAATGATAAAATTTAAAAAAAAATTTTTTATATTTTCAATTTTAAATATTTCCATAAATAAATTTTTAGTTTTGTTAATTAAACTCTTCATATATTTTTTTACATATTTTTTCTATTGCTAGATGACAGCGGGATCGAACCACTAACCTTTTCGTTGTAAGCGAAATACTCTACCATTGAGTTAGTCATCTTAGGAATAAATAAAAATAAAATGAACAAATTTTGTTCATAATACTAATAATTTACTTATCCCTATAGTAAAATTTATAATTATCATGTGCTCCTAATTAAATCGAATTTGAAGACTTTTATGCATTTAATTTTATTCAAAAAAAGATAAAAATTTGTCTGAACGTGATAATTGCCTATTAGGTAACTGTTGACTATTATGATTTTTATTATATGTTAATGTTAAAACAATAGCACCAATTAACGCAACTAATAGTAATAATCCAGCTATTAAAAAACATTCAATATAGTAATTATATAAAACTTGACCTAAAACTTCAACATTATATAATTTATCAATTAAATAAGGATTTTCATTAATTTGGACTGTAGAAAACACATCTCCAGTTTTATAATAGAAAAAAATTGAAAAGAGATATAACAAAGAACTTACTAGACAAAATTTTGCTATTTTACTTTGTATTAATGTTGATTGATATCCTATATTATAATCTTTAATATTTAACATCATTATGACAAACAAAAATAATACAGCAATAGCACCTACATAAATAATAATAACTGTAATACCAAAGAATTCTGATAAAAGTGCCATTAAAAGAATTCCACTAATAATAAAAGTTAGAACTAAAAATAACACTGATTCTATTGGGTTTGAAGACAAATTAACCATTATCGCGCTAATTAACAAAATTGCACATAAGATTATTTGTAACAAAGAAACATTTGAATTTGAATATAAAAAATCGTTCATATTTTAATTTTATGTCTAAACAATTTAAATCTATTTTTAATAATAATAAATAGATTATATTTTGTTGACATAGCCTAAACTGAGCCCAGCATGATTTGAACATACATCTCCGATGTTATGAGCATCGTGTTTTACCATTAAACTATAAGCCCCCTTTTTAAATTACAACTTTAATTTTATACGAATAAAATTAAAAATGCAATCATTAAAGCAAATAGAGCGATTGCTTCTGTTAAAGCGAATCCTAAAATTGCATATCTGAACATATCATCTTTTAATGAAGGGTTTCTTGCTGTCCCTAAAATTAAAGATCCGAAGATAAATCCAATACCAATCCCTGCTCCAGCTAATCCGAATGTCGATAATCCGGCTCCTAATTTTTGTGCTGCTGCTAACATATATATTTATTTATTTAATTTTTTATAATTTACTTTTACTCACAGGAAGAGAGGGGCTCGAACCCCCAACAACGGTTTTGGAAACCGGCATTTTACCATTAAACTATCCTCCTCATTACAAAGCAACATTCTAATGAAAGTTTATAGTTTAACGTTATTTGTTAAAAACTCTTCTCCAAAAATTTCAACTGAAAATTGTTTATTTTCTACCTTAATTTTTCTAGTCTCAATAGAACTCTCAACAATTCCTTTAAAATTTTCTAATTTTGCTGTAAGAAAATTCACTAATATGAAATTTTTTGTAGCACACTCGATACTTGAAGAATAAGTGTTAAATAAAAAGCTATCTTTTGACTTTTTATATACAAAAGGAGATTTTGCAATAGTAATATATTTTTTTTCTACATGCTCATTTACTATATCAAAAAAACCTTCTAAAGAAGAATTTTTATCAAAAACCAAAAAAAGTTCTTTTTTTAATTTCTGCAAAGCATTTTTATCTGAAGTTTTTAATGTTATATTTATTTTATAAAAAGGATTTTTATTTTTTGCAATCATAAAATTAATATTAGTATGGTAAAATAGAAAAAGACATTAAAATACTAAAAGTTAACAGTAAATATGCTAATGAGACTGGTAAAAAGGTTTTCCATCCTAAATTCATCAGTTGATCATATCTTAAACGTGGTAACGCAGCTCTCATAACTACAAATAAGACCACAAAAAAGCATACTTTTATACCAAACCATAATGAATAAGGTATAAAATCGGGCGCGAAAAATGGCGGAAGCCAGCCTCCGAAAAATAAAATAACATTTAATGAACTCATCATTAACATATTAGCGTATTCCCCTAAAGAAAATAATGCAAAACCCATTGCAGAGTATTCTACATTATATCCCGATACTAATTCTGCTTCAGCTTCTGGTAAATCAAAAGGATGACGATTTGTCTCCGCAAGTCCACACGTAAAAAACATAAGAAACAATGGAAAAAAGGTAACTACAAACCAACAACTTTTCTGATACAATATAATTTTACCAATATTAAATGATCCACTACAAAGAGCAATTGTTATTATTATAAATCCAATTGAAACTTCATATGAAACCATTTGAGCAGTAGATCTTAAAGCACCTAAAAAGGCATATTTTGAATTACTTGACCATCCAGACATTATAACCCCGTAAACACCAAGTGATGAAATTCCTAAAATATATAAAATTCCAATATTCATTTCAGCTAATACAGAGTATTTACTAAAAGGAATAAACGACCACCCAATTAAACTCACAATAAAAGTTAACATCGGTGATACTATAAAAATTAATTGATTGGCACTACTTGGTATAACAGTTTCTTTTACTAAAAGTTTGAACCCATCTGATAAAGGTTGTAAAAGACCATAAGCACCAACAACATTTGGTCCTCTTCGTCTCTGAATTGCTCCTAATATTTTACGTTCTGCTAAAGTAAAATAAGCAACACAAATTAATAAAGGAACCACTATAATTAAAATTTTTACAAGAGTTTCTAGATAAAACATTTGTTTTTTGATTAATAAATTTTTGGAGAAAGCAGGATTCGAACCTACGATGAGATTAACTCGATAGATTTACAGTCTATTACTTTAACCACTCAGTCATTTCTCCTAATTAATGATATCAATTTAAATTATTTAAATAATTTAAACTTTTTTCGTTTTTTCCTTATTTGTTTTCTTGCTCGACAACCATTAAACACTTTTTGATGTTTTACATTTAAAATTATTTTTTTATATCTAAATTTTAAGGTTAAAAATGTCCTTGAAAGCAAATCTATAACACTTTTTCTAATTGCTTTTGGGGTTGTAATATTAACAATTATAAAAGAATACTTTCTGCTTTTTAAAAAATCTAAACCATTAATATATTTTTTTAAAAAATCTAAAACTTTAAATTTAACACTTTTTTGAGTAATTTTTATGCCATAATCACTTGATTTTTTTTGTTGAATTATAATCTGTTTTTTATTGCTTTTTCCTCGTTTTGGATGTCGTTCAAATAAAATTCCTTTTAACATCGCAAAAACATTATTAGGACGTACAACTAAACTTAAATAAAGATAATTTTTGGATAATAAAAACTGATATTTTTTATAAGGTCGTCCAATAAAACCTAATTTAAAATTTAATAAAAAATTTTTTTTCTTAAAGCTTTTTCCTGTTCTATAACCATTATATCTAGAATTACGTATTATTGATAATAAACTCTTTTTATACATAATTTTCATATTTTTAATAGAAAATGGTTTTTTAATTGGTAAAACTGCTGGAATAACTTTTTTTTTTACTTTTGATTTACTTTTTTTCATACGTAACATTTAGATTTAAGGGGAACTTTTTTTTAGGGTCATAGTCTTTATTAAATTTAGAATCAAAACCTTTAAAAATAAACTCTGATCTTTTAGACTTTTTTCTTGTTTTTGCATTTGTATGTGTTCGTTGTCCTCGAACAGGTAACCCTTTTCTATGACGAATACCTTTATATGTTCTAATTTTTTGTATATGTTCTATTCGCCTTTTTACAAACTTAGATCTTCCGACTGTGTTAAAAAGTTTTTTAAATTTTTTATAAACTATCGTTACAATAGAGTCTGGAATAAATGTAAAAGGATACCTTGTATTTATACCTTTATTATAACATTCTTTAACTACACGATCTGATTTAAACTGTTTTGATTTTAACAAAAGAAATTTTTGTTTAACTGTGCTCATCTTTTTTATAACTTAAATACGCTTTTTTATCAAGTGTATAAATTTTATTATTTATTAAAGTTCAAAAGGGACTCGAACCCTTACACTCAGATTTGCAATCTAAAACACTAGCCAGTTATGTTATTGAACCAAAATTTATTTCAAAAACTAATTTTTTTTAGAATAAGTTAATATCATTTTTGCAGCTAAATCCTTATAATTTACACCAAAATTAACAAAATTAGCTTGTCTAATAAAGTATGAATTTAAAAGACAAAAAACCGACTTTGAATCAAACCTAATTATATCTTGATCAATTTCTTGATTTTTTATTTTTATTGGATGATTTAGATTTATTAGGTAAGGTTTTTTTAATTCTTGATCGTTCTGCAAGAATTTTTGCGGAATCCCTTGAGACATTACGTCGTAATTTTTTATAGAACCTAATAATTGTTTTTGTATTATTTCCAATAAAATTTTTGATTTTTCTCTTGTAAAGCCTTTTAAATCCTTTTGAGTTTGGGCGTTTACTAGCGATCGTATGCTTATTAAATTGTTCTTTCCTGATCTTAGCGATATCTGATCTAAAAAACGCGATACTTGTCGCTTTAATTGATTTTTTGATTTTTTCTTTATTTGTGTCATTTAATTTTAAATAATTTTTTAATAACTGCTTTTTTTTAAATATAAAGTTTAATTCTAAACTTTTATTGTCGTCTATTTCTATATGTGTATCACGTATATTTAAACCTGGATCACTAGCTAAAAAAGATTTTACTTTTTTTGAAATAGTTTTTATTAAAATTCTCTTTTTCGCAGCAAGTTCTTTTTTACGTCTAGATATAGATTTAAATCTACGTCCAACTTTAGTATTAATTACAACTCTAATTTTTCTTCTTGCTAATCGTTTCGAAATTTTTTTATTATTTGATTTAAAAACTCTAACAGCTCTTTCTTTTCGTATTCTTTTTAAAAGACTTGAATGTAATTTTTTTTTATCCACTAAAAAAAAATCAACATTTAAATTTTTATTCAAGGTTTTAGTCTGCCGATTAAAAGCTGTGTATAGTTTTGAAGAAATGCAAGAAACTTTGGGTCTTTGAAAAATAAAACTATTATTTTTATGAAGATTAAGAAAATAAATTTTGTTAGAAATATTTGCATTAATCAAATGTTTTTTGCTAAAATGTAAAAAACGAGTACGAACTGATAAAGAACGTATACCTCCTTTAAGCCCTTCACGATATAATAAAAAAGATTTCTTTTTACGAACAAAACTTCTTCTAAAAAAAACTGAACTTACAGAATCGATCGCTACAAGTGGTTTTTGTAAATACGAAGCTTTTTTATTATTTAAAGTGGTATGAGAAACCAGTTTCCACGCAAGTGCGGGGTTTATAGTCGAAACTGATTTATTTCCAAGTACAACCTGTGGGTAAACAGCACATTCTGGTAAATTTAAGGCTAACGAAATCTTACCATTTAAATCAACATGTAACTTATTTTCTTTGATACCTCTTGGATATGCTTTTAAAGCATATTTTTCATTTATTATTTTATTAAAATTAAATCTCATATACAATTTGTGTTTTTATCGGAAGTTTGTTTCTTATCGCATTTAACCCCTTTTTAATTAACGCTAAATTATTTCCTTCTATTTCTACAATAGTATTTCCACTAAAAACGTTAAATACCCATCTATCAACAGCTCCTTTACCTTTACCCATACGAATCTCCAATGGTTTTTTTGTCACTGGAGTATGAGGAAAAATAGCAAAGCGAATTTGACTATATTTTTTTAAACTTTTATTTAACAATTGTCTGCAACAATTAATATGATTTGGAGTTATTCTACCGGACTCTAAAGACTTTAAAGCCACAACACCCAACTGAACACTATCTTGTAATACGTAATTTTTAGATACAATGTTCTTCAATCTCACTTTATGAGATTTTTTATATTTAAACGCTCTTGGAGTTTTTAACATAATCTATAATAAGAATCACAGGATTGAAAGGACTTGAACCTTTAAATGTTCGTGTCAAAGACGAGTGCCTTACCATTTGGCGACAACCCTTATTTAATCGGAACAGTACGATTCGAACGTACGCCCTCCTACTCCCAAGGCAGGCGCGCTACCAGCTGCGCTATGTTCCGTAAAGATGATGACAGGACTTGAACCTGCAGCAGATGGATTATGATTCCAAAGCTCTACCGATTGAGCTACATCATCTATTGGAGTATAATTTAATATTTAATAATGGAAATAATCGGACTCGAACCGATGGCCCTCTACATGCAAAATAGATGCTCTACCATTGAGCTATATTCCCGTAAGTTTTATTAATTAATTTAATATTATATTTAAAGTATATTATAAACATAAATGTAAATTAAGATTTACAAAATTATGTATTAAGTATATATTAATTCTTAAAACAAAGAAATTAAAAATAGTCTATTTTAATTTCATACAACAAATTAAAATTAAAACATTTTAGCCAAATATATGAAAGTCAATACATGGCAATTCTCAATTGAATCGTTACAAGGTGATTTAGGTGCTTTCAAGTAACTAATATAATAAGAAATAGAGTAAAAAGTATAAATAAAAATAATAAAATACTTATATAGTAATTATACTGTAGTAATAAAGCGCATTTCTTTAAGTTGCGTAATTTTACAGCTTAATTACCATTTATTTTAGACTATACAACTAAAAAACACTACAAATCCTTTTAATTTGACGTGATTTTTTAAGTTTAAAGTGAAAATTTTGCACTAAAAATGTAATATGTTTAAGTCGATGTGGTGAAATTGGTATACACGCCAGGTTTAGGTTCTGGTCGATAATTTCGGTAGGGGTTCAAGTCCCCTCTTCGACAATTACTTCGTTAAATACTTCATAAGAATATATAGCTCAGTGGTGAGAGCAATGGACTTTTAATCCATGGGTCTTGGGTTCGACTCCCAATATATTTATTTCAATTTATCGACAACGCCAATTTAACAGCTCTTTTTCACGTTGAGATACACTTTCCTCTGTTTTTTGTAGTCTTTATTGGTGTTTTTTATTAGGAAGTTTTTATGTTATTACTTTTATAAGTTAAAATAACAACGGTGGTAGAAACACAAAGTGCTCTAACAAGATATCGTAGTAGACATTAAGGATAAGATAAACTCTAATAGAACAACCACAAGACATAATTATTTAGTAGACATTTGACCTTGAAAACTTTTATATTTCTATTAATAACTGCGATGACTTTCCTTCTATAGCTATAAAAATTTTTAAATTAGGAATTGGCGGCGGGGTGAAGCAGTGGTCAGCTTGCCGGGCTCATAATCCGGAAGTCATCGGTTCGAATCCGATTCTCGCTTTTTACGAAATATTCGTTTTTTTTAACAATTTTAAAATTAAAATATATGCTGTATAGCAAAAAAGATTGGTAAAGACTTATCGTATAATTAAGATTGTGTTTAAATATTTTGGTTTTAGATTTTAGATTATTTTTAATTTTCTTTTTCCAAAGTAATATAAAAATTTCATTAAACAAGTAATTTATGAGTATTTTTATAGCTTATTTAAAAAGAAATGAGTTTTATATTTAATCTCTTTTATAGTAACATGGTCCTTGTTGGGGTTTTATAACATTTTAAGCTAACTGTTGTTTTTGTGTTATTCTAGTTAAAGAAGTTAAAAGTGGTGTGCCTTTATATTCTTTTTATGCACTTTTAGCTTAGTTGGCTAGAGCAGTGACCTTCTAAGTCACAGGTCAAAGGTTCGAATCCTTTAAAGTGTAAGTTAAGCTCAAATAACTCAGTGGTAGAGTACTGGACTGAAAATTCATCAGTCGGCGGTTCGAATCCGCCTTTGGGCACGGAGTATAGTTTTGTAAAAATGTCTATACTCCTGATTATAAATAATATGAAACAATCAAGTAAAACAGAGTTATTAAATCGATTAAATAATAAATTATCCGGATTTTGTAAAACAAATTCTTTTTCTTTAATATATAGTAAGGACGCTGTGAAATATCTTGAGATTTTATATAAAGAAGGTAGGGTGAATTCATATAAAAAGGTGAATAATAGATTGATTGCTGTAGCAAATGTGTATCCGAATTCTTTTAAGGATAAAGTTCTTTTTGAAAAAGCGAAAAATAAACCTGTATTGCGTTATCAAGATATAATTAAGATAAAATCGTCTTTAAAAACAATCTATTTTCATACAAATCGTGGTCCTAAAACTTTAGAACAATTGAAAAAAGAACGTTTAGGTGGAGTTCCAATTTTTTATATATAAGTAAAGGTTAATTATGACAAAAAATCAAGATACATTACAGCTATTAAAATATACGGATTTTTTATTAATAAAAAATAATGAAGAAGAAACTTCTTACTTTAAAAAGATAAAAGACGTATCTAATTTTTTAAAAGCGGACAACTCATTAGAATTAATGGGTCAGATTCGCGCAGAATTGCCAGATAAGTTAAAAATATATAAAAAAAAAATCTTTTTAAAAGGTTTAGGGTATAAAGTAATTGTTGAAAATAACATGTTACTATTTAAATTAAACTTAAGTCACGAGTTAAAAATGCAAATTCCTTCATATATAAAGCGAGTTGTAGTAAATAAAACAAATATTGTTTTTGAATCTTATGATGTAGTTTTATTAGGAAGTTTTATAGAAAGAATATATAATTTAAGACCTAGAGATAACTATAAAGGAAAAGGATTCTTTTTAAAATCAAAAGTTGTTCCAATTAAAGAGATTAAAAAAAAGTAATAGCTTTACAATATGATAAAAAAAAATAGTTATTCAAAAAAGCAATCAAAAAAGCTTAATTATAAAAATATTAAGCTAACAAATATACAAGAGCTAATAAGTGAAAGCTCTGTGTTATTAAAAAAAGGGTTTATAAGGTATGTAGACCCAAGTCTTTTAATTCAAAGTTTAAGACAGTTTATTAAATTAGTTAGAAAAATTAAACACTCAACTGTTACAGTTAAAAGTAAATTAGATGTTCATTATAGAGCAAAGCCTATTTTATTATATTCTGAAAATAAATATACTAGGCAATTGTTGAATTTAGCTTTAGAAAAACTAAAAAATTTATCAAGTTCGAAAGTTGAATCTTCAGTAGAAGTCGGAGGAATTAAACAATTAATTTCTTCAACTAAAAAGGAAAAAAAATATGCTTTAGTTATTTTTATTGAGAATCCTACAGTGACAAATGTAGATTTTTGTATAAATAATCGAATTTATATGATGTCTATGTTTATAAATAGTTCTTTAGATAGTTTAAAAGGAAATTATAAAGTTCCTCTAGTAATAAATACGTTAAAACGTTATTTTTGGTTGGTTACCCTCCTTGAATTAATATAATTTAAACATGTATGCTTAAAAAATATAAACATTTAACAAAAATCCGAGATTTAAGATTAATACCATCGAGAGTATTAAAATTTAAAAAAAGCAAGTGGACTAAGCTTAAAATAATTTTAAGTAAAAAACTTCAAACAATTTCTACTGGAAAAAAAAAGGTTATTTTTAAATATAGCCCGAGATATCCTATTGGCTTTAAAAGAAATTCAAGTTTATTGAAATCTTACCGAAAATTCGCAGAGAGAGTTAAATATTTAAAATTTAATAAATTTAGGTCTAAATTAAAAATTTTTGACAAATTTAAAGTTTTTGTAAATAAAGGTCGTTTTTCGTATTTATCTAGTTTATCTAAAGATAGAGTTCAATCTCATTTAAAACTTAAATATTTGTTAAATCAAAATAATATGGTTACAAAACGACAATGTAAAGATAGAGATATTTATATTAAAAATATTTATAAAGATAAGTTTTGTATACGAGGAGTCTTATCCTCATATTATTTTTTTAATAGTTTAAATGATATTAAAGATAAAATAAAAGCAGGTTTAATTTTAATTAATGGCAAAAATTTATCTAAATATGATTTTTTAAAAAAAGGAGATATAATAAAAGTAAATTCATTAGCATTACCTTTAAAAAAAAATATAAAAGCAATTTTTTCAAACTATTCACTTCCTTCACATTTAGAAGCTGACATTTATTCTCAAAATGTCGTTTTAATAAAGGATTTATCAATGACGTCACAAGAAGATTTTCATTTAATTTCTCTTGAGTATATAAATGCTCAAAAAATATAATGATATTTAATTTTTTAATAAAAGCGAATATAGATTAATGGTAGATTTCTTGCCTTCCAAGCAGGCGGTATGGGTTCGAGCCCCATTGTTCGTATTTTAAATTTGGTTATAAAAATTTTAATTTATACACAACTGTCTTAGTTACACGCATTTGTGCGCACTACATATATTATAAAGGAGATATGGCTGAGTGGCTTAAAGCACTGGTTTGCTAAATCAACATATGTTTATTTCATATCATGGGTTCGAATCCCATTATCTCCTCTTGTTAGTATATCCCCTATGAGAATCGAACTCATATTTCTTCCGTGAAAGGGAAGCGTCCTAACCTTTAGACGAAGGGGATTTAAATTTTAATTAAATTATGCAAGTTATAAAAACAAAACCTTTTAATAATTCGAGTAGACATCAAATAAAATTGTCTAAATTTTTGTTAGCAAAAAAGGTAAACTTTGTAAATAAAATAATGGTTCCTAAGAATTCATCTTACGGAAAAAGTCAACCTTCGGGACGCATAAGTGCTTGGCATCGTCAAGGCGGCGTGAAAAGTCAATACCGTCCTATTGAATCTTTAAATACTGCGGGATTATATTTAACTTTATTTTCTGCATATGATCCAAATAGAACATCGTTTTCATCTGTTGTTTTTGATTTAATTTCTAAAAAATTTAAAAATTATTTATCAACAGCATCAGTTGCTCCTGGTTGTCTAATACAAATTAAACGCAAATTGTCTAAATATAGACTTGGTTATAGAATGCAACTGAGAAGCTTACCAACAGGATCATTAGTAAATAATGTTGGTAATTTTTCTGGTAGTAAAATTTCATATGTTAAGGCTGCTGGAGCTGTAGGACAAATTATTCAAATAAGTCCTGATATTTCTAAAATTAAACTACCTTCTGGTAAAATATTAGAAGTTCCATCTTCACGTTATGCAAGTTTAGGTTCTGTAAGTAATGAAAAAAATAATATAGTTTGTAAGGGTAAGGCTGGTAGGAACCGAAATCTTGGTAGACGTCCTATTGTTCGAGGAATTGCAATGAATCCTGTAGACCATCCTCATGGAGGTCGTACTAATGGAGGTCGTCCTTCGGTAACACCTTGGGGTCTTCCAACAAAAAGTAAGTTTTATTTAAAAAAAAGAACACGAAAATAAATTATGTCAAGATCAAGATGGAAATTTAGATGTCTTCCGAGAAGAGCAAAAGAGGTGCAATATAAATTATGGGATAGAGATATGACTATTCAAAAAAAATTTATTGGCCGTCATTTTTCTGTGTATAATGGAGTGCAGTTTGTTAAAATAAAAGTAGATCCATTAAAAGTTGGATATAAATTCGGAGAATTTATTTATACTCGAAAATATGTTAAAAAAGAAAGCTTTATTAAAAAATCAAAAAATAAAAAATAGTGGTTTAAATGCTAATTTTCATAGTGTTTTAACTGAATTAAAAAAAAGCGAGTTTTTACAGAATTATAAATTAGCATTAAATGGTGGATATCTTTTTTTTACTAAAGGATTACTTTTTAATGAGCCACAAATTCTGAAACGTGGCAATAATTTTATAATAAACTTAGTTGCTTTTTATAGGACAAAAATATTATTAAAATATCGAAAAAAATTAAAATCACAAAGAAGCTTAAAATTTTCTTCGTTAAAATTTTTAAATGTTTTAAATAATATTTCCTTTTTTAAAACGAACCAGGTAATTATAAATTTGGTTTGTTTGAATCGTTTAATCGATAAAGGTTTAGTAAAATCCGATTACGTATTTTATAAACCATATAAAAATATGTTGTTTGTTAGAAATTATAACTTATGGTTAGATTTTGTAAAAGCAACAAATTTAGTAGTTACAAAACGCCTAGATGTAAAAGCTTTATTGCAATTATTTGGTGCTTTATTTAAATATTTAAATAAAAGGAAACATAATAGATTTGTTTTTTTTGTGTCAAATTTATTTGATTATTTAGTAAGAACTTATTCAAGCCAAATAAAAGGTATTAAATTAATAATTAGTGGGCGTTTATTATCAAAACCTCGTTCTAGTGTTGTAAAAATAGAAAGAGGGACATTAAATTTAACCAGTAAAGATGCTAGCATTATGTCAAGTCAAATGCATGTTTACACTTTATATGGTGCTTTTGGACTCAAATTGTATATAAATTATCAAAAATAAATATATGGATACATTGATATTTAAATCTTTTTTACCGGAAATTTTTTTTTCCATAGCTATATTAATTCAAGTTGTACTAAATACGAAAATAATCAATAATTTGAAATATAATTTTCCTGTTATTGATAAAGAAGTATTTTATCAAAGTGTTTTTGTATTAATATTATTTATAATATTTCAAAATGATCTAAAAATTGAAGGAATATTAGGTACAAATTCATTAGCTAACGACTCAACAATAAGATTAGTAAAAATATTATTTTGCTTATTTATCATTTTTGCTTTAGTAATTATTAACGAAGCACATGTATTGCAAAAATTAAATTTTACTGAATTTTATTTCATTTTTTCTTTATCTGTGTTTTCATTAATTTTAATGATAAGTTGCTCAGATTTACTAATATTTTATCTTTTAATGGAAATGCAAGCCTTATGTTTTTACGTTTTAGCGGCATTTAATCGAAATTCTATTTTTTCGGTTGAAGGGGGTATAAAATATTTTATAAGTGGTGCATTTATTTCAGGATTTTTTTTGTTAGGGGTTTCTTTTTTATATGGAACTTTAGGTACAATTAATTTTAATAATTTACAAACTTTATTATCTTTTGATTTATTTTCATATAATGAAAATTTAACTTATTTGTTATATGTAAGTATAACATTAATAACATGTACATTATTATTTAAGATTGCGTGTGCTCCTTTCCATTTTTGGTCACCAGATGTGTATGATGGGGCACCTTTAAGTTCTACAATTGTATTTTCAATTATTCCTAAACTTCCACTGTTTTTTTTCTTTATGAAATGGTTAAATAGTATTAGTGCTGTTTCCGAAAGCTTATCTACAGTATTAATTAGTTTAGGGGTTCTTTCAGTTTTTGTTGGAACTTTTTTTGCATTAGGCCAAAAAAGATTAAAGCGTTTAATTGTTTATAGTTCAATTGCACAAACAGGTTTCTTAGTGTTAGGTCTTGGATTAATAAACTTAGAAGGATATTCTTATACTTTTTTCTTCTTAGCTATATATATCATAACTTCTATTTTAATTTGGGGGCATTTTGTTTTATTTCATTCGTTTTCAATAAAAACAAACACATATTATAATAAAGAGTTAACTTCTTTATATATTTCTACAATAAGTAATTTATTTAAAGATAATGTTCTTTGGGCTTTCTCTTTAGTGATTGTTTTTTTTTCGATTGCCGGAATTCCACCATTAAGTGGTTTTTTATCGAAAATGTTGATAATTTTTAATTTAATTAATTTAAATAATATTTTATTTGCCGTAATTTTAGTTTTAATTAGCTCTGTATCGGTATATTATTATCTTAGAATTTTAAAAGTTGCATATTTTGAACCGAGAAAAAATAACTCAAGTGAAGATTTTAAAACAATATATAAAGATTCTTCTTCAGAGTTTGCAATTTTTATGATTCCAGTATTATTATCTATTTTAATTTTATTATTTTATAGTCCAAGTTTTTTTCTATTATTGTCTCAATATGCTTCATTTGGAAGTTTTGTTTATTAATTTTTAGCTTATGAATAAAAAATATAATCATAAATCAATATCAAATATTTATAATATCTTACCGGTTATTGTTTCTCAAACAGTAAAAGATGAGTCATGCGTGGTTTTAAGTCGCAAGCATATATTATTTGGATTAAATGTATTAAAAAATCACATTAATTATCAATATAACTTATTGTCTTGCATTTCGGGAGTTGATATGTTGTCTACAACACATCGTTTCGCCGTTGTCTATGATTTACTAAGTATTAAATTTAATTCTCGACTTAGGGTAAAAGTATTCTTAAATGAATCTACAAGTATTTTTTCTTCAATTTCTTTATATGTAAATGCAAATTGGTGGGAAAGAGAAGTTTGGGATATGTATGGAATTTATTTTCAAAATCATCCAGATTTAAGAAGAATTTTAACAGATTATGGTTTTGAGGGATATCCATTACGAAAAGATTTCCCTTTATCAGGATATGTTGAAGTTCGCTATGACGCTGTTAAAAAAAGAGTTTCTTTAGAAGGATTGGAGTTATCTCAAGAATTTAGATCTTTTAATTATGATACTCCTTGGTAAATTTATAATAAAAATTTTAAAATTATGCTTTTAAAAAAAAATGAACTTAATACAGAATTAAAAAATTTCACAATTAATTTTGGACCTCAACATCCAGCAGCGCACGGAGTGTTGAGATTAATCTTAGAATTAGACGGTGAGGTTATAAAAAGAGCTGATGCACATATTGGGTTACTTCATAGAGGTACCGAAAAATTAATTGAATATAAAAATTATTTACAAGCAATGCCATATTTTGATCGATTAGATTATGTATCTATGTTATGTCAAGAGCATGCTTATTGTTTAGCGGTTGAAAAAATAGGATCTATATCTATACCAGAAAGAGCGAAAATAATTCGTGTAATTTTTAGTGAAATTACACGAATTTTAAACCACCTTTTAGCCGTAGGTTGCCATGCAATGGATGTAGGGGCTATGACACCATTTTTATGGGCTTTTGAAGAAAGAGAAAAATTAATGGAGTTTTACGAAAGAGTGTCAGGAGCTCGAATGCATGCTGCTTATTTTAGGCCAGGAGGGGTTACTTCGGATCTACCTTTAGGGATGTTAGATGATATTTTTTTATTTGTTGAGCAATTTAATTTACGATTAGATGAAATTGAAGAAATGCTTACAGGAAATAGAATATGGAAAGAGCGTTTAGTTGATATTGGTATTGTTTCTGCACAAAGAGCTATTGATTGGGGATTTAGTGGTGTAATGTTAAGAGGTTCTGGTATTCCATGGGATTTAAGAAAGAATCAACCTTATGAAATCTATGATGATTTAAAATTTACTATTCCAGTTGGAAATAGTGGGGATTGTTATGATAGATATTTAATTAGAGTTGAGGAAATGAGACAATCTCTAAAAATTATTTACCAATGTTTATTAAAAATTCAGACAGGCCCTATTAAATCAGATGATTATAAGTATAGCCCTCCTTCAAGATTTGAATTAAAAAATTCAATGGAGGCATTAATTCATCATTTTAAATACTTTACAGAAGGTTTTGTTCTTCCACATGGAGAAACATATACAGCTATAGAAGCACCAAAAGGAGAATTTGGTGTTTATTTAATATCTAATAATACTGAAAAGCCTTACAGATGTAAAATAAAAGCTCCTGGATTTGGACATTTGCAAGCACTGGATGAGATGTCTAAAGGGCATATGATTGCGGACGTAGTAACTATTATTGGTACACAGGATATTGTATTTGGGGAAATAGATAGATAATTATGATGTTGATTTTTATTTTTTTAAGTTATTTATTTGGTATTTTTGCTATTTTCCTATTAAAAGATAGAAAATATCAACAAACTATTGCATTAGGAACTTCTGGGTTCTCTTTATTAGGATCAACAGATATTTTTGTTAATTATGATAAAGTTGTAGTAGATTTTTCAGAACTAATTAGTATATTTGATTCTTCTTCTATATTTTTATATTCGTTTGGATTAGATGGATTATCAATTTCATTTTTATTTTTAAGTAGTTTATTAATTTTTTTATGTATTCTTTTTATTTGGGATGAAGTTAAATTTAAAGAATATTCAATTAATTTATTACTTATTGGATTATTTCTTTCTTTAATCTTTACTGTAGAAGACTTATTATTATTTTACGTATTTTTTGAAGCAATCTTAATACCTATGTATTTAATTATAGGTATTTGGGGATCGCGTGAAAGAAAAATTAGAGCTGTTTATTTATTCTTCTTTTATACTTTATGGGGTTCTTTATTAACTTTAGTTGGTATACTATATATTTATAGTCAAACAGGAAGTTTAAATTTTGAATACTTATCTTCTTATCCATTTACATTAACAGAACAGTTGTTTTTATGGGGTGCATTTTTTTTATCATTCGCCTCAAAAATTCCTATGTTTCCTGTGCATATTTGGTTACCTGAAGCTCACGTAGAAGCACCTACTGTAGGATCGGTTTTACTTGCTGGGATTTTATTAAAATTAGGAGTTTATGGCTTTATTCGGTATAATTTAACTTTGTTTTTTGATGCTTCTGTATATTTTTCACCTATTATTTATTTTTTGTGTATTGTTGGTGTTATTTATGCATCTTTAAGCGCTTTAAGACAAACTGATTTAAAACGAATTATTGCGTATTCATCTATTGCACATATGAATCTTGTTGTTTTAGGTATTTTTAGTTTTAATGTATCTGGATTAGAAGGTTCTATAATTCAAAGTATTAGTCATGGATTTGTTTCGGGAGGAATGTTCTTATTAGTTGGTATTTTATATAATCGATATCATACTCGATTTTTACAGTATTATGGTGGTGTTGTACATTTTATGCCAATATTCTCAGGATTATTTTTAATCTTTACTATGGCAAATATTGCTTTACCAGGGACTAGTAGCTTTATTGGAGAGTTTTTATTATTATTAGGGATTTATAAAGAAAATACCTTAGCTGCTGTTATAAGTGCATTAGGTGTAATTTTATCAGGATCTTATTCATTGTGGTTATACAATAGAGTAGTTTTTGGTAATATTAAAGTTAATTATACGCAATTATTTAATGATATTAATTTAAGAGAGTTTTTTATTATGTTTTCTTTATTAATATTTTTATTATTGTTAGGAATTTCTCCAAATATATTTTTAAGGAGAATTCATGCGTGTTCTACTTTAATAGGCTTATAAAATCTGTGGATTTTAGGCAATTTTATTTTTTATAGTTATAGAGACCATTAGGTTTTATACGTAATTAATATTAAAATGAACAATTATTATTCACAATTAGACTTAATAAATAAATATAGCCTTCCTAATTTATTTAAGGTCATTAATATATTGAAATATATCGAAATATCGTTTGATAGATTAACAGTATTAGATCGATTAGAAAGAGATGAAAAAGTTAAACAAGAAGATAGAAATACAGATTTAATAGATTTTATGTTTTTTTATTCTTTTTTTGCTAGAAGTCCTAAACTAATAACTGCAAAGACATCTGATTCTGATAAACGTAATATAAAGATACAAAAAAAAATTCGAGTATATAATAAAAATTATATTTTTGAACTCTTAAATTATTTAACACTCGAGTGTTATATATCACATGATGATGTTAAAATTATTAGGAACAAAAATGGTACCTTTTCAATCACATATGAAATTAACCTTTCATATGCAAGACAATCATTATATGTGCCAAAACCTCTTTTAGCAAGATCTGAACAAGAAATTCCTACAATAAAGGTAAATTTTTTTTTTAATAAAAACGATATAAAAAAATTAGAAAACATCTTTCCTTTTTGGAAACTATCACATTTAGACTTAAATCAAAGCTGTTAAATTCTTATACTTCAAAGTTTGGATGAATGGCTGAGTGGCTTAAAGCATTAGACTTGAAATCTGACATGTCTAAAGGGCATCATGGGTTCGAATCCCATTTCATCCTTAATTATTTATTATCTTTATATAAAATATGTTACTAACCATTTTACTTTTACCATTATTAGGATTTATTAGCGGTCTTCTTTTTGGTAAACAGTTAGGAAGGGGTGTACCTATTATTACAACAACATTAACATCAATTTCGTTTATTTTATCATTTGTTACTTTAGTTGATGTTATAGCTACCGGAAACTCTTATATAGTATTATTAAAAGAGTGGATGTATACAGACGATCTTATTGTAAATTGGGGGTTTTGTTTTGATAGCTTAACATGTGTAATGATAGTTGTTGTTACATTCATTTCTAGCTTAGTCCATCTTTATTCTACAGAATATATGGAAAACGACCCACATTTGACAAGATTTATGTCGTATTTATCACTTTTTACTTTTTTCATGTTAATTTTAGTTACAGCAGATAATTTTTTACAAATGTTTGTTGGATGGGAAGGGGTTGGAGTGTCATCTTATCTTTTAATTAATTTTTGGTTTACTAGAATACAAGCAAATAAAGCTGCTATTAAAGCAATGTTAGTAAATAGAGTAGGAGATTTCTTTTTATTATTAGGAATGTTTACAATTTATATGAATTTTGGTTCATTAAATTATGATGTTGTATTCAATTCGGTTTATGAAGTTTCTAATAATATTAGTTTATTTAGCATTTATGAAATAAATTCTATTGATTTAATTTGTTTATTTTTATTTTTAGGAGCTATGGGTAAATCAGCACAAATTGGTTTACATACATGGTTACCTGATGCTATGGAAGGTCCTACACCTGTTTCTGCATTAATTCACGCTGCAACCATGGTTACTGCAGGGGTGTTTTTAGTTTGTAGATGCTCATATTTATTTGAACAGTCACCTTTTGTATTATCTATTGTAACTGTGGTAGGTGCGATGACAGCTTTTTTTGCTGCGACAACAGGGTTGTTTCAAAATGATATGAAAAAAGTAATTGCATATTCAACTTGTAGTCAATTAGGTTATATGGTTTTTGCTTGTGGACTTTCAAGTTATGATGTAGGTATGTTTCATTTATCTAATCATGCCTTTTTTAAAGCATTGCTTTTTTTAGGTGCAGGTGCTGTAATACATGCAGTATCCGATGAGCAAGATATGCGTAAAATGGGTGGTCTTAAAAATTTACTTCCATTTACTTATGCCGTGATTTTAATAGGGTCTTTAGCTTTAGTAGGATTTCCTTTTTTAGCTGGGTTTTACTCTAAAGATATCATTCTTGAAGTAAGCGGATCTACTTATACAAGTGTTGGTTTATTTTCATATATTTTAGGAATAATTGCAGCTTTTTGCACATCTTTTTATTCAACTAGATTATTTTTTTTAGTATTTTTATCAAATCCTAATGGAAATAAAAAAGTAATATTAAATTCTCATGAAGGTACATGGAGAATGTCATTTCCTTTATTTATATTGTCAATATTAAGTATAATGATAGGTTATATTTCTAAAGATTTATTCATTGGTTTTGGTACTAATTTTTGGGGGTCTTCAATTTTTGTGAACCCAAATAATTATATGATGACTGATATTGAATTTTTAGAATTGGAATATAAATTATTGCCATTATTTGTTACATTACTTGGTGCTAGTAGTGCTTATTATATTTACGTGTTTAAAATTTTTGAATATTATGATTTTAAAAAATCAACATTTGCAAAACGAGTATTTAATTTTTTTAATAAAAAATGGTATTTTGACAGGGTGTATAATGAAACAATTGTTCAAAAAGTTTTAAAGGAAAGTCATTATTATTTTTATCAAGATATAGATAGAGGACTTATTGAAAAGTTAGGTCCGTCAGGAATAGTAACTTTTATTACATTAACTGTTGGAAATTTAAGAAGATATCAAACAGGGCAAGTATTACATTACTTATCTTATTTTTCAATATTTTTTCTTTTATTTTTTTTATTATTAAACAAAGATTTCGTAATTATAACATTATTAATTTTTGTTTCGTTTTTATTGACAGTATATTCAAGAAAAAATTAATTGATGGATATATCTCAATTGGCAGAGAATCAAATTGTGGCTTTGAGTGCTATGGGTTCGAGTCCCATTATTCATCTTAACAAAACGCTTAGTTGGCGGAAATGGTAGACGCGACAGACTTAAAATTTGTTCCTTAACAAGGGTGTTGGTTCGATTCCAATACTGAGCACTTTACATTTTAAACTTAAAAGCTTTATTTATGAAAATTCTAGAAATAATTTTAAAAACAAATCTATTTGCCCATTGCGATGCGCCGGAAGCATGGCAATTAGGGGTACAAGATCCTGCTACACCAATCGCAGAAGGAATGATTTTCTTCCATAACTATTTAATGTTCTTTTTAATTGTTATTGGAGTATTCGTATGTTGGATGTTAGGGATAATTATTGTAAATTTTAATGAAAAGGTACATCCTATTTCTCAAAAATTTACACACTCTTCACTATTAGAGATTGTATGGACAATTATTCCTGCAATTGTTCTACTATTAATTGCAATTCCTTCTTTTGCTTTATTATATTCGTTAGATGAAATCATTGATCCTGTAGTGACTTTAAAAGTTGTTGGGCATCAGTGGTATTGGAGTTATGAATATTCTGATTATATGAGTTTAGAAGGTGGAAGTACATTAAATTATGATTCTTATATGATTCCAACTGAAAATTTAAGTTTTGGAAGCTTTAGATTATTAGAAGTAGATAATAGAGTAGTACTTCCAATAAATACTCATATCCGCGTTTTAGTTACCGCTGCAGATGTGTTACATAGTTGGGCAATTCCTTCATTTGGAATTAAAATTGATGCTACACCTGGAAGATTATCACAAGTTTCTTTATTTATTAAAAGAAAGGGAACATATTATGGTCAATGTAGCGAAATTTGTGGTGTAAACCATGGATTTATGCCAATTGTTGTCCAAGGTGTATCACGAGATATTTATAGCAAATGGATTGCTGCCAAACTTGAATTAGCAGATAACACATTTTAAAAAATTTATTTATGATGAGATGGAATAAAAATTCGTTATTAGCTTTTGTTGATTCCCATATAATTAATTATCCTACACCTATTAATTTAAACTACATGTGGAGTTTTGGGTCAACAGCAGGAATTTGCCTTGTTATACAAATAGTTACAGGTATTTTTCTTGCAATGCATTATACACCACATATCGATTATGCATTTTTAAGTGTTGAGCATATCATGAGAGACGTTAATAATGGATGGTTAATTAGATATACTCACGCAAATGGTGCTTCAATGTTTTTTATTGTTGTATATTGCCATATTTTTCGCGGACTATATTATGGTTCGTATATTTATCCTAGAGGAATACTTTGGGCGAGCGGTGTAATTATTTTTTTATTAATGATGGCAACAGCTTTCATGGGTTATGTACTTCCATGGGGACAAATGAGTTTCTGGGGAGCAACCGTAATTACAAATTTATTTTCCGCAATTCCTTTCGTAGGACAATCAATTGTAGAATGGCTATGGGGAGGATTCTCTGTAAGTAATGCAACACTAAATAGATTCTTTAGTTTACATTATTTTATGCCATTTGCAATTGCCGGTTTAGTTATTTTACATTTAAGTTTATTACATAAAGATGGTTCTAATAATCCATTAGGAATTAATACTGATGTTGATTATGTACCATTTTACCCTTATTATTATGTAAAAGATTTATTCGCATTTTTTGTGTTTGCCTCTTTATTTGCATTTTTTGTATTTTTTTATCCAAATATTTTAGGGCATCCTGACAATTACATTCCAGCTAATCCTTTAGTAACACCGGCTCATATTGTACCAGAATGGTATTTTTTACCATTTTATGCAATTTTAAGGTCAATTCCTGATAAATTAGGGGGAGTTGTTGCAATGATTAGTGCTATTTTAGTACTACTATTACTTCCAGTTATTAATACATCTGAAGTGAGAAGTAGTAAATTTAGACCTTTATTCGCATTCTTTTATTGGTTCCTTGTTGCTGATTTCGCTATTCTAGGTTGGATTGGTCAAAAACCAGTAGAATCTCCTTATATCGAAATTGGTATGGGAGCTACCGCGTTTTATTTTTTCTTTTTATTAGTTTTAGTACCTGTTATAGGACTTATTGAAAAAGCGTTAGTAAGACATGGAGTGGAAGAGGTTAAAGAAAACGATAATGATGATGATTCTGGTGACATTGCAAAAGGTCCTTTTTTATTTACTGAGACAGAAATAAAATTTCCTTCTCAATCAAAATAAAAAATCATAATTAATATCAAATTATAGTTTTCCAGTATTATATTTACAATAAAACTTTATTGTATAGTAATATAAAATTTCTTTTAGTTGTAGTGGGTTAGTTTTGGCGCGTCTTATTGAGCTGCTGGAACTGTAGTTTATTTATGTTTTTGTTTAATATTATTACCGGGTTTAAATTCCTGGTTCGGGTTCAATTCCCGATCCGAAAATATAAGTAAACTATCCGTTAGATATTTAGTGCGTAAATGCTTGGCCTTCTAAGCATTTTAATATACTACCACATATAAAAATTATATCAATAAGTACTTACTGCTTATCAGTGCTTATAAATTCTAAATAATGATTTAGATGATTGTTTTGAAAATCGATGATTTTGAAATCTTAACTAAACCTAATATTTCTATATTAGAAGCTTGTAAATTAATTGGAGTTAATATTCCAAGATTTTGTTATCATGAACTTCTATCTGTCTCAGGGAACTGTAGAATGTGTTTAGTTGAAATAGAAAATGCTGAGAAACCTGTTGCTTCATGTGTAACAGAAGTTGAAAATGGAATGTCTGTGTTATCTAACACACCTTTTGTTCAAAAAGCTCGCGAAAATGTTGTAGAGGCTTTATTGTTAAATCATCCATTAGATTGTCCTATTTGTGATCAGGCAGGAGAATGTGATTTACAAGATCAAGTTAAAAAACATGGAAGTAATTATAGCAGATATTTCTTTAAAAAAACAAGTGTTGAAAACAAATATTGTGGACCTTTAATTAAAACAGTGATGACTAGATGTATTGCGTGTACACGATGCGTAAGATATACTTCTGAAATTGCTGGTATGGATTTTTATGGAACATTAAATAGAGGTGTTAGCACAGAAATTGGATCATATATTCCAAGTTTTTTTAAATCGGAAATTTCTGGTAATGTCGTAGACTTATGCCCAGTTGGTGCATTAACATCATTTCCATATGCTTCAAAGGCTAGGCCTTGGGAGTTAAGAATTACTGAAAGTATAGATGTCACCGATTCTTTAAATGCAAACATTTATGTAAATTTTAAAGAGACAGAAGTTATGCGAGTTTTACCTAAAGCTAATAATGAAATTAATGATAGTTTAATTTCAGATAGAGCAAGATATACTTATGATGCAAATAGTATTAATAGAGTTATTGCAGCTTTAGGAGAGAGTTCTGTAACAAAGGGTAAAAGAGTTAAATTAGGATGGAAAAAATTTTTTCCAAGGTTTGATAAAATTTTAGCATCAAAGAAAATAACTTTTTTCGTTGAAGACACAGTGGATTTTGAAAGCTTAATAACATTAAGAAAGATTAATTCTTTACATCCCAATTCAACATCGATTCAAGCTGTACAATCAAATAAAAATGGTAATTTTTATTTTAACAATAATGATAATCTTAGCAATACTATTAGTTGTGTAGATAGTTTAGTTTTATTTTTAGGAACAAATCCTAAAATTGAAAATGCTGTTTTAAATACTAAAATTAGAATAAAAGCAAAAAACAATTTAATAAAAATTTATTCTTCGGGACTATCTTTTGATTATAATTATTTAAATAGCTTCATTAATTTAAATACCACTGAAATTTTTAATGGAATTGATGGTAAATTAAAAAATTTTGGTAAATCTGTTGTTGAGTCGACAAATTCGTTAATTCTTATTGGAAATAGCTTAAAAGATAGAATATCAAATTTACAAATTTTAAAAAAGAATTTAATTAAGAATATTCCTACCGCAACTGTTATTTATTTTGGTTTAAAAGGTAATTCTGAGGCTTTGAATTTATTTAATTTTAAAGCAATGTCATACGTGAAACCTGTTAATAGTGATGACGTAAGTTTTTTTGTAAAAAAAGATGATAATGTAATTACACGTAAAAATTTTTTTAAAAATGAAAAACAAGCAATTTGGTATCATACACACGGAGGTGATTTATATGAAAAAGCACAATATGCGTTACCTGCAGCAAGCCATTTTGAAAAAGAACAAATTTATATAAATTTAGAAAATCGAGCTCAAAAAACATTAAAAGTGTTAGAAATTTCTAAAGGTTGTAAAGATTTCAGCTCAGTTTTGGTATCTTCGTATAATTTACCAACAGATGTTAAAATTAAAAATTTTAGTAGTTGTTTTGAATATATTAAAGAAATTGCAGATGATAAAAAAGTCTTTGATGAATTAAAAACTGTAAAAAAAGCTTTTAAAAATAGCTTAACTAATATTATAAATCCACAAGTCACAAAAATAAGCACATATCCATTGAGTCAAAAATTAAAAAATTTTTATTCGGTGGACACATATAGTCGAAATTCGGCTATTATGCAACGTTGTGAAGTTGAAATCAAGGCTAATTTTAAAAATTTTTAAATTAGGAATTGGCGGCGGGGTGAAGCAGTGGTCAGCTTGCCGGGCTCATAATCCGGAAGTCATCGGTTCGAATCCGATTCTCGCTTTTTACGAAATATTCGTTTTTTAATAAACAATTCTAAAATTAAAATATTGTTTGCTTTGTGTGCACACCTAATAATCATAAAACTTTGTTGTAATGATGTACAATAGTTTATTAACCCTTATATAAACTATTGTATTTTTTATTATAATTATAAATTAAAAAACTCCAAATAAACAAATTTATTTAACTAAATTTAATAGAAAGCTAAATTAAAAATTTAGTTTTCTTCTTTTAGATCTTTAGGGTCACTAGTTAATGTAATGTATACAATATAAAAGAATACAATTACTGAAATAGCAGAAATATAAGATCCAAAAGATGCGACTGTATTCCATCCTTGGAATGCATCCGGATAATCTGGCACTCTTCTTGGCATTCCAGCAAGTCCTAAGAAATGCATAGGGAAAAAAGTTACGTTAACCCCAATGAAAAATAACCAAAAATGTACTCTTCCTAAAAATTCAGGATATTTTAATCCTGTAATTTTTTCAATCCAAAAGTACCATCCTGCAAATATTGCAAAAACGGCACCCATAGATAAAACATAATGAAAATGTCCAACAACATAATATGTATCGTGAAATACAGCATTAATTGCGGAATTTGATAATACGATTCCTGTTAACCCTCCAATTGTAAATAAAAATAAGAATCCAATAGCAAATAGCATTGGTGTATCTAACTTAATAGAGCCTCCCCACATGGTAGCAATCCAGCTGAAAATTTTAATCCCTGTTGGAACCGCAATAATCATTGTTGCTGCTGTAAAATAAGCTCTAGTATCAACGTCTAATCCTACAACATACATGTGATGAGCCCAAACAATAAATCCTAAAAATCCTATAGAAACCATAGCATAAACCATTCCTAAGTATCCAAAAATAGGTTTTCTTGAATAATACGAAACTACATGACTAATAATACCAAAAGCTGGTAAAATTAAAATATAAACTTCAGGGTGTCCAAAAAACCAAAATAAATGTTGGTATAATACAGGGTCTCCTCCTCCTGCTGGGTCGAAGAATGTTGTATTAAAATTTCTATCTGTTAATAGCATTGTAATAGCTCCTCCTAACACAGGTAAAGATAGAACTAATAAAAATGATGTAACAAGTACAGACCACACATATAATGGTAATCTATGCATTGTTAATCCTGGTGCTCTCATATTAAAAATAGTTGTTATAAAATTAATAGAACCTAAAATTGACGCTGCCCCAGATAAATGTAAACTAAAAATTGCTAAATCTACAGCAGGTCCTGAATGCGCTTGAATGCTGCTTAATGGTGGATATACAGTCCACCCAGTTCCTGCTCCAGCTTCAACTAATGTTGAGGATACTAGTAAAAATAAAGATGGAGGTAATAACCAAAAAGATATATTATTCATTCTTGGGAAAGCCATATCTGGCGCTCCAATCATTAAAGGAACAAAAAAGTTTCCAAATCCTCCAATAATAATAGGCATAACCATGAAGAAAATCATAAGAAATGCGTGTCCTGTTATTAATACGTTATATAGTTGAAAATTTCCATTTAAAATTTGGTTTCCAGGATGTGCTAACTCCATTCTAATTAACATAGACATTGCTGTACCTAACACTCCAGAGAATCCTCCAAAAATTAAATATAAAATTCCAATATCTTTATGATTTGTAGAAAACAGCCATCTAGAAGCTCCATAATAAAGCTTATTTGATAAAATAGAAGACATAAATACAAATATAGTTTTTATTTTTTTAATATAAAATAGTTTAAATAATTAAAATTTTTTATTTTTATTAATGTTGAACAATGTTAAATTTATGCACATTTAAAACTTGTGCTTTTTTTTTCGAGTCCCACTTTTCTTTTGGTTTTTATTCCAGCCGCACGTTCCCGTACGACTACCTTGTTACGACTTCATCCCGGTTACGGATCCTATAATCACCAACCTCAATAACCTTTTGATTATTTCAATCAGTTTCAAACAAGACCTACTCCCAGCATGTGACGGGCGGTGTGTGCAAGATCTAAGTACAAAATTCACCGTAACTTGCTGATTTACGATTACTTGTGATTCCGCCTTCATGTAGACGAGTTGCAGTCTACAATCCGTACACGATAAATTTTAAAGATTTACTCAAAATCGCTTTATTGTATAACTTTTTGTAGAAATTATCATTGTAGCACGTGTGTAGCCCAGTTCATAAGGGCCATAAGGGCTTGACGTCGTTCTCACCTTCCTCTAGTTTGTCACTAGCAGTTTTTTATAAGTAGTAATATACCATTAATTTCGCAAAAATTTTTTACAATTATCACAATTTCACAGTAATTTTTCTAATATAAAATAAGAGTTACGCTCGTTAAAGGACTGAACCAAACACCTCACGGCACGAGCTGACGACAGCCATGCAACACCTGTACAATTATATATAAAAATTTAATTAATTTTTTTATAAGGCTATTGCTATTAATAATACTTTAATTGTATTCAAGAACTGGTAAGGTTTCGCGTGTACTATCGCATTAAACCACATGCTCCACCACTTGTGTAGATCCCCGTCAATTCCTTTGAGTTCCAATCTTGCGATCGTACTCCCCAGGCGGAATGCTTAACGTGTTAACTTTACATTTGATTATGTACCAAATGTTAGCATTCATCTTTGACTGCGCGGACGACCAGGGTATCTAATCCTGTTTGCTCCCCGCGCTTTCGTTCCTCAATGTCAGTGATATTCCAGATAACCGCTTTCGCCGCTGGCATTCCTTTGTATATCTACAGATTTTACTCCTAATCTTACAAAATTCTATTATCCTCTAATTCACTCTAGATAACCAATATCTACGGCAGTTTTAATTTTACTTAAAATTTCACCAAAAGATTAAATCATCAATCTACGAACCCTTTACGCCAAATCATTATGAATAACGCTCACTCCCTTCGTATTACCGCGGCTGCTGGCACGAAGTTGGCCGGAGTTTCTTCTTTAGTTACAGTCATTATCCTCACTAACGAAATAGTTTTACAGCCAATTTGAATAATTAAACCCAAATCTTTAGTGCCGTCCTCACTAACGCAATATTACTGGATCTAGCTTTCGCTTATTGTCCAATATTCCCCACTGCTGGCATAAGCCTGGGCCTTATCTCAGTCCCAGTGTGGCTGATCGTCCTCTCAGACCAGCTAAAGATAATCGGCATGAGTAGGCTTTTACCCCACCATCTACCATAATCTTCCGCAAGCTCATCTTATAGCGGTCAAAAGACCTTTTAAATATCCAAAATTAGTTTTTTACAAAACTTTGTTCAGTCTATAAGGTAGATTCTTACGTGTTACGCACCTGTACGCCATGTCTTGCGACATTCGACTAGCATGTGTTAAGTATATTGCCAGCGTTCATTCTGAGCCAGGATCAAACCCATATAAATTTATAATTATATTCAAATAATTAAGTTCCTAGTTTCGGCTACCCGAGATTAATTCAATCTCATAATATAATGTATATACGATATAATATTTATCATTACACATTATACCCAGTAACCATTTCCTTTTTAAGCCCCTTATAAATCTTAAATTAGTGTTAATAGACTTTTACAAATTTACATTATAACAAATTACAATAATCTATTGAACTCCAAATTACTAACTAAATTAGACAATAAGGTATTATGGATTCGAACCACAAAAAAGCAAAAACACCATAGATGTAAGAGCGCAACATCTCAAATGCGGTACACTTTTAATGTACACTCGAAAAAGGGAACTATTTATAGCACCCGTATATTAATCTGCAAGCTTATTTTTAGAATACATCTAATTAATGAAATTCTATTTCCACTCACAACCTCACCAACATAAAACTACTTAAACCATAATTATGTCTAAAAATAAAATTTAGACATAATTGAAATTTCGCTATTCTTTTAACTATTTAGATTTAGAATCAGAATTTTCTGACTTATCTTCTGATTTTTGCTTTTTTTTTCCAAATAATTTAGCGAACATTTTTCTTTGAATTTCTGTTTTTTCTTTTAAAAAAGGATCATGAAGACTATAATCTCCTCCATTAGCTTTAGGTCCATACATTAAATCTTCTATATCACGTTTAATAGCTTTTTTTAATCTATCTCTAAATGCTTGAACTCTTTTAACAAGAACTTCAAAATCAATTTTAAATAAAAAATAAAGAACAAAGAAAACAATTGTGGCTGCTAATACTAGCGCGCCTATCCCAAATTTATCGAATTGTGGCATATATTTATTTATATAATTGTTTGTTTACAACAAAACTTAAAAAACCTTAGATTTGAAAGGTGGTTTTAACCTTTTAAAGAATGTATTTCTAAAACAGCTATTTTTTTACGTTTTTTAAAGTACGCAATTAAAATAGCTAATCCAATTGCGGATTCCGCGGCTGCAACAGTTAACCCTAATAAAAAATAAATTTGTCCTATCGCATCACATAGATAAACACTAAATGTTGCAAGATTTAAATCTACACTTAACAGCATAATTTCAATACACATTAAAATTAATAAAACGTTACCTCTATTTAAAAGTATTCCTGTTGCCCCGATTATAAATAATAAAGTATTTACTATAATTTGTATATAAAGCATAAGAATTAATATTTACAAAATATGTTATCAAATATAACAATTTGTTATATAGATTTAATTATGACCATAAAAATTAGTACTTTTCAACTAAAAACCTTACAGTTCTTGCATTAAAAGCCTATCAACGTAGTAGTCTTCTACGTATTAAGAAAATTTGTTTTAAGGTAAGTTTCTTGCTTATATGCTTTCAGCAATTATCTCTTATAAACTTAGCTACTTGACAATACTATTGATATAATAATCAATTCACCATAGGTTTACGCATCCCGGTCCTCTCGTACTAAGGATTAGTCCTTTCAATTTTCAACACTTGTGGCAGATAGGGACCGAACTGTCTCACGACGTTCTGAACCCAGCTCACGTACCACTTTAATCGGCGAACAGCCGAACCCT
>Ga0208118_100094_pt1 | contig 37025 bp, 35 predicted proteins | sample LakWasMet34_HOW6_2_FD_183876 | JGI IMG/M metagenome (GOLD analysis project Ga0208118, IMG submission 183876) | Freshwater sediment methanotrophic microbial communities from Lake Washington under simulated oxygen tension - Sediment Metagenome... | ecosystem: Environmental > Aquatic > Freshwater >... | reverse complement strand
GATTCCTTCCAAACATAAAATTCATTTTTTTAAAATACTTTTAATGAAAACAAATACTCATCCATTTTTAGTTGATACCAAAATTCAATTTAAAGACGGGTCTATCTACAAAAAAAGATGACTTTTTTTTCGTGCAACGTTACCTTTAGAAGTAGATGTGAATTCGCAATCTCTTTGAAAAAAAGAGACTAAAAATCAAGAAAAATTCTTGACTAAAACTGTTAAAAATAAATAAAATTAAATGCCAACATTTCATCAATTAGCGAAAAATCCGCGTGTAGCAAAAAAACGTTCGCAGAGAAGACCTGCTTTACAAAAATGTCCACAAAAAAAGGGTGTATGTATTAAATTAGTTATCCGTACACCAAAAAAACCAAATTCAGCTTTGCGTAAATTGGCGCTTTTGCGTTTAAGTAATCGTAAAAGAATTTATGGTTATATTCCTGGAGAAGGAAAACATAGTTTACAAGAACATTCAGTAGTTATGGTTCGTGGAGGTCGTGTAAAAGATTTACCAGGAATTAAATATAAATTAGTAAGAGGAGTTTATGATTTTGAAGGGTTAAAAGGTAGAAAAAAAGGCCGTTCAAAATATGGATCAAAAAAAACTTCTGCTTAATTATAACAGAAAAGAGTGCATAGCTCAGTCGGTAGAGCACCGGACTTTTAATCCGATGGTCTTGGGTTCGACCCCCAATGCACTCAACAAATAGAATTAATGTTAGTAAATATCAAAAAAACTACATTACACCCATTTCATATCGTAGATGCGAGCCCTTGACCACTTGTGGTTGCGTTCAGTGCATTCTTTATGCTTTTAGGATTAACTTTATATATGCATTCATTTAATTTAGGATTTTCTCTTTTTGTTTTAGGTTTTTTAGCAACTTTTATTAACGCAGGTTTCTGATGACGTGATATCGTACGTGAAGGAACTTATGAAGGTGCACATACATTAGCTGTACAACATGGACTTCGTTTTGGTATGGTTCTTTTTATCGTATCTGAAATTATGTTGTTTTTTGCTTTTTTCTGAGCATATTTTCATTCTAGCTTAAATCCAGTACCTGAAATTGGTTGTGTTTGACCTCCAAAAGGTATTGAAGTAATTAGTCCATGACTTATTCCATTATTAAATACAACTCTTCTTCTTACATCAGGAGCATCATTAACATGATCACATTCAGCACTTCTTGGAGGATATCGTTTAGAAGCAATTACAGGATTACTTTTAACATTAGCTTTAGCGATTCTTTTTACATCATTCCAAGCGTATGAATATTTAAATGCTCCTTTTAATATTTCAGATGGTATTTATGGAACAACATTTTATTCATTAACAGGATTACACGGATTTCACGTTATTGTAGGAACACTCTTTTTAGCTGTAGCGTTATACCGTGCAGTAGTTCACCATTATACAAGAAATAATCATATTGGGTTTGAATGTGCAGCTTGATATTGACATTTTGTTGACGTTGTGTGAATCTTTCTTTTCTTGGCAGTATATACTTGAGGAGAAGGAATATAAAACTATAAATTATAATTTAATTATTTGAAATAATGCTTGAAATTTTTAATTTTATTGTATATAATATCAATAGTAATTTAGTTTCTTTACAACAATTTTTAGAAATAGTAATTATTATAGCGATGGTTGGTATGTTAGGGATTTTATCAAATAGAAAAAATCTCTTAATGTCTGTAATTTCAATTGAAATGATGTTTTATGGTCTTAATATTATTTTTGTTATAGGATCTCTTTATTTAGATGATATTACAGGAGAAACTGCCGCTATTTTTATTTTAACATTAGCAGGAGCAGAATCTGCATTAGCTTTAGCTTTAATAACTGCTTATTTTAAAACACACTATACAATTAATTTAACATAGTTATGGGGGAATAGCTCAACGGTAGAGCGTTGGTCTGTCTAACCAAAAGTTGCGGGTTCAAATCCCGTTTCTCTCGTAAATAAATAAAATATATCTGTTTTTTCTTTTATTTCTACAAAGAGAATAAACGTAATAATAGATAAATAGGTAATAGAAAGAAAGTTTATGTCAACAATGGATTTATCTTTAACAAGTAGATTTAGCGCATGATCACATCGCTGATTATTTTCAACAAATCATAAAGATATTGGAACACTTTATTTAATTTTAGGTGGATTTTCTGGAACTTTAGGTACACTTATGTCTATTTTAATTCGTGCAGAATTAGGCGGAACAGGTGTTCAAGCTTTAGCAGGGAATTATCAACTTTATAATGTGCTTATTACAGCACATGCATTTATAATGATTTTCTTCATGGTTATGCCAATATTAATCGGAGGTTTTGGTAACTGATTTGTACCAATTTTAATTGGAGCTCCTGATATGGCTTTTCCACGTATGAATAATATTAGTTTTTGATTATTACCACCTTCATTATTATTACTTCTTTCATCAGCTTTAGTTGAAACAGGAGCGGGAACAGGTTGAACAGTTTATCCTCCATTATCTTCAGTACAAGCGCACTCAGGGCCTTCAGTTGATTTAGCAATTTTTAGCTTTCACCTTTCAGGTACAAGTTCAATTTTAGGTTCAATTAATTTCATTGTAACTATTTTTAATATGAGAGCACCAGGACTTTTCATGCATAAATTACCACTTTTTGTATGAGCACTTTTAATTACAACATTTTTACTCTTACTCTCATTACCAGTTTTTGCTGGAGCTATTACAATGTTATTAACAGATCGTAATTTTAATACAAGCTTTTACGATCCAGCCGGAGGAGGAGATCCTGTATTATACCAACATCTCTTCTGATTTTTTGGACACCCTGAAGTTTATATTCTTATTATTCCAGCATTTGGAATTGTAAGTCAAGTAATTTCTCGCTTTGCCGGAAAACCTGTATTTGGTTATTTAGGAATGGTTTATGCTATGGTTTCTATTGGGATTCTTGGATTTATTGTTTGAGCTCACCATATGTATACAGTAGGGCTTGATGTAGATACTCGTGCTTATTTTACAGCAGCAACAATGATTATTGCCGTGCCAACAGGAATTAAAATTTTTAGTTGACTTGCAACATTATGAGGTGGAGCTATTGATTTAGAACACCCAGCAATGCTTTTTACTGTTGGGTTTCTCTTCTTATTTACACTTGGAGGTTTAACAGGAATTGCACTTTCTAACGGAGGACTTGATATTGCATTACATGATACATATTACGTTGTAGGACACTTCCATTACGTACTTTCTATGGGAGCTGTATTTGGAATTTTTGCCGGATTCTATTACTGATTTGAAAAAATCTTTGCCGTAGAAATCCCTCATCTTGCAGGAAAAATTCACTTTTGATTAACTTTTGTTGGAGTTAATTTAACATTCTTTCCTATGCACTTTCTTGGATTAGCTGGAATGCCTCGTCGTATTCCTGATTATCCTGACGCTTATTTAGCATGAAATCAAATAGCTACAGTTGGTAGCTATCTCTCATTATACGGGCTTATCTTCTTTTTCTTTATAGTTTGATTAGCCTTTTTTAAAGTAGAAAATCATCACGAAGTATCTTCGTCAAAAAAAACAGTAAATGACTAAAGACGAAATGATTCATCATATCCGAAATGAGATCGAGTATCGTGTAATGCCTCGGGTATATTCCGCGGATCAGTTTCAACGATTACTCTGTCAATATAAAGGTACTATGGTGAATTTACGTTCTTTAGACGGTCAACTTAAATTAAGATTTATGAAAAAGAAATTGCGAATGTTACGCGTTTGAGATAAACGTGGTATAGCTTGAGAGCCAAATATAGATAGAACAGGTTATTATCCTAATTTAGTTGATGTACAAACTGATATCGTTTTTTGAGCAATGGAACATTGCTATCATATAAGTTTAGTAATAGCTCAATTAGATTTTTTTGGAATTTTTTTAGATATTATCGTAGGACTTTTATTAGGGATTGGAGTTTATTATGGTTATGATCCTATTTATATAGATCCTTCTTTATTAAATCCAACTTTAGATGTAAATGTAATAACACCTTCATCAGACACCCAAGATACGGTCAGCACGCCTAATACAAGTAAATCAGATGATACTATAAACTGAACTTTAGCTTGTTGTGCTGTTGCACTTTTTACGGTTCTTATGATAAGTGGCCACGCGAGTTATATAAAATAGATTTTAAATTAATGGTCTGTTTTTTTAGTATTTACGGGGGTGCAAGTCCCCCCAGACTACAATCAAAGTAACAAAATGTTTAAATGATTAAATATACTTTTCTTTAATATACCCTTATATTGTCAAGTGCTATCACAAAAGCATATGTATGACGCTCATGTTTATTTTTTTAAAAAGTACGTGTTAAATCTCGCTGTACCGGAATGACAACGATTTTTATATGAAGGTACCGCCTATGAAAAAAGCTGTTACGCATTTTGAAAAATGTGTGGAAGCGGCCTTAGTTTTGTAAAGGATGTTTTAATTAGTTTAGTTATCAATACTGGATCTTTTATAGGATCTAGTTTTATTGCAATTGGTAAAGGAATTTATAATTTACCACAAACAATAGCTTCAGGTTGAGCGGGGTTCGTGCGTTTCAGTAAAACGGAACTTATTTTATGAAAACAAGTTATTGCGCGCACCCCGCCTCAGGCGTTACAGGCTGGAATTTTAAAAGGTGGTTTTGTTTTTTTAACTATATATATATGAAGTCGATATGGTGATTTTAGTATTTACCATTCGGATACGGGTTGATTTCAACCAAAAGCTAATCGATTCCCTATAGATCCAACGATGGCTGCTACAGTACAAACGAATGTAGTTATGCCAGACATAAACAAATTGTATCATTATGATGCCGCGCAAGCCCGATATGTCGCTATTGACCCTCAGAATAAGGTAAGTAGCGCGTTGGATCTTGTAATGCAACGGGATGCCAAAAACGGAAAGTTGGGCCCAGTAGGTGGGAATTTTACTGAACCAATGAAGCGTCCAGGTATTTCTTTTTACGAAGGTGTTTTTATATTTCTTGGAGGTTGTTTTATATCGGGGGTAGTTATTTTAGCTTATAACGCCCACGTTTAAGAACCTACGGTAAGTGTTATATTACTTTTAAGTTTAAAGACTGCGCGGCAACGCGCCCTTAGCTCAGTGGAAGAGCAGTAGCCTTCTAAGCTATAGGTCGAAGGTTCGACTCCTTCAGGGTGTAACGTTCTAGCAAAACAAATCAAACTTTCAAATAAAAAAAAATAAGCAATGTTAACTTTATTAAATTTTTTAACTTTTTTAGGGAAGGGTGAAGCTTTTCCTATTTTATTTTCTAATAATATTTTATTAATATTATTATTAGTACCATTAATGTCAATTTTTATTCTTTTTTTTACATCATCTTTAGGGAATAGTTTTATGTATAAATTTTCTTTGGGATCAACAGCAATATCATTTTTATTATCACTTTTTTTATGATATTCTTTTGAAGAAGTAAAAGGAGGTTTTCAATTTACATATACACTTTTTTTAGTACCATCCTTACCTTTTGGGTTACGTTTAGGGGTAGATGGAATTTCTATTTTTTTTGTATTACTTACAAATATTTTTATTTATTTATGTATTTTAAGTTTAAATATTAATACATACCGTTTACAAGAAGTATTATTACATCTTCTTTTTTTACAATGAAGTGTGATAGCATCATTTCTTTTTCTTGATATTTTAGGTTTTTTTCTTTTTTTTGAAATGACTTTAATCCCTATATATTTTTTAGTATTAGTTTGAGGGTCTAGAGAGCGTCGTATTCGCGCAAGTTATTTAATTTCTATTTATACTTTATTAGGTTCAGTTTTTATGTTTTTTAACTTATTATATTTATACTCTAAAACTGGAACTACAGATTATGAACTTTTACTTACATTAAATTTTACTGAAGAGGATCAAAAATTTTTATGAATAACTTTTTTTATATCTTTTGCAGCTAAAATCCCACTTTTTCCTTTACATATTTGATTACCGGAAGCTCACGTTGAAGCTCCTACTTTAGGTTCTGTACTTTTAGCAGTTTTACTTCTTAAATTAGGAACTTACGGACTTATTCGTTTTTCTTTACCTCTTTTTCCAGAAGGTACTGTATATTTTGCACCTCTTGTTTCAACTTTTGCTGTTATGGGAGTTTTATATACATGTTTAACTGCAATACGTCAAGTTGATTTAAAAAAAATTATTGCCTATTCTTCTGTAGGTCACATGAATGTTGTTTTATTAGGTATTATGGCAGAAACTGTAGAAGGATTGCAAGGAGCTATATTTCAAATGTTAAGTCACGGGGTTGTATCAGGAGCTCTTTTCTTTGCGGTAGGTACAATTTATGAGCGCTATAGTGTACGTTCATTAAAATATTTCGGAGGTTTAACATATTTTTATCCACTTTTTGCTATCGTCTTTTTAATCTTTTCTATGGCAAATATTAGTTTCCCTTTAACTAGTAGTTTCGTAGGGGAATTTTTAATTTTCATGGGTCTTTTTCAACATAGTTTTTGAGCAACTTTTTTTGCGTCGACAAGTATGGTTTTAGGTGCAGTATATACTCTTTGAACTTATAATCGTATTTTTTTTGGTAATATTAAAATTTTATCTTTAACATCATATAAGGATCTTGATCGTAAAGAGTTTTCTTTATTTGCTATTTTAATTTTTGTATTATTTTTAATGGGAATTAAATCTTATCTCTTTTTAGATACAATGTTAGTAGATTCTATTAACGTATTAGAACACGCTAAAGGGGGCCGTATCAATTAACCGATATTGGCTTTAAGCTTTGTAACCCCACTTTAATTGTGTCGTTTTAAGAATGGGTTACTAAATACAAGAGGAGTTAAAGCTATTTTCTTAATTAAATGATTTAAAGAAATTAACTCGTTTTTTCCTGCTGTATTTATATAATTATTCACAATTTTTTCTCTATATAAATTCTCATTTCAGAATAAAAATCTAACAGAAAATTTGGCTTCTTTTATAAGAAAATTTATGCTTTCAGGTTTAATAGGTGAATTATTTTTATCACGAATTAAAATAACACTTCCAGAAAGTAAATTTTTAATAGAAGATCATTCAGAGTTTTTTGCAATAAATCTTCCAATTTTTTTTGAAACATTAGTTATTTTCAAATTATGCTCGATAAAATTTTTTCTTTTGTTAATACGATCATTTGGTTGCAAAGTATCTGCCATCATAAAAAGTCCAAATGATTTTTTGTTTTCAAATAAAGATTTTAATTCAAGTGTACGGTATCGTAATCGAAAGCTTCGAATTTCACGTTTATCTAAAGTATATAATTTCATTCTTGGTTTATTAACTTATATTGGGTTGGATTACTGGAATTTTATTTGATGTTAATAAAAATATTTTTTCTTCGTCAGCTAAAGTTTTAAAAAGAAAATTTATTTCAATTTTTTTTACTTCTGTATTAATACCTAAACCTAATTCAATTGGGTAAAATAAAATTAATTCTGTTAATTTTAACGAAAAAGAATTTGTAATTTTTCTAGTTAAATAATTTACAGAGATTCCTTTAAATTTTTCCATACGAGGTAAAGTTAAATTTAAAATATCAATGAAATCATATAAATTATTTTTTCGTAAAGTTACTTTACATCCTACTAAAGATCCTTTTCGTAATTTTCAAACTAAAATATTTTTAGAAGATAATGTCGCTACACATTTTTGATTGGTAAGTAATTCCATAGCTAAAAAAAATGGTAAAGCTTTTTTTTTATTAAAATCAACTTCTTTTAAAGAAAAATTTAAAATTGTTTTAAAAATATCTGCTTGAAGATGTAAATTTGCATAAGGGAAGATTGTTACACCGTGTAATTGTTGAGTATACAATTGTTTCTCTTTAAAACGGATTAAATTATAAACAGCAGCTTCTTTTTTCATTTAAATAACTTGACGTCCAGCTAAAACTAAAATTTTTAAAAATTTTTTTCTACGTAAATTACGTGATACTCACCCAAAGATACGTGTACCTAATACACGTTTTTTTTTATTAACAATAAGAACTACATTATTTTCACATTTAGTTGAACTTCCGTCAAGATAACGGGTTTCTTTTCGAGCACGAGTAATTAATGCTAAATGTATTTGACCTACACGAACTTTACGTATTAAACGTAAACTTTTAATAGATACAAGAATAAATTCTCCAGGATAAGAAATTTTTCTATTAAATCCCCCTAAAGTTTTAATACATTCTACATAACGAGCTCCGCAATTATCCATTGTTCGTAATCAGGTTTGAACTTGAATCATTTTATATTTTTAACACACGGCCTACAACTTGACTTTTCATTGGAAGTTTACGTAAAGTAAAACTCAAGGTTTCTTTTACAGAAAGCGCATCTCGACTTTTTACTTCAAAGAGAATACGTCCTGGTTTAATAATACAAACTCAATGATCAACATTACCTTTTCCACGACCCATACGAACTTCTTTTGGTTTGGCTGTACGAGCATAGTCAGGAAATGCGCGAATTCATACTTTCCCTTTTCGTTTTAAACGTCCGGTAATTGTACGTCTAACGGCTTCAATTTGACGCACAGTAAGAAACCCTTTCTCTACTGCTTGAAGACCAAAATTACCAAAGCATAATTTATTACTTTTATTTTCATAAGTGTTACGAATTAATTTTCTATTAGGTTTTCTAAAAGAACGTGGTGTTGGGTTTATCATTAGTTATTTTTTGTAAATGGTACTACTTGTGGAAATTTTTTTTTAACGGCTAAACGTTTTGAGTATGCAAAGTATTTTAACATGCTTTCTTTAATTAATGAACTAAAAGTTAAATCATATCGAATTCAAATACGAATTCCGATTGCTCCTTTTTTATTTACAGCTTGTGCAGTCCCGTATTCCATTCTATTTTTAATAGTATGTAATGGTAAAATTCCACGTTCTCCTACTATAGATTTTGTACGGCGTCAACGGTTTACACGTCCTCTAAATTTAATACGTAAAGCTAAAATTTCTTCACGCTCGGCTGCAAAAGTTTTTACAACTCGGATTATGAAACGAATAAATGAAGTCTCTTTTCTATTTTTTGGTAATTTAGCTATTTGAAAGGCAATAAATTTAGCCATAAAGGTTGCTTTTTTAAGAAACATTCCAATAAAACATACACGAATAAGATCTTTTATGTATACAGCGACATATTTATATTTGTTAATCATAAAACGGTCCATGTTTTGTAAAAATTTTGTAGGACTACGTTTTTTTTTATCATTAAGGTCGCGTTCAACATTAAAAGCATATTTTGATAATGAAAGTGCATTTATAAAAAAGATTTTAACTTTTCGTTTTGTTATTACAGTGAAAGCATTTTTAACATTATTTAAATAAATGTATTGATCTTTTAATTTAACAATTTCATTTACAAAAGTTTTACGTATAACTTTTTGATTTCGTCTACGTTTTTTTTGTATATAATTACCGAAGAAGTTTTTTCTTCAATTAATCGCGTAAATAATAGGATAACTTGCTGGTAATTTTTTCTTAAAACGTGATTTTAATTTTGCAACTTTTTTAGTAGATTTTATTTTTTTTCAAATATTATCAAAAAATTTTTCAATTTTTTTTTTGTTGTTGCTGTTTAAAAAGTTGATATTTCCTTTTAATCAATTATTAACTGCACGTAAATAGATAAATTTTCAATCATTTTTTTTAATTTTAAGTATATCATTAACATTTGATAAAATTAAAGAAGTACTTATATTTCGGTCTAATTTTTCTTTTATTAAATGATTTATAAAGTTATATAAGTGAGTTAATTCTTTTGATAACATTTGTGTTTTTTCATTAGAAGCATAGAAATCTATTTTATCTTCTAATCGAATTAAGATATAAAGAAGATGTTTTGAAATAAAGCTACGAGTTTTATTTCTTTTGATAACATTTAAACGTGAAGATTTTTCTTTTAAAATTAAACGATGTTCTGGTAAAGGAAAGAAACGTTTATTATAATTTTTTTTTAAATTAGTTTGTGCTCGTTGAAAGAAGCTATTATTTTTCTTTCAAAGATATATTGCGCTATTCGGAGAACTTTTTATAAAGTTTGAGGCCATAAATTTAGAAGTTAATAAATTATGTCCATTTAAAAATGATTTAATTTTTAAATGTTTAAGGAATTTATTTTGACTAAAATTTCGGTTTCCACAATTTTTTTTTGCAAAGTCTCATTTTCTATTAAGAAAAGTAAGCGCTCAAAAAAAAGAAGCAATTTCATTTTTTTTTACATAAACATTATAGTCAGGGTTTAAAGCTTTTAGATATAAACTAGTACTATATATAGGAAATAATTTTTGTAAAAGTATAGAATACAAATGGTTAGTTTTACATAAAGAAGATGTATTAAAATCTCCAGTTGAAAAAAAGGCTGTTGAAAGGTATTTATGATAAAAAAGATAAAATTTTTTATTTTCAACTAAAAAGTAGGCTTTTGTATTAAGTAATTTTTTTTGGAAAGGATTATTATTTTTTAATAAACTTAAAATACTTTGATTTAAACCTAAGGTTAAATCTTTTAATACAAAGAAAAATTGTTTTTTTTTTAATAATTGTGTTAAAAGTAATTCTTTTTTTATTAAAAAAGTTAAATCATTTAAATTAAAATAACTTTCATTTTTTAATCAAATTGGGGTAAAAGGATTTTTTAAACTCGAATTTTGACTATTATTTTTAATTTTTTTATAATTAAAAAAAGAAATTTCTATTTTTTTATTTAAAGTTTCTTTTTTATAATCCAAAAATTTTACCTTATTTTTTAATTTTTTTTGAAAATTATATTTTTTATTAAAAAACCCTATAAAATCTATATTTTTAATTTGACTTTTTTTAGAACTTTTTTTAAAATAATTTTTTAAGTAAAAAATTTTTGTTAACATTGTTATTTAAAATTGTTTAAAGGGTAGACAGAAAATCTGTTTGGTCTTTTTTTAGTTTTTGAAAAATTATTTCGTTTTGGTGTACGAAGAAATTCTTTACGACGTTTAGTACGAAGTTTATAAAAAAAAACAAATAAAAATAAATATCGACTACTATATTTAAAAAGTTTTAAATCTACCAATAAAACTCGTTTAGTAGTTGACATTTTTGTATAAGGATAAAGATGAAAGAAAGCTTTAAAAAAGTCTTCTATTTGTTTTTGATGAAAAAAAAGATCTTTTCATTCACTTCCTTCAGCGAATCAAGTTCCAGTTCATTTTCTATTTACACCAACACGTAAACCATATGGATTTATTTTTTGTCCCATTATTATTTTTTAATATTTTTTTTTCTGGTTATTGGTTTTTTACGTGTTGGTGCAAACTCACCTACGCGATGTCCAATCATATCCGATGTAACGGTAATTGGAAAAAAACGAATTCCATTATAAACTTGTATTTTATAACCGATCATTTGTTTAATAATTACTGTAGCTCTATTAAAGAGAACTACTTCTTCTTCTTGAATATTAAAATTTTTTTTATTTTGATTCATAAATTCTGGATGTAAAAAAAGTGGTTTTCAACTTACGCGTGACATTTAATTTTTTTGTTTTGATTTACGTGGAGTTAATATTAAGGAATTTTTTTTACGTGGATTTCTTGTTGGTTGTCCTTTAGTAGGTCATGAAGACGGTGTTACTGAAGGACGACCTCCTTTTGTTTTACCTTGCCCCCCTCCATGTGGGTGATCTACAGGATTCATAGCAACCCCACGAACTGATGGGCGTTTATTCAATCAACGTGAACGTCCTGCTTTTTGAAGATTTTTAAGTATATGGCCTTCATTTGCAACAACACCTAAAGTTCCTTTTGAATTTATTGAAACAAAACGTTGACTTCCTGAAGGTAAACGTAAAAGAAGATGTTTTGATGATGCATTTTGTAAAACTTGACAAAATGTTCCAGCAGCACGTGCAAAAAGACCACCTTTACCGGGAATATTTTCAACGTTATGTAATAAATCTCCAAATTCAAAATTGGCTAAAATAGAAGAATCTCCGGTTTTGAAAAGAATATTCTTAGTTTTTGTATTTACACTTATAACTTTATCAAAAATTTTTAAACCTTTTGGTGCTAATATATAAGAAAAGGCTTTATTTTTTATATCTTTTGGTTCATGATAAATTTTGGCTAAATAAGCGGATCTGTTAGGATCATATTCAAAATTAGTCACAATTCCATTTTCATTATTTCTAAGTCAATCTACGTGACGATACATTTGTTTATGACCTCCTCCTTGATGGCGAACAGTTATACGTCCAAAGTTATTTCGTCCCGCAAAATGTTTTAATGGTGTTAAAATTTTTCGTGAAGGTTTATATTTTGAAAATTTCATTCTTTCTGTTTTTTCCTCCTAGAAAGGAACCCTTAAGAATGTTAGTTATATTTGGAGTTATTATGCCGAAAGAAAAAAAAGTAGAGTTTGCATTGCCTTTGTTGTTTGGAATAGGAAAAGTTTCTGCAATTAGAATTTGTCGTGAATTAGGACTTGCGCCAAATTTAAAAGTGACAGATTTAACAGAACAACAACAATTTGAAATTGCTAAAAAAGTAAAAGAAGAATATCGTTTAGAAAGTAATTTACGTGAAGAGATTAAAGGTAATATTCAACGTTATATAAGTAACGGAAGTATTCGAGGATTTCGTCATCGTAATAAATTGCCAGTTCGAGGGCAAAGAACACAATCAAATGCACAAACCCCACGACGTGTTATTATGGGAATTGCTGTAAAAATAAAAAGATAATATTTTAATATATTTTAAGATAGATGACCGAGTGGTTGAAGGTACCAGTCTTGAAAACTGGCGTGCGATGAGCACCGTGGGTTCGAATCCCACTCTATCTGATTAGTTTTGGCGGATGTAGCTCAATTGGTAGAGTAACGGATTGTGGTTCCGTGTGCTGTGGGTTCAAGTCCCACCATTCGCCCATATTCGGATGGAGTATCGCCAAGCGGTAAGGCATCGGTTTTTGATACCGACATGCAAAGGTTCGAATCCTTTTACTCCAAAATATATAAATAATGAGTCATATTTTAGGTATAAATTATATTACATACTCAACATTATTAATTTCAGTAATTTTAGCTTTAGTTATATCAGCTGTTGTATTAGCTCTTTCATATATTTTAGCGATACAAACACCGGATCCAGAAAAAACTTCAGCTTACGAATGTGGTTTCGAGCCTTTTGAAGATGCTCGTAATCGTTTTGATGTTCGTTTTTATATTGTAGCTATTCTTTTTATTATTTTTGATCTTGAAGTCGCATTTCTTTTTCCCTGAGGGCTTACTCTTGGGTGATCAGGATTTGTAGGTTATGGTCTCGCTATTTTTTTCTTAGTTCTTTTAGCAATAGGTTTTATTTATGAAGTTGTAAAAGGAGCTTTAAATCCACAATAAAAATAAATGAGTCCAAATTTAATTCCTATTACAATTAATAATCATTTATATCAAGTACGTGCAAACGCATCTATTTTACAAGCTTGTGAAGAAGCTTCAATTGATGTTCCAAGATTTTGTTACCATGAAAAACTTTCAGTTGCAGGTAACTGTCGTATGTGTTTAGTTGAGGTTGAAAAATCTCCAAAGCCTGTTGTAGCTTGTGCAATGCCGGTCTCAAAAAATATGATTATATATACAAATACACCACTTGTTAAAAAAGCACGTGAAGCTGTTTTAGAGTTTTTATTAATTAATCATCCGCTTGACTGTCCTATCTGTGATCAAGGGGGTGAATGTGATTTACAAGACGAAACTCTTCAATATGGTTCTGATCGTGGAAGATTTTTTGAATTTAAACGTTCTGTTGAAGATAAAGAATGTGGTCCTATTGTAAAAACAATTATGACACGTTGTATTCATTGTACCCGTTGTGTTCGTTTTAGTGCAGAAATTGCAGGACAAGAAACTTTGGGTTCTTTTGGTCGTGGTCAAGAAACAGAAATCGGAACCTATATACAATCTTTTATTAAAACTGAACTTTCAGGAAATTTAGTTGATTTATGTCCTGTAGGAGCTTTAACTTCAAAACCTTATGCATTTGTTGCACGTAGCTGAGAGTTACAAAAATGTGATACCATTGATTTTTTTGATGGTACATGTGCGGATATTCTCGTTCAAACACGAAAATTAAGCACTCCTCAATATGAAAATGGAAAGATAAGCTATAAATCAAAAGAAGAAATTGTACGCGTATTGCCACGTTTAAACGGGTTAATTCAAGATAATTGAATTTCTGACAAAACTAGATATGCTTTTGATGGTTTAAAAAAACAACGTTTAGTTAGACCATTACGTTTTGATCGAAAAATATCTATTAAAAATACTTCGTGAGCTGATATTTTAATTGATATTAGTTCAAGATTATCTAGAAATTTATATCAATCATGAGAGAATAAAACAGTTCAATTTATAGCACCGTCACGTTTAGCTATAGTTGTAGAATCTCTTATTGATGTAGAAGGACTTTATTTATTAAATACTGCTTTAAAATTTTATGGTGGAACTGATATTCAATACGGGAATCATAAACTTCAATTAAATATTGATGCTCCTATTTTTTTTAATTTGAATCGTACTTTTGATTCTCTTGATAATTTAAAAGGGTTAATTCTTATAGGTACAAATCCTCGTTTTGAAGCTTCATTACTTAATACTTCTTTAAGAAAACAACAATTAAATCGAGCATTACCTTATTTATCTGTAGGAGCATATAGTCAATTAAAATTTAAATATAATCATGTAGGTAATAGTTTAAAAACTCTTCTTGCATTAATTGAAAATAGAAATTTTGCTACAAGTAAATTTTATAATTTAGAAAATACTTCTATTATTTTAGGTGCTGAAGGTTTGAAAAATAAAAGTTCTCTTTTACTTCAAAATCTTGTAAGATTTTTAGGTAAAAAATTAATTGTAAAAACAAAAAAAGGAGATCGTTTAGGTTTATTACACGCAAATGTTACTAGTTTAGCTTTCGCAAATTTAGGTGTTAATGCTGGGGTACGTTCAATTCTTCATTTATCAGACGAGCGCGATAAAAAAATTAATAATCTTTTTATTGTACAACCGCATGAGTTATCCGCGAAGAAATGATTATCAACTTCTGTGTATACACATACTATTGGGTTATCAACACACAAACCTTCTAATATTTTATGTGATCGTCTTTTGCCTATTAAAAATTTTTATGAAAAAGATGGATTTTTATATAATATTGAAGGGCGCTTGCGTAAATTTTATAAAGCTGTTACAGCTCCAACAGAAGCTCGTAGTTTAGAAAGTTTTATTACAGCACTTTGTCGCGTTCAATTTTTACCTCAAGAATGATTTGGTGTTTTAAAAGCATTTTGAACATTAAATGAAGAGGTTCCTTTAACAAACCTTGTAGAGAAAGAAATTCCAAACTACTTTTTTAATATTTTCGCTATTCAAGAAGATAGTTTTAAAGTATCTGCGAGTTTTTTTATTCCAACAATAATGAATTTTTATATTACAGATACAATTACTCAAAATTCATCTGTGATGGGAGAATGTTCATTATTTTTAACAGAGAATAACAATTTTTAATTAGCTTGTGTACAAGCAAAAGGCTTATAGTTCAATGGTTAGAACATGCCGCTCATAACGGTAACGTTGTAGGTTCAAGCCCTACTAGGCCTAAAAAAATTAGCAAAAAATTTCGGGTCTGTTTTACAAATATAACAAAACAAATAAAAAGAATGTATTTACTTATATTAACACTTCCTTTATTAAGTACTTTTTTTGCTGGATTGTGTGGTAAATGATTGGGTGGTCGCGGGGCTGCTATAATAAGTACTTCATCTATTATAATGACTTTTTTAATTTCATGTTTTATTTTTTATGAAGTAACTTTATTAAAAGCACCTTGTGTCATTGAAGTAAGTCCTTGAATTATTACTGAAACTTATAATTTACATTGAGGATTTCTTTTTGATACATTAACTGCGGTTATGTTAATTGTTGTAACCTCTATTTCTAGCTTAGTGCACCTTTATTCAACAGAATATATGGGACACGATCCACATTTACCTCGTTTCATGTCTTATTTATCATTTTTTACTTTTTTTATGTTAATTTTAGTTACAGCTGATAACTTTATTCAAATGTTTGTAGGTTGAGAGGGGGTTGGTCTCTGTTCTTACCTTTTAATTAATTTTTGATATGGACGTTTACAAGCAAATAAAGCTGCTTTAAAAGCTATGATTGTAAATCGTATCGGAGATTTTGGGTTAGCTATAGCTATTTTTACAATTTATTATTATTTTCAAAGTTTAGATTATGGTGTTGTTTTTGCGTTAGCTCCAATATATATGGAACAAACACTCCCTTTTTTTGAAATTAACATTTCATTACTTGATTTTATAGGATTTGCTCTTTTTATAGGGGCTGTAGGGAAATCAGCACAATTAGGTTTACATACATGATTGCCCGATGCGATGGAAGGGCCTACACCAGTATCAGCACTTATTCACGCTGCGACCATGGTTACAGCCGGAGTATTTTTAATCTGTAGATGCTCACCTCTTTTACAATTTGCGCCAAACGTTTCAATTATAATTACAATAGTTGGAGGTATGACTGCTTTTTTAGCTGCAACTACAGGATTACTTCAAAACGATTTGAAACGTGTTATTGCTTATTCAACATGTAGTCAGTTAGGTTATATGGTTTTTGCTGCAGGACTTTCAAGTTATTCTGTAAGTATTTTTCATTTATCTAATCACGCCTTTTTTAAAGCTCTTCTTTTTTTAGGTGCTGGGGCGGTAATCCACGCTATGGGAGATGAACAAGATATGCGAAAAATGGGAGGTTTAGTTAGAATTTTACCTTTTACATATTCTGCTATGGTGATAGGATCGTTAGCTTTAATGGGATTTCCTTTTTTAACAGGGTTTTATTCAAAAGATTTAATTTTAGAATTAGCTTATGGTAGTTTTACTGTTGAAGGTCGTTTTGTACATACTTTAGGTTCATTAGCAGCGTTTTTTACAGCGTATTATTCTGCGCGTTTGCTTTCTTTAACTTTTTTACGTCAACCTAACGGTAATCGTTATTTTTATGAACATGTGCATGAAGCTCCATTAGCAATGGGAATTCCTCTTTTTCTTCTTTCTTTTGGAAGTATTTTTATTGGGTATGTTAGTCGTGATATGTTTGTAGGATTAGGTACAGATTTTTGAGGGAATGCTTTGTTTACTCTTCCGTCAAAACAATATATGTTAGAGTCAGAATGATTAGATTCATCTGTTAAAATGATTCCACTTTTTTTTAGTTTTGGTGGGGTAGGTCTTGCAATATTTCATTATCTTTATACTTTTAAATTTTTATTTCAATTGAAAACTACAACTTTAGGACGTTCACTTTATACTTTTTTAAATAGAAAATGATTTTTTGATAAAGTATATAACGAATGAATTTCTCAATCATTATTAAATGTTGCTTATAAACAAACTTATCAAAATATGGATCGTGGGCTTTTAGAATTTTTAGGGCCACAAGGAATTGCATCGCAAATTTATCTTTATACTAACCGTATAACTCAAATTTCTTTAGGGTTCACATTCCATTTCTTATTTTTATTATTGTTATCTTTAGCAATTTTTCTTTTATTTTTTGGGGGTTGAATTTATATTGTTCCATTTTTTGATGTTCATGTAATTATTCTTTTGATTTTAACATTATTTTTCCTCTCAGTTTAATATATTTTGAGAGTTTGGAAAGATGGTCGAGTGGTTGAAGGCACCGGTTTGCTAAGCCGGCATACTTGTAAGAGTATCATGGGTTCAAATCCCATTCTTTCCGTATTCAACGAGGTAGTTCAGGGGTTAGAACAGCGGAATCATAATCCGTAAGTCGAGGGTTCAAATCCCTCTCTCGTTAAATAATAATAAAAATGACTTTAAATAATTTTTTTCTTTCTTTTCTTGTAGCAACAATTTTTGGTGGATGTACATTAGTAATAGGCCTTCAAAACCCGATTCATTCTATTTTAGTTTTGATTTCGGTATTTATTGGGGGTTCTTTACTTCTTTTTATCCTTAATGTAGAATACTTCGCAGTGTTATTTTTAATTGTATACGTTGGAGCTATTGTAGTTCTTTTTCTTTTTATAGTTATGATGTTAGATTTAAAATTACTTAGTGTATCTCAACGTTTTAAAGATCTTTTTTCATATCGTTATATTTTAATTCCTTTTTTAACTATTGAAATCTTTATGCTTATTTTAATAGATCATTCTGATTTATATTGAATTTATCATTATGGTAGTGGTGATTTAAGCAATCTTTATTTTTCTGAAACTAATTTATATATAGATTTTGCGAAAATATTGCAAGAAACCGACCAATTACGTGGAATTGGAGGTATTTTATTCACAGAATATAAAACTGGAGTTATATTATCAGCGCTTCTTCTTTTTATATCTATGGTAGCTTCAATTCTTCTTACAATGGAAAGTATCGCAAAAAAAACAATAAAAGAACAAGATCCAAATAATCAGGCATTAAAACGCAGTGTTATTAATAGTTGAAGATAATAAAATAAAGATTTTAGTTAAAAATAAATATTTTTCGTTTTCCTTATTATAAGGAGAATAGTTCAATCGGCAGAACAATGGTCTTCAAAACCATAAGCTAAGGGTTCGAGTCCCTTTTTTCCTGCAAATTAAAAAATGTCAATTCATAATATACTTGTAAAAAATCCATTAATTTCAACAATAAGTAATCACATTGAAGGCTACCCAACACCAGTAAATTTAACTTATTTATGAGGTTTTGGTTCTATAGCTGGAATGGCTTTAGTAGTTCAAATTGTTACAGGAGTTTTTCTTGCAATGCACTATGCTGCAGAAATTCATATAGCTTTTGCTAGTGTAGAACACATTATGCGTGATGTTAAAGGAGGAGTTGCTTTAAGATATATTCATGCAAATGGAGCTTCTATGTTTTTTATCGTAGTTTATATCCATATGTTTAGAGGTTTATATTATGGTTCATATTTTCAACCACGAGCAAATCTTTGATATTCAGGTATTATTATTTTTTTCTTAATGATGGCCACAGCTTTCATGGGATATGTATTACCTTGAGGTCAAATGAGTTTTTGAGGGGCTACAGTTATTACTAATCTTTTTTCAGCAATTCCTGGAATAGGAAATCATATTGTTCAATTATTATGAGGAGGTTTTTCTGTAGATAATCCAACATTGAATCGTTTTTTTAGTTTTCACTATGTATTACCTTTTGCTATTGCAGGTGTAGCATTATTACACTTAATTTTATTACACCAACCTGGATCTAATAATCCTTTAGGAATTCCTTCAGTATACGATCGTCTTCCATTTTATCCATATTTTTATGTAAAAGATCTTTTTGGTTTTATGGTTTTTGTATTAGTATTTTCTTTTTTCGTAATTTATGCTCCAAATTATCTCGGACATCCAGATAATTACATAGAAGCAAATCCTTTAGTTACTCCAGCACATATTGTACCAGAATGATATTTCTTACCTTTTTATGCAATTTTACGTGCAGTTCCTGATAAATTAGGGGGAGTTGTTTTAATGGGATTAGCAATTTTTATTCTTGCATTATTACCTGTATTAGATACATCTTCTTTTAGAAGTCATTTTTTTAAACCATTGAATCTTTGATTTTTTTGATATTTTTTTGCAGATTCTTTAAGCCTTGGTTGAATTGGTCAAGAAATCGTAGAAAGTCCTTATATTGAAATGGGGATTTTTGTTACAGTTTCTTATTTTTTTTATTTTATACCATTTTTACCTTTAGCAGGATTTTTAGAAAATGCTGTGATTAAAAATCAATTACGTCATGCTTCTTTTTTTTATTTAAATATTTTTAAAATCCCTTCAATTTCAAAATTAAATTCAAACATTGGGGGGGACGACGGCGAAAGTGAATTTTTTGATTCTTCGGCTACAGATAATTTAGACATAACAGGCCAAGATCTTGCTGATTATTTAGGAAAACCCGCTGATTTTCGTATTTTAGGAGGAGAAGATACTTTTATAACTTTTTTTAGCTCACTTGAATTTTTTCAAATAAGTTTCATTGCACTTTTTATACTTTTTTTAGGAATTTTTTTTCCAAAAAGTGGGGAATTTACCCGTTTTTTAAATAGAATTTCTTCTTTATATCTTGTTTATATTCTTTGTCAACTTTCTTTTAGTGTAGTATTTCGTACAATTATAGAAAAATTATATACACCAAAAATGCAAGCTATGTATGCTCCGAATACAGAAATGGATTTAGATAATATAGGTAGCTTTGTTTTAACTCGCAATATAGCGCTTGAAGAAAAAGATTTTAATTTTATGATTGAAACATTTCAAAAAGATTCTTTATTTGCGCATCTTTTTTTTGTATATGCTTTAATTATGGTAGCTATTTTTTTATACGGAATTGCAGATCGTTTTTTTATAGCAAATAGCTATGAAATTGAATTTCCAATTTTAGTATTTTTTCTTCATATAGGTGCACTTTTTCTTTTTACTGTGCATACTTTAATAGAATTTGTTTTGGCTATTGAAATTATTACATTAGGTTCTTATGGACTTGCAGCTTTTGAACGTAAAAATCGTTTTAGTACTTATGCCGGGGTTCAATATTTCATTGTAGGTAGTGTTCCGAGTGGACTTTTAATTTTAAGTATAGCTTTACTTTACAAAACATGAGGTACTCTTGCAATAGAAGATCTTGATTTATTAATGACTCAACCTACTAAAATTACAGAAGGGGCGGGATTTTGAGAGATGAAAGAGTATTTTCTCTTTGGGCATACAGGTTTAAAAGAATTAGAGGAAGTGTTATATACATATCCAATGGGAGGTGAAGAAAGAGTTTTTACTATGAGAGAAGGGTTAAATAGAGATCGTGAAATTTTTTATGGGGCAATTCGAGCTATTCCTTTTGTAGACGTAGGTGATTCATATATAATGCAACGTGAAGTTACTAATTTTTTTGCTGAAGCTTATAATTGAGATTGAGAAAGCTTAATGTCATCAGCCTCTGCATTATCTTCAGTAACAATTCTTGCATTATTACTTCTTCTTTTTAATTTACTTTTTAAAATAACAGCAGCGCCATTTCATTTTTGAGCTCCAAGTGTTTACGGTAAAGCGCCAATTTCAACAGTAACTTTTCTTTCTATTTTTTCAAAAGGAATGATTTTTTTTGCTATATTTAAGTTATTATTTACAGTATTTTATAGCTTTAGATTAATTACAATACCATTTTTAATTTTTTGTAGTGTAATTAGTGTTCTTTTTGGTATGATAGGAGCTTTTTCTGAAAAAGTTATTAAACGTTTTTTTGTTTATAGTTCAATGGGTCATGTTGGTTTTATGTTAGTTGCATTAAGTTTATCAAGTTTTGATGGTATTGCAGCAACATTTCATTATTTACCTGTTTATATTATAACTTCTTTTTTAATGTGATTTATTTTATTACATATGGGTCGTGAAAATAATCATTTAACACATTTTGCTGCTTTAAAACAAACAGATCCTTTATTGGCTTTAATTTTTGCACTCTTAATTTTTTCTATGAGTGGAATTCCACCATTAGGAGGGTTTTTTGTTAAATTAGATGTACTTACAGCATTGTTAGATAGTTCACGTTTTTATACAAACTATATGCTTTTATTTTTTACAGTAGCGAGTTTTTTTTATTATTTACGTGTAGTTAAAATTATTTTTTTTGATGATAGTAAATCTAATATTAAAAATAATTTTGTTAGTGAAGAACGTCTTTGAATTATAATCGTATTATTTACAATTCTTTTTTTTTATATGTTTTTAATTCAAAAACCACTTTTAACAATTCAAAATGAAGCTTTAGCTGCATTATTTTAAATAAATCTCTTGTTTAGAGATTGGGCTTATAACTCAGTTGGTTAGAGTATACGCTTGATAAGCGTAAGGTCAGTAGTTCAAGTCTACTTAGGCCCAAACATAAAATTAGACTAGATAACATAAATGGCTAATGTAGAAGATTGCAAATCTTCGAAAGGCAGTTCAATTCTGCCTCTAGTCTTGGGGATGTAGTTCAGTTGGTAGAACGAGTGCTTTGCAAGCATTAAGTCATCGGTTCAAGTCCGTTCATCTCCATAAAATAATTCATAATGAAATATGCTTTAATTAAAGATAAAAAACGTAGAATATTGTTTGCCTTTTTCGAAAAACGTCGTCTTTTTTTGAAAGCGCTTTTAGAGGATATGAATTTGCCAAAATCATTTCGAGTATTAGTGTATAGAGAATTAATTTTTATGCCACGTGATTCTTCAATAACACGTATTCGTAATCGTTGTGTTTTGACAAACAGACCTCGTGCAGTTTATCGAAAATTTGGAATGTCACGTTTAATGTTTAGAAAATTTGCGTGACAAGGAAAATTAATAGGAGTTAAAAAAAGTAGTTGATAGAAAAATGAAAGATTTTTTAAGTGATATGTTAACTCGTATAAGAAATGGGCAACGTGCAGGCTTGAATGCGGTCTATTTGCATTCACATATGCCTCGAATTTGTAAAGATGTTTTAGAAATTTTATATGAAGAAGGTTATATTAGAGGTTTTTCAGAAAATTGTGTGGATAAAAAAAATGAACGTAAAATTAAAGTTTATTTAAAATATAAAAATGGAGGGGCTCCTGTTATTGAAGGGCTTTTTAGAGTTTCTACTCCTGGACGTCGCGTATATTTATCTACAAAAGTTTTATGAAAACCGAAAAGTACTTCTGGAATTTTTATATTTTCTACTCCACAAGGTGTTATGACAGATCATGAAGCACGCTTGTTAAATTTAGGAGGAGAAGTTTTATGTGGAATTTATTAAAATTAAAAAATGTTAAAACTTAAATTACCAAAAAATATAAAAATCAATTGAGGTTTAGATTTTGTGAAAGTTGAGGGTCCTTTAGGTATAATTGTTAAAAGAAAAGATGATTTTTCTTTGGCTATTAAAGAAGATGATCTTTATTTGTGATCTGTACAAAATGAAGTAAAAGAATCTTCTTATTTGGCTATGGTTCGAAATTTAATTTTAGGAGTTAGTAAAGGATACCGTCAACGTTTAAAATTAGTTGGTGTAGGATTTCGTGCAACTTTAAAAGATAATAAAATTTTTTTAAAAATTGGATTTAGTCATGAAATTGCTTATAATATACCTAACGACGTTCAAATAGTGCCTTCAAAAGCAAAAGGGACTTTTTTACTTCTTAAAGGAAAAGAAAAAGAACGTGTTAGTCAAGTAGCTCGTGAGATTAGAAATTTACGTCAACCAGACGCTTATAAAGGAAAAGGAATTCATTATAATAAAGAAGTTTTGAAATTGAAAAAAGGAAAACGTGAAGGTAAATAATGGTACCCGTTAATGTATATAAACCTAGATATAAAATAGCTTTTCAAGCTAAAAGTAAAATATGACCTTATAAAAATTCAAGATTACGTCGTTTTTTTAATATTCGTGGTCGTAAATTAGTTCGTAGAGGTCTTTTTAAACGTTATTTCGTAGTTTTTAATAATATGAAATGAACGGTAGCGCGTCGTTATATTAGACCGTTTATGAAAAAACGTTCTAATGTACGCCGTCGTTTTCGTAATGTGTTTTATTCAAAACAACAATTACGTGCATTTTATGGGAAACAAAAAGAAGAAGCTTTTCGTAATTTTTTTAAAAAATTTTTAGGAGGAGCTAAAGGAAGAAATAATATGTTTGCTGTAGCTTTAGAGCGTAGAGCGGATATGTTTTTATTTCGCTTACGTTTTTTACCTACAATATATGCTTGTCATCAATTTGTACATCATTTTGGTGTTAATATAAATGGAAAACAAGAAACATCACCGTCAGCGTTAATTCGTCCTGGCGATATTGTAACTTTTAATAAAGGGCATTGAAGACCTTTTTTTGAATATTTATTAGAAAGACTTTATTGACGTGTTTGTGGCTTGGATGATTGAAAAAGACGTCAATTTAAAGCTTTACGTAAAAAAGTTTGATGATGTTATAGAAATAAATTTTTTAAAAGATCAAATGTAACTGTATTAAGAAAAATTAATTTTATTATAAGAAAACTTTTAAAAGTAAATCGTTCATATAAAAAATATTTACCTAAATTTCATAAAGAAGTTATTGAAGCTGAACTTTTTTGAAAACCCTATCAATCTGTAGATAAAGTTAGTGAATTTGATGCTATAAAAAAAGAATTAGTTTTTGTTTGAAACGATTATCGTTTAAAAATCGGACTTCTTATTAAAAAATTAACACGTCTTTCGAAAAAAAAATGAAGATTAAAGTTATGATCTTGACGTCGTTATTATGCTCATTATTTTACTTTAATGACATATATATTTCATTTTTATAAACTTTTAAAATTTTATAGTACGAAATTTAAAGCGTTAGAGTTGTTTTTTTATAAAGAGCAAATGCTTTTGAAATCAAAATATACTGTAACTTCTGAAGTTACTGATTATAAAAATTTAAGAATAACTATTGTTGAAAATATTAAAGCAAAACGACTTGAACGTAGTTCTTTAGAAGAAAAAATTGAAAATTTACAAAAAAATATTAAACTTATTAAACAAAAAATAAGTTTTTTTCAAAAAAAACAAAAATATTTGTTTAATTTAGGTGTTATTAATAAAAATCAACGTTTTTTTTCTGTTAAAGGTAAAAATCATTTAAAAATTCTTTTTTTAAGCTTAATTAAAAAAGCTCAAAATAAAATTTCTAAAAATGAAAAAGATATTAAAAAAACTGAATTTAAATTAACTCACGTAAAAGCTCAAATTTTAAGTTTATTTCAACAACATTTTCAAGAAAAAAAAACTTCAACATGAGTTTTATCCAATCGTATTGAAGAAAAACTTGATACTATTGCGAAATTTAAATTTGGGTTTAATTCAAAAATGAAATTAATCGAAGAGCGTTCAGATTTATTTAATCAAAATTTAGAATTTTTATTGAATTTTATTTTAAAAAGACGCGTTAAACGTTATTCTTTAAAACGTAAACCCTTTATAGATTCAAAAACAAAAAAAGAAGTAAAACGAAAATCACCGATTGTATATTTTTTAGCGAAACGTCTTCGACAAAAAAGACGTAAATTAATGTTACCTCGTTTAAAAAAAGTACACTGATATGTACCTTCATATATTTATTTTGATTATTGTACATTACAGGCGGTGTTTTTATATAATCCTAAACCAGAAGAGATTGTGTATTCTTTCAGATGTTCTTTAAGACGTATACATTCTTTTTATCGTGCTTTAGGTCTTTAATTATAAAAACTAAAATAGGTGCAAATTTTTAGAGAAGTAATCTAAAATAGAATTATCATAAAATAGAAATAAAAATAATGTTAGCAGCAGCAAAATTAATCGGAGCTGGATTAGCAACAGTAGCACTCGCAGGAGCTGGAGTAGGAATCGGAAACGTTTTCGGTTCTTTAGTAGTAGCTGTATCTCGTAATCCAAACGAAAAAGACGAACTTTTTCGTTTAGCAATTCTTGGATTCGCTTTAACAGAAGCTATTGCACTTTTTGCTCTTATGATGGCTTTCTTGATTCTCTTTACATTCTAGTGTAAAGATATCTTGAAAACATTCTTTGATAAATGAGAATTTTAATATATATATGTAATTTCTTTTTTATTTTTTAGATAAAATGAATAATAGGTAAAGAAAGTTCTTTATAAAAGGGTCTTTAGACTACTTCACAAGAAAACATCCCGAACTCTTTTGATTTAAGTGTAAGTGAAAAAAAGAACGTGTGTAATACTAGTTTAATAAAATTTAGGGAAGGCTAATGAAAGAGTGATTAGTTCAATTGGTAGAGCGTTTCGTTTACACCGAAACAGTTAATGGTTCGAGTCCATTATCACTCAAAATATTTTATAGAAATTAAAATGTTATACTCATTAATGCAATTTTGAAATATCTTTTTAATTGGAACAATAATTTTTTTAATTTATTGTTTTTTTTACTTTAAATATCTTGGAGGTTTTTCGGAAATTTTTTGAAAAATAAGTTATTTAATTTTTTCTTGATGTTTAGTTTTTATTTATTTTTTTCTTGAATCGGATTTATTATTAAAAACTTTTTTTCAGAAAATTGATGATTCTATTATAGTAAAAGATTTGCAAGATTTAGTAAATTTATCTGTCGATTTATCTTATATTTTAAGCTTATATTTTATAACCCCCCTGATAATTTTCTATTGTTTAAGCTATTTCATAGGTTTTTGAAAAAAAAATATTCTTTTATCATGAAAATATTGTTTTTTTTTAGGAATTTATTTTTTATTTATCTTTAAATTTTTTTTGGATACAGATTTATTTCTTTCTGGATGAAATTTTTTTAATAAAAAAATAACCTATGGTTTTGATTTTCAACCAGATTTAGTTTATATAATTATTGCGTATATTGGGGATTATTATGATTTTGCTTTTTTCTTTTTTTATCTTTTCGCTTTTTACTGTCTTTTAAATAAATTACATTTAAATTTAAGCGCACCGTTTCGATTAAAAAATTTATTTTATAGTAAATTTATTTTTTTTGTTATTAATAGTTTATTTATGTTTTATTTTTTTGGTGGTGAAAGTTTGTTTCGTGATTTTTTTATTTTTTTATTTATTTTTTTAAGTATAGAATTTTATTGTTTTACTTATTTATTTTTATTTCATATAAAACGAAAAAAAATATAAAAGAAGTGGCTGAGCGGTCAAAAGCGGTAGATTGTAAATCTGTTGACTTAGTTGTCTACGTTGGTTCGAATCCAACCTTCTTTAAAAAAAAACAAAAATATGTTATCTAACAAAAATTTATTTAACGTAAATGCAATCTTTGTTTCTTTTATGGGTTTATTATTAACTTTTGTTATGCCTGTAATGAGTGCATGTGTTGACACAGCAAAAAATACTGGAGATTTTGCAGCCCCAGCTATTTATAATTGACAGTTTGGATTTCAAACACCAGCGTCACCAGTTTTTGAAGGGATTATAGCATTTCACGATGATCTTATGATTTTCTTAACACTTATTTTAGGTTTTGTAATGTATATTTTAGCTGTATGTTTAATGCGTTTTGGAGGTAAAGATAAAACAACAGAACGTTTAGTACACGCGTCTGTTCTCGAAATTATTTGAACAATTATTCCTGCAGTTATCTTAGTTATTATTGCAATCCCTTCATTTTCACTTCTTTATTCTGTAGATGAAATTGTAGAACCACTTTTTACAGTTAAAGTAGTAGGGCATCAATGATATTGATCTTATGAATTTTTAGACCCAGAAGTTGTAGCGCAACTTTATAACGAAGAACTTAGTGGACAAAATTTTGTATTCGAAACTGAAGGTTCTGGAAGTTTTGATAGCTATCTTCTTGCAGACGATGAATTAGCTGCAGGAAACGGATTATCTTCACAACGTTTATTAACAGTAGATAATCATCTTTTTATTCCAACATTAACAAATGTTCGTGCAATGATTACATCTAGTGATGTTTTACATAGTTGAGCTGTTCCAAGCTTAGGAATTAAATTAGATGCTTGTCCAGGACGTTTAAATCAAACAGCGGTGTTTATTAAACGTGAAGGTCTTTATTATGGACAATGTAGCGAAATTTGTGGAGTAAATCACGGATTTATGCCTATTGGAATTGTAAGTTATGAAATTATGCAACCTACAAAAGCTCGTGTAGAGGATATTGAAATTTTATTAGCCTCTTTAGAAGCTGTAGCTGTGGAATAAAATTTAACAATGTTAACAATCTTTTGCAAATAGTTAAAATTATAACTGTTTTTACTTTATTTCCCCCTAGCAGAATAGAGCAATAGGAGCTCGACGGGCTCATTCCCCGTAGGTAAAGGTGCGAATCCTTTTTTTGCTATTATTGGATTGTTTTTTAGCTGAAATCCTCTTCTTAAAATATATAATTAGATTTTTGATAAAAGAAATTTATAATTTCTTTTTTAGATATAGTGAGTTTGATCCTGGCTCAGAATGAACGCTTGTAACATGCTTTACACATGCAAGTCGAACGCTAAAAAATAGATGAAAATTTATTTTGGGAGTGGCGGACGGGTGCGTAATGCTTAGAAAAGATGCCTTTAAGTTTAGTTAAATGATTTTTATTCGCGAGAGTATAAATCTAAATACTGAATAAATATCTTTGTGAAAAGATTAAAAAAGATCAAAAAATTATGTAAATAATGATCGCTTAAAGATTCCTCTAGGTAGTCTTAGGTTGTTGGTGGGGTAAAAGCCTACCAAGCCGATAATGCTTAGCCGGTCTGAGAGGACGATCGGCCACATTGGGACTGAGACAAGGCCCAAACTTATATAAGGCAGCAGTGGGGAATTTTGGACAATGGGAGAAATCCTGATCCAGCAATGTTGCTAGGGTGATTAACGGCTGTAAAAAGAACCAGGTCGTAAAACTCTGTTGCCAAGGAAGATAATGACATTACTTGGAAAAGTAGCCCCGGCTAACCTCGTGCCAGCAGCCGCGGTAATACGAGGGGGGCGTGCGTTATTCATACAAACTGGGCGTAAAGCGTCTTTAGGCGGGTTTTCGTGTGTTAACATCTAAAATCCAGAACGTTATTCTGGAAAGTTTGTTAAAACTGTTTACCTAGAGTTTGTGAGGGGTTAGTAGTATTTCTCCAAGAGGGTTAAAATTCTTAGAAAGGAGAGAGAGGACCGTCGGTGAAGACAACTAACCAGCACTAACTGACGCCAAAGGACTAAAGCATAGGGAGCGATAGGGATTAGATACCCCTGTAGTCTATGCCTTGACTGATGAAAGTAAAACGTTGGAGCTTTCCAACTGTTGCAGCTAACGCGTGGAACTTTCCGCCTGAGGAGTACGGTTGCAAGGCTGAAACTCAAAGGAATTGACGGGGGTCTTTTACAAACGGTGGAACATGTGGTTTAATTCGATGATCCGCGAAAAACCTTACCAGTTTCAACTAGGTGTTGCATGGCTGTCGTCAGCCCGTGTCGTGAGATGTGCCGTGGTTACACGCGTAACGGGCGTAACCCTTACCAGTAATTACTAAATATTGATTTTTAATGTTAAAGTTAATTTTCAAAAGTACTTTACTGGACCGCCGAGACTGTTGAAGTGTAAATACAATTTTCGAGATTTTGGGTAACCAAAATTCAGATTGATTTATAAAGTAACAGTCCTAAAATGGAGGAAGTGGGGATGAGGTCAAGTCGTCATGGCCTTTATAAACTGGGCTACTCATGTGTTACAATGGTTGTGCCAAAGAGTTGCAATGGTGTAAACCGGAGCGAATCTCAAAAAAACAACCTTAGTTCGGATTGTAGGCTGCAATTCGCCTACATGAAGTCGGAATCGTTAGTAATCGTAGATCAGCACGCTACGGTGAATATTTTGGGGCTTTGTACACACCGCCCGTCACGTCAGGGGAGTGGAATCGGCTCGAAGTGGAAGTCTTTTTAAGAGAACAAAGAAAATATTTGTTTATGATTATTAAATATTTTTTTCTTATTTTTTTAAAAAGATGGCATGACAGACGGATCCGTAACCGTGATGAAGTCGTAACAAGGTAATCATAGGGGAACCTGTGGTTGAATTAAATGATAAAAAAAAGAAGAGATTATTTCGTTTAGTATATAAAATTAATATATTCGGGGCATTGCATAGTGGATTAGTGCGTCTGATTTGGGGTCAGAAGGTCGTAGGTTCGAGTCCTACTGCCCCGAAAACAAGTGGGTATGCATTAATGGTAAATGGTCTGCCTTCCAAGCAGCGAATATGGGTTCGATTCCCATTACCCACAAATAAAAATTTGAATGTTTTTTTATATTGAAAAAATACTTTCATTTGTAGCAATGATTTTGCCTCTTTTATTAGGTGTGGCATTTTTTACGTTATATGAGCGCCATTTATTAGCGGCGATACAACGTCGTCAAGGGCCTAATATTGTAGGTTTTTTTGGGCTTTTTCAAGCTTTAGCTGATGGTTTAAAACTTTTAGTGAAAGAATCCATTTTGCCAAAAAGTTCGAATACAATAATTTTTCTCTTTTCTCCGATTTTTACTTTTGGATTAGCTATGGCTGGTTGAACTGTAATTCCTGTAGGAGAAGGGGCCTTATTAGCGGATTTTAATTTAGGACTTTTATTTGTTTTTGCGATATCATCTTTAGGAGTACATACTGTTATTATGGCGGGGTGATCTAGTAATTCTAAATATGCCTTTTTAGGGGGTTTACGTTCCGCTGCACAAATGATTTCGTATGAAGTATCTTTTGGGGCTGTGATATTATCTGTATTGCTTGTGGTAGGATCTTTAAATTTTTCAAATATTGTTGAAAGTCAACGTAATGTTTGACTTTACATCCCACTTTTACCAGTTTTTATTCTTTTTTTTATTAGTGCATTGGCGGAAACTAATAGACATCCGTTTGATTTACCTGAAGCTGAAGCTGAATTAGTTTCTGGTTATAATGTTGAATATTCCGCTATGGGATTTGCTCTCTTCTTTTTAGCAGAGTATAGTAACATTATTTTAATGTCAGTTGTAACAGCTTTATTATTTTTAGGGGGTTGACATCCATTTTTGGATTTTGCACCTTTTACTTATATTCCTGGAACAATTAATTGTGCTTTAAAAACTATGATTTTTATTACACTTTTTGTTGTTGTACGTGGAATTTTACCAAGATATCGTTATGATCAATTAATGCGTTTAGGTTGAAAAGTATTTTTACCTATAGCATTAGCTCTCGTAGTATTTTATGCTTCAATTTTAATAGCATTTAATGCATCCGTAGAATTTATTCGTTAAAAAATTGCGCAAAATGTTTAATTCACAAAATGAATTTTTGAAAAAAATAACCTTATATTTTCCTGAAATTCTTTATTTTTCAGTAGGAAAACAAAATTTTGTTCGCGTTTCAATAGATCAAGTTTGAAATTTAATTTACTTTTTGAAATATCATACTTATGCTTTATTTAAACAATTAGTAGATCTTTCATTTATAGATTATCCAGAACGCAAATTCAGATTTGAACTTTTTTATCATTTATTATCTTTTAAATATAATAGTCGTTTAACTGTTACAACAACTTTTCCTGAAGGAGTTTATTTAGATTCTATTACTAATATTTTTCCAGGAGCTAATTGATACGAACGTGAAAGTTGAGATATGTTTGGAGTTTTCTTTAGAAATCATCCCGATCTTCGTCGTATGTTAACCGATTATGGATTTAAAGGGCATCCTTTGCGTAAAGATTTTCCTATGACAGGGTATGTTGAAGTTCGTTATGATGATTTTTTAAAACGTATTTTATATGAAGAAGTAAGTTTAGCACAAGAATATCGTATTTTTTCATTAGAAAATAGTTGAACAGAAGTTAATTCTAGTATTTAAAAAAAAATTTTATAAAAATGTTTAAACAAATTCAAGTAACAATACGTATAAAATCCTTTCACCCATTTTACATAAATCGTTTTGTAATGCTTTCTCAAGAAGAAGCAAAAAAATTTTATAGTAATAATATTACAAATGTTTTTTTACCGCGTAAAATAGAACGTTTTACTGTTTTAAGATCTCCGCATGTCGATAAAAAAGCGCGAGATCAGTTTGAAAGAATAACACATAAACGTCTTTTAAAAATAGCATTCCCTTATACAGGAAATGATACTTTACAAAAGGCGCAGCAATTTACAAATCTTTTGCAACAAATTGCTGTAGGGGTTTCACTTGTGTATAAGTTTCAAATTAAAAATTAAATTTTTAACGTCTAGATAGCTCAGTTGGTAGAGCGAAAGACTGAAAATCTTTAGGTCAGTGGTTCAACCCCACTTCTAGACAAAAATATAATTTAGAGTCTCTTTCGTCTATTGGTTAGGACAGTACCCTTTCACGGTGAAAAGACGGGTTCAATTCCCGTAAGAGACATTATTAAATAAAAATGTTATTTCAAAACTTTTTAAATTTTACTCCTTTAGAACAATTTGATGATGTAAGCTGAGTTTATTATAATTTTCTTATGGAAGGGGTAGATTCTTATTCTAAATATGTTTTTGAATTAGAATATGATATCTTTTCTTTAACTACTCTTAACGGAAATTTAAATGTTGCTAGTTTAAATTCACCTTCAGTAGTATTTTTATTTTTAGGTCTTATTGTTATTGGGAAAATTTTTGGGTATGCTTTATATATAAAAGATTTTTCTCATTTATTTCTCTTAGCATTTATACACCTTTTTACAGGTTCTATTATTTTTTTTTGATTTGATGATTTTGTTACTGATCTTTTTAGTGTAAGTGGGGAGCAAGGATTATCATCTGTTTGAAATGAAATAGGATCTTTACACTGAAAAACTCAATATAATGAGGATTTTTCTTTACTTTTTAACCCACAAATTAATTTTTCAATTGTTTGAGATGAAAATCTTATTTCATTTTTAGCTGCATTTCTTTTATTTGGGGGTGCTGAAGAAGAAGATGATGAAGATTTTATTCTTGAAGAAGAAGAAAGTGATTTTGTAGAAGATATTGTAGCGCCACTTTTTGTTTCTAATTTAGGAAAAGATGTTGAAGATAATGGAGCACTTTTTTTAAAAATTTGTGGAGTATTTGGTTTCGTATTAACAAATAATTTAATGGGAATGCTTCCATATTCAGATACTGGAACAAGCAGTTTAATTTTAACTTTTTGAGTTGCTTTTGCTGTATTTGGTAGTTTATTATTTATTATGATTCGTAAACACGGTATTAATTACTTTTTTAGTTTATTTTTACCTTCAGGATCTCCATTAGCTTTAATGTTTCTTTTAATTCCAATTGAATTTATTTCTTATAGTTTCCGTATTGTAAGCCTTTCTGTTCGACTTTTTGCGAATATGATGGCTGGACATACACTTTTAAAAGTAATTGTAGGTTTTAGCTGATCTATGATACTTATGGGAGATGTATTTCTTTTAGCAAATTTATTTCCAGTTGCAATTTTATTTATTTTAACTTTCTTGGAAATAGGGGTTGCTGTAATTCAAGCGTATGTGTTTACAATTTTAACATGTATGTATTGAAAAGATGTTTTTGTAGCACATTAGTTTAAAAATTTAAATTATAATTAAAAATGCCACAACTTGATATCGATCTTTTTGATGATTTTCTTTTTTTTGCTTTTGTATCTCTTTTATTTGGAGTAGGTGATGAAGATAGTGAAGAAGGTGTTGTTGAAGTAGGAACAGATTCTTATTTAGCACAATACTATATTGAGACAAAAAAAACATTAACTGAACAAAGAAAGATTGTAAAAGATCTTTTTGTAGCCTCAGTTTTAAGAAATAAATAAAATATAATTTTATACTTTTCTTATTTATAAAATAGGTTTAAATGAATTCTATAGTATATTTTCAAAGAATGAAGCAATTTTTTATAAAAGAGGGGAAAAAAAATGCTATGGAAAAAATTTTTCGTACATTTTTAATGAATCGTGCTACAAGCAAAAAAGAAAATTTAACTAAAATTCTTTATAAAGCTCAGTGCAATTCTACACCTCATGTTCGATTACGTACAAGACGTAGAGGGCGTCGTATTTTGTATAAAGTAACGTATATAGAAGAAGAAAAACGTTTAAAAAAAGCTCTTTTGTCTTTCTCTAAAAATTTAAAAGAAAATAAAAACCCAAAATTTTTAATTTCTTTAGAAAAAGATTTAGAAACTTTAAGTAGCGGAAAAAGTAGTATAACAACGAAACGTGATGAATTTCATCGTTTAGCTTTAAAACATACACCGTATTCGTGAACACGTAAACGTAAAAAAAAAGAAGATAAATTACAAGCTAAAAAATTTAAATTCTTTAAAGGTAGTAAAAGATTTAAAGCTCTTAAAAATTAAAACAAATAACTTTGAATCTTCAGTAGCTCAGGGGTAGAGCAAATGGCTGTTAACCATTGGGTCGTTGGTTCAATTCCAACCTGGAGAGAAAAAATAAATGATTTTCGTTTATTTTCTAAAGAAGAAAGTATTCATAATCGAGGCAAAAGGGGGATACCTAGATCATAGAGACGGACGTAAAAATTACGAAAATTATGCAGGGAAATTTTTGGTGATCTGCATGTTTCCATGAGGAAAACCTCCTATTTAATAGGAATTCAATTCAAAATTGAATTGTCAGACAAGCGAAGTGAAACATCTCAGTAGCTTGTTCGGAATAAATCAACGGAGATTTCGTTAGTAGTGGTGAGCGAAAGCGAAGTAAGGCTAATTAAAATTTTTAATCTGAAAGAAGGAGTTTATTTTTAAATAAATTCATGAGACTTCTGCCGTAGAGGGTGAAAGCCCCGTAGGATTTTAAAAATTTTTAATATTTTGAGTAGGACGAAACACGTCAAATTTTGTCTGAAAACCGTGGGACCACCCACGAACCTTAAACCTTTTCTATGATTCGATAGGGAACGAGTACCGTGAGGGAAAGGTGAAAAGAACCCAAAGGAGTGTGAAAAGAACTTGAAACCTTTTGCTTTCAATCGATGGAAGTCCTTTTAAACAAAGGATGACCTTTTACCTTTTGCATAATGGGCCAGCAACTTCTTTTTTCATGCAAGCTTAAGCCACGTAGGTGTAGGCGCAGTGAAAACGAGTCTGAAAAGGGCGTTAAGTATGAAGAAAGAGACCCGAAACCAAGTGATCTACTCATGAACAGGTTGAAGCTTGCTGTAAAAGGCCGCAGAGGACCGAACTCACGTATGTGGAAAAATACGGGGATGATTTGTGGGTAGGGGTGAAAGGCTAATCAAACTTGGTAATAGCTGGTTTTCCGCGAAATCTATTTAAGTAGAGCATTTCATGAATTCTTCTTGGGGTAGAGCACTCAATGGATGAGGGGGGTTTCACACCCTACCAATTTCAAGGAAACTCCGAATACAAGAAAGAAATATGAAGTAGACAGATCTTGGGCGCTAAGGTCCAAGATCAAGAGGGAAACAGCCCAGACCGTACGCAAAGGTCCTTAAGAAAGATCTAAGTGATAAAGGGGATGACTATACTTTTACAACCAAGAGGTGGGCTTGGAGGCAGCCATCCTTGAGAGAGTGCGTAAAAGCTCAATGGTCTAGTATTTTCACCCCGAAAATGTATAGGGGCTTAAGATCTTAAACCGAAGCGGCGGATCCATTTTATTGGATGGTAGCGGAACGCTCTGATGAAAATTTAATTCTTTGCTGTGAAGTAAAGGAGACGATCAGAGATGACAATGCTGGCATGAGTAACGACAAATAATGTAAAAACATTATCGCCGAAAGTCCAAGGTTTTCAAAGCAAGGATAAACCGCTTTCGAGAAAAACGGTCTCTAAGAGAAGATGAGCGAAAGCTCTTCTTGATGAGATTTTTCAGTTTTTTTTATTGATAAAGCGTATAACGGATGTACGAAAATATAGAGACTTTTTGTTTCTTTTAACGTTTTCAAGAAAAACATAAATGACATTGAACCGTACTAAAACCGACACAGGTGGACAAGTTTAACAAACTAAGGCGCTTGAGAGAATCGTGCTGAAGGAACTCGGCAAAAAGGCTCTGTAACTTCGGAAGAAGGAGTGCCCGTAAAGAGTAGATTTTCATTTATTTTTTTAGAGGTGACACTAAAGAGGGGGGAGCGACTGTTTAATAAAAACACAAGACTCTGCAAAATCGCAAGATGAAGTATAGGGTCTGACACCTGCCCGGTGCTGGAAGGTGAAGATGACGTGTGCAAGCACTGACTTAAAGCCCCAGTAAACGGCGGCCGTAACTCTGACGGTCCTAAGGTAGCGAAATTCCTTGTCGGGTAAGTTCCGACGTGCATGAATGGTGTAACGACTTCCCCACTGTCTCCAGCATGAACTCAGTGAAATTGAAATGCCCGTGCAGATGCGGGCTATCTGTGGCTAGACGGAAAGACCCTGTGCACCTTGACTAGATCTCTGTATTGCTGCTAAAAAAAGAATGTGTAGTTTAGGTGGGAGCCTAGCAAAGTTTTCTTTTTTAAAGAAAATGAGGCGATCGTGAAAGACCATCCTTTCTTTATTTTAAAAGCTAACCCATTAAAAATGGGGACAATGCATGGTTGCTAGTTTGACTGGGGCGGTCTCCTCCTAAAGAGTAACGGAGGTGTACAAAGGTAGGCTCAAGCTGAGTTTCTCGGCTGTGGAGCGCAAGGGTAAATGCTTGCTTAACTGTAAGACGGACACGTCGAGCAGGAACGAAAGTTGGTCCTAGTGATCCGATGATCTCGAGTGGGAGAGTCATCGCTCAACGGATAAAAGGTACGCCGGGGATAACAGGCTGATGACTCTTGAGAGCTCCTATCGACGGAGTCGTTTGGCACCTCGATGTCGGCTCATCGCATCCTGGAGCTGAAAAAGGTTCCAAGGGTTAGGCTGTTCGCCTATTAAAGCGGTACGCGAGCTGGGTTTAGAACGTCGTGAGACAGTTCGGTCCCTATCTACCACAGACGTTGGAAGATTGAGAGAAGCTGACCCTAGTACGAGAGGACCGGGAAGGGATAACCTCTGGTGTATCGGTTGTTATGCTCATAGCAGTGCCGAGTAGCTACGTTATACCGAAAGAATTGCTGAAAGCATCTAAGTAAGAAATTGGGCTCAAGATAAATCTTCCTTTAGAAATGTAGAAGACTCCTACATTGATAGGTTTTGCGTGTAAGAATTGAAAAATTTTAAGCGTAAAAATACTAATGAATTTCGAAATGAAATCATTCTTCTAGAATGTTTGTAACTTAAAGGATTAAAGTGCTAGACTACGAATCTAGTGATGAAGGTTCGATTCCTTCCAAACATAAAATTCATTTTTTTTAAATACTTTTAATGAAAACAAATACTCATCCATTTTTAGTTGATACCAAAATTCAATTTAAAGACGGGTCTATCTACAAAAAAAGATGACTTTTTTTTCGTGCAACGTTACCTTTAGAAGTAGATG